>Ga0209342_10000467_pt1 | contig 46654 bp, 40 predicted proteins | sample RifCSP16_2_FD_184023 | JGI IMG/M metagenome (GOLD analysis project Ga0209342, IMG submission 184023) | Soil microbial communities from Rifle, Colorado - Rifle CSP2_sed 16_2 (SPAdes) (version 2) | ecosystem: Environmental > Terrestrial > Deep subsurface > Rock core/Sediment | place: Rifle...
GAGCCGGCCAAGATAGCCGATCAGGGGACCCCGGCCTTCCAGTCCGAACCGCCTGCGAAACTCGTCCAGGTCTCCGGGCAGGCTGGGTTTGACTGCCACGCCGGGCCACGTCACTCGCGTCCGGGCGCGGGGTCGGTACGTGCGTAGGGTCCTCCCCAGCAGGTCGGCGCTCACGCCGGTCACGAAATCCGCGCGGGACATCATACGACGGAAGGCGAACCGCCGCCAGAACGAGCGGCGCGGGAACGGCGTGTGGAGCGTGAACACGACGCGGCACGAGGGATGCCCCCTCCGGTATCGGAGCGCCGCCGCCAGTGCGTACCAGTGCGCGTGCGCGTGGACCGCCTCGGGTCGGAAGGACTCGAGCTCCCCAGCCGCGCGGCGCGCGAACGCGAACCCCGGAGCGTCGACGACCGTTGCGCCCCGGTCTCCCCCTTTGCGGACGACAATCTGGACCTCGTGGCCCTGATGGCGCAGCTCCGCCGCCAACTCCGAGGCGTACGTCGTCGGGCCGCCCCGGACGGGGAACCAGTACGGCGCGACGATCGCGACCTTCATCCGCGGCACGCACCCCGACCCCGCGTATTTGGACTTACCGTCCTGCGTCACCCTGCGGGGAACCAAAGGCGGTTATAGGAGCAGGCAATCGACTTTCCGGAGTTGGACATGGCGGTCGACCCCGTGTGCGGCATGTATGTGAACGAGGCCAACGCGGAGCTGAAGGGAGAGGTCCGCAGCCGGATGTACTACTTCTGCTCAACGACGTGCCAGCTCACGTTCCTCCGCCCGGAGGAGGAGCTGAAGAAGCTGAAGCGGGACACCGCGATCGCCCTGGTGCTCTCCGCGCCCCTCGTCGCGATCGCGATGGTGATCCCCCTCCTCGGCGGCGCGCTCGGCTGGTCCTTCGTCATGGAGGAGTGGTATGAGAACCTCATGATCTACGGGGGCTTCCTCCTCGCGACGCCCGTCCAGTTCGCCGTCGGTTGGCGGTTCTACCGCGGAACGTGGGACTCCATCCGGAACCGAATGGCGAACATGGACGTGCTCATCGCGCTCGGGACGAGCGCCGCGTGGGGGTACAGCGCGGTCGTCGCGTTCCTGCCCTCGTTCTTTCCGCCCCCGCGGGCTGTGTACTTCGAGGCGTCCTCGTTCATCATCGCGCTCATCCTCCTGGGCAGCTACATGCAGGAGCTCGCGAAAGGGCGCGCAGGGGACGCCCTGCGGAAGCTCATGGACCTCCAGCCGCGGACCGCGACGGTCGTCCGAGAGGGGGTCGAAGAGCACGTGCCCGTGGAGCAGGTCCGGATCGACGACGTCCTCGTTGTCCGTCCCGGGGAGCGGATTCCCGTGGACGGCGTCGTCGTCGAAGGCGCGTCGACCGTCGACGAGTCCATGCTCACCGGGGAGTCGATCCCCGTGGACAAGGCCTCCGGCGCCGAGGTGTTCGGGGCGACGATCAACAAGGCCGGCCTCTTGCGATTCCGCGCCGCCAAGGTCGGGCAGGACACCGCCCTCGCCCAGATCATCAAGCTCGTCGAGGACGCGCAGCAGTCCCGCGCCCCCATCCAGCGGCTCGTGGACCGCGTGGCGGCGATGTTCGTGCCCGCCGTGGTCGCGACCGCGCTCGTCGCATTCCTCGCGTGGTACTTCCTCGCCGGCAAGCCGTTCAGCTGGTCCCTCTCGATCTTCATCGCGGTGATCATCATCGCGTGCCCGTGCGCGCTCGGCATTGCGACGCCCGCCGCGATCATGGTCGGCACGGGCAAGGGTGCGGAGAACGGACTCCTGATCAAGGCCGCGGAGCACCTCGAGAACGCGCGCCGGGTGACGACGGTCGTGTTCGACAAGACCGGCACGCTGACGAAGGGAAAACCGTCCGTCACGGACGTCATCCCCGTCTCGCTTTCCGAGTCCGACGTGCTGCGGTTCGCGGCGGGCGCGGAACAGGGCTCCGAGCACCCGCTAGGGGAGGCGATCGTGCGGCACGCGGGGGCGCGGAACTTGGCGGTGTCGAGCCCGACGGAGTTCGAGGCGATCTCCGGCCAGGGCGTGCGCGCCCGGGTCGACGGGCACGCGATCCTCCTCGGGAACCGCCGGCTCATCGAGTCCGCCGGGATCCCGCTCGGGTCGGCGGAGGCGGCGGTGACGCGGCTCCAGGAACAGGGTCGCACGGCGATGATCTTGGCGGTGGATGGAGCCGTGGGCGGCGTCATCGCGGTCGCGGACACGGTCAAGGAGCACTCGAAGGCGGCGGTCTCGGCGCTGCGTCGCATGGGGATCGACGTCGTCATGCTCACCGGGGACAACGAACGGACCGCCAGGGCGATTGCCTCCCAGCTGGGGATCGAGACGGTCCTCGCGGAGGTCCTCCCGGGACAGAAGGTGGAGAAGATCAAGGAGCTCCAGGCCGCCGGCGAGGTCGTCGCCATGGTCGGCGACGGGGTGAACGACGCCCCCGCCCTCGCGCAGTCCGACGTCGGAATCGCGATCGGGAGCGGGACGGACGTCGCGATGGAGGCCGGCGGAATCGTCCTCGTGAAGGACGACCCGCGCGACGTCGTCGCGTCGATCCAACTCAGCCGCCGGACGGTCGGGAAGATCCGCCAGAACCTGTTCTGGGCGTTCTTCTACAACACGGCGTTCATCCCCGTCGCGGCGGGGGTGTTCTTTCCGCTCGGGATCCTCCTCCACCCGGTGTTCGCGGGCGCGGCGATGGGCTTTTCCTCCGTGTCCGTCGTGACGAACTCCCTGCTCCTGAAACGGTTCCGGCCGAACCTGTGAGCATCCCCGCCAAAAACCCCTTATACGGCACCTCCGCTACGCAGGGACGTGCGGGACCTCCGGGGGCGGATGTTCTTCAGCAAAATCTTGCTCGGGACGCTGATCCTCTCCGTGGCCTGGACCGCCTCGAACGTCGTCGCTCCGTACACGGTCCCGCCGGGCGCCGCCGCCGGCCTGGACGGGGCCGCCAACGCGATCGACAACGGCGCGCGGTACGACGCGTTCTGGTTCTACCCGCGAATCGTCTACTACGTCGCGGACGCCCAGTGCCACCAACTGTCATATCGTTCGATCTGGCTCAACGGGAACCAGATGCCGATGGACGCGCGCATGGAGTCGATCTACCTGTTCGCGAACTTCGGCCTCCTCGCGGCGATGTTCGCGATGCCGTCCACGAGCCTCGCGCAGGGGATCGTGAACGCGCTGCCGAAGCGCCTCCAGGCCTGGGGGCGGAAGCACCTCGGGCCGGGCGTGCTTGCCACCCTCGTCGTCCTGCTCGGGATCCTCCCCGTGGTCGTCGACGGCTTCACGCAACTCCTGACCCCCTACGAGAGCACGAACGTGACCCGCGTCCTGACGGGCGTTCCCACGGGCTTCGTTTCCGGCCTCCTGGTCGGCGTGATGATCACCTCCATCCGTCAGGTGAACGTCGAGACGGAGGAACTGAGAGCGCGCCGGAGCCCGCGAAGCGAGCCGCCGTCCGCGGAACGCTAAGGGTTTTATGGGCCCCTCCCGTACGAGCCGCCCGTGGTGAAGGCCGCCAAGAAACGGAAGAGGGAAGAGGACGAGGCATTCGAGCTTCCCGAGTTCGACCAAGTCGCATACATGAAGAAGGAGATGCAGGCGGCGCGCGCCGCCTTCGTCCTGATCGCCCTCGCCGCCCTCGTCGCGATCCTCCTGTATGGCATCACCATCGCGGGCGCGCCGATCGTCGCGTTCTTCGTGGGCCTAGGGGTCACTTTCTTCCTTCCCCGCATCTTCCGCCTCCTGCCGTGGCCGAAGGTCGACGTGAGCAAGTTCGAGCGGCGGGATTGGATCGGCCACGGAGGCGCGTTCTTCTTCTCGTGGCTCGCGTTCTGGATTCTCATCCTGAACGTGCCGTTCGTGGACGTGACGCCGCCGGTCATCAGCGGGGTCTACGTGGCCAACTCCGAAGGGGTCCGGGCATTCGTCGTCGCATCTCCCGGGCAGGGTCCGGGGCTTGCCATCGGGAATGGAACGTTCTGGATCAACGCGACCATCCATGAGAATTCGGGGACGGTCTTCGTGGAGTACACGGTCGACGCAGCCGCCCGGGCACCGACGCGGGACCCTGACAGACCAGTCTACGTCCTCGAGACGACCCTGACCGGAGGGCAGCACGAAGTTACGATCCTCGCGAGGGATGCCGCCGGGAACGAGGCCCAGTTCTCCTTCCGCATCGTTGTCAGCTAGGTCGGTCCCACGGGAACAGGGGATCCAAGAGGCTCGTGACCTCAGAGAGGAACGTCTTCGTGAACAGCTGGGCATCCTTCATGAGCCGCGCGCGACCCGCGTTCCGATCGAGGTGGGACCCCAGGCCGAGCTCGTGCAGTTGCGCGCGAATCAAGGCGAGTCCGTCCGTCGCCTTTCGCCGGACGTCGACGCCCCAGTTCCCCCCCTCGATGTACGGCCAGCTCAGGGCATCGGGCGCGCGCCTCCAGCGGCTCAGGAACTCGTCCGCATTCTTCACCCAGGCAGGCGGTCCGCGGTGCTTCCTCGCGGCGGGGAGCGCGAACACCTCGAACTCGAAGACGAGCAGGACCACGCCGGCGGTGACCGAGAACCGCGACCGCATGATCCGGAAGTCTGCCTTCCGCAGCAAGTCCTCGATGGCCCGCAGCGCCTTACGGACCTGTGGATAGAGGATGTCGTCCGTCAGTTTCGGGGCGGGGATCGTGACGCCGACCAACGTCGTCCCCCGGCGCTTGAGGAGTTGGCGGGCCTGGACGGCGGTCAACGGTTTGCGGGGCTTCGGGAAAAAGAACTCAATCCGCGGCTTTTCAAGGAAGGACTTGGCGGCGTAGATGAACGTGGCGAGCGACTCCTCGCTCACCGCGCTCGCGACGTTCCGTCCGGCGTCGATGGGATCGATGACGACGAACGGGTCGGGGAAGTCCTTCCCCGTGACCGGTTCGAGCGCGATCACCACTCCACGCCGCCAGTTGAGCGAGGCTTCGAGAACGCCGCGGAACGTCCCGTATCGCAGGCCGAGGAGTTCGCACAGGTAGCCAGAGAACCCCTGGACTTTCGCTTCCGCGCCGTACACGCCAATCCCCTCGCAGAACGCTTTCAGGAGGCGGACCTCGTCTCGCTGCTTCGGCCCGATCTTCTGGACCACGTAGGCCGCGTGGAGGGGCGTGCGGTCGACCGCGCTCATCTTCTGCGACGCGTCCTCGATCCGGTAACAGGGAACGATCTCCACCTCGAGCCCGTTCCATCGGCCGCGCGTGTACGGGTGCTCGGCGTACTGGCGCACGCGATCCTTGAGGAACTCCCCCAACTCGAGGCCGACCCGCTCAAGGACCTCGCGGGGCGTCTCCCGTGGGAACGCGACGAACATGTCGATCTCCGGGTCGGACAGGTGCGTGCCCTTCGCGACGCTGCCCACGAGGAGGGGCTCCGCGTCTACGCCGCGCTCTTTGATCGCCGCGGACACGCGACCTCGGACATCCTCGACCGTCGCTCGAATCCTCGCCTCCTCCTCCGGCGAGGGGACGACCCGCTTCAGCACCTGCGACTCGAGACCCATGCGCGCGATGCATGGGAGCGACGCTAATAAAGCGTCGGATGATGGGACCGCATGGGAAGGGAGCTCGGACGCCTACCGCTTCCGCATCAGCTTCATCCAGCCGCCGCTCTCGTATATCCCGAGGTTCCGGCGTCGCACGGCGCCCTCGAAGTCCGTCCAGTCGATGACCTCCAGCCGTTCGTTCGACCCGCTCGTGAAGCGGACCTGCTCCGTGCCCCGGACCCGGCCGGGCTGGATCCCTTTGAGCTCAGCGATCCGCTTCGCCTCCTCGATCTCGATCTCGCGCAGTTCCGTCATGCGTCCATCCCTCGTGCGGGACAGGACCTCTGCGCTATTTATGTCTTACGATTGTCAGACGAATGTCTCGATTCGTCCGCCACGCGTCGCGCCCGCGTGGACGGGAATCGGCACGGTGACTCGGACTCTGCGGGCGTGGAAAGCTCAATAAGGGACATGGCCTACGGGCGCCCGGTGAAGCGGAGTTCCCGGGCATGGAAGAAGCGCGGCCAAATGCGCTGGAAGTGGCGGAAGAAGCGGATGCGCCGACGGAAGCGCGAGCAGAAGATGCGGCAGCGCTGATCCCGCCGGGGGCATGGGGTAGCCCGGTATCCTAGCGGGCTCCAGTCAGGGAATGATGCGCGAACGGGTTTGCCGACTCCGTGACGAGAGACTGGAGCGATGACCCGGTTCCAAAACGGGCGGGGTCGCGCCCCGCCTGGTGGAAACCCGCCGACGAGGGTTCAAATCCCTCTGCCCCCACCGCCCCGGACCTCCCTTCCCTCCCTCCAAGGCGCGCCGTTATCATCCGGGGTTTCGAGGCGGAAACGTTTATAGCGGGACTTCCGGCTACCACGCGATTGGGTCCGCGCCGATGGACGTCCGCCGCATGAAGATTAAGATCTGTTTGGTCGGCGAGGCCGCCGTCGGGAAGACGAGCCTCATCCGCCGATTCGTCCTCGAGGACTTCGACGACAAGTATATCCAGACCCTCGGCACGAAGGTGTCCAAGAAGGAGCTCTCCGTTCCGCCGTGGGACGGGAACGAGAGCGTGAAGATCGACATGACGATCTGGGACATCATGGGCCAGAAGGGGTTCCGGGAGCTGCTCAAGGAGGCCTACTTCTACGGCGCGAAAGGGGTGATCGCCGTGGCGGACGTGACGCGCAAGACGACGCTCGACGACCTGGACGACTGGATCGAGGGCGTGTACTCCGTCACGGGGAAGATCCCGATCCAGTTCATGGCGAACAAGTGGGACCTCAAGGACCAAACGGAACTCGGCGAGGAGGAACTGGTCCAGGCCACGAAGGCGTACGGTTCCCCGTACTTCTTCACGTCCGCGAAGACGGGCGAGGGCGTGGAGCGGGCCTTCCAGGATCTCGCGGAGCGCATCGCGAAGGACAAGCTCGGAAGGAAGGACGCCCCGGCCTGAAACACGTCGCCACGGGGCCCGCGCGTATCATGCGTGATAGTCGGACCAACAGGGATATGCCCGGGGGAAATTCTCGCCGTTTGGAATGCAGGGAGCCGTGTCCTATGCGAAGCACGTCAAGGCAAAGGTGTGCCTCGTTGGCGACATCGGCGTTGGGAAGACGAGCCTGATCCGACGGTTCGTCCTCGACACGTTCGACGACCGGTACATCGCGACCATCGGCACGAAGGTGACGAAGAAGTCCGTGCCCTGCGTGTGGCGGGGCGATGAGGCGTTGATGGACCTCGTGATCTGGGACATCATGGGCGAGAAGGGGTTCCGCCAACTCCTCAAGGAGTCGTACTTCGAGGGTGCCCACGGGATTCTGGGGGTGTGCGACCTCACGCGCCGGGACACGCTCTCGGACCTGTACGGCTGGATCGACCTCGCGCGCGCGAACGCGGGCGACGTCCCGTTCATCTTCCTGGGGAACAAGGCGGACCTGAAGGCAAAGGTCGCGGTCCAAGAGGCGGAGCTCGCGGCGATTGCGGAGGCGCACGGAGCGTACTACTTCTTCACGAGCGCCAAGACGGGCCACAACGTCGAGGAGTCGTTCGCTGGGCTCGCGGACCAACTCGCGCGCACCGTGGAGACGCCGCCGAGCCCGTGATATCATCCGGCATAACGGACGGGATATCTCTTTATATCGAAGGGCCGTCAGGCTGAAATACACCCGATAGGATGGGGCGGACATGGTCGACGCGCAACGGATGAAAGTGAAGGTGTGCTTGGTCGGCGAAGGCGCCGTCGGGAAGACCGCGCTGATCCGCCGATACATCCACGACCAGTTCGACGATCGATACATCTCCACGCTGGGCGCGAAGGTTTCGAAGAAGGAGCTCCTCGTGAAACGGCCGAAGGCCGATGCGGACATCGCCGTCGACATGACGATCTGGGACATCATGGGCGAGAAGGGCTTCCGGGAGCTGCTCAAGGAGGCATACTTCCACGGCGCCCAGGGAATCCTCGCCGTGTGCGACGTGACCCGGAAGGACACCCTCGGCGAGCTCCACGATTGGATCGCGGCGGTGCACAAGGTCACGGGGCAGATCCCGATCCAGTTCCTCGCGAACAAGGCGGACCTCGCAAAGCAGCAGGCGATGTCCGAGGACGACGTACGGAAGGTCGCGGAAGTTCACAAGGCTGGGTTCCTGTTCACGAGCGCGAAGACCGGGCAGAACGTCGAGAACGGGTTCCAAGCGCTCGCGTCGCTGATCGCGGAGAAGTCCGCGAAGTGAGGCCCGGCGCGTCTACAACGGTACACTCTAGCCTAAAAGCTTATCTACGGCCCACACCTCTTTCTTCCACACACAGGTTCCGTGCATGGCAGAGGAGGCACCCGCCGACCTGTCTCCGGTCGACGAGTGGATTCGGCATCTCGAGTTCCGCAGCACCGCCGAGGTCAAGGTCCCCGAGAAGCTCGTCGAGCAGGTCATCGGTCAGGACGAGGGCGTCGAGGTCGTCCGGAAGGCCGCGGAGCAGAAGCGGCACGTCATGCTGATCGGCGACCCCGGTACCGGGAAGTCGATGCTCGCCCGCTCCATGGCGGAATTGCTGCCGCGGGACGAACTCCAGGACATCGTCGTCTACCACAACCCCGAAGACACGAACGAGCCGAAGATCCGCGTGGTCCCCGCGGGCAAGGGCCGCGAGATCGTGAACGCGCAGAAGGCGGAGGCGATGCAGCGGCGGGAGCAGAAGGCGTCCATGGTCATGGTCCTCCTGATCTTCTTCGTCGGCTTGATCGTACTCCTCAGCATCGACTTCTCGAAGAACCCGCCGCAGTTCCAGCCGATGGTGCTCCTGTTCGGGATCCTCGTGGCGGGCATCATCTACATGGCCCGTCGGTACACGGGGCATCGGCCCGAGAGCCTCATGATCCCGAAACTGCTCGTGGCGCACTCACCGGACGACCTGCCCGCGTTCATCGACGCGACCGGGAGCCACGCGGGGGCCCTCCTTGGGGACGTGAAGCACGACCCCTTCCAGAGCGGCGGGCTCGAAACGCCCGCGCACGAGCGGGTGGAGGCCGGCGCGATCCACAAGGCCCACAAGGGCGTCCTGTTCGTCGACGAGATCAACATCCTTCGGATCGAAAGCCAGCAGTCCCTCCTGACCGCGATGCAGGAGAGGCGGTTCAGCATCGTGGGGCAGAGCGAGCGCTCGAGCGGGGCGATGGTCAAGACGGAGGCGGTCCCGTGCGACTTCCTGCTCGTCGCCGCCGGAAACCTGGACGCGGTCGCCGGCATGCATCCCGCGCTCCGCTCGAGGATCCGCGGCTACGGGTACGAGATCTACATGAAGAGCACGATGCGGGACACGGACGCGAACCGGATGAAGCTCGTGCGATTCGTCGCGCAGGAGGTCTCCAAGGACAAGAAGATCCCCCATTTCGACCGCCTCGCGGTCGGCGAGATCCTGCGAGAGGCGCAGCGGCGCGCGGGACGGCGGGGGCAGCTCACCCTGCGGCTGCGCGAGCTCGGAGGCCTCATCCGCGTCGCCGGGGACATCGCCGTGGAAGTGGGCGCGCCGCTGGTCCTCGCGGAGCACGTCGTGAACGCGAAGCGCACGGCGCGGTCCCTCGAGCAGCAGGTCGCGGACCGACTCATCGAGCGGGGGAAGGAGTATCGCACGTTCGTCACGGAGGGCGCGGTCGTCGGCGTCGTCAATGGACTCGCGGTCCTCACGGCAGACAACAGCCTCTCTGAGTTCTCCGGCCTCGTCCTCCCGATCGCGGCGGAGGTCACGCCCGCGCAGACGAAGCAGGGCGGCAAGATCGTCGCGACGGGGCGCCTCGGGGAGCTCGCGAAGGAGGCGGTGGAGAACGTGTCCGCGCTGATCAAGCGATACACGGGCGAGGACATCTCGAACCACGACATCCACGTCCAGTTCGTCGGCTCCCGAGAGGGCACCGAGGGGGACTCCGCATCGATCAGCGTCGCGACGGCGGTGATCAGCGCGCTCGAGGAGGTCGAGGTCGACCAGGGGGTCGCGATGACCGGCTCGCTCAGCGTCCGCGGGCAGGTGCTCCCCGTGGGCGGCGTCACCGCCAAGATCGAGGCCGCCGCGGAGATGGGGATCCGCAAGGTCGTCATCCCGAAGGCGAACATGAAGGACGTCCTCCTCGAGGACCGCTACGTCGGGCGGATCGAGATCTGCCCGGTCGAGACGCTCAAGGATGTTCTGGAGCACGCCCTCGTCGGGCCGAAGAAGGAGCGCCTCCTGACGAAGCTCGCGGCGATCGTGCCGAAGCCCGGCTTGCTCGATCGGTCGGTCGGACGGGCGGTCCCGCAGTAGGTGAGCGCGGGTGCCCGGCGAGCGGCCCCTGTTCGTCGGCCGGTTCCAGCCGTTTCACCTGGGCCACTTGGACATGGTCCGCCGGATCCTGGCGGCGCACGGGGAGATCGTGATCGGCATCGGGTCCGCGCAGTACTCCCACACGCGCGAGAACCCGTTTACCGCCGGCGAGCGGTACGAGATGATCCGGCGCACGCTCGACGCGGAGGAGATCCACGCGTACCACATCGTGCCAATCCCGGACACGCACGTCCACTCCGTGTGGGTCGGCCACGTCGTCTCCCTCCTCCCGAGGTTCGACCTCGTGTACACGAACTCCCCGCTCGTCGTCCGGCTCTTTCGCGAGAAGGGGATCCGCGTCGTGGAGCTCCCCCTGCTCGAGAAGGAGGCGTACTCGGGGCGGATCGTCCGGGACCGGATCTTCAACGGCGGTCCTTGGAGGGAGCTCGTGCCGCCCCCCGTGGCTGCGTACATCCTCGAGATCGACGGTCCGCAGCGGATCCGGGAGACGTACCGGTACTCGACCCCCTACGGGACGCGCGAGGGCGAAGGCTAGTTCGAATTCTGTTGGACAAAGGCCTTGCGTCACGGCCCGGGTCGGCCCGCTCGGACGTGGGTTGACATGGGGCGGAAGCGGACAGGTTCCTCCGGTGCGATGTGGTACGCGATTCTGGCGGCTTGGGGGTCGGGCACCCTTCTCCTTGCGTGGCGGTTCGCGCCGCACATGGGGGCATTCCCCGGCTCCGCGGTCCTCCTCTTCCTGCTCGCATGCCTTTCGTATTTCGTCCTCACGGGCGTGTTCAACGTGGTCGTGAACATCACGTCCCGCGTGATCAAGGACCCGCCGGCCGGGACCGGCCCGCGAGGACGGCCCCGCGTCGCCATCCTCTACTGCACGTACAACGACTTCGACCGAGAGTCTGCGGCGACGCTCTTGGACCTCACGTACCCGGCTCTCGAGATCTGGATGCTCGACGACTCCACGAGGCCGGATGTCCGCGCTTCGGTCGATGCGTTCGCGCGGAGCGCCCGTGCCTCGGGCGCGAGCATCCGCGTGGAGCGGCGCGAGACCCGCAAGGGGTTCAAGGCGGGCGCGATCAACCGAGCGCTCTCCCGGTTGCCACCCGAGATCGAGTACGTCGTGATTGCAGACGCGGACGAGCGCCTCGCCCCGGACTTCGTCGAGGGATGCCTCCGCCACTTCACGGACGATCAGGTCGCCTTCGTGCAGGCGAACCACCGGTGCTACAACACGACCGGGAACTGGTTCACCCGATTCCTCGGGGTCGGCGTCGACCTCCACTGGAGGCTCTACCAGGGGTACCGGAACCGGTTCGGGACCGTGAACATGCTCGGCCACGGCGCACTCGTCCGCCGCGCGATCCTCGAACGGCTTGGGGGATTCCCCGAGGTCACCTGCGAGGACCTCGCGTTCACCGTCACCGCCAAGATGGCGGGCTACCGCGGAGTGTTCGCGCCCGAGGTGATGTGCGGCGAGACGTTCCCCGAGGACTTCGCGGCAATGCGGCGCCGCCACCTGCGGTGGAGCTGGGCCACCGTGGAGTTCCTGCGGACGAACCTTCTCCCGCTCCTCCGGAGCCGCGTCCGCCTCCACGAGAAACTGGACCTCGTCCTGCCGTCGGTCAACCTCCCCGCCGTGTTCCTGCTCGTCGCGTTCCTGGCGACCACGCAGGGATCCCAGTGGCTCGGCGTCAGCCTGGCAGCGTTCCGCGATCCCGTGGTCATGGCCCTCGGGGCCTTCGCGAGCCTTGCACCCCTCACGATGTTCGCCGGGCTCCTGCGCCGACCGTGGTTTGCCGCGAAGGCGATCGCGGTGAACACGGTCGCGTACGTCGCGCTCTTCCCCGTCTCCATCGTCGGCGTGCTCCGAGGCTTGGCGCGCCCCGCGGAGTTCCTCGTCACGCCGAAGGGGGCGGAAGGCCCCCTCCGCCTCCGAACGGCCGCCCAGGCTGCGAGGGTCGAGCTGATCACGGGGGGCGTCCTCCTCGTCCTCGGGTACGCGCCGTTCGGGATCTATGGGCTCATCTCACCCCTGGCACTGTGCGCCCTCCTCTCCCCCGTTCTGATGGCCGCCTCCCGAACGTCCCTGCTGCGGCAACGGGCACTCGACGTGCGCCCGGCTCCGGCCATGGAGATCCCGGGGTGAGGCCATGAGCGTTCGAGGGTTGTTGGAAAAGGCCTTAGCACTCGAGCACGCTTGGAGGCGTCCGATGCGGGCCCTCACGCTGGCCGCCCTCCTTGGCTTCACCCTGCTCTCCCCCCTCGTCCGCGCGTCCGACGACTGGAGCGACGAGACGAGGCGGCTCGAGGTCGATGCGCGGGCCGACGGGTTCGAGGTCCGGTCGGAGCGGGCCACGGGGGATGTGCGGGATCGGATCCGGCTCCGCCTGGAGGGGGACAACGTGCGCTTCCGGTTCGAATTCCAACGCGACGTCGGCGCGACGGAGGTCGACGCCGAGCTCCGGGTCGAGATCGAACGCGTGATCGAGTTTCAGGATCTGGACGCGGACGGGGTGTTCGGAGGATCAGACGTGGTGCGCGCCGAGTACGGCCCCAGCGACCTCACCTTAGGCGCCGTGTCCCCCGAGAACGTGTCGGCCGGGGGGGTGCCCGGCCTCCGCGTGACCGCCTCGTACTCCTTCCGCGACGAACCGTCCTCGGGACTCACCTTCCGGGTTGTGACGTTCGGGGACCTCACGGCGTTCCAGGGATTCGTCCAGCATCCCGTCGAGATCAAGGCGGACATCGTGTTCTCTGATTTTCCCTTCCTGGAACCCCCGGAACCGGACACGTTGCCCGGCATCGTCTTCCGCGTCGTGGCCGCGTCCCCCACGCCGCCAACTGTCACCGCGGACGGGGTCTCGATCGATGCCGGAGGCCTCCAGGCGACGTTCCGCTGGAAGGACACCGCCGTCGTGGACGGGAACGAGACCCGGGTTGGGGTCTCCGTGTCGGAGAATCCCGGTCAGGCGGGGGAGCAGGACCTGACCGTGGCCTTCGCGTACGCCCGGGGCGCGGACATCGTCCACGACCCCACGTTCGGGTTCCTCATGATCGAGGAAGCCGCCGGACGCATCTTGGGTGACATGGGGTTGTACGCCCTGGGCGCGGTCGCCGCTGTGGTGACGTTCGGCGGGCTCGCGTGGGGGCGCAAGGTCCGAAAGGTTAAGCGCGAGTAGCGAGGCTCTCATGGCGGTGAATTCATGGCCCTCCTCGAGAACATCGTGACCGGCTGGCTGACCGTGTTCGCCCTGCTCCTCGCGACCCTCGCGTTCCTCGCGTATCGCCGGTCCGCGAACGTCCGGATGCTCGGCATCGCCGCGGCGTTCAGCCTGTTCTTCGTCAAGGGACTCACCGTTACCTACGCCCTGTTCACCGCCACAACACTCGAGACCTTGTGGGTCCCGATGACCGTCTTCGACACCGTGGCCCTCCTGGGCTTCTACCTCGCGGCGCTCAAGTCGTAGGAATGCGGATGGTCGGAGACCCGCTCGGCCTCGAGAGCCGCCGTCGGATGTACGAGCTCGTCGCCGGCACGCCGGGGTTGCACCTGCGCGACATCGCGCGTCGGCTCGGCGTCGACGTCCGCACGGCCGACTACCACGTCCGCCAGCTCGCGAAGCACGGCCTCGTCTCCGCGATCGAGGAGGCGGGGTTCGTGCGGCTCTACCCGAGGACCGCGAACGGCCGCAGGGCGGAGATCGTGGACGCCCGGGACAAGCCGCTCCTGTCGATCCTGAGGAGGCCGGTTCCCCTCTCCGTCGCGCTCGTCCTCCTCACGCGCGAACGGGTGACGCACGGCGAGCTCGCGTCCGAGGCGGGAGTCGCCCCGCCCACGCTCTCGTACCACCTGTCGCGGATGGAGCGGCTGGGCATGGTGTCCCGGGACGCATCGAAGATCGCGCTGCGGGAACCGGAGAGGATCGCGCGCCTCCTCTACGCATATCGTCCGACCCCTGACCTCATCGACCGGTTCCTCGACCTCTGGGAGGACTTCACGCTGTAGCGGGCGTCGCCGGGGAAACTCCATATACCCCGCTCGAATTCCCGCGCCCCTCGAGGGTCCGGGATGGGGAGGAAACGGCGAAGCGTGGGCCGCGCGCTCCGGCGCGCGCTCGGCGAGGGGTTCGTCCTTCCGGAGGTGGAACCCCGCGAACCGGGGACATCCCTCCTGATGAACCCGCGCCGGCAGCGGGTGTTCGAGTACGTGTGGAACCACCCGTGCTCCCACCTGCGGCGGATCTCCCGGGACGTGCAGATCCCCCCGCAGAGCCTCCGGTGGCACCTCCTGCGCCTCCGAGAGGGAGGCATCTTGGCCTCCCGGGCGGTGAAGGGGAAGACCGTGTACTTTGCGCCATGGGCCCTCCGGGAGCAGGACGTCCGCCTGTTCGCTTCCCTCTCGAACGGGATGAAGGGGCGCATCGTGCGCTGGGTCGCAGAGCGGCGCCGGACGACGCAGTCCGAGATCTTCCGCGGGCTCAAGACGTACCAGCAGGCCGTGCTCCCGCCCCTCGCCGAACTCGCGTCGCTGGGGATCCTGAGAACATGGAAGGCGGAGGGGAAGCGGTTCTACGAACTCGGGGACGCGTACGCGAGACTCGGCACGGAGTACGCGGCGGTGTCCTCGGAGCGGATCGCGCGCGCCCTGGCGGTGCTCGCGGAGGACGGGGTGTCGCCGAAGGTGGCGTCCCGCGGGGACCACGAGGTCCAGGTCCAGGTGAGCAACGGCGTGCAGAAGAGCATCCTGCGATTGCGGCTGACGCCTGCAATGCGGTGACGGCCGACCCATCAGACCACGATCGAATCACGGTTGGGATTCACCGCGCGCCCCCGGTCGATGCGGGCATGGAGGTATCTCCTTAGTGTGAGAGGGACTCCAGACGTAGTCGGAGGATCCCCGCCCCCGCGGTCGCGAGGCCACCACGGGCCTGCCGAGATTCGAACTCGGGTCAGAGGCTTTCTTCCGGGAGAAGGGTCCCGACCGGAGGCCTCTGTCCTATCCAAGCTAGACTACAGGCCCTCGGCCGACGCAACGGAGGGACTCGAATAAGGCTTTCGCGGCACGCTCACTACTTCGCGAACTCCGTGTATCCGCAGCGGCCGCAGCTCACGCGGTCCGCGTGCTTCGCGAGGAACGTGCCGGGCCCGCACTTCGGGCAGTGCGCGCGAAGCCGCTCGAACCGGGCGCCCTCCACCCGGTACAACGTCCGCTTGAGACCGCCCGGCTTGGCCGCCTTCTCCGCCATCACTTCCCTCCCTTCTTGGCGGCGGCCTTCTTCTCCTTCGGAGCCTCGGCCTTCGCGGCCTCCTTCTTGGCAGGCTCCTTCTCCGCCTTCGGGGCCTCCTTCCGTTCCTCCTTGGCGGGGGCCTTAGGAGCCTCCTTCTTCTCCTCCTTCGGAGGCGCCTCCTTCTTCGGAGGTTCTGCCTTCGGGGTCGCCTTCGCCTTCTCCTCCCTCTTCGGGGCCGGAGCCGCGGGAGCGGCCTCCGCCGGGGCCTCGACCTTCTTCTTCGGCGCCACGAGCCCGTTCCGGATCAGGATCGGAGGAGTCTCGAGGGCGAGCGCCCGTTCCTTCGACTCGTACACCTTCGCGTACCCCCGCGTGGACGGGCGCCCGAACTCGGAGCGCGCCCAGTCGAGCACGACGATGCCCTTGGCGTTCAGCGACGCCGCCAGCGCCTTCCGGATCTCCGCGCGGCCGGGCGTGCCGCCCTCCGGGTGCGTGATCGTGAAGTAGACCTCCGTCCGCTGGAGCAAGCCGTTGTCCCGCCGCTGCGTCACCGTGAGTTCCACGTCACACCATCCGCGCGAGCATGCCCTGCACCGCCGCCTTCGCGCGCGCGTCGACCCGGACGAGGACGACGCCCGCGTCTGGCATCCCGTACAGGACCGCGGTCCCCTCCGGGGCGAGGTCGATCGCCGCCAACGCGGCGAGGTCCTCCTCCCCGAGGATGTCGATGCGGACACGCTCTCCGGACTTAAAGGCTTCGTCGAGTGCGACCCACACGTCGCGGGTGAGCGTCCCCGCGGGGCTCACCGCCATGAGGATCTTCGTCCCGAACGCGAGGACCTGCACGGCGAGCGCGTCGGCCCGCTCCCGCTTGGTCTTGTAGTCGACGACCGCCACGTCCGGCTCCCGGCCGCGCGAGAGGAGGTCGACCGTGCAGGCGTCCCCGACCGTGACGACGACCTTGGCGGTGCGCACCCTCTCGAACGCGTCCTTGCCCGTCAGCACGGGACCGAGGGGGCGACGGAGCTCCTCGCGCATCGCATCCGGGAGTCGACGGTCCCGCCACGGGTCCTCGGTCGCCACACCTGCAGGATGGGCATGCCCGCGGATAAGCGTGCGGGGCGCGCTCATCGGACGCGGAGCGCGTACTTGCCGTTCTGGACGATGCCCATCTTCCTCGCGATGTCGGAGTGCGCGTGGTCGACGACCACGACATATCCCTGCCAGTCCCGCGAGGTGTCGTTCCCGCACCGGGGGCACTTGTCCTCCTCGCTGATCATCGAGCAATGCCGGCACGCCCTCGGGATCTTCACCGCCATCCGTCACCGCCTCCGCTTCGGTCGCCCCTCGACTTTCTTCCGCTCGTCCTCGAGCCAGTCGAACTTCCCGAGGCCGGGCTGCCGCATCGTGAGGCCGATCTTGCTCTCCCGCGGGGCCCGCTCGTTGAGCGAGACGGCCACGATCCGCGCGCGCACCTTGTCCCCGATTCGGACGTCCCGCTTCGTGTCCTTCCCGATCAGCCGCTGGTTCTCCTCGTCCACGTCCACGCGGTCGTCCATGACCTGGGAGATATGCAGGAGGCCGTCGAGGGGGCCGAACCGGATGAACGCACCGAACTTCAGGACCTCCACGACCTGTCCCTCCACGATCTCCTGGAGCGTGGGCCGGTGCACGACCGCGTCGTACCGGACCTTCTGGTACACGGCGCCGTCCCCGTGGACAATACGCCCCTCTCCAACGCGCTCCACGTTGCTCGCGATCAGCGTGAGGGACTTGTCCGCGCCGACGCGACCCTCCAGGAGGGTGCGGGTGAACTCCTTCGCGAGCTCGTCGATGTCCTCCCCGAGCCGCTCCGGCGGGATGCGGACTACGTCTTCCCGTTGAACCTTAAGGTACATGCGCCGGCCCCGGAGGCAGAGGGGCTCGTAGTGGCCAGTCCTATTTAGGACTTTCTGGCGGTTTCAGCCCTTGGCCGCGTCCCGGGTGGATGTGGGCGGGAGGGCGAGCATCGGCTCGCCTCCGTCGACGAGCCCAAGCGATGATGGCCAGAACGGCAACCGCAAGGAGCAAGAGGAACATCGGGGGCAGGGAAGGACCCGAGGTTGAGTCGACATGGATGGTCGCCACCGTGCTGGAAGCCCCAACGCCGTCCGTCGCGGTGACGTAAACGTGACCGTCGCCCCGCACAGCGGCAGTGAACCGTCCGGCCGCGTCCACGGTTCCCACGCTGCCCACGACCTCCCAGGTAAGCGTAGCATTGGGAATCACGTTCCCCTTCGCGTCGTATGCGATCGCTTGAAACGCCGCCACCTGCCCTACCACGAGACGCACAGAGGACGGCGAGAGGACCACGAGTGCCACCCGCCCCGGGCCCACGATAATCTGCGCGGTCCCCCGGATGCCGCCAGACGTCGCGGTGATCGTCCATTCCCCTGCGTGAACCGGCTCGAACCGGCCGTCGGCCACGGAACCGTCCGGCACGGACCACTCCATGGTCCCGAGAACCACCGGGTTCCCCTTCGCGTCAGTGCCCCGCGCGACGAACTGTGCGATGTCGTCTGCCGTAATCGACACCGCGGAAGGAAGCATGTCAATCGCCGCAAGCGAACCGGCAGTCACCACGACACGTGCGATCGCGGAAATGCCGGAGGCCGTGGCGGCAACGAGCCACGTCCCAACATGGTGCGGCTGGAACACGCCGCCGGAGTCGATCGAACCGTCCTCCGCGGACCATGCGGGGGCGATGATGAGCTCGTTCCCCTTCGCATCGTATCCCGTGGCGGTGAAGGCAACCGTGTCGTCCGCGGTAATCGTCCCGATTGGCGGCACGACGTCAATTCGCGCGAGCAAGCCAGGGAGGACGCGGATCGTTGCGACCGCGGAGAGGCCGGACTCGTTGGCGAACACGAGGCAGATGCGGGCGGGGCCCGGGGTGTACCATCCATCCGCCCCCACGGATCCGCAGGTGGCTTGCCAGGTCGGCGCGGTCGCGACGGGATTCCCGCGCGCGTCGGAGCCCGTTGCGGTGAGGAGCAGGCGATCGTCCGCCGTGATCGTCGCGGTGGAGGGCGAGACCTGGAGCTGCGCGAGAGGACCGAGGAGTACCGTGACGAATGTAAAGCCGCTTACGTCCCCTGATGATGCGATGACCGTGTGCACGCCGACGGGACCCGGGGTGTAGAGCCCCGTAGCGTCGATGGAACCGGCCGTCGCAGACCAGGAGGGCGCGACGGGGAACGCATTCCCATCTGCGTCGGAGCCATTGGCGGCATACGCCAGAGTCATGTCCGCGCGGACGGTCGCCCCAGGGGGGAGGACTTCGATTCGGGCCAGCACGCCTGGAACCACGTCGACGCGGGAAGACCCGGAGACTTCCTGCGCCCGCGCGGTTACAGTCCACGTCCCCGCCAGAGTGGCATCGTAAAGTCCGCTGTCGTCAACCGTTCCGCCCGACGCGCTCCACGTCGGCGCAATCGCGACGAGGTTGCCGTGCCGATCCGACCCCGTGGCGATGAACTGAAGGGTGTCGTCTGCGGTGATCGTGACGTTTAAGGGCGCCACGGAAATCGCCGCCAAGGCGCCGGGCGTCACGGATATCGCCGCGCGTCCCGAGGCCGCGGACTCGTTCGCCCACACGGTCCAGTTCCCGGCGCGCCAAGGCGAGAACTGCCCCTCGGAGTCAATCGTCCCGTTTGCGGCCGCCCACGTCGGAGAGCAGGGCACGGGGTTGCCTTGCACGTCCGTGCCCGTCGCCGTAAGCTGGATCGTTTCGTCCGCGGTGATCGTGGCGGCTGGCGGCGACACGAAGATCGCCGCCAAGGCCCCCGGGGTCACCGTGACGGATGTACTTCCGGAGACGCCGGACTCGTTCGCCCACACCGTCCATGTGCCGACCCGGTGTGGGGAGAACCGTCCTGCCTCGTCGATCGTCCCATTCGCGACCGCCCACGACGGTGCGACTTCGCGGACGTTTCCCTGTGCATCGAACCCGGTCGCCTCATAGGAGACGAAACGGTCGGCAGAGACCGTCGCGTTAGTCGGACTCACCTCGATCCGCACGAGGGCTCCGGGAAGGACGTGAACGACCGCGGTGCCGGACAAACCGGACTCGTTCGCCCACACCGTCCAGTCGCCCGACGACTTCGGCGTGTATCTGCCGAACGCGATTGTACCACCCGTCGCCTCCCAAGCCGGGGAGATCGCGAACGGTCGGCCGAACTGGTCGAATCCCGCGGCGGTGAACAACACGGACGTGTCCGCATCCATGAGCGCCTCCGCAGGCGAAACCTCAATTCGAGCGAGCCGCGGCTGTGGTGCGTCCGTCCGCGCGTGGAACGCTTCGTTCTCTCCATTTCGGCGGTCCGTCCACCCGACGTGCACAGCTCCTGACGCATCGACGTCGAGCGCGATGTAGTCGCCGATGAAGTACGCAGTCGACCACTCCACATCGTTCACGCGGCTGCTCGCGGACCAAGAGAGGCCTCCGTCCGTCGAGGTCGCGTAGTAGACTGCCATCAGCCCCGAACGGTCGTCGCACCACGCGACGTGAACGGAGCCGTCGGGCGAGACGTCAATCCACGGCATGAACTGGCGGCCTGCTTGGACGTTGTTCAGGACAGTCTGACTCCATGTGACCCCACGGTCCGTGGATCGCGCGAAGGCGATGTCCCAGGTCCAATTGCCACTGAAGACGTCGTTCGTCCACACGGCATAGACGTTCCCCGAGATCGGGTCGGCTGCGAAGGAAGGGATCGGCAGAGCGCGCAGCGTTGGATCTTCGAGGAAGAATGCGGACCCGACGCCGTAGCGTGCCCAGGTCAATCCGTCGTCCTGGGACCGGTACACTTCGATGCCCCCTTGCGTCCACCACCCGAGATACAGGTTCCCGGGCGTCGATGCGAATTCACAGCCGTTCATGCCCACGGTGATGAGTCGCGTCGGTTCCCAGGAGAGGCCGCCGTCCGTCGAGCGCGTGTAGCGGAGCTGGGTCGGGTTCCCGCCGACCGCCCGCGCGTAACAGATGTGGATCGTCGTCCCAACGGCGTGTGCCCACGGCTTGTCGTTGATTCCCATCACCGTGTCGCTCGCGATCGTGGGAGACGCCCATGTGACGCCCCCGTCGTCGGACCGGTAGACGACGACGCGGGTCCCGTTGCCCTGGACCATGGGGGCGAAATTCAGGCAGACGAAGTAGACGACGTCGTTCGCGTCCACGATCACCACGGGATCCCCGGAGGCATTCCAGCCCGGCAGAAGGAGATTGCGGCCCGGTGACCACGTGGCGCCGCCGTCCGTTGAGTACCCGTACCCGCACCGGAAGCGCGGGTAGGGAAACCGCAGATCGTTCCACCCGACATGGATCCGACCGTCCGAGGCGACGGCCATCGTGATTTCGTTCTGGTCGTCAAAAGATCGGTTTTTTGCGCTGACGGCCACGTTCGTTCCGAAGGGTGTGTCCAGTGGGCTCGGTGGGCCAGGGCCCGCGGGTACCGACCCCGGCGCGCGGACGTCCGAGGGCAACCCTCGACCGTCGATCGGCGGCGGGTGGGACGGCGTTCCAGCGGTCGGCCCGGGCGGCATGGACGGTCGGTCCACAGGGGCAGCGCGCATCGAACCATCGTCGCTCGAGGCGAGAGGAATCCCCGCCGCCAACCCCGCCAATGCGATGGCGAGTGCAAATGGGACGGCTAGATGGAGGACCGACGGACGGATTGTCACACGGCATCGACTTGAAAGCCGTGCGTTCGCGACGGGCATCTCGCGCGACAGCGGTCTCCCGAACCATACGATTTGTCGAACTCGTTTTTACTCCGTTATGAATCTTGTGGAGGACTCGTCCAATCCCCCGTCCCAGCCCAATCCCTTGGGTCCGCGCGTGGGGACTAGACAAACAGCGCCGCCAACACGAGCGTGATCGTGCTCAGGAGCTTCACGAGGATGTGGAGGGACGGTCCGGCGGTGTCCTTGAAGGGATCGCCCACCGTGTCGCCGACGACCGCGGCCTTGTGCGTCGGCGTGCCCTTGCCCCCCTTCGACAGCTCGATGTGCTTCTTCGCGTTGTCCCACGCGCCGCCGCCCGTGTTGAAGACGAGCGCCAGGACGATGCCCGCGATCGTGCCGACCATGAGGAGGGCGCCGACCGCCTCCGCCGCGTATCCTGTGGGCCGAAGGGCGACGCCCACGAGCGTCGGGCCGAGCACCGCCAAGATCCCCGGCGCAATCATGTTCCTCAGGGCCGCGCGCGTGCAGATGTCCACGGTGCGCGCGTAGTCCGGTTCCTCCGTCCCCGCCATGATGCCCGGCTTCTCCCGGAACTGGCGGCGGACGTCGCTGATGATCTCCCACGCCGTCTTCCCGACCGCTCGGATCGCGAGCGCGCTGAACAGGAAGACGATCATGACGCCGGCCATCGCACCGATGAAGATCTCGGGGACTCCGAGGTTGATGACCGGGAGGCAGTTCACCGCACAACCGTTCGCCACTCGGAGGACGTTCACCTCACTGAGGTACGCCTGGAACAGGAGGAACGCCGCTAGTGCCGCGCTCCCTACCGCATACCCTTTCGTCAGCGCCTTCGTCGTGTTCCCCGCGGCGTCGAGCTTGTCCATCCGCTGCCGAGACTCTCCCGACTTTCCGGACATCTCGAGGATCCCTGCCGCGTTGTCCGTGATCGGGCCGAACGTATCCTCCGCGAGGATGTACGCGGCGGTGGCGAGCATCCCCATCGTCGCGACGGCGGTCCCGTAGAAGCCACCGCCCGGGAAGCCCGAGGGCACGTTGGGCGGCAGCGCGAGCTCACCGAGCTTGAATGACGCGAGGATCGCGACCGCCACGGTGATGATTGGGAGGGCCGTCGCCTCGAGGCCGACCCCGAACCCGGCGAGGATGTTCGTCGCGGGCCCCGTCTCCGAAGCCTTGGCAATCTCCTTCACGGGGCGGTACTTCGCCTCCGTGTAATACTGCGTGATGTAGACGAATGCGAGGGACGTGATGATGCCCACGAAGCCGGCGAGGAACAGGAACAGCCATGCGTCGGGATTCCCGATTGGGGCTAGGCGCCGATCCTGGAGCATCGCGTACGCCGCGGCGGCGAATAGGACCACGGCCAAGCCCGTGGTCACGTAATAGCCGCGGTTCAGGGCGGACATCGGGCGCTCGTCCTCTTTCGCACGCACCGCGAACACGCCGGCGATCGTGGCGATGAGGCCGAACGAACGGGCGACGAGCGGGAAGAAGACGCCAGCCACGCCGAAAACGGGAAACAGGAGGACGCCGAGGACCATCGCCCCGATGTTCTCTGCGGCGGTGGATTCAAACAGGTCCGCGCCGCGACCCGCGCAGTCGCCGACATTGTCCCCGACGAGGTCCGCGATGACGGCGGGGTTCCGCGGGTCGTCCTCCGGGATGCCGGCCTCGACCTTCCCGACGAGGTCCGCGCCGACGTCCGCCGCCTTCGTGTAAATCCCGCCGCCAAGCTGCGCGAACAGCGCGACGAGGGAGGCCCCGAAACCGAAACCCACCATGGAGAGAATCACGTTGTTCTGCAGCTCCTGGGACGCGCCGCCGAACCACGCGTTGTATCCTTCATACAGGCCCCACACGCCCAGGAGGGAGAAGCCGACGACCGTGAGGCCGGAGACCGAGCCCCCGCGCAAGGCCGTCCGGAGGGCACCGCCGAAGGAGGTGAGGCCCTCATTCGCCGTGCGGCTGTTCGCGCGGATCGAGATGTACATGCCGATGTAGCCGCTCGCGGCGGAGAGCGCGGAGCCGAGCGAGAACGCAATCGCCGTGCGCAGGCCGTCCTCGGGCGATCGCGCCAAGCCGATCGCCACGGCGAACAAGACCGCGACGACGGCGGCAATCAGGGCGATCGTCCGGTACTGCCGCCGCATGAACGCCCGGGCACCTTCTTGGATCGCGCCCTCGATTCTCTGCATCCTCTCATCCCCGCGCGGGAGGCGGAGGACGAGCCTCGTCAGATACGCGGCGGTGCCGAGCGCCGCGAGCCCGGCGATGGGCACGATGACCGTCAGGTCAACCATCCACGGTCCTCGCGCCGCCAAAAGGCAGGCCCTATTTAGCCTTAGTCGGGGCGCGGATGGTCGGGTCGAGGCCCGGCTACTTCGGTTCCTTCACGAGGCCGAGCTGACGCAGTTCCCCCAGATCGTCCGCCTCCACCCACAGCTCCTGGATCTTCCCGCCCGCGATCCGGAAGAGGTTCATCCCGGTGATGTTCACCGCCTTCCCTGTCGCCTTCGCCCCCATGTAGGCGCCCGTGTTCCGGCCCCGGAACGTCCATCGGACGACGACCTTGTCGCCCTCCGCGACGGTGTCCTCGACCGTGAACCGGACATCGGAGAACGCGCCTCGGAGGTTGCTCAGCCGTTGGCGGATCGTCTCCGCCCCGCGGATCTCTTTCCCCCCGACGTGGCCGACCACGTTCGCCGCCACGATCTGGTCGACCGCCGAAGACTTTCCCTGGTTCCAGACCTCGTCGATGTATCGCCTCGCGATTTCCCTTGCATCCGCCATCTTCCCAACTCCGGTTTGATCGTCCCTCCAAGGTCGCCGACCATAAAAGGATTGATGCTCACCCGGATCCGAAGCCCGTCGGGGTCGCCTAGGCGCCGTACTTCCGCGAGCGGTCCGCGAGGTCCAGCAGAAGGGGCATCAGGTCGCGCCCCCCGAGGCGCCCCAGGCTGCCGTGCGCGGCGGCGATCTCGTCGAACCGCCCTCCTCCGTCCGTGCGCACGCCGTCCCCGAAGACGACGAGGGGCACCGGATCGCCGGAGTGGTCCTTCCGCTCGCACGGCGTCGAGTGGTCCCCCGTCACCGCCAAGATCGTGTCCGCGGGAAGGTGGCCGCGGAGGTGGCCGAACAGCTGCTTGTCGATCCGCTCGAGCACGGCGACCTTCTCCATCGCCTTCCCGTCGTGGCCGCACAGGTCTGGCGCCTTGACATGGAGGAGGACGAAGTCGTGCGTCGCGAGCGCGTCGACGGCCGCGCGGGCCTTGGCGGCGAAGTCGGAGTCGAGGCCCCCGGTCGCGCCGGGAACGTCGAGCACGGCCAAGCCCAGGCTGCGGCAGATCCCCTTGATGAGGGCGACGCCGGCGATTGCGGCCGCACTCAGGTCGTACTTCGCGCCGAACAGCGTGACGTGGGGGCAGGCGCCCGCGCCGCGCGTGAGGACCATGTTCGCGACGGGCTTGCTCGCCGCCACGCGCTCCCGGTTCACCTCGTGTTTCACGAGGACCTCGTGCGCCCGCTTCTGGAACTCGTTCAGCACGTCCGCCGTCCTCTCCGCGTCCGGGTGGAGGGCCTTCGCGGGCAGGACGCGCGCGCGCTCCGCGTGCGGGTCCGTGTCCGTCACCCGGGGGTCGAGGCCGGGTCCCCGGAGGACGAGGGCGGCGCGATGCTCCGTGCCCGCGCGGAACAGGACCGTCGTGTCCCCGATCTCCCAGCCGTCGAGCGACGCCGCCAGCCGGTCCGTCCCCTCGCGGATGCGCCCAGCGCGGCGGTCCACGATCCGCCACCCGAGGTCCACGGTCGCCCAGTTCGCGCGGAACGCGACATCCCCCGGCTTCACCTCGATCCCGACGCCGGCGGCCTCGAAGGGACCCCGTCCTGTGTACACCGCCTCGGGGTCGTAGCCGAGGAGCGCGAGATGGGAGGTGTCGCTCCCCGGGCACACGCCGGGCGCGATGGGGTCCAGGAGTCCGGTCACGCCGTTCGCGGCGAACCAGTGGAGGTGCTCCAGGGCGGCGGCCTGCAGAGGCGTCTTGCTCCCGAGGTCCTTGATCGGGCGGTCCCCGAGGCCGTCGAGGATGACGAGGAGGATCTTGCGAGGCACGCGAGCGGGGAACAGATCGGACGAATATTAGTCTTTCATGGCCGGACGTAGCTCTCAGACCCGATGTTCTAGTCGACGGGGAGGAGTCGGGGGGCCTGGGAATGCCCAGAATCGTTATATTCCCAACGATGCGATGCCTGGGCCATGGCGGGGAAGGAGGTTGGAGGAAGCGGGGCGGGGGCCGTGTGCCTGTTCCTTTTGTTTCTCATCAGTCTCCTCTCCGGCGCTGTGGTCTTTTCGAGCAGGAATGCCCGCGCCGCTGGCTGGACGTTGGAGGTCGTCGACTCCGCAGGCGACGTCGGCCTCTTCTCGGATCTCGCGCTCGACGACAACGGGAACCCTCGCATCACACACTACGACTTCAACAACGACCGTGTGCTGTACTCCGAGTGGACGGGGAGCATGTGGCTTCGACGAACCGTAGGAGACGCGGGGTCCTACGGGACCTACGGACTGTCCACCGCCCTGGCCCTGGACAGCGCGGGGCGTCCGCACATCAGCTACTACTATTCCGACAGCGCGACGTCCGGAGAATTGCGATATGCCACATGGACGGGGAGCGCTTGGAGCATTTCCACTGTGGATTCCTCGGGCGACGTCGGGCTGACGAGCGACATCGTGATCGACGGCAACGACTGGCCCCGAATTAGCTATTACGACTTGCGCAACGGCAATCTCAAGTACGCCCGGTGGACCGGATCCGTGTGGAGCCTCAACACGGCGGACTCGGTGGGGGACGTGGGCCTGTTCACCTCCATGGTCCTGGACAGCGGGGGAGACCCGCACATCAGCTACCGCGACGTCGACGGGGATTGGCTGCGGTACGCCGTTTGGACCGGAGCGAGCTGGAGTCGGCAGACGGTCGACGCGACGGGGACATACGGCGGATGGTCCTCAATCGCGCTCGATGGCAGCGACTCCCCTGGCATCAGCTACTATTATTCGGAAACCACCAGCACCGGGTCTCTTCGGTACGCCGAGTGGACGGGGGTCTCGTGGAACCTCGCGACGGTCGATGCGGGGGGCGACGTTGGAGGGTCCAACTCCCTGGCGCTCGACGCCGACGGCTACGGCCGCATCGGCTACTACGACTATGGGAACGGGGACCTGAAGTACGCACGATGGGACGGAGGCATGTGGAACCTCGAGATCGTGGATTCCTCCGGCGACGTGGGCGGGACACCCTCCCTCGCTGTGGACGCGAGGGGCAGCGCCCACATCACCTACTACGACATCGCCTGGGGCGACCTGAAGTATGCGAGGGAGACGGTGGCCCCCAGCCCGCCGGACCCGCCGGCCACGCCTTCGGGACCCGCGTGGGGACACCCGGGCACTTGGTACACGTATTCGACCTCGACGTCCGATCCGAACGGGGATCCGCTCACCTACACGTTCGATTGGGGCGACGGAAACCGATCCTCGGTGGGACCCGTGCCCTCAGGCACTCCCGTGAGTCTCTCCAACGCGTGGGGTGCGGTCGGAACCTACAGCGTGACCGCGATGGCCGTGGATGACCAGGGGTTGCCCTCCGCCTGGAGCGCGGCGCTCGTCGTCACCATGGATCCGCTGAACACGCCGGGCCCTCCGGAGACGCCGATCGCGACGGCGCTGGACCAGGGCGTGGATCTGTCCTGGAACCCGCCGGCGGACGACGGCGGGTTGCCAATCTCCGGGTACGCGGTCTACCGGGGGACGTCGCCGGGCGCGGAGAGCCTCCTCGTCCAGCTCGGAACCGTGTTGTCGTACGCGGACCGGGGTCTGACGAATGGCCAGACCGTGTACTACCAGATCACCGCGAGGAACTCCGCGTACGAGGGACCGAGGTCGGTGGAGGTGAACGCGACCCCGGCGACGGTGCCCGGTTCGCCCACCGGGCTCACCGCAGCCCGGGGGAACGCCGCGGTTCAGCTGTCCTGGGCGGCGCCCGCGAGCGATGGCGGGATGCCGATCACGAATTACACCGTCTATCGCGGGACCGTTTCGGGAGGGGGGGTCGCGATCGCGGACATCGGCACCTCGCTCTCGTTCTCGGACACCGGCCTGACGAACGGGCAGCGGTACCTCTATCAGGTCACCGCGAGAAATTCCGTGGGAGAGGGACCGAGGTCTGACGAGGTGGAGGCCACGCCGGCGACGACCCCGTCGTCGCCTATCGACCTCCGCGTCGTGCCCGGCGATCGCCAGGCGACGCTGGCGTGGTCGGTCCCAAGTTCGGATGGAGGGTCGCCGATCACGGGCTATCGCATCTATCGGGGCGAAACGGAATCCGCACTCGTCCCCATCGACGACACGACGAGCCTAACCTACACGGACGCCGCGCTTGTCAATGGCCGGACGTACTACTACAGGGTCAGCGCAATGAACGGGGCCGGGGAGGGCCCCACGTCGACCGCCGTACTCGCGATACCGACGGCTCCTCCCGTGTACACGCAGGCCTGGTTCTGGATCGTGATCGCGCTCGTCATCGTGGCGATCGCCGCGCTCGCGTTCTATGCGGTCCGGAGGGGCAAGCTGTCTGGGCAACCCGCGACGTCTCCGTCGCAGGCGACGGCGGGAGCTGCGGGGTCCACCGAGGGGCAGATCGCGCTCCTCGGGCAGGCGTACCGGGAAGGCCGAATCTCCCGCGAGCTGTATGAGAGGAACGTCCGAGCGCTCGGCGGAGAGCCGCAGGCGATCGCACCGGCCCCTCCACCACCAGGGCCATCCACGCCGCCAATCCCCACGCTCACCGCCGCCCAGTCTCCGTCAATCGTTCCCACCTCCCGCCCGCCGCCCCCGCCGCCGCCGGCCGCGACCGGTGCGCCCCCGGTGCCTCCGGTTCCTCCCCCTCCCGTACAATATCCCCAGGCGCCACTATATCCTCCTGCTCAGGCCGGGATATGGCCCCCGCGCGCGCCTCCGCCGCCGCCCATGCCCCCATACCCTCCGCCCCCTGGGCTCTTGGCGGCGCCGCAAGCTCGTGGCCGGTTCTGCGTACGGTGCGGTCGTCCGGCCCTGCCGTCGGCAGGGTTCTGCGGGGTTTGTGGAGCCCCTCTGCCGTAGACCGATGGACCCCCATCAGGCGACGTCTGCGAGGATGCGGCAGGTCCCCTGGCATCACCCGGGGTCCGAGCGAGCCCGCGGGCGTGGAATCGAGCTCTCGCGGAGGGATCGTCGGAGAAGACGCGTCGCTCGGGCGGAGGGTTGGCGAATCACGACGAGGAGGAGGCTCGCGAAAAGACCGGATTGCGGGCAAGGCCTTATGTGCCCTCCCGCGCATGATATCCGTTCGGCAATGCCGCCCAAGGAGGAGGATCCGATGGCCTACGCCGAGGTGTTCTTGCGACTCCTCTTGCAGGAACGCGACACCCTCTCGAGCCTTGGCATGCCCGGACGGCCGATGATCCGCGCCCTCCACGAGGCGATCCAGGGGTACCGGGCGGCGGAGGCGGCGAGGGACGACGAGGCGAAGGCGGCCGCCCAGCGGGGCGTCGACGAGATCCTGCGGGAGCACATGTCCCGCGTGCTGGCGGTAGTGGCAGAACACCCGCCGTGGGACCAGCCGACGTAGGTTCCCCGCAGACGAGATTCATGCTTGTACCGCTCCTGCTGCTCATACTCGCTGCAACCGGTTCCCGGTCCGGACGCTCGTCCACGTTCAGGGACGAGCGGTCCCTCGCGCCCGTAGGAATTCGACTCTCGCCCCTTTCACCGGATCGGCGATCCCCGCATCGCAGCCCCGCTGCGCGAGCATACCTAGCAACCGTTCCGCCGAGCCCGAAAGACAAGCGTCGATGACCCAAGGCTTATGTGCTCGGCCTCGCTCCAGCCAGACGTGCCACGGAATCCCGGGCATCTGCCTTCCGAGTTAGTGATGGTTCTTGAACCAGGCGAGGACGATCCCGCTTGGTACACGGTGACGGTCGAGGGCGTTCCAGGGATCGTCAGCCAGGGAAAGGGTCTGACGGAGGCGATTGCCAACGGGTTCGAAGCGATCTCCGCATTTCTTGGCAGCCTCGCGAAGGACGGGATCGAGGCGCCGGCGAGGCTGACCGTAAAGACAAAGGTCCTTCGCGCAGCGTGAGGGCATGCCGGGGCTGCCCGTCCTCAGCGCGCGCGAAGTCCTCAATGCACTCCGGCGCCTGGGGTTCGAACTTCATCATCAGACGGGGAGTCATGTTGTGATGAAGCACGCGGAGGACCCGACGCGGCGCGCAGTCGTGCCGATGCATCCTGACCTCCGGAAAGGCACGCTCAATTCCATCCTGAAGGGTGCGAAGGTCTCTCATGAGGAGTTCCTCGAAGCCGTTCGGTGATGCGAGCCGAAGGGCACGATCCGATGAATCCGCGGCGCGTCACGTCTTCCCCAAGGTCACTGCGTCCCATTGCCGAAGGCCCGTGAGCTGCGCGGCGCTCCCCCCATTGGCGGCGATCTCGAGGAAGCCGTGGCTCCCGATGGTGAGCAGGAGAGACCCTTTCGCCGCCATCCCATACGTTTGGAGGAACGGCGCACTGAATTCATGGCGGTGCGCCTGAATGCGGATCGTCGCCCCGATCGGCCAGCGTTCCTCCACCTGCCTCGCGGGCACGTTCGTCACGACGTTCCCGAACCGGTCCACGTAGATCACGTCCGCGCCGAAGCCGTCCTCCGTGGCGTCCGGTTCCCCGAAGTCGAGGTCCTCGGGGTCCCGGACCGAGGGGCCGAGGTCCGCGACCTTCGCTCCCGCGCACACATAGCCCGCCACCGGGGCGAACACGTCCCGCCCGTGGAACGTCGGGTGCACGGGGTGCCGCCAGAACGTGGGGTTCGATAGCTCCCGGATGTCCTTGACCCCCATCCGCTTGGCGGCGGGCATCAGGAGCCCGTTGTCGGGGCCGACGAAGATGGCCCCCTCGCAGATCACCGCCAACCCGCGGCGGGCCGTCCCCACACCGGGGTCCACGACGCCGACATGGATCGCGAACGGGAAGTGGGGGGCCGTCGTGTACAGGGCGAACGCCCCTTCCGCGATGTTTCCCGGCGCGATGTCGTGCCGTACGTCCACGATCCGGATCGTGCTGTCCATCCCGAGGAGCACGCCCTTCATCGCCGCCACGTATTCGGACGCGCCGAAGTCCGTGGTCAGCGTGACGATCATGCCCTACTCCGAGGCCCGTACCCGGAGGTCCCGTTTCTTGAACTTCGCGTCCACGATCCGCTCCCCGACCGGGCTGCGCTTCTCGAAACGCATGCGACCGTCGCGTCCGACCGACCCTCGAAAGATCGAAGAGCCGTCGACCGTGACCTCCACGTTCCTCCCGGCCATCCCGCGCGGGAGGACGAGCGCGATCGCCTTCTTCTCCTCCTCGAAGTCCGGCCGTGCGCCCGCGTCGACCCGCCGGGCAGAACCGCCGCCGCCCCGACCCTTCCGCCGGGCCTCCTGGAGCGGCTTGACCTCGAACGAGAACCCGAACGTCTCCTCCAACTCCTTGATCCGCGCGCCGCCGGTCCCGATCACGCGGCCGATGGAGTCTTCCTCGACGAACAGGGTCGCGTGGCGGTCCCCGTCGATCGCGACCTCCAACCCCGCGTCGATCTCCTCGCGCAACCCCCGGGCGAGCTCCGGCTCCGCGAGCCGCCACATCGGGTTCTCCTGCGCGACCGCGTCCACGGGCATCACGACGACCTCGTCCCCGAACGTGTACACCTCGAACTCCGACTTCCCGGTCGCGTGGTTCGTGACCTCGATCACGGGACGCGCGAGGTCCGCCTCGACCATCCCCGCCGGCACCTTCACCGTGAAGCGGACGTCGTAGAACCGCTCGATGCGGCCCGCGTCCACGAACAGGACCGTGTCGACGACCTGCGGGATCATGCCGAGCTCCACGCGCCCGATGAGCCGTTGGACCGCATCAATCCCCCGGGTCGCGTGGACGACCCCGACCATGCCCACGCCCGCGAGCCGCATGTCCGCGAACACCTCGAAGTCGCTCGTCTTCCGGAGCTCGTCGTAGATCGTGTAGTCCGGCCGCACGAGGAGCAGGAAGTCGGCGGTGCGGGCGAAGTCCCCCTCGAGCGCCGTATACTGCGTGACGCGCTCGCTGACCTGCAGGTCCCGCGGCTTCTCCATCGTCTTCACGATCCAGCCGACGGACTCGAGGTACTCCGCGATCGCCTGCGCGAGCGTGGACTTGCCCGCCCCGGGCGAGCCCGCGACGAGGATGCCCCGGTGCCGCTCCCGGAGGCGGCGCTTAATCTCCTCCGCGTACTCGTACTCCTCCAGGTCGACCTCCGCGACGGGCCGGACGATCGTGACCTCGAACCCGTCCGAGAACGGAGGCCGCGCGATCGCGATCCGCAGGTTGTCGAGCTGCACGACGGTCGCCCCTCCCTCGTCCATCTCCAGGAACCCCTTCGGGTGGACCCGCGCGGTCTCCACGATCTCCCGCGCCATCTCACGGAGCGCGCGCTCCTCCGTCGCGGGCTCGTCGACCTCCTGGATCTCCATCGCCCCGGGCTTGCCGCGCTTGATCCGCGGCTTCGCGCCCGCGCGCAGGTGGACGGACATCACGTCCGGGTGGAAGTACCGCAGGATCCGGAGCTGGTCCAGGGACATCTTCGGGTCCTTCCGCAGGTACTCGACCTGGACGCCCTTCGCCTCCGCGAGGCGGGCCTGGATCCAATCCGAGGTGACGAGGAGCGCTCCCTCCTGGAGGGCGAGGTCCCGGACGACCGCGTCGATCTCCCCCCCGTCCGCGAGCCGGACCTGGTCGTACGTCGGGCGCGCGCCCGCGAACCGCATCCGCATCCGCTTCACGGGCTTCGAGGCGAGCGCGCGGATCTCCTCGAGCCCGTCGTACCCCGTCTCCATGCCCCGGTGGGCCTGCGCCTCGAGCTCCGCGACGACGGCCTCCGGGATCAGGACGTCGACGTCGTCCCAGCGGCCCTCCTTCAGGAGCCGCGTGACGCGCCCGTCGATGAGGACGCTCGTGTCCGGGACGATCTTCATGGAGCGCTGCTACCGGAGTGGCTCGTTAGTACTTTGTGGTGCGGAGTCCTGGAGAGAGGACGGTCCGGGGCCCTGCCCGGTCGAGGGCCTCAACCCTTGCCGAGTTTCTTGAGCCCTTCCCGGACGCGCTCGATGTCCTTGCGCTTCTTGTCGATCTGCTGCTCGACCGCCCGGAGCCCCGCCTCGCGTTCGTCGATCGCACGGGCACGGTTCCGCAGCTCGTCCCGCGCCTTCCGCAGCGCCTTCTCCTCCGTCGCCACCTTGGCGGCCTGTTCCTCCAGCTCCCGGGAGGTGCGCGCGAGCCCGCCGACCTGCGCCTTCACGCCCCGCTCCTGCTCCGCGAGCGCCTTCGACTTCCGCGCGGCGGCGTCCTCCCATTGCCCGAGCTTCTCCGCGATCTCGTCCTCGCGTTTCCCGAGCTCCCGCTCTTGGCCCGCCAGGGCAGCCTCTCGCTTCCCGAGCATCGCCTCCCGCGCGTCCTGCGCTTTCGCCGCTTTCTCGAAATCGACCTGGGCGCCCTCGAGTTTCTGCCACTCCGACTTCGCGCGCGCCCGGTCCTTCTCCACGTCCGCCCCGAGGGCCCTGCGCTCCGCGGCGAGCTCTCCCTCCAGGTCCTTCAGGGTGTTCTGCCGGAGCCGCAGGTCCTCCTCAAGCACCTCGATCTCCTCGATCCGCCGCCGGAGGTCCGCCTCGCGGCCCTGCAGGGCCGTCTCCCGCTGCCCGATCTTCGCGGTGAGCGCCTCCGCCTCCTCGAAGCGTGCGTCCAGCTCCTCCTTCGCCTCCGCGCCCTTCTCCTCGAACGCCTCGACCCTGGACGCGACGGCGGCCTCTTTCGCGGTGAGCGCTTCCTGCGCCTTCGCGAGCCGCGCCCGCACGGCCTCGACCTCGTCCGTGCGACGCTTCAGGGCGCGGTCCGCCTTCCGGAGCCGCTCCTCCCGGGCGTCGAGGTCGTCGGCCTTCTTCGAGGTCTCGTGCGCGGCCTTCGCCTGCGCCTCGTGCCCCTTCTCGAGCTCCGCCGAGGATGCCGCGATGCGCTTCTCGCGCTCCGCGATCGCCCGCTCCCGCCGCTCGTGCGCGCGAGCCTCCACCGCCAACTCCTTCCGCGACGCGTGGAGGGCCTTCGTGTCCCTTTCCAGGAGGTCCGCCTGCTCCTGCACCGCCTTCTCCCGCTCGCCGAGGGTCTTCCGCCACTTGTCCGTCTTCTCCGTCAGCTCCCGCACGGACGCCTCGCGCCGGGTGAGGTCCTCCTGCGAGGCGTCGACGGCGGCGATCTCCTTCTTCAGGTTCGCCTCGTACCCCGCGACCTCCTTCTCCCGCTTCCCGAGCTCCTCGGCCCGCGCGGAGTACAGCTCCCGCGCGCCCTCCGCCTCGGATTCGCGCCCTTCGACCCGCTCCTCGCGGAGGCGCAACGCCTGCTCCCACTGCGTCGCCTTCCGCTCCCGGGCGTCGACCGCCGCCTCGCGCCGCACCGCCTCGTCGACCCGCGCGTCGAAGGACGTCCGCGCCTCCGCGAGCTTCGCCATCTCCGCCGCCAGGGACTCGGACAGCTCGCCGAGGTGCGCGCGCTCCCCCGCCACGGTCTCCTGCACCGCGCGGAGGTCCTTCTCCCGCGCGTTGAGCGCTGCGTCTCGGGCCGCGACCGTCGTCTCCCGCTCGGCGACATCGCGCCCCCGTGCGTCGAGCGCCGTCGTCTGCGCCTCGAGTTCCGCGCGACCCCGCTCCACGTCCGCCCACGCGGTCTTGAGCTGCGCCTCCGCGCCGATCTCCTTCTCGCGGGACTCTGCGAACCGGTGGAGGACCGCCGAGCTCTGCTCCCGGAGCGCCGCCAGGTCCGAGCGGAGGTCCGCGAGCTCCTTCGCCTCCTCCTCGGAGCGCGCGTGCTCCTTCTCGAGCTCCCACTTCTTCTGGAACAGCTGCTTCTCCCTCACGAGGAGGTCCTGCTCCCGCTTCCGCGCCTCCTGCTGCTCCTTCGCGCGCGCCCGCTTCCGCTCCTCCTCCTCCGACGCGAGCTCCGCGAGGATCGAGGCGTACTCCGGCGGCGCGGCGAGCTTCGCCTCCGGGTGCGTCTCCGCGAGCTGCGGGATGCTGATCCGCGACGACTTGTAGTCGTACGAGCGGACCTCGACGATGCAGTTGTCGCTGAGGGAGTCGCGCGCGATCTCCCGCACGGCGTCGGGGCCGTTCGTGGCGGTTTCCCCCTCCAGGTGGCCCGCGAGGACCTCCTCCCCGTTCCGGAAGAGGAGGACGCCGTCCGCGTGCGTGTCCCCCCGGTACACGGAGGTGTGGATCATCCCGCTGAACTCGTCGCTCCGCGCGTCCTTCACGACCGCCGCCAACACGCCCTTGCCCCCCGGGAGGTTCTTCTGGAGCTTTCCCGCGGGGAGGTCCATCCGGGACCCGGACGGCGGGTTGGCGGTAAAAACGTGCCGATTGGCGGCGGACCGTTCTTGCGCGGGCGCGGCGTATGCCGCGCGCCCCCGTGACGAGACGACGATCATCGGATCCGTGACGACCCCTATGAGTGCGGAGGGGCCGCCTCCCGCGCCGGAGGCGTGACCGACGCCGCCCGAACTCGGTCAACATGGACGGCGGACGCGATGGCCTCCGCATGGGCCTCTCAGCGGTCGAGGAATTCGAGCACGCGTACGTGTCGGCGGTCGAGAAGGCGGCGGCGAGCGTCGTGAACATCGGGAGCCAACCGCACTGGGGCGGTCCGCCGTTCCGCCAATTCCCCCGAAGGGGCGTCGGATCCGGCGTCGTGCTCGACCCGCAGGGCCACATCCTCACGAACCACCACGTCGTCGACGGCGCGGAGCAGATCCTGGCGACGCTCCCGGATGGGCGCGTGCTGAAGGGGACGGTCGTCGGCGGGGATGAGGAGACGGACGTCGCGGTCGTGAAGGTCGAGAACGGCTCGCTCCCTGCGGCGGAGTTCGGGGACTCGGACGTCCTTCGCGTCGGGCAGCCGGTGCTCGCGATCGGGAACCCGCTCGGGTTGGCGGGGGGTCCGACCGTCACGACGGGCGTGGTCAGCTCCCTGCGGCGGAGCCTGCGCCGCGACTACGGCGACGGGTTGAAGGTGATCCAGACGGACGCGGCGGTGAACCCGGGGAACTCCGGAGGCCCGCTCGTGGACCTCCACGGGCGCGTCGTCGCGATTACGACCGCCACGCTGCCCTGGGCGGAGGGGATTGGGTTCGCGATCCCCATCAACGCCGCGAAGGAGATCGCGCTCGAGTTGATCGAGCACGGCCGCGTCCAGCGGGCGTACCTCGGCATCGCGGGATACGACGTGAACCGCCGGTTGGCGGCGTATTACGGGCTCCCCGAAGGGACGCGCGGCGTGTTCGTGACGAACGTCACGGCGGGCAGTCCTGCAGAGGCGGCCGGGATTCGCGAGGGTGACGTGATCACCGCCGTCGGCAGGGATGCCGTCGACGATCTCGGCGACCTCGTCGCCGCCTTGGGCGCGCAGAAGGTCGGCGGAACGGTGGACGTGGAGGTCGACCGTCAGGGCCGGAAGGGGATGGTGAAGGTCTCGCTCGGGCTCCGGCCGTTCTGACCTGGGAGGCTTGGCGGGGATCTCAAGCACCGCAAGATCAAGGGGTGACGCCTCAGTCCTGGTGGGACGTCCGATCATGCCGGAACGGCTCCATCTTCGTATGATTTCCGAAGCGAGACTTCCGGTTCGCGGCCTTCTTCAGCAGACCCAGGATGAGCTCGTCGTAGGACCGAGCGCCCGTCTCCTCCTTCGCGTTCTTGAGACGTCTTAGGGTGTCCTCTCGGATTCGAAGGGTTGCGGCGTTCGCTCCACCGTCCCTGTCTCTGGCCATTGAATCTCCGCCGCTACCGTTGGCGGGCCTCCGCACGGAGGCGCTTCCTCGGGGCCACCACCGCGAGGACCGGCTCCGGGGTCTTCGCCTCGGCTTTGGCGGCGACCTCCGCGTTCACGAACACGCGGTCGTCCGGGTGCATCTCCCAGTTCCGCTCCTTGTAGTATATCTGGAAGTAGTTCCGCGGCAGCCACACCTTCTTGTCCTTGAACCGGCGATCGAGGCGCCGCGCGCCCCCGTGGTGCCCCCAGATCTCCACGCTCGCGACCGCGGGGTTGATCGGGACGGGGTCGACCTTCTTCACCCGCTCGGAGACGTTGTTGTCCGTCGTGACCTGGACGAAGCGGAGCGGCCGCGGGCCCTCGATCCGCGTCGCGATCAGGTCGAATGCGTTGAAGACGTCCGTCGCCTGGGAGTACCAGAAGGGGCCGCGCTTCTGGACGCTCCGCACGGCCGTGTGTACCGTGTACCCCTCCGCCTCGAGGAGCTTCCGCGCGGCGACCTGGAGTCGGTTCCCCTTCGCCACGCGGTCCGGCACGGCCCATCCCCGATGGGGCGGCAACGCGCGTCCCGGATATATACGGTGACGGTGGGGGGCGCGAAAGTTTCAGCCGCCGACCGCGGCCCTCGCCTTGCCCAAGTCCGAGACGGTCATCGCGATCCGCGTCTTCCCGTCCCTCGTCCCGAGGATGTAGATGGACTCGACGTTCACGCCCTGACGGGCGAGCCGGCGCGCGATCTTCGCAAGCTCCCCCGGCCGGTCGATCAGCTCGACGTCGATGATCTCGTTGAGCTCGAACGAGAGACCGCTCTTCTTGAGCGCCTTCTCCGTCGTCGCCACATCCCCCGTCACGATGCGCAGGAACGCATTCGGGGAGCCGCCCTCGCTCGAGAGCGCAAGGATGTTCACGGCCTGCGCCGCCAGCGCCTCCGTGACGCGCGCGAGCTCCCCCGTCTTGTTGTTCACAAAAATCTTGAACTCCTTCATTCGAACCGTCGATTGGATGGCCGGTTGCACTTAAGGCGTTTTCGCTCCGACCACAGGGTTCGGCATGCGGTCACGAACAGATTAAGTACCTGTGAACTCCATTAGTGATTCGATGACACTAGGCAGAAGCAAAGTCTCTAAGGGATACCTCACCGTAGTCCCCAAGGATGTCCGGAAGGCCTCCAAGATCGAGGAGGGCGACCTCCTCGACTGGGCGATCGAAGGGCAGACGATCGTCGTTCGACCGCGACGGCGACGAACGATCGACGACATCACGGGCCTCATCGCCGTGGGCGGCGACGCCGTGGCCGACAAACGCCGGCTTCAGAGGGGGCAGCGTGTTCGTCGGTGACTCCTCGTACTTCGTGGCTCTTGCAGACCGTAAGGACCGCTGGCACCGAGATGCGGTTCGCCTGAAGAAGGGGCTCTCCGAGGGTTTCGTCGTGTCGGACTTCGTCGTGGACGAAGCGGTCACCTTGGTCGGTGCCCGCCGAGGGGGGCCTCCCGCCCAGGTCCTATTCCAGTACTTCCTGGACGAATGCGAGGTTGAGTTCGTGACCCGGGGACTCCTCGAGGAGGCAATGACCTTCCACTTGCGCTTTGACGGCCGGCTCTCCGTGACGGACTGCGCGACGTTGGTCCTGATGGGGCGGAGGCGGATCGGGACGATCGTCTCCTTCGACGACGATTTTGACCGCGTGCGGGGGATCACCCGGCTCCGATAGCGAGCGGGACGCTAGGGGACCAACCGGTTGCGGTCCCGCGGGAACAGGATCGCCTCACGGATGTTCGGCAGGTCGAGCGCCTTCTGCACGAGCCGATCGATCCCGAGGCCCCACCCGCCGTGCGGCGGCATCCCGTATCGGAACGCCTTCAGGTAGAACTCGAAGGAGTCGGAGTTCAGCCCCATCTCCCGCATCCGTGCGACGAGCCGGTCGTACCGATGCTCGCGCTGCCCCCCGGAAGCCATCTCGTCCCCTTTGAACTCGAGGTCGAAGGAGTGGGAGTATGCGGGTTCGTCATCCTTCGCCATGACGTAGAATGGCTTGATCGCGGTCGGGTACTCCGTGATGAAGAACAGGTCGTGGCCTTTCGCCGCCATCGAGCGCCCGAGGATCTTCTCCGCCTCCGTGTCGAGGTCGTCCCCGTCCCGGATCGTCTTCCCCTCTGCCGCCACCATCCCGAGGGCGTCGGCGTATCGGACTCGCGGGAGCGGGAGGGCGGGGATCTTCGGGTCCACCGCCAACGCCTCGAGGTACGCCTTCCCGTGCTCCCTCACGTGCGCGATCGCGTGGGCGACGCATCCCTCCAGGATTTTCAGGAAATCCTCCTGATCCGCTATCGGGGAGACCTCCGCGTCGAACGATAGGAACTCCGTGACGTGGCGCACCGTGTCCGAGGGCTCGGCGCGGAACGCAGGGGACAGCTCGAACACGCGGTCCAGGCCCGTCGCCATGAGCATCTGCTTGTACAGCTGCGGGCTCTGCGACAGGTACGCGTCCCTTCCGAAGTAATCCGTCCGGAACAGGGTTGCGCCGCCCTCCGCGCCGGCACCCGAGAGCTTCGGCGTCGTGACCTCGACGAATCCGTGGCGGTGGAGGTACTCCCGGATGCCGCGCAGCAGCAGGTCGCGGACGTGGAAGATCGCCCGCCGCTCGGGCTTGCGCAGGTCGAGTGTGCGGTTGTCGAGGCGCGTGTCCATGTCCGCCCCGACCTTGTCGACGACGCCGAGCGGGAGGGGCGCCGCCGCGGAGCTGAGGGTCTCGAGGGCGGTGGGGAAGATCTCCCATCCGTTCCGCGCCTGCGGGTTCGCCTTCAGCACGCCCGTGGCGGCGATCACGGACTCCCGCGTGAGGCCTGCGACGAGATCGAAGATCGCGGGCTGCTCCTTCTTCCGCACCGCCAACTGGAGGGTGCCCTCGCGCTGTCGCAGGATCACGAACGCGATGCCGCCAAGGTTCCGGACATCCTCCGCCCAGCCGGCGACGGAGACCTCCTTCTCGTCGTCCGCGGGCGACAGTTCCGTGAGGCGCGCGTATGTCATCCGGCGCGGTATCGGCGGTGCGTTATTAAACGTCCGGCGTGACGCGCTTTCACTTTCGCCTAGCTCCCCTTCCCAGGTCCATATCCCCTGCGCCCTTCGCCTCAATTGGAGCGAAACATGGCCCGTCAGTCGTCTATCCGTCGTGCTCGGCGCCAAAGGGGGAAACCGATGGCAGGATACATCGTGACGTGGGACGTAGATAGCCGGAACATGGCGCAGTGCGCAAGGGTCCGGCGCTTCGTTTTCGGTTACTCGAAGCTATCCAATGGGAAGCGCTATCAGTATCCAGGTCTCGTCGAACAGGACGGCGTTCGATATCTCGGCCAGTCTGTCGTGTTCGTTACGCCGATTCGATTGCAAAGTTTCCGAGACTTTCTCCGCTTGAACGGTGTCGATCATGTCGTGACCCATGCATCCCTGGGCGAGAGTTGGCCCGGCATGCTTCGGACGAACGACCCGTCGCTACGGTTTCGTACCAATTAGGACGAAGTGGCCTTCCGACGCTGGACGCACGGGAGGCTATGACGGTCTCAACGACTTCGCACCAATTGAGACGAAACGCGTTTCGCCGCGAAACTAGATGAGGTCCTCGAATTCCTTCACGAGCTCCGGGTACCGCTCCTTGATCGCGATCAGGATCCGGTGCACGGAGAGCTTCGTGAGGTTCGCCGTCGAGAGCACGTCGATGATCTTGTCGAACGAGGCGTCCGTGAGCGTCGCGAGTTTGTTCTTCGCGACCCAGTTCCGCCACAGCTGCTCCTCGAGGATCGTGCGCCATCCCTTCTCGTACGCCTGGAGCGCGTCCTTCGAGAAGTCCCCGGTCTGCGCGCACGTCCCGAGCACCTCCCCGAGGATCCGGCCCGCGCGGCACCCGTTCCCGATCCCGCCGCCCGTGATCGGGTCGATCATGCGGGCCGCGTCCCCGACGATCGCGATGCCGTCCCGTACGGTCTCCGGCAGCGGCGGCGATGTGCTCACGCCGCCCGTGACCATGTCGAGGCACTGCGCGCGCCGGAACCGGGCGTCCTTCGCGATCCACCGGTCGAGGTACATCTTGATGTCCGTCTTCCCCTTGAGGCGGTTGAGGGAGACGCCGATGCCCACGTTCGCGGTGCATTCGTCCTTCGGGAACACCCACACGTACCCCGCGGGGGCGACCTGGTTCCCCAGGTAGAACTCGCAGTAGTGCGGGAAGTCCGGGTCCGGATCGATGTTCGTGAGGCGGTATTGCAGCGTGCCCGTGATGTCGCCCGCCTTCAGGAGGGTCTTGATCCCCGCCCACCGCCCGACCTGGGACTCGAAGCCGTCCGCCGCCACGACGCATCCCGCCGCGAGGTTGAGCTCCTCGTCGAGGCGCTTCACACGAACGCCCGTGACGTTCCCATTCTCCTTCAGGAGGCCGACCGCGGTCGCCTTCACCCAGATGTCTGCGCCAGCCTTCGCGGCGTCCTTCGCGAGGGCCTTGTCGAACCCGTCCCTCTCGAGGACGACGCCGACCTCGTTCCCCGCGTACTTCTCGTCGATCTTGAACGATCCGCCGTTCGGAGAGATGACCTTCGCGCCGGACACCTCCTGCGCGACCCACTTCTTGTCGTACGCGATGTCGCACTCGTCGAGGAAATGGCGGGCGATGCCCTCCCCGCACCGGACGGGCGAGCCGATCTCCTGGCGCTTCTCGATCATCAACGTGCGCGCGCCACCCGCGGCCGCGTAGCGCGCGGTGAGGCTCCCCGCGGGGCCCGCACCGACCACGATCACGTCGTACGGTTCCGCCACGGCCGTCCCTGTCCGGCGAATCCGCGCCGCGCTCTTAAGGGTTGTCGGAATCGGCGGTGAGAATCACCCGTGGAGCCGGGAAAAGGTAATCCGTCGATTACCTATAAATAGCGAAAATTTGGCTCGGCTGAAGGTAACCTTCCTCCCTCGGGTGCCCGACCCTCGGGAGCAGGGACCGGGAGTGACTTCATGACGACGAATGCGGCGGGAGCGAAGGCGTTGAATCTGATCGTCCTCGGGATGTTGGCGGGTTCGCTGTTCGTGGGCATCGCGGGCTGGCCCGCGCGCCCGGCGGCCGCCCAGAACTGCGACCGCTCGGGCCTTCCCACGCCCGGGGACTGGATCGTCACGGACACACAGGTCTGCACCGACACCGTGATTGTCATGGACGGGAACCTCCAGGTCACGAACACGGGGAACCTCACAATCATCCGCGGAGGGCTGAAATTCGTGGAAGATACGGCCCACATCTACTCGATTTCCGTCGCCGGCGGAGTCCCGCAAGGGGGACTGACGTTCATCAACAGCAAGGTGTGGACCGAGACCTTCCAGGTAAACCCCTATTTGCATCTCGCGATCAACGTCTCCGGGTGGTTCCTCGCAGACGCGACGACATTCGCATTCCCGGGGACGTTCACGGGATCGCCGGGCTCCACGATCACCTTCCGGAACGGGAGCATCCTGCGGAACACCGAAACCGCTCTCGGCACCATATTCGTAACGGGGTCGGACGCATTCGACGACAATGACGATGGACCGGGCCTGACGTTCAACTCGAGCACCGCCTTCTTCTACGCATCCCAGGCCCGCGATCTCTACGAGAACAAGAGCGGCTCGTTCACAGGCAGCCCTCGGCAGCACATCCGCCTCCAGGGCTCCACGCGCTTCACGGCCGTGGACACGTTCCTTGCCGCCGACTTCTGCTGTGTCGCCACTCCTGTGGGACCGCACAACCGAGTCGACCTCACGGGGACAGCCCGAGCGTTCCTCTACGGCGTCACCTTCGATACGACCGAGAGACCCCCAACCCAGGACGCCGCCATCGCCGCGTTCACATCGGGTCCGGGCACGGCGGCCTACCTCTATCGCTGGGCGAACGTGCGCGTGGGGGACTTCAACGGAGTCCCCGTGAACGGCACGAACGTCCGCGCCCTCTTCGCGGGCCCCGAGTCCGGGAACGCGAACTTCACGGACAACGGCGGGGCACCCACGCCACCGGCGAACGTCCTGACCTATCTCGGAAAGACCCCCCTCGACTGGAACGTGACGGGCGTCGACGGTACCGCGCGGATGCCCCTCGTCTCCGACTGGATCGACCCCTCGACGGGCGTGAACTCCCGGTTCGTCGGAACGTTCCAGCTGGATGCGACCAAGCCTCCCGACGCAGGGTCCTCGCCCCTCACCTTCTCCGCCTATCCCTCGATGAACGACGCGAACGCCTCGAAGTCCGTGCTGATCCAGCTCCTCACCCTGGAACAATTCCTCCCGGACCTCACACCTGACACGCCCATTTTCTCCCCCGCGACCCCGAAGGAAGGCGAAACGGTCCAGATTACCGCTCCGGTCTGGAACCTCGGCGCGGGCGGTGCCGCGAGCGTCATCGTGCAGGTCTACGATGGCACCGCGCTCCTCAATGAGACCACGATTCCGTTCATCGGGCCGTTCGGTCTTGAGTTTGTCAACGCGACACTCGTGAACGCCGCCGCCGGCAATCACATCATCCGCGTGTCCGTCGACCCGGCGGAGCTTCCGCTCTTCCCGAACGGGAGGATTATCGAGGGGCCCGGCGTCTTCCCAGAGACGAACAACCTCAAGGGCTACCAGCTCAGCGTGACCCCGTTCGGCCCCGACCTGGACACGGCGGTCAGCTTCGACCCGGCCCCCGGGTTCCTGAACAACCCCGTCGAGCTCATCGCCGGGGTCACGAACATCGGGGACGACAACGCGACGAACGTCAACGTGAACTTCTACGTCCAGGGCTCCCAGCCCACCGCCTCGGACACCCCCCTCGCGAGTGCGACGATTCCCTTCATCGACGTTGGCGGCGTCGGCAGCGCCTCCGTGAACTGGACCCCGACGAGTACGGGCAACTTCACCGTGTGGGCCTGGGCGGACCCCGTGCCCCCGGACGCGATCCCGGAGCCGCTCCCCTACCTCGAGACGAACAATCTCCGGTCCAACGTCCTGATCGTGGCCCCCGCGCCGGATCTCGTGACCGCTTTCCAGGACCTCACCTTGAGCGACCCGTTCCCGCGGGTGCAGCAGGCGGGGATCACCCTCCAGGCGGTCGTCCGGAACAGCGGGCAAGCGGACGCGGGTCCCTTTGGCGTCCAGTTCTCGGTCGACGGCGTCCCCGTCGGCGGGCAGCAGAACAACCTCACCGGCCTGCCCGTCGGCCAACGGTGGACGACTCCCGCAGTCGCGGTCCCCTCCTTTGCGACGTGCGGGGCGCACACGATCGGAGTCCAGCTGGACCCCCCAAACGCGGTGCAGGAGGGACCGTTGGGCGGGCCGTACGAGTCGAACAACCTCGTGGCGACCTCCGTCCAAGTGTACCCCGCAGACTACGTGACCTGGTCGAGCGGCACGATCAACGCGGACATCGCGGTCTCGAGCAGCATCGAGATCACGGGACCCGTGGACATCGACAACGCCGCGTTGTCCGTGGTCCAGGACCAGGACAGCTGCGGGCGGTACTACATCAAGGTCCTCGGCGGCGGCAGCCTCTCGCTCGTCGACGCCAGCCTCTCGAGCAACTGGCCCCTCGTCGTGTACGTCGCCCCCGGCGGCCGCCTCACGGCGACGAACGCGACCTTCAACCTGGACACGCAGGGCAAGGGCGTGCTCTACAGCAGGGGAGTCTTGGAGGTGTCCGACTCCACGATCGACGGGGACGTGATCGCTCGGGGCATCAACGCCACCCTCCGCGACGACACGCTCCTCGGAGACCTGCTCCACATCGACACGACGGCGACGAGCCGGATCTGGACCTCCACCCTCCCTGGCGTCCAGACGATCCAGCTCGCGTCCGACGCGCCGGGCTTGGTCGCTGTCGATTTCGACATCCGGAACATCACGTTCAACGCCGCACTCACGAGCCAGCTCGTGTTCGGCGGTGACCAGGTCGTCCACCTCACCTCCGTCGGCCTCACGAAGCCGGGGGACTGGTGGGCCGGCATGCTGACGCAGAGCGCCCACGTCGTGCGATACTGGTGGCTCACGGTCGTCGCGGTCGACGGCACGGGCACGACCCTCCAGGGCGTGCCGACCGTTTTGGGCCTCGACCGGTTCAACACCGCCGCGAACCCGCCCGTGTGGCAGCCCGCCACCGTGTGCGCCCCATCCGACTGCTACTTCAACACGAACACGTCGTGGCTCGTCGACGTCACCGCCGGCGTACTCCTGTACCGGGCGGCATCGGAGGACCGGTACGGCGACCTGCCGCCCCTCGTGCGAGCGACGTACCGCGCCTCGGGCGCTGCGTTCGTGGAGACCCGCTGGCGGCAGCCGGACCCCCTCCCCGAGCCGACGGGCCTCGTGTTGCAGGACACGACGATCACCCTCGTGTTCTCCGAACTCACGCCGAACCTCCTGATCACGGCCGTCCGGTTCGACGGGGACAACGGGAACGACGTGCCGCTGCAGCCCGTCGACCGCGAGCTCCGGATCGTCGTCACGGTCCGGAACCAAGGGGCGATCATCGTCCGGGACGTCACCGTGAACTGCTACGACACGGACGTGGACACGGACGTCAACGGGTTCATGGACAACGACCACCAGTTCTACGCGGACTCGGAGCTGTTCATCGGGACCGCCGGTCCGCAGAACATCAGCGCGAACACCACCCTGGAGTTCACCTGCCGATGGACGCCATTCTCGTCCGTGGACGGGCTGCATCTCATTTCCGCGGTCGTGGACCCGCCCCTGGGCATCCCGACGGACGGCGGGGCGAAGGCGGAGGTCAACGAGACCGACAACATCCGGATCCTCAGCCTGCAGCTCTTCCTGTGGCCGGACCTGACCCTCGGTGCGGACCCGGTCGTCACGTTCACGCCCCCGACCCCCCTGGCGAACAACCCGCTCCTGATCACGGTGCGCGTCCAGAACACGGGCACGGGCCCGGCCGCGGGCGCCGTCCTCGGCGTGTACACGCTCGCCGGCACCCTCCTGGGGACCACGACGACCGTAGGCGTCGGCCCGTTGGCGACCGCGGACCGCGTCGTCTCCTTCCTCCCGACGACCCCCGGCGTCTGGACCGTCCTCCTCATGGTGAGGTCGGCGAACGACACCGCCCAGAACACGGACTACGACTTCACCGACAACGCGCGCGTCCGCCAGTTCAACGTGTCCTCGCAGCCCGACCTCACGATCGCGCTCCGCGGGCCTTCGCCCCCCATCTTCATGGGATCCCCGTTCGTCGTCAACGTCAACGTGACGAACCTGGGCGGTACGCCCGCGACCGGGATCGTCGTCGCCGTGAACTGGAGCGGCGATCCGCTAGTCGCGCTCGGCCAGAATGCGAGCCTCGCGGTGGACGCCTTCCAGACCATCTTCGTGGCCGTGCAGGTCACGACTCCCATCCGCCAGTCCGGATCCAACCAGTTCGTGTTTGCGGTCGTGGACTGGGGCAACCTGATCTTGGAGTCGAACGAGACGAACAACGTGGTGACGGTCAACCCCAACGGGACGGTGTCGCCCCCGGCTGGCAGGATTACCGTGGAATCGCCCATCGCGGGCACGGCCTTCCCGCCCGGGGCCGAGATCTTCGTCCAGGGCTACATCCGCGACGCCGGCAATCGGGCCCTCGGGAACATCGACGTCACGATCCAGCTCCAGACCTCCACGGGCGGTGCCGTCGCCGGAGCGAACCCCTACGTCACCCAGAGCACGAGGACCGCCGGGCTGATCTCCGGCCCCATCACGGTCCCCGAGGACGCACCGGACGGCGCGTACCGGATCCGGGTCAACGCCACCGGCCCGTCCCTCACAATCGCGCTGGTGTCCATCACGGTCGAACGGCAGCGCGGCTTCCTCGACCAGCTCTTCCTCGGCCTCCCCGTGTGGCTCTGGCTCGTCGTGATCATCGGCGCGGCGATCTTGATCGGCGGCGGGACCGCGTACCTGAAGTTCATCGGCCTCGGCAAGCTCGTCGAGTGCGGCGAGTGCGGCGAGTACATCCCCGAGGACTCCGTGAAGTGCCCGAAGTGTGGCGTCGAGTTCGAGAAGGACATGGCGAAGTGCTCGAACTGCAAGGCGTGGATCCCCGTCGACGTGAAGCAGTGCCCGGAGTGCGGCGTCGAGTTCGCCACCGGCGAGGTTGAGATGAAGGACTACGAGGCGCAGATGCGGAACCAGTACGACGAGGTCAAGCACCGGTTCCAGGAGGAGGCCTCGCGAGAGCTCGGGCGCACCCTCTCGGACCGGGAATTCGACGACTGGTGGCGCACGCAGCCCACGTTCGTGACGTTCGAGAACTGGCTCCGCGAGGAGGAGGACATGCGGCGCATGGGCAGCAAGCCGTGCCCCGTGTGCAGTACCCTGAACTCCGTGACCGCGGTCGTCTGCCACAAGTGCGGGACGCTCCTGAAGGAGGTCGGAGGGCCGCCCGGCGGCAAGCCGCCCTCCCC
>Ga0209342_10000468_pt1 | contig 46600 bp, 49 predicted proteins | sample RifCSP16_2_FD_184023 | JGI IMG/M metagenome (GOLD analysis project Ga0209342, IMG submission 184023) | Soil microbial communities from Rifle, Colorado - Rifle CSP2_sed 16_2 (SPAdes) (version 2) | ecosystem: Environmental > Terrestrial > Deep subsurface > Rock core/Sediment | place: Rifle...
GCTGGCCCACCACAAAGCCCCCGCCGGCGACGCGGGCGGGGGCTTTGTGGTGGGCCAGCACCATCTCGATTCGGTCCGCTTGCAGCTCGAGTAGCTTCCGCATGGGTGCGCCTCCAGTACGAAAAGGGGTCACATATAGTATAGAACAAATGTTCTATTTGTCAAGAGAAAAAAAGCCGGAGCGTGGCCCCGGCGCTACAGACCTGGTAGGTCTTCCCGATCCAGCCTACGACTCGGATTGGCGGACAAGACCTGCCAGGTCTACTCGGAATTAGTTCTGGCTGGTTTTGGCCAGTTTCTTCATCAGGCGGGACTTGCGGCGGGCCGCGTTGCGCTTGTGGATCACACCTTTGGCAACGGCTCGATCGAGCGCACTGTAGGCAACTCGGATGGCCTGCTCCGCTTCAGGCGGGTTGCCCGAATCGATCGCCAGGCGTGCCTCTTTCGCCGTGCTTCGCGCGCGCGCCCGGATCGCCTGATTGCGGATCTGTTTCCGCTTGCCGCTGCGGATGCGCTTCAGTGCAGACTTGATGTTTGCCAAACCACTCCTCCAACTTGATTCGACGGATTGAACGGCGGCGATTTTACCTGAGATCGACGGATTTGTCCAGGCTCCGAATTTGAGTCGACACCGTATGCATGTATAATCAAAACAAGAGGAGCGGCCACATGATCGACACTCGACCGAAGCGAGCGCCGATGTGGAAGAGGTGGTGGGCGCGCTGGTGTTTTTTGCGCGCCACCTTCCACCGGCATTGGGGCAACCTGGGGAGCGGGCGCGCCGCGTACGAGCGCGCGGTGGATTTCTTCACGCGCGCCGTCGAGAGCGATCGGCTCTTTGTCAATGCGTATTACCAGCGCGGCGTGCTCTACTGGCGCGAGATTCAGAACTACCATCACGCGATTCGCGACTTCACGCGCGTGCTGGAGCTTGATCCGCAGCGGACGCTGGCGCTATACATGCGCGCCCTCGCGTATCAGTCGCGCGGCGACTACGACGACGCCATCGCCGACTACGAGCGCTTCCTGTCGGTCGATGGCGGTTCGGTGTGGGGCGAGAGCGCGCGCATTCAACTGGACGGCGCCCGCGATCTGCGGGATGCTCGGAATGCTCACCGCGCTCGATGAACACTTATAAAGGCACTTTCTCTGTGCCTCTGTGTCTCCGTGGCTAGATCTGAACAATCACCAGACACTTACTCCTTGACGCTTGCGGCTGTGCGTGCTATGATGACGCCGAAGTCCAAGGAGACCGGGCGGCCGCGGACGGCTTCGAGCCGTTCGAGGAAAGTCCGAACTCCATAGGGCGCGGTGCTGGGTAACACCCAGGCGGAGCGATCCGCGGAAGAGGGCCACAGAAACAATACGCCTCCGGCATGCCGGGGGTAAGGGTGAAAAGGTGGGGTAAAAGCCCACCGGCGGCACTGGTGACAGGGCCGGCCAGGCAACCCCCACCGGGAGCAAGGCCAAGCAGCGAGCGACCCCTTCGGGGGCACAGAGGTGGCCCGCCTCCAGACTCGCGGGTAGGCCGCAGGAGATGATCGGCGACGATCATCCCAGATAGATGGCTGCCGCCCGATGCGTCGGGTACAGAATTCGGCTTACAGGTCTCCTTGGACCATCAGTTTCACTTTCCCAACCTATTTCCTACCAATTTCCTCATTTTGCTACTAGACTTTTCCCCAAAGTGTGGTGTATAATGTGGCCCTAAGTGGGGGAAAGTGGGTCATTATGGGAGAGATGCGCCTGATTTCCCCGCTTTTCTGACCGAAAGTGGGGAAAATAAGAACGCATGTTCTTAGGCGAATTCTCTCACACAATCGACGACAAGGGCCGCCTCACGCTTCCCGCCAAGTTCCGCGCCGATTTCGCGACCGGTATTGTCGTGACACGCGGCATTGACCGCTGCCTCTTCGCATTCCCCTCGACTCAGTGGCACAAGCTTGCCGAGCGGGTGAGCGGGCTGCCACTCACCGAGCCTCAAGCGCGCGAGATTCGCCGCCTGCTGTTCTCCGGGGCCAGCGACGACACGCTGGACAAGCAAGGTCGCGTTCTCATCCCGCAGTATCTTCGCGAATACGCGAATCTGAACGGCGAGGTCATCGTCGCCGGTCTCAACACGCACGTGGAGATCTGGAACCCGGACGACTGGAACGCGGCTCGCCAGGGATTTGAGTCCGGCGCGCTGGACGCCGGCCACTGGGCAAAGCTAGGCATTTAGCGCAGGGACGTGGCGATGGCACCTCTCACGGAGCACGTCCCTGTCTTGTTGCACGCAGTATTGGAGGGGCTGGATCCGAAACCCGGTGGGCGCTTCATCGACTGCACGTTGGGCGGCGCCGGGCACACGATGGCACTGCTCGATCGAACCGGCCCCGACGGGCGCGTCTTGGCGCTCGACGCCGATGCAGTGGCTATCGAGCGCGCGCGCGCGCGGCTGCAGATTCGCTTCGCGGGCGATCGTGTCGTGCTGGCGCACAACAACTTCGCGGCGCTCGCCGAAGTGGCTCGCCGGCACGGGCTCGTCGACGTCGATGGCGTGCTGATGGATCTAGGTCTGTCGTCCGATCAACTTGCGTCGGATCGGGGCTTCGGGTTTCAAAGTGCGGGCCTCGACATGCGCTTCAACACGACGCAGGGTGAAACCGCCGCCGACCTGGTGAACACGTTGCATGCCGACGAGCTGGCCGACCTGATTTTTCAATACGGCGAAGAGCCGGCCAGCCGCAGAATCGCCCGCGCGATCGTGGAGGCGCGCCCGATTCGAACGGCGGAACAACTCGCCCGAGTGGTCGCCGAAGCCACGGGCCGGCGCGGTCGCCTGCATCCTGCGACGCTGACGTTCCAGGCGCTTCGGATCGCCGTCAACGACGAGCTGGGTTCTTTGATCAAGGCGCTGCCGCAGGCGCTCGCGCTCCTTCGGCCCGGCGGGCGGCTGGCCGTGATCGCTTTTCACTCGCTGGAAGATCGCATTGTGAAGGAGTTCCTGCGGCGAGAATCGCGCTCGGTCACTCCGCAGCCAGACTCGCCGCCGGATAGCACGACGCGCGAGGCGACGCTGAGATTGATCACGCTCAAGCCGGTTGTGCCGGGCGCTGACGAGATCGTGCTCAACGCGCGCGCCCGCAGCGCCAAGCTGCGTATTGCCGAGAAACTGTAGGTTCACCAATCACCAATTACCACTTACTGATGAATCGCCTGACGGAATGGATCGATCATGGTTTGAAGCGCGCACGCTGGCCGGCCAGCCGCGCGGCGCGGATCGCCGTGTTCCTGTCGCTGGCGCTGCTCGTGGCCGACGTCTATCTGGTGCAATCGAGCCAGATTGCCACGACCAACCGGCGCGCGGAAGCCATGCGGCGCGCGCTGACGGAACTACGCCGCGAGAACGCGCTGCGCCTGTCGCGGATTGCCGAGCTGACGTCGGCTGCCCGGATGCTGGAACGCGCCGGGGCGCTCGGTTTCCAGGCCGCGGAAATCGTCGAGTTCGTGCGAGTGCCGGTTGTCATTCACGACGACGCACCGTCTCTACAAGACGATCGCCGGGAGCGCTGAGCGATGCCAGATCGATCGCGCCGTCGTCTCCTTGCGCTCACCGTAGGGATAACCGCATTTGGCCTCATCTTGATCGCGCAGTTGATTCGCTTGCAGGTCGTCGAGCACGATTACTGGATCGGCCAGCGCGAGAAGTGGCAATCGGAGACGCGCGACATCGTTCCCGAGCGAGGGCGCATCTGGGATCGCAATGGGGTGCTGCTGGCCGGCAACGAGCCGCGCTATCAAGTGGCCGTCGACCGGACGGCGCTGACCGACAGCCGTTCCGGCTCGGACAACCTGGCGATGTTGATACGCGACGCGGCGCCAGTACTTGGCCTGACATCCGAGGAAATCAGCCAAAAGCTTGCGGGCGACCAAACACGGTCGCTCCTGAAGACCGACCTGGATGCTGCGCTGGGCGAGCGTGCGATGGATCTGGGCCTGTCGTGGATCGAGGTCGAGCCTTATTGGAAGCGCGTATATCCGGAAGGGGCGCTCGCCGCGGCCGTCCTGGGGTTCTACAACGCCGAGCGCAAGGGGTACTACGGCCTGGAGGCTTATTATCAGGGCGAGCTGGCAGGCCATACGCTCAGCGTCGAGATGGATCGAGACGTGTGGCGTGATCCGCTGCCGCTGAACGTGCCGCCCGATCTCTTCGCGCCGCCCGGCGCCGATCTCGTATTGACGATCGATCGCACCGTCCAAATGATCGTCGAAGAGGAGCTTTTCCGCGCGCTGGAGACGTCGGGCGCTGCAAGCGGACTGATCATCGCCATGGATCCGCGCACGGGCGCGATCCTGGCGATGGCCAACGCCCCCGGCTTCGATCCGAACAAGTACACCGATACGGCGGCGAGTGAGCCGGCGCGATTTGTGAACCCGGCCGTCAGCGAGGTCTACGAGCCAGGATCGGTGTTCAAGATCGTCACGCTGGCCGCGGCGCTGGACTCGGGACTGGTGACGCCTGATACGACGTACGTGGACACGGCCTGTCTCGAAGTCGGCGGGCGCTCGTTGTGCAACTGGGATCGCGAAAGCCACGGCGCGGTGACGATGGTCGAGATGATGGCCAAATCGCTCAACGTCGGCGCCGCCACGTTGAGCATGCGCATGGGGGCGCCAACGTTCTACAATTATGTCAGCGCGTTCGGGTTCGGGAACCGGACGGGCGTCGACCTGCAGGGCGAGGTGCCCGGCCACGTGCGGACGCCCGCCGACGTCACCTGGTACGAGAGCGATCTGGGGACGAACGCCTTCGGACAGGGCCTGTCCGCGACGCCGCTGCAGATGATCGCGGCGGTGGCGGCGGTTGCGAACGATGGCGTGCTCGTGCGACCGCACGTCGTGAAGACGATCATCGAAGGTGATCGCGTGCGAAGCGCGCGCCACGCGCGCACCGTCGAGGCCGGTCATCCGATCAGCCCTGAGACAGCGCGCATCCTGACCGACGTTCTGGTCAAAGCCGTCGCGCGCGAGGTGCCTCAGGCGCAAGTGCCGGGCTATCGCATCGCGGGCAAGACGGGCACGGCTCAAATCCCGATCCCGGCCGGGTATGACGACCCGTGGACGATCGCGTCTTTTGTGGGATACGGCCCGGCCACCGATCCGCGTCTCATCATCCTGGTGCGACTCGATCGGCCGACGATCTCGCCGTATGGCTCTACGACGGCCGCGCCGGTCTTCCAGCGGGTCGCCGCTCGTCTCTTTCCGGTGCTGGGCATTCCGCCCGATAGTCCGGACGCGGCGAGCGCCCCGTAGCGCGACGTAGTGCGGATCGGGCGACAGCCGGCGCGAAGCCGTCGGGCGCGTGACATTCACTTCGGGTGCAAGTCGTCTATGATGACGCTGGCAGACGTAATCGAAGGTTTGAGCGGCGCGCGGCCCGCGCGTAGCGGGGCGCTGCAGCCGGTGCGGCGTTTCATCGCCGATTCGCGCCAGGCCGCGCCGCGCGACGTGTTCGCTGCGCTTAGGGGCGAGAAGACGGACGGCCATCTTTACGTGGAGCACGCGTTCGCGCGCGGCGCGATCGCCGCGCTGATCGACCGTGACGTCGCGATCGGCGCGCTCGCTGCGGACGTCATCGACGTGCGGCCGGGCCGCCCGGTCCCGCCCTCGGTGCCGCTGCCTGCGTGTCTGCGCGTCACCGACGTGCTGGCGGCGCTGCAGTCGCTGGCGCGCTGGTGGCGCGATCGTTTTCCCGCGCTGCGCGTCGTCGGGATTACGGGCAGTGTGGGCAAGACCAGCACGAAGGAGCTGACGGCGGCCGTGCTGTCGCGCAGGTATGAAGTGCTGAAGAGCGAAGGCAACCTGAACAACGAGATCGGGCTGCCGCTGACGCTGCTGGAGCTCGATCATCATCACGAGCGGGCCGTTCTGGAGATGGGCATGTACGCGCGCGGCGAGATCGCCATGCTGTGCTCGATCGCCCGGCCAGCCGTCGGCGTGATTACCAACGTCGGGCCGGTTCACCTGGAGCGCCTGGGCACGATCGAAGCGGTGGCAGAGACCAAAGCCGAGCTGGTCGAGGCGCTGCCCGGCGACGGCGTCGCCATCTTGAACTACGACGACGCGCGCGTGCGCCCGATGGCGGGCCTGACGAAAGCGCGTGCCTTCTTTTATGGACTGGATCCGGCAGCCGATCTGTGGGCCGACGACATTCACAGCGAGGGGCTGCAAGGCATCCGTTTCCAGATGCACTACAGGGATGAGACTCTGCACGTGCACGTACCCCTGTTAGGGCGACACAGCGTCCACACTTCGCTGCGGGCTACGGCCGTGGGCCTGGCCGAAGGCATGTCGTGGGATCAGATTCTCGAAGGCCTGCAAGATCGACGCGCGCAACTGCGGCTCGTCGTCGTGCCCGGCCCGAACGGCTCGACCATACTGGACGATACGTACAACGCCAGCCCGGAATCGACGATCGCCGCCCTGAACCTGCTGGCCGAGTTAGAGGGGCGCAAGATCGCCGTTCTGGGCGACATGCTGGAATTAGGCAGCCACGAAGAGGAGGGGCACCGGAAGGTGGGCTTGAGGGCAATGGACGTCGCGCGCGTGCTGGTGACGATAGGCGAGCGCGGCGCGATCATCGCGGAAGAGGCGCGGCGCAGCGGCATGCCCGCCAACCGGGTGCGCGCCTGCGTGTCAAATGAGGAGGCCGTCGAGTATTTGAAGACCGTGATCGAACCAGGCGATATGATCCTCGTGAAAGGGTCGCGCGGCCTGCACATGGAGGATATCGTCACGGCGCTGGGACAGGGCTGATGTCGGCGGCGCTGTTTCTCGGCGGGTTGTCGTTTCTACTGGCAGTGATCTGGGGTGGGCCCCTGATTCGGCTGCTGAAGGCGCGCGGGATCGGCAAGCAGATCCGGCTCGAGGGACCGCAGACGCACCTGGTGAAAGCCGGCACGCCGACGATGGGCGGCCTGATGATCATCGTGCCGGTCGTGCTGATTACGGCGGCGCTGAACATTGCCAACTTGATCGGCCTGAACCAGTTCGGCCAGCAGATTCTGGTGCCAATGGGGACGATGGTGGCTTTCGGGGCGCTCGGCGCGATTGACGATTGGACGAACGTGCGCGGCAGGCGCGTGCATGGCGAGGGCATTTCGGGTCGGATGAAGTTCCTGATTCAGGTCATTCTTGCTCTGGTCATTGCTGCGTTCCTGCATTTCGGCCCGACGCAGTTGCGCAGCATCGCGATTCCGGGCATCGAGCAGAAGATCGACATCGGTCTGCTGTGGATCCCGATTGCGGTGTTCATCGTCGTCGGCACGACGAACGCGGTGAATTTTGCCGACGGGCTGGACGGACTGGCGGGCATTATCAGCGCGACGGCGTTCATCGGCTACGCGATCATCGCCTACCTGCAATCGTTCCGCGGAGAACCGCCGTTCGTCGTGTCGAACCTGGTGCCGTTCTGCTTCATCGTCGTCGGCGCGGTTCTGGCGTTCTTGTGGTTCAATGCGCACCCGGCGCAGTTGTTCATGGGCGACACGGGCGCGCTGGCGCTGGGCGCGACGCTGGGGGTGGTGGCGCTGATGACCGGTCAATGGCTGCTGCTGCCGGTGGTGGCGCTGATCCCGGTGGCCGAGACGCTGACGGTGATCTTGCAGGTAGCGTACTTCAAATATTCGAAGCGCGAGTACGGCGAGGGTCGGCGCTTGTTCAAGATGGCGCCTCTGCACAACCATTTCGTGTTATTGGGCTGGAGCGAGACGCAGATCGTGCAGCGGTTCTGGTTGATCGGCATCTGGTCGGCTATGGTGGGCATCGCGCTGGCGCTGTTGTAGAGAGTTAGAGACTTGTCCTGAGCGAAGTCGAAGGATCGGAGTTAGAGATTCGATGTCAACCGCGGTTGAAGGGCGCCGCGTCGTCGTGCTGGGGCTGGCGCGGCAAGGGATCGCGCTGGCGCACTGGCTGATCGAGCATGGCGCGCGTGTCACGGTGAGCGACGTGCAGCCGGCCGATAAGCTGCGGGGCGCGCTCAAAGCGTTGGAGGGTCTGGCGATTCGATATGAGCTGGGCGGCCATCCGCTCTCCCTGCTTGACGAGTGCGACTTGTTGTGCCTGAGCGGTGGTGTGCCGATCGACTTGCCTATCGTGCAAGAGGCACGGAAGCGCGGCATTGCGCTGTCGAACGACGCGCAGTTGTTCCTCGAGCGATGCCCGAAGGGGGCGGCGGTGATCGGCATTACCGGCTCGGCAGGGAAGACGACGACGACAGTGCTGGTCGGGGACATGGGGCGCTCGGCCGAGCGAACGACATGGATCGGCGGCAATATCGGGAATCCATTGATCGGCGATCTCGCGGCCATGACCCGTTCGGATCTCGTGGTGATGGAGCTTTCGTCCTTTCAATTAGACCTGATGACCGTCAGCCCGCCGGTTGCCGCGGTGCTGAACGTCACGCCGAACCACCTGGATCGACATGGGACGATGGCGGCTTACGTCGCAGCCAAGTCCCACATTCTGGATTACCAGTCGTCGCCAGATACGGCGGTGCTGGGATATGATGACCCGGTAACGCGCTCGCTGATCGGACGAGCGAAAGGCCGCCTGACCTTGTTTGGCCGGAGCGGAGTCGGTGACTGGGGCTACCTTGCGCACACTCAGGTCGATGAGGGTTGGGTGGTGCTGCTGAAGGATCAGCGCATCCCGATATGTGAGGTGAGCGAGATCCGTCTGCGCGGCGAGCACAACGTGCTCAATGTGCTGGCCGCGTGCGCGCTTGCCGACGCAGCCGGCATCTCACCTCAAGCCATGCGCGATGCGATCGCCGCGTTCTCCGGCGTAGAACACCGGCTGCAGCTCGTGCGCGAGCGGCGCGGCGTGCAGTACTACGACGACAGCATCGCCACCGCGCCAGAGCGAGTGATCGCAGCCCTCCGCTCTTTCCAGGAACCCATCGTGCTGCTGGTCGGTGGACGGGACAAGCATCTGCCATGGGCCGAAGCGGCGCAGCTCATCGTCAGACGGGTCAGGCAGTTGATCCTGTTCGGAGAGATGGCGGAGCTGGTGCAAAGGTCGATTGCAGAGGTGACCTGGCGCGACAGCCTGGAGGCTGCGCATCGGGTCGAGACGCTGGCCGAGGCCGTGCGGAAGGCTGCCGAGGTGGCGCGCCCGGGCGACGTCGTCCTGCTCTCGCCAGGTGGCACGAGCTTCGATGCCTTCAAGGACTTCGCCGAGCGCGGCGACAAGTTCCAGGAGTACGTCCGAGCGTTGTAAGTGTGGGGCAGGGGGCCGATCGTGGCGACTCAGACCATTCGACACATCAAACCGGCGTCTGGAAATAGCCGTGCTCCGAGACTGGACTATCCGCTTCTGATCGTGGTAGGCGTGCTGGCGGCCATCGGGTTGATGATGGTCTATAGCACGACGTTCGACTGGGGGTATCAGCAGTTCGGCGAGCCGACCTATTTCGTCTTGCGCCAGACGTTGTGGCTGTTGCTCGGAATCGGCGCGCTGTGGGCCGCCACACGCATGGACTACGCCGTATTGCGCCGGTTCTCGATCCCCCTGTTGGGACTCGGCCTAGCGCTGCTCGTCGCGGTGCTGCTGTTCGGTCAGGAGGTGCTGGGCGCGCAGAGAGCCTTTTTGAACGGCTCCATCCAGCCGTCAGAGCTGGTGAAGCTGATAACCGTGATCTACATCGCCGACTGGCTGGCGTCCAAGGGCGAGAAGATACGCGACGTCAGCTACGGTTTAATCCCCTTCGCGGTGCTGATCGGAATCATCGCCGGGTTGATCGTTCTGCAGCCTGACTTCGGCACGACGATTGTGATCGTGCTGGTGGCCGGCATGATGTTTTTCCTGGCCGGCGCGGATCTTCTGCAGATGGTGATTGGCTTACTGGTCAGCGGCGGAACTCTGTTAGCGCTGATTGTGAATTCGCCGTATGCGCAGGAGCGCATCAACTCCTATGTTGCCGGACTGCAGGATCCCGGGCAAGCCAGTTACCAGTTGCAGCAGGCGCTCATCGCGATTGGGTCGGGCGGGATAACCGGGCAGGGGCCTGGCGCCAGCCACCAGAAGTTCGGTTACCTGCCGGTGCCGCACACCGATAGTGTGTTTGCCGTGCTGGGCGAAGAGCTTGGACTGATCGGCGGACTGGCGGTGCTGGCATTATTCGCGTTCCTGGCCTATCGCGGGTTTCGCATCGCGCTCCACGCGCCGGATTCATTCGGCATGCTGGCGGCGGCAGGCGTGACGATCTGGATCGTGACGGAGGCGCTGATCAACATCGCCGTCATCACCGGCACGCTGCCGCTTACCGGCATCCCGCTGCCGTTCATTTCCTACGGAGGCTCGTCGCTGGTGAGCTTGATGACGGCGGTCGGTTTGCTGCAAAGCGTTGCGCGCAGCTCGCGCAAAGGGTTGACTCGCAGTGCGCTTATGGATCGCAAGCGGCGGAACGGGCGGCCACGTCTATCCCGCATTGGCCGTCGTTGAGGCGCTGCGGGAGGCGCGGCCGAACGTGTTGACCCGCTGGATCGGCAGCCGCGGCGGTGTGGAGGAGGACCTGGTAGCGCGCGCCGGCATTGCGTTCGATGCGGTTCCGGCCGGCGGCGTGCACGGACTAGCGCCTCTTCGCGCGGCGTGGAACGCCTTGAAACTGGCCGCCGGAGTCGTGCGCGCGGCAGGCATGGCGCGCGCCTTCAGGCCGCATGTGCTGCTGGTGACAGGCGGTTTCGTCAGCGTGCCGGCTGCCGTTGCCTGCTGGCTTCGGCGAACGCCAATTCTGGTGTATCTGCCGGATATCGAGCCGGGGCTGGCCGTCAAGCTCGCCAGCCGGCTGGCGACGCGGGTGGCGGTGAGCGTCGACGACTCTCTGCAGTTCTTCCCGAAGGGGCCGCGCAGGGCCATCGTCACCGGCTACCCGATCCGGTCGGGACTGGCGCACGCCACCCGCGCCGACGCGATCAGGCGCTTTGCGCTGGAGCCGGAGCGAAAGACGCTGCTCGTGTTCGGCGGCAGCAAAGGCGCGCGCAGCTTGAACCACGCGGTGGCGTCGATATTGGATACGCTGGTGGCGCGCTACCAGGTCATTCACATCAGCGGGCCAACCGATGCGCTTGAAGCGCGCGCGCGGCGCGACGCGCTGCCGGACGAAGCGAAGGGGCGTTATCACTTGTTCGAGTACCTGCACGACCCCGCAGAGCGGGGCGCAAGCAGCGATATGGGGCTGGCGCTGGCAGCAGCGGACGTGGCGGTGTCGCGAGCGGGCGCCTCCGTGCTGGGCGAGTTTCCGTTGTTGGGGGTGGCGTCGATCCTGGTGCCCTATCCATACGCCTGGCGCTACCAGAAGGTGAACGCCGATTATCTCACGTCGCGCGGTGCGGCGCTTCGGCTCGAGGACGGGAATTTGATGCGCGATCTGCTGCCGGCGATCGAGCGCCTGATGAACGACGATACAGAGCGCAGGCGTATGCAAGAGCGCGCGCGCGCGCTGGCGCGACCGGATGCGGCCAGTCGTCTCGCCGCCGTACTCGCCGAGCTATCGGGGTGACGCGCGCATGATTCCGAACCCGCTGACGCTCGAAGAACTGACCCTGATCATCGTGTTGTCGTTGCCACTGGTCTTCTGGGGGCTTCAACACGGACTTGACGCGGCGATCATCGCAGTGGTCAGCGTGCTCGCCGGAATGCTGCTATCCGATCCGCTGGCCAGTGCTTTGTCAGGCGTCATCAACATATTCTGGAGGATGGGGAAGGCGATTGCGAGCGTGGGATTCGGTTCGGAGTTCTTCGCGCAGTTCGGCCAGGAGCCTGGCCTGTTCACGACGCCGGAGCAGGTGGAGGTGCTCGGCTCGATAATCTTCATGGTGATTTCTTTTTTTGGACTTCGAATTGCCCGGCGCCGCGCCGGAGGGCGCGCCAATTTCCTCGACGGATTGCTCGGCGCGCTGGGCGCGCTGGTGACGAGTTACCTGTTCATTACCTACCTGTTCGAGCGGCACGTCGGGCTGCCGCAGGAGGTCGTGATCAATCCGACAACCGAATTGCCCGGGTTTGTGACGCCCACTGATATACCTGGCGTCGTGCTCGACCCGACCGTCCTCATCCTGGTCGTGCTGGTGATCATCGCCTACGGCGTGCAGACGACCAAGCGTAAGGCCAAGTAGACGCCGATGGTAACCCTCGAGGCTTACTTTGGCGGATTGGTCGGAATTTTTGCCTTTGTCGGCATCATCCGCGGCTTTCTAAAAGAACTGGGTCTGACGACGGTTTTGCTGGTGTGGTTGTTCGCGATGGACCTGATTCTTCCACGCATGGAAGAGATGATTGAGACGCCCGGCTCGTTTATGCAGCGCCTGGGCCTCACACCGCAGACAGACGATATGTTCATGTGGCTGTTTTTCTCGGTGCTCACTGTGATCGTAGTGTTTATCGCCTATCACGGCGAGACGCTGGCCTTCGGCGGCACGGCGCCCAAGGGTTTGCTGGGTGGCCTGTTCGCGCTCCTGATCGGCCTGGTGAACGGATACCTGGCGTCGGGCACGCTGTGGTGGATCATGAATCGCTACAACTATCCCGGGCCCATGCAGGTTTTCGCCTACAGCAGCGAATCGCTCCTATCGCTCGTGGCGAATAATATCGTCAACGTGTGGAAGCTGCTGCCGCCCGATCTGCTGGCCGGAGGCATGGATGATCCCGGGACGCTGGGCTTGCTGCCCGTGCTGTTGATCACGATGATCTTGCTGCGCGTGCTCCGGTAGTCGGGTGGTCGCGTGGTCGAGTGGTCGCGTGGTCGGGTAGTCGAGTGGTCGGGTAGCCGAGTGGTCGGGTAGTCGGGTGGCCGAGGTAGGAGTTCGTGGATCGATGGAAGGAAGTTCGCTGCTTGACGCAGATCCTCGTAGCGGAGCGGAGGGGACGCCCCGCCCTGCGGGGTTGAAGCCAGGCGCTCGGGTCCATATTGTTGGCATCGGCGGCGCGGGGATGTCGGCCATCGCGACGGTGCTGCTCGAACGCGGGCACCGCGTCAGCGGATCGGATCAGATCGAGTCGCCCTCGACGCAGGCGCTGCGGGAGCGCGGCGCGCAGGTTGGCATCGGCCACCGGGCCGAGAACGTGGGTGAGGTGGATCACGTGCTTATCTCATCTGCCATCAAAGCGGACAATGTAGAGCTGGCCGAGGCGCAACGCCGCGGCATCCCTGTCTCCAAGCGAGCGCAGTTCCTGGGTTGGCTCATGCAGGGCGCGCTCGGCGTGGCCGTGGCCGGCACGCACGGCAAGACGACGACGACGGCGATGATTGCCTCGATCCTGGCCGGCGCCGGCCGCGATCCGAGCTTCATCGTGGGCGGCACGATTGCAGGGATGAACACGCCGGCGCACGCCGGCCGCGGCCGGGAGTTCGTGATCGAGGCTGACGAATACGATCGCACGTTCCTGGGATTGACGCCGACGGTGGCCGTAGTGACGAATGTCGAGCACGATCATCCGGACTGCTATCCGACCTTCGAGTCGATGCTCGACGCGTTCCGTGCTTTCGTCGGGCTGCTGCCGGAGAGCGGTCTTTTGGCGCTGTGCGGCGATGACGCCCCCGCTCACGGCCTGATGGAGTACCGCGGCAGTCGTGACGCCGTCACCTTCGGCTTTGGGCGCGACGTGACCTGGCAGGCGACCGATCTGCGCGTCAACAATACCGGCGGCTCCGACTTCGTGGTGCTGCGCGACGGCACGACACACGGGCTGCTGCGGTTACGCATTCCAGGCCGCCACAACGTGCTGAATGCGCTGGCCGCGATTGCGGCGACGGACTTTCTGAGCGTGTCGGTCGAGCAGATGCGCGATGCTTTGGTAGAGTTCCGTGGGGTGGGACGCCGCTTCGAGTTGCGCGGCGAGGCGTGCGGCGTGACGGTCGTCGACGATTACGGCCATCACCCGACGGAGATCCGCGCAACGCTCGCCGCAGCGCGCACAACGTATCCCGGGCGCGCCATCTGGGCGGTCTGGCAGCCGCATACGTTCAGCCGCACGAAGCTGTTGATGGACGAATTTGCGGCTGCATTCGAGGATGCGGATCACGTAATCGTGACGGAAGTATACGCTTCGCGCGAGAAAGACACGCTGGGCGTCTCGGCCGGCGCCGTCGTGAAACGCATGCGGCACCGTCACGTCCGGCACGCAGCTTCGCTGCTCGACGCGACGAACATGCTGGCGGAAGACGTGCAGGCCGGCGACGTAGTCATCACGTTGAGCGCGGGCGACGGGAACGTGGTCGGCGATAGCCTGCTACGCCGGCTCGAGGAGCGATGTTGAATCGATTCACCACTCACCAATTACCAATTACTGGCATGGCGCGCAAGCCGGCTAATGCCTTCGAGACGACGCTCGAGAAGTGGCGGCGCGGCGACGACATCACGTGGGGCGAGTTGTTCGCAGCGTGGCTGAAGACGCCGATGGCGCCCGCCTCGCCCGATACGGTGCGGAGGGTGATCCACAAAGTCGAATGGATCCTCTAACGGATTTGAGGCAGTTCCTCGGCGATCGGGCGCGGGGCGGCGAATCGTTGAGTCGGCATACGACCTCGCGCATCGGCGGCCCGGCCGACCTGCTGGTGGAGGCGGCGAGCGCCGACGATCTGCGCGATCTGGTTCTCGAAGCGCGAAGACGCAACGCGCCGGTTTTCGTGCTCGGCGGCGGGGCGAATGTCCTGGTCAGCGATGCGGGCGTGCGCGGGCTGACGATCGTTAACAAGGCTCGACGCCTGGAATTCCTGGATGGCGGCCGCGTGCGAGCGGAGAGCGGCGTGGTCCTGCCGACGCTGGCGCGCGAGTGCATCGCTCGCAGCCTGAGTGGTTTGGAGTGGGCCGTGGGCGTGCCGGGCACGGTGGGCGGCGCGATTGTCGGAAACGCCGGCGCGCACGGCCGCGACACGGCGAGTGACGTGAAGCGGGTCTGGATTCTCGGCCCGGATAGCCGTGTGCGCGAGTGGACGGTTGACGAGTTGGAGTTTGAATATCGCGACAGCCGGATTAAACAGGAAGGTAGGGGCGACCCCTGCGAAGCGCTCCGAGCGAAGCGAGCGAGTCGCGGTCGCCCGCGGGAGCCTGGGGCCGATACGCGATACGCGATACGCGATACGCGTTATGTGGCCCTGGCGGCCGAGTTCCAGTTGGCGCGCGGCGATCGCGTCGACCTGGAGCGTAGGGCGGCGCAATTCAACGAGTACCGGCGGCGCACGCAGCCGCCGGGGGCGAGCATCGGGTCGATGTTCAAGAACCCGCCGGGCGACGCGGCAGGTCGTCTGATCGATGCGGCTGGCTTGAAGCGCCTACGCGCAGGAAACGCAGAGATTTCGAGCGTGCATGCGAACTTTTTTGTGAATCTCGGCGGCGCGACGGCACGGGATGTGATGGCGCTCATCGAGCGGGCGCGCCAGACGGTTCGAGAGCAGTTCGGAGTGGAGTTAGAGTTAGAGATAGAGGCGGTCGGCGACTGGGGCAACGGATGAGAACGAATAAACGGATGCAGCGTCTGTATGTCTAGACGTAGGAGGCATCTCCAGATGCCGGTAGGTGGGCGATGAAGCGGAAAATTCGCGTAGGCGTGATCTTCGGGGGCAAATCGGGCGAGCATGAGGTGTCGCTCATGTCGGCCCAGTCGGTCATGCGCGCGATCGACAAAGGCAAATATGAGGTGGTGCCTATCGGCATTACCCACGAGGGTCGCTGGCTGACGGGCGGCGATCCGCTCAAGGCGCTGACCGGCGGGCAGACCTCGATGCCTCAACTTCTGGAGAGCGGCTATGTGCTCGACCCTGTCCTGAGCGTAGCCGAAGGAGCGGATGTGCCTCGCGGCCAGACGCCGCCTGAGCATCGCGAGCTGGTGCCCGGAACGCAGGCCGCCGGCATTCCCGAAGTCGACGTCGTGTTTCCGGCGGTGCACGGGACGTACGGCGAAGATGGCACGGTGCAGGGGCTGCTCGAGCTGGCCGATATCCCTTACGTCGGCGCGGGCGTTATGGCGAGCGCGGTCGCCATGGACAAGGCCATCATGAAAGACGTGCTGCGCAGTCACGGGCTGCCGGTCGTGGATCACGTCGTCGTGAAGCGATCGAGTTGGGAGGCCGATCCGGCGCCGGTTCGAGCGCAGGTGGCCGAATCGATCGGGTATCCGTGCTTCGTGAAGCCGGCGAATCTGGGATCGAGCGTGGGCATCAGCAAGGCTCACGCGGAACAGGAGCTGGACGCGGCGATCGAACTGGCTGCTCAGTATGATCGGAAGATTCTGGTCGAAAAATGTGTGGAGCAGGCGCGCGAGATCGAGGTCAGTGTGCTCGGCAACGACGATCCGATCGCGTCGGCGCCCGGTGAGATCATCCCGAGCCGCGAGTTCTACGATTACGCGGCCAAGTATCTCGACAACGCGAGTGAGCTGCTCATCCCTGCGCCCCTGGATCCGGAAACTTCCGACCAGATACGGCAACTGGCGATCGATGCGTACCTGGCGTTCGACTGCGCGGGCATGGCGCGCGTCGATTTTCTGCTGTCGCGGGCGACCGGAGAGTTGTTTATCGGCGAGGTCAACACGATCCCCGGTTTCACGGCGATCAGCATGTATCCGAAGCTGTGGGAAGCCAGCGGCATTCCGTATCCGGAACTCATCGACCGCCTGATCGAGCTGGCACTGGAGCGCCACGCCGAAAAGCAGCGGACACGCACGACGTACGACGCGGAGCGCATAGAATGAAGCATCGCGGGCGGCCCGCCCGCCGGCCTCAACGCAGAGCGCGGGCCCTCCGCGAAGGCGGAGGCGTGGCGCTGCCCACGCTGCGCGGCTCGACGCGCGGAGCCTATGTCCGGCATCGGGATCTGCGGCAGGCCAGTGAGTTCAGAATCGATCGCAGGCGCCTGGTGAGCTTGGCCGTGCTCATGACTCTCGCGCTGGCCGGGGTGTGGATTGGGTTCGACGAGGCATTCTACGTATCGGTGCCGAGCGTGACGGGTCAGACGCGCGTGCCGGCTGCTTGCGCCCCGCCCTGCGGGGTGGACGATATCGCTCGTGCGAGCGGCCTGATCGGACTGCATGTCGCATGGGCGAACTCGGCTGAGGTCGAGTCCAGGCTGCTCGAGACTCTGCCGTCGCTGCGCGCCGCGCGGGTGACGTGCTCCCTGCCGGCGGACTGCGCCATCACGGTCGCGGAGCGCGAGCCTTTTCTCGCCTGGCGATGGGGCGACGCCCTGGTATGGGTGGATCAAGATGGCGTCGTCTATTCAGCGCGCAACGGCGTGCAGGATGTGCTGTCGATCGAGTCGAGCGATGTTCAACCGCCTCCGCCGGGTCAGCGTGTCGATTCAGATCTGATGGCGGCGATTGTGGCTGCCGCGCAGGCGCTGCCGGAGGTGCGGATGTTGAGGGTCTCGGTCGCGCGCGGCCTGGAATTCACCGATGCGAGCGGTTATCCGGTGTACTTAGGCACCGGATACAACATGGCGGATCGGGCAGTGGTTTGGCGCGCGCTGCGCGAGGACCTGGCTTCGCGCGGAATCGAGCCGCTCTATATCGACGTGAGGTTCCCGCTGGCGCCGTACTACGGCCGCCCGTGACGAATCCTGAGCGGAGCGCAGCGTAGTCGAAGGAAGATTGCCTGCTGCTTGCGCCCCGCCCACAGGGTCGAGGACGTGACATGACAGCCCAACGCACCATCGTCGGAATCGACGTAGGCACCACGAAGATCTGCACGCTCGTCGGCGAAAGCGGCCCGGACAGCGCCCTGCGCATCGTCGGCGTGGGGCTGTCGCCCTCGCGTGGCATCAAGCGCGGCGTGGTCGTCAACGTCGGCGAGGCGACCGAAGCTATCGGCGCGTCTCTGGAGAAGGCAGAGCGCAGCAGCGGATACCAGATTGCGCGGGCGTTCGTCAGCCTGGCCGGGACGCACATCAACGCAGTGAACAGCCGAGGCGTGGTGGCCGTCGTCCACGGCGAGCGCGGCATTTCGCAAGAAGACGTCGACCGCGCCATCGAGGCGGCCCGCGCGATCGCCATCCCGGCCGATCGCGAAGTGCTGCACGTGATCCCGCGCGGCTTCACGGTCGATGGGCAGGACGGCGTGCGCGATCCGATCGGGATGACCGGTTTCCGATTGGAAGTCGAGGCGCACATTGTAACCGGCGCAACGTCGTCGGTTCACAACTTATTGAAGTGCATCGAGGGCGCGAACGTCGCGGTGGATGCGCTGGTGCTCAGCTCGATCGCTTCGGGCGAGGCGGTCCTCACCGAAACCGAGAAAGACATGGGCGTGGCGCTGGCCGACATCGGCGGCGGCACGACGGACATCGCGATCTTCATCGACGGCAGCGTCTGGCACACGACGATCCTCGGCGTCGGCGGCAGCCACATCACCAATGACGTAGCAGTGGGACTGCGCATTCCTGCGAACGCGGCCGAGAACGTCAAAGTCGCGCACGGGCACGCCCGGTACCAGACGATCGATCCGGTGGAGACGATCGAAGTAGAGGGCTTCGACGACAGCGGCGCGTCGCGCGTGGCGCAGCGCGACGTCGCCGAAATCATTGAAGCGCGGGCGGAAGAGATCTTCAGCCTCATCATGCAGGAAGTCAAGCGCTCCGGCTACGACGGGCTTTTGCCGGCAGGCCTGGTGCTCAGCGGCGGGACGGCGCAGTTGCGCGACCTGCGCGAGCTAGGCCGCCAGGTCATGAATATGCCGGTGCGCGTGGGCGGGCCACACGACCTGCTTGGCCTGGTCGATACCATTTCGACTCCGGCGTTTGCGACGAGCGTCGGTCTCTTGAAGTGGGGCGATCGCCAGAGCGATGCTCTGGCGCGCACGAGGCGCAGCGGCCCCAGCCTAGGCCGGCGACTGGGTAGGTTCCTCCGCTCGCTGCTGCCCGATCGAGGTGGAACATGACACGTGACACCTGACACCGTGACACCTGACACCTTGAAGGGAGGCGGCGATAGATGGACTCAATCACACAGCCGGATAATCAAGAACCAATACACGCTAAGCAAGAAATGAATCAGGAGGAGATGATCATGCAACCGCAAGTTCAACCGGAGTCGTATGCGCAGATTCGTGTGGTCGGTGTCGGCGGAGGCGGGACGAACGCCGTCAATCGGATGATCGCCGAAGGCCTGCAGGGTGTGGACTTCGTCGCCGTGAACACCGACGCGCAGGTGTTGATGCTGTCAAAAGCGCCGAAGCGAGTGCGCATTGGCGACAAGCTGACGCGCGGGCTGGGCGCGGGAGGCAACCCGGACATCGGCGAGAGGGCCGCCGAAGAGAGCGCGGACGACCTGTACGAAGTGCTCAGAGGCTCGGACATGGTATTCATCACGAGCGGCATGGGCGGCGGCACGGGCACGGGCGCCAGCCCGATCGTAGCCCGCATTGCGAAGGAAGTCGGCGCGCTGACGATCGGCGTGGTGACGCGCCCGTTCACATTCGAGGGCCACAAACGCTCGGCTTCAGCGGATCTGGGGATCAACAAACTGAAAGAACACGTCGATACGCTGATCGCCATTCCCAACGACCGTCTGCTGGAGATCGTCGACAAGAAAGCGTCGCTGCAGCAGGCGTTCAGCGTGGCCGACGACGTGCTGCGCCAGGGCATTCAGGGCATCAGCGAGCTCATCACGGTGCCGGGCCTGATCAACCTCGACTTCGCCGACGTGAAGGCGATCATGGTGGAGGGCGGCGTGGCCCTGATGGCCGTCGGCCAGGCGTCGGGCGAGGATCGCGCCGTGCATGCGGCTCAGCAGGCGATTACCAGCCGGCTGCTCGACATTACGATCGGCGGCGCACGAGGCATTCTGTTCAACGTCACCGGCGGCCCGAACCTGACCCTGTTCGAAGTCAACCAGGCGGCCGCCATCATCAAGGAGACCGCTCATCCCGACGTGAACCTGATCTTCGGCGCGGTGATCGACGAGAACATGGGCGACGCAGTGCGTGTCACCGTGATCGCCACGGGCTTCGATCAGACGACTTCCGCCCGGCGTCGCTCGATCGCCAGCGTGCAGCGCGAGGCGCTCCACAAGCCGGCGCCCGCCCAGCCGATGGCCGAGCAAACCTTCGAATTCGCCGTGCGCGAGTTCGACCGGGACGATCTGGAGATTCCAGCGTTCCTGCGCAAGCGCGGCTGACCTCGCCCTCCTCCAGGCCCCCTCTCCTGAAGAATGCTCTCGCCATCGGGGGAGGGGGCCGTTTTCTGTTAGAACACATGTTTTTTAAGGTTGGGCTATTGCTTTTGGCAAGTCGCCATGATATAATGCCGACGCTCAGAACCCCATATGTTGGGGTCGTGCGGTACCCATTTCCCATATATGTGCAACCCGTGTCGGCGCGGCCCGTGACTGACGTGATCTCAAAGTAGCACGTTTCCGGCTTCGAGGCGGCTTGTGAAGTGCCCATACTGCGGTGAAACCGACACCAAAGTCATCGATACCCTGCACGAAAGCAGCGGCGGCATCCGACGCCGCCGCGAGTGCAACGCGTGCGGAAAGCGTTTTTCGACGGTCGAGCGCGCTATCGTCACGACTCCGCTGGTCGTGAAGGGCGATGGCCGCCGCGAGCCGTTCGATCGCGAGAAGCTCTCGAACGGTATCCGCGTCGCCTGCGCCAAGCGCCCGATCCCGAGCGATGCGCTCGAAGGGCTGGTCAACCACATTGAGACGCGCGTTCAGCAATCGGGCAAAGCCGAGGTGCCGAGCAAAATGATCGGCGACATGGTCATCGCCGGCCTGAAAGAGCTGGATCAGGTCGCTTACATACGATTCGCCATGGTGTACCTCGGCCTGAAGGACGTGGAGGCCGTCCGCCGCGAAATCGACAAGATTCTCGATCGCTGAACTCAGGCGCCTGACGCGAATGACTTAGCAGGCTTCGCGTCCGGCGTCTGTGTTTGTTGATAAATGGTTGGTGAATATCAGGCTTACCGAGGAGGAATGTCATGTTGGAGGCGACACGATCTGAGAGAGTGGACTCTGGGCGGAATGACGAATCCGATCTACAACTGACGCCGAATGCGCGAACGGTGCTGATGAAGCGCTACGTGCGGCGCGGGCCGGATGGCAGGCCGATCGAGACGCCGGAAGGCATGTTCCAACGCATCGCGCGCGCCATCGCCGAGCCGGAGCAAGAATGTGGCGGCGATGTGGAGGCCACCGAGCGCGCGTTCTATCGCTTGCTGACCTCGCTGCGGTTCTTTCCCAATTCGCCCACGTTCACCGGCGCGGGCACGCCGCTTGGGCAGCTTGCTGCCTGCTTTGTGTTGCCGATTAGTGACGACATGGGCCGAGGCTCCGCCGGCATCTTCCAGACGCTGCGCGACGCGGCGCTCATTCAGCAGACTGGAGGGGGCAATGGCTTCGCGTTCTCACGCCTGCGTCCAAAGGGCGGCCTCGTCAAGTCATCGGCTGGACATGCCACAGGGCCGGTCGGTTTTTTGCGCGTGTACGACAAGGCATTTGGGGAGATCGCCCAAGGCGGTACAAGGCGCGGGGCCAACATGGCCGTGCTGCGCGTCGATCACCCCGACATCGAAGAGTTCATCACCTGCAAGACAGATGAAAACGCCATCACTAATTTCAATATCTCGGTCGGCATTACCGACGCCTTCATGGAGGCCGTCCGGCGCGATGCGGAGTGGGAACTGCGCTTCCCGGATGTCGGGTCGCCCAAGTACAACGGTTTCGACGGCACGCTGGAACAGGCTGAGGCGGCGGGTATCCCGACCAAAGTCTACAAGCGCGTGCGCGCGCGCGATCTGTTCGACAAGATCGTCAGGCAGGCGCATCACAACGGCGAGCCGGGTGTGCTGTTCCTCGACGCGGCCAATCGATCGAACCCGGTGCCGCATCTGTATCAATTGGAATCGACAAACCCGTGCGGGGAGCAATTTTTAGGGAGTTATGAGAACTGCTGTCTCGGCTCCATCAATCTAGCCCAGCACGTGAAGCACGTCGGCGGCAAGGCTGCAGTCGATTGGGCCAGGCTGGAAGAATCGATTGCCCTCTCGACACACTTCCTCGACAACGTGGTGACGGCGAACCAGTATGTCCCGGCTGTGTCGCAATTGAAAGAGGCAGCCTATCGCGCCCGGCGCATCGGGCTGGGCATCATGGGCCTGGGCGACCTGATGTATCACCTGGGCATCCGCTATGGAAGCCCGGAGGCGCAGGAGTTTGCCGCGCAGATCATGGAGTTCGTGCGCTACCACTGCATGAAGACGTCGATCGGGCTGGCCAGAGAGCGCGGTCCCTTCCCGGCGATCGAGGACAGTATCTACGATCCGAAGAACCTGAAGTGGACGGCCCCCAAACCGCTCGAACCGTACACCCGCGATTGGGGCCGGCCGGCGATCAAATGGAACGAGATCGTCGACGGCATCAAGAAGCACGGCATCCGCAATGCGGCCCAATGTACAGTCGCTCCGACCGGAACAATTGCGACAGTGGCCGGCTGCGAAGCTTATGGCTGCGAGCCGGTCTTCGCGCTGGCGTACCTGCGCCACATCGTCGACGCCGAAGCCGGTGGCGGCGATGGGCGCACGACGCTCACGTACGCCAGCCCGTTGTTCGAGCAGGCGCTCATCCGCGCCGGCGTGGACGAAGCGACACGATCGCGCATCTATCAAGATGTGATGTACTCCGGCACGTGCCAGAATATCGAAGATGTCCCGGAGTCCGTGCGGCACGCGTTCGTCGTGGCGGCCGACATCACGCCGGAAGAGCACGTTCGCATGCAGGCGGCGCTACAGGTGTTTGTCGACAACAGTTTATCCAAAACGGTCAACTTCCCTGCCAGTGCAACAGAGGAAGACGTTGCTACAGCCTACATGCTGGCCTGGGAACTCGGCTGCAAGGGTCTCACGGTGTACGTCACCGGCTCGCGCGATAAGGTGGTGCTGGAAACCACGGAGACGCGTGCGGCGAAGGAGAAGACGCCGAATAAGACGCGGCTTGAAGTACACGCCACTAAGAAGCCGCGCCCGCGCAAGCTGGAGGGCAGCACGTTCAAGATCGGCACGCCGCTAGGCACGGCTTTCATCACCGTCAACGAGAACGGCGAGGGCAAGCCGTTCGAAGTATTCCTCAATGTGGGCAAGGCCGGATCGGATACTGCGGCGGTCGCCGAGGCGTTGGGCCGGTTGATCTCGCTCGTGCTGCGGCTGCCTTCGGCGATGGATCCGCTCGAGCGCCTGCAAAACGTCGCCGAGCAGTTGTCCGGCATCGGCGGCGGACGGCCAATGGGCTTCGGCCCGCAGCGCGTCCGGTCTCTGCCCGACGGCATTGCTCAAGCGCTGATCGAATATCTCGGCCAGACTTCTGAATCGCCAGGTGAGAACGGTGGGGACGATGGACATACGCACGCCGACGCGCCGGTGGCGCAGCAGTTGCCTCTGAAGATCGGTGACCTGTGTCCGGCGTGCGGCGAGGCGACGTTCGTCAACGAAGAGGGCTGCCGCAAATGCTACAGTTGCGGACATAGTGAGTGTTAGGTCCTCTTGTTCATTCGGTCACGGGCAGAGAGAAGTGTATCGTCGTTCCCTGCCCTGACTTGCTCTCCGCGCGGATCTCACCGCCGTGCGCTGTGACAAGATTCTTGGCGATCGCCAGGCCCAGCCCCATGCCGTGCGAATCGCGCGCCCTGTAAAACCGATCGAAGACGTGCGGCAGATCGTCCGCCGCGATTCCCGCGCCTGTGTCTTCGACGGCCACGATGACCTGTTTTCCATCATGACCGGGGGAGCAGCGCACATGAATCGCCCCTCCGTGCGGCGTGTAGCGCAGCGCATTGGCGATCAAATTCGCCAGCACTTCGCGCATGCGCGCCGGATCGACGTCGAGCAGTGGCAGGTCTGGCGCGCACTCTGCGCTCAAGGCGACGCTCGCCGCGTCAGCCTGCCCCCGGAATGAGGAGACCGTATCATTCACGAGCGTGGTGAGGTCTGTTGGCTCCTTTTGGAGCACGAGCGCGCCGCTTTCCGCCAACGCCAGCGTGCGCAAGTCGTCGACCAGGCGCGACAGGATGCGCGTCTCGTCGAGAATCGATTTGAGGTGCGCCTCGTCCGCAGGATACACGCCGTCGATCAGACCTTCCAGGTTGCCCTGGATCACGGTCAGCGGCGTGCGTAGCTCGTGCGTCACATCGGCAAGCAGGTTGCGCCGTTGTTCGTCGGTCACCTGCAAGCGTTTCGCCATCGAGTTGAAGGCCCTAGCCAGCGACCGAACCTCACGCGGGCCGCGCTCGCGCACGCGCGCGGAGTAATCGCCGTCGGCGACGCGCCGCGCGGCATCCATCATATCGCCGATGGGAGCTGCGGTATACCGCAGTGCGCGCCCGGCGAAGACGAGCACGCCCGCGCCGATCATCAGCGCGATGATGCCTACCGGCTGAATCCATGGGAATGCGCCGGCCGGCATTACGACTAGGCCCAGCGCGGCCCCGATCAGCCAGAACAGAACCACGCACGCGGCGACGGACAGAAAGAAGAACAACCCGAACAGGCAGCCCATGCGCCGGAAGAAGCGCCCGCGCGCGGCGCGCCACGGCGGCGCGGCGGGCGGCCACGGCTCGGTGGTGGGCCACCACGGGGGTCGTTCGCGCCGGAAGTGCGGGCCGGACATGGGGTTTCTATTCATCGGCGAACTTGTAGCCAACGCTGTACACGGTGAGGATGTAACGCGGCTGGCGCGGATTCGGCTCGATCTTTCGGCGGATGTTCTTGATGTGTGCGTCGATGGCACGCTCATACGACTCGAAAGCCACGCCATGCACGGCGTCAAGCAACTGGCCGCGCGTAAAGATACGCCCTGGCTGGCGCGCCAGCGTCGCCAGCAGCTCGAACTCGGTCGGCGTCAACTCCACGTCGCGATCGCCCACCGTCGCGCGCAGGCGCGGCACGTCGAGCGTCAGGTCGGCCGCGCGGATTGTCTCGCGGCCCGCGCCGGCCGCGTCGATGCGGCGGAAGACGGCCCGCACCCGCGCGACCAGCTCCTTGGGGCTGAAGGGCTTGGTGATGTAGTCGTCCGCGCCCAGCTCCAGTCCGATCAGCTTGTCGGCTTCCTCGGCGCGCGCGGTGAGCATGATGATCGGCACGTTCGAGTTCTTGCGCAGCGCGCGCGTCACGTCGAGGCCGTCCATCTCCGGCAGGCCAAGGTCGAGCACGATCAGGTCGGGCTTATCGAATCGAGCGACAGCCAGCGCGGCTTTGCCATCGTGCGCGCTCAATACACTGAAGCCGGCGTGCTCCAGGTAGTCGCGGGCCAGTCGCACGATCTTCGGTTCGTCGTCCACGACGAGGATGGTCTTCATGCAGACATCCTGAACCCTTGCGAAGGCTCCAAGCCTTCGCAAGGGTTGGAATCGGTGCGGCCGATTCACTGGGAGCGGGTCTGCGGCTCGCTGCCCGCTTCGGGTTTGGGTTCGTGCGCCCGGCGATGCCATTCCTCGAAAGGCGGCGGCACGCCCTTGCCCCAATCCTCTTTCCCGGCCATCGGCGGCATGCCCCATGGCCCGCGATGCATGTGACCCCAGCCCCGCGGCCCGCGCCAGAACAGCGCGCGTATCGCGCCGAACAGCAGGAACAGGAAGAACAGCAGGCCCAGCAGGCCGAGGAACCCGAATCCGAAGAAGGGCAGGGCGTACGGCCCGTAGTATGGAACCGGCACTGCGCCCGATTCGCTCCCGGCCAGTAGGGCTGCTTGGGCCATCCCCTGCGCCACGCCCGCGTTGTACACGATTGCGCCAAGTCCCAGGATGGCGACGATCGCCACCAGCGCTGCCAGCAGTCTGAAGATGAATCTCCCGTTCATGGTTGTCTCCTTATTGTGATGCGGCTGCTCCGCTCAATCTGAACAGGAGTATGCCTCACAATTGTGAATGCATTGTGAACGCGCCGTGGAGGAAATGCGAACGCGTGGCGCGATTGTAGCAACAGCATGGGGCCGTGTCAATTGTGGTACATTTGCGCTGATGAAGCGCTCCCGATGGGTCCCATTCGCCCTCGGCTTGCTGGCTGCTGCGCTGGCAGGTCTGGTCGCGTCGATTGCCGTCATCGACGCCTACGGCGTGGTCGATCGCGCCCGGCCCGCCGATGCGATTGTCGTGCTGGGATCGCAAGTGTATCCCGGCGGCCGGCCCGGCCCCTCGCTCGCGCGGCGCGCGGATCACGCGGCGGCGCTGTATCGCCTGGGATATGCCGGACACGTCATCTGCACCGGCGGCTTGACGGAACCGGCGCCGAAGAGCGAGGCGCAGGTGGCCTGCGATCGCATCGCCGAGGCGGGCGTGCCGCGCGAGGCGCTGCTCCTCGAAGAACGGTCGACCAGCACCGAAGAGAATGCCGCATTCAGCGCGGCAATCATGCGCGAGCGCGGCTGGCGCAGCGCGATCGTCGTCAGCGACGGTTATCATCTGCTGCGCGCGGAGTGGATGTTCCGGCGCGCCGGCGTCGAAACATATCCCAGCCCGGCGCAGGTCACGGCGGGGCCAATGAATCCGCTCGAGCGCATTGTGCGTGAAGCGCGCGAGGCGGGCGGGTTAGTGTCATACGGAGTTCGAGTGTTGCTGGGGATCGACGCAACGTCTCGCTAGAACGTGAAACGTATAACGTGAAACGTAAAGCGTAAAGCACGTGGCGCTCCGGTTACGTTTCACGCTTTACGTTTTACGCTTTACGTTTTACTCAGCAAGCGTTCGAACGTATCGTCGGGCAATTCATCTAGCGTGCGCACGGTGAGGTCGGCGCGCAGCGAAGCATGCGTGGACAGCACGCCGATCGAGCGCATGCCGGCGCGGCGCGCGCCTTCGATGCCGGCGGGCGCATCTTCGAGGACGATGCAGCGCGCCGGTGACACGCCGAGCCTCTCTGCGGCGAGGAGGAAAACCTGCGGATCGGGCTTGCCGCGCTGCACGTCCTCGGCCGAGACGATTGCGTCGAAGCAATCGGCGATGTTCAGCGCGTCGAGGATCGTCTCGACGTTCAGGCGCGGCGCAGCGGAGGCGACGGCCTGGCGCCAGCCGCCCGCATTGAGCCGATCCAGGCAGCGCCGCACGCCGGGGAGCGCGTCGATGCCGTGCGTCTTCACCAGTTCGCGGTAGCGCGCCTCTTTGACGCCGGCAATCCGGTCGACTTCGCCGAGCGGGAGGTCCGGCCCGAAGGTGGCCCGCAGGATGGTATCATTGCGCTGGCCGAAGGTCGATTCGAACTGGGCGCGCGTGAGGTCGAAGCCTTCGGCGGCGAGCGCTTCACGCCAGGCCAGCCAGTGATATTCGGCGGAGTCGAGCAGCGTGCCGTCCATGTCCCACAGCACGGCGCCCGGTTGATGGGCCATTCGGCTTGGCTCCTTGAACGCATCGTGTTTCGGCTTTCCAGGCTATTCTACCCAGACACGGGGAGGACAGTGTGGCGAATCATCTCATTCTGGTCGCGGGCAACATTGGCGCGGGCAAGACGAGCCTGACCGAGCGGCTGGCCGCCCGGTTAGGCTGGGAGGCCGACTTCGAATCGGTGGCCGACAATCCTTACCTGGCCGACTTTTACGCCGACATGCGCGCATGGTCGTTCCATTTGCAGGTATTCTTCCTGGGCCATCGCGCCGCTCAGCACAAGGCCATGGCGAGCGGCCCACGCAGCGCCATCATCGATCGCTCGATTTACGAAGACGCGTTCATCTTCGCCCGCGCGCTGCGCGAGCTGGGCAGTTTGACCGAGCGCGATTATCTTGCCTACCGGCGCGTGTACGATCTGGTCGTCGAGGCGCTGCCTGCTCCCTCGCTCCTGATTTACCTGCGCGCGCCGGTGGACGTGCTCATCGAACGGATCACGCGTCGCGCCCGCACGATCGAAGCCGGCATCACGCCCGACTACCTGCGCCTGCTCGATCGCTACTACGACGAGTGGCTGGCCGATTTCCGCGTGTGCCCCGTCCTGACCATCCGCAGCGACAGCCTGGACTTCGTGCATCGCACCGAGGATCTGGATGTCGTGGTCGGGCGCATTGAAGATCGGCTGCGCGGTCGGGACGAAGTGGTGTTTCGCTAGAGACGATCAGTCATCAGTGATCAGTCATCAGTGATCAGTCGTCAGTGGTTACTGGCCACTACCTTGGATAAGTGAACGGCCAAGACTTCGGAAGTCTCAAATCACCATCTCGCCTGCGGAACTCATCCGTAAGACTTCCGAAGTCTGAAAGTCGTCTCTACTGAGACTGCCAGCGGCGGGCTAACTCGACGAGCGACCTCACGCCGAAGCCGGTTCCGCCTTTGTTCACGTAGGGCGGGCTACCCGACTTGTTCCACATCATCGGCGCGATGTCCCAGTGCGACCACGGGTACGACACGAACTCGGCCAGAAACATCGCGCTGGCCCCGACGCCGCCGAACCTTCCCCCGCTGTTCTTGACGTCGGCGGTCTGGCTCTTGATCTTTTCCTTGTATTCCTCGTACAGCGGCAGCCGCCACAGCTTTTCGGCGGTCGCTTCGCTGATCATCTTGATCTGCCGGGACAGGTCGTCGTCGTTCGCAAAGAAGCCCGCCGCTACGTCCTCGCCCAGCGCGACGACGCACGCGCCGGTCAGCGTCGCCAGGTCGATGACGGCCCTGGGCTTGAACTCGGCCGCGTAGCACAGCGCGTCGGCCAGTATCAGGCGGCCTTCGGCGTCGGTGCTGATGACCTCGATCGTCTTGCCGTTGCGCGCGCGTAGCACATCGCCGGGACGATACGCCGTCCCGCTCGGCATGTTCTCGCACGTCGGCACCAGGCCCACGGCGTGGATCGGCAGCTTCAGATCGGCGATCGCCGTCATCGCCGCGATGACCGCCGCCGCGCCGGCCATGTCGCTCTTCATCTCTTCCATCTTCTCGGCAGGCTTGATGCTGATGCCGCCCGTGTCGAAGGTGATGCCCTTGCCGACGAAGACGAGCGGATCGCCGGACGCGCCCTCGTGCTCCATCACGATGAATTGGGGTGGCTGGACGGTGCCCTGTGTCACGCCTAGGAACGCGCCCATCTTCTGCTCGCGAATCCAGTCGACGTCGTGAACGGTGCACTTCAACCCGACCTGCTGCGCGCGCTCCTGCGCCGCGCTCGCCAGCGCCGCCGGCGTGAGGACGTTGCCCGGCTGGTTGATCAAATCGCGCGCGAGGTTTACCGCTCTAGCGACGACTTCGCCGATCCTTGCGCCCGTCTCGATCGCAGGGGCCTTTTCCTTGTCGAACTCGACGATTGTGAACGACTCGATCTGCGCGTTATTTTCCTTCTTCGACTTGTGCTCCGTCCACTCGTACAGCCCGAGCAGCGTGCCTTCGGCGACGGCCTGCGCCGCAACCTGCGGATCGATTTGCCCCGTGCCCGCGCCGTGCGCCGTCGACGCGATCGATTTCGCGCCAAGCTCTCGGGCGCGCCGGGCCGCGCTCGCCGCCGCCTGCCGGGCACGATCGACGTTGAAGTCGGCAACCGGACCTAAACCTACCAGGACGACGCGCGGAGCGGGGATCGCGCCGCGCGTGTAGACGGCGGCGGTCTGATTGAGCTTGCCCTTGAAGTCGCCCATGCGGATCAGTTCAGTCATTGCGCCGCCGAGCGCCTTGTCGACCGCGCCGGTCGCGCCGGCCGGCACTTCGACGCCCTCGAACAGGTTGAGGATGATCGCGTCGGTCTGTATATCTTGTATCGAACCGTGTTTGACTTGAATGTTCATGGCCTCTCCACAAAGGATGAAGGATGAAGAGCGAGTCAGCGAGTCAGCGAATCAGCGAAACGAATGGGCGCACGTCGCATCCGTTTACGCGAAGCGGTTGCCTATCCGCTGCCTAAATCATCTTCGTCGCCTGCTGCGCTTCATGTGCTCAAGCGCCGTGTCCAACTCAGCTTGAAAAGCGCGATGGCGCGGAAACTGATTGCGGATGTCGTCCACCAGCGCATCGGCCGCTTTGTCGTCCCCGCGTAGTCGCAGCGTCTCGGCGCACGCGGCCGTCAGGACGGCGGCTTTATCATAGCTGCCTCGACGCTGATGGCCCACGATGGCCTCGACTCGCCGCTTCGCCACGTCGATACACCATGACAAGAGTGGCTGCTGCTGGTCACGACTCAAGGATGCGTCGCTAAGCCTCTCTGCGTACGCACGCTCCAATCGCTTGAGCAGGCTGTCTTCCTCGTTCCCGCTCCAGGAGCCAAAACCGATGCTGGCCTCCAGCCTCTGCCGCCAGAGTTGCGCCAGGTTCCCAGGCAGCGCCGTAGGTGACTTCCCGGCCAATCGCACGAGGAAGAACGGCATCACCAGCCCCTGTGGATTGTCGCTGCCGCTCCATCCCAGCACATTCTCGCGCGCGGCCAGTTGCTGCGCTTCCTGCCACTGACCGGCGAGCAGGTAGGCATGCGCGAGGACGGACTTGTCGATCCACCCCGGGCTTTCGAGATCGTCCCAGTGCCGCTCGGCTTCGAGCATCGCCTGCGAACGGGGTGGGTGGGCGAGGTAGTCCTTCACATGCCCGGCAGCCTGCCCCATCAGCCCGGCCCGCTCATCGTGACTGGGAGCGGCGTCCCACAAGTCGAGCAGGCGCGCCAGCATCGGTTTGGCGATGAACGCTTCCCAGCGCCCGGCGCGCAGGGTTTCCGTCTCGTTCAGCCGTGCCGCGGCCGCGCACAGGTGGTCGGCGATCGCAGCGCGTATCGGAAGTTTGGCGGGCAGAGTTTGAAGGGCTTCCTGCGCCGCGAGGAGCACCTCACGATGCCTGCCCTCCTCTTCCAGTGCGGCGAGCCAATCCAGATACGCGCGCGGGCGTTTCTTGCCTTCGGCTCGCGCCAGTTCCTCCAGCCCCGACGTGCCCTGCGCCAGGCGGACCGCCTCCCGCAGCCAGGCGTCGGCGTCGCCGCCGCTCTGCTTCCGCAGATAGTCGATCCAGTCCCGGAGGAAACGATTCTGGTCGGGCAGCGGATGAGGGGTAATCTGGATGATGTTGTCCAGCATCGGGCGCCGCCCGGCGAGCCACGACTGTGTCTGCCGCATCTGCTCGAACAGCGCCGGAGGATGGTGCGCGGGCCGCCCGGTTTCGTAGACGGCGCGCAGATAGCGGGCACGGGCTTCGTCGATGTCCACGTCACTTAAGTCGTCTGCGCGCACCCCGCGTCCGTAGTCGTCCTCGAGTGTCAGCGCTTCGAACAATTTTTGATAAGCTCGGCGGGCAAGCGCCAGGTCGCCGAAGTCAAATGCCGCTTCCGCCCGGTCGAACAGCGCGGCCAGCGGCTCCACGAACTCCTCGTAAGGGCCTAAGCTATCCTCGTCGTCATACTCGCCCCACCCGTACTCCCCCCAGCCTTCTGCCTGCTGCGTCTGCTCTTTAAGCTCGCGCGCCAGGTCGTCAATGTCGGCCAACAAATCTTCCTGCTGAACCGCCTGCTGGATGGCGGCGTCGGTTCCGGGTAGGGGCTGCAATTTGCCGAGGAACGCCTGCCGCGCCGCTGGCGGCGTCTCCTGCGCCATCGCGCGGAGGATGGCGCGGAGCTCATCGGTGGAGCACGCCGCCAGCCTTCGCTCCACCGCCTCCCAAAACGCCTTCATCGACATCTTATCTACGTGCGGCATAGTGACTCCCTGGGTTTGTTGAAGGGCGGGGGACGAAGGTGTCGACGAATCGGCAACGAATCAACGAATGCCTGCCGACCGAGATGTCTGCTCTGAAGACAGGTCGATGGGGCAGCGGCGCGCCTCATTCGTTGATTCGATGTTCATTCGTTGACACCTCTTCCACTGCTTTCTTCTCTAGCCGCTCCCTGTCTCGCCGTGCCTGCTCCCGCACTGGACTACCCAGCTCCGTGAACGACTGCTCCGCCTGCCGGGCGATCGAAGCAACGGATTCACAACGGATAACCGAATGGGCGCACGTCGCATCCGTTTACGCGAAGCGGTTGTCTATCCGCTGCCTGACCCTCTCCCGCGACCTCCTCGCCACCTGCGCATCCGGCGAACCCAATTCCATCAGCAGTTTGAGACTCTCCTCGAACAACCGCGCGGCCTCGGCCAGGTTTCCTTCCTCCTCCGCCAGCATGCCAAGTTGGTGCAACACCCCTCCAATGTTTTTCTTGTCGCCCAGTTCCCGGAAGATGGTCAAAGACCGATCATAATCCAAGCGGGCTTGAGTAGGGTCGCCTTGATCGTTGGCGATCATGGCTAACCCCCACAGAGTCAGGGCTTCACCCCGCTTGTCGCCGAGTTCGCGTGCGATAGCCAGGCTTTGGTCGTACAGGCGGTGGGCTTCGGCCAGGTCGCCCGTAACCTGCGCGAGCGTGGCGAGTTGGCCCAGCGTCTGGGCAATGCCCTGCCTATTGCCGAGTTCGCGTGCGAGTTGCAGGCTCTGGTCGTACAGGCGGCGGGCTTCGGCCAGGTCGCCCGTGTCCTGCGCGAGCATAGCGAGATGGTGAAGCACGGTGGCCTGCTCCTTCTTTGCACCGAGTTCGTCGAAGATACGCTCGGCATCGTCGTACAGGCGGCGCGCTTCAGCCAGGTCGCCCGTAACCTGCGCGAGCGTGCCGAGTTGGTTCAGTGTGCTTGCGATGCCCTGCTTGTCGCCGAGTTCGCGCTTGATGGCTAGGCTCTGGTCGTACAGACGGCGGCCTTCGGCCAGGTCGCTCGTGTCCTGCGCGATGGTGGCGAGATTGTGCAGCGTCTGGGCGATGCCCTGCTTATTGCCGAGTTCGCGTGCGAGTTGCAGGCTCTGGTCGTACAGGCGGCGGGCTTCGGCCAGGTCGCCCGTGTCCTGCGCGATGGTGGCGAGATTGTGCAGCGTCTGGGCGATGCCCTGCCTATTGCCGAGTTCGCGTGCGAGTTGCAGGCTCTGGTCGTACAGGCGGCGGGCTTCGGCCAGGTCGCCCGTGTCCTGCGCGAGCATAGCGAGTTGGTGCAGCGTCAGGGCAATGCCTCGCTGATTGCCGAGTTCGCGCTTGATGGTCAGGCTCTGGTCGTACAGGCGGCGGGCTTCGGCCAAGTCGCCCGTAACCTGCGCGAGCGTGGCGAACTGGTGCAGTACGGCGGCCTGCTCCTTCTTCGCGCCAAGTTCCTTGAAGGTGCGTCCGGCATCGTCGTACAGGCGACGGGCTTCGGCCAGGTCGCCCGTGGCCTGCGCAAGTAGGCCGAGTTCGTGCAGCGTGCTGGCGATGCCCTGCCTGTCGCCGAGGTCGAGCTTGAGTGCCAGGCTCTCGTCGTACAGGCGGCGGGCTTCGGCCAGGTCGCCTGTGACCTGTGCGAGTAAGCCTAGTAGGTGCAGCAGGCCGGCGACGGTACGTGGCTCGTCCAGCGCGCGCGCCAGTTCGAGCGCTTCTTCGTATCGCGTCCGCGCTTCCGCCCATTCGCCCATATCGTAATGGACGTCGCCCATCTTCCACAGAATGTCGGCCTGCATGTGGCGCTCGCGCGACCCTTCGACTCCGCTCAGGGCCAGTTCGCGGTAGTCGTCCAGCAGCCGGGCGAGCAGATGCATTCGCTCGCGCTTGGCTTCGGCGGACAGGCTGCTGGTGACGTGACCGGTCTCGTCGTACACTGTCATCCGCGCCATGCGCTGCGCCGTCTCCGGCTCGGGCGGGAACTCGTACACGCCAGAGCGCCACGCCCAGAAGTCGGGCGCGCCGCGCGCCACCTTTGTCAATGCGTAGTCGGGCAGCCAGATGACGAGCGGGCAGGGGACATCTCGCTGGAACAGTTGGCGCAACAGGTTGAGATGCGCCAGGATGGGCGGGTTGCGCTCCGTCGACGGGAGCGAGTGCTCCAGGCCGTAGACGAAGAGCGCCACTTTGCCCCCGCTTTCGCGCAGGGCAGGCACGCTCTCGGCCTCGTGCGCCGCCTCGGCTTCCGGCAAGGGAGCGAGGTAAGAACCGGCCAGCCGTTCGCGCAGGATCGGCAGCAGTTTGTCGACCGGCCCGGTCAGCTCTACTTCGAGCAGCGCCATGCCGAGCGGCTCGACCAGAACCCTGATCCGCTCGACGAGATCGCGTCGCTGGGCAGGCAGGTTGCACTTGACGAGGGCCAGCACGAACCGGCCCGGCGCGGCGTAGTCCAGCATCCGGGCCAGGCGGCGCAGGGTCTCGTCGACGGATTCCGGCGTCCGTTCATCAGTCGGCGGCGAGTAGGTGGGAGCGCTCATCGGCTAATGCTTGTGTGAACCGCTCTCCGCGGGCGGATGCGTGGGCGAGCATCAACCGCATGGGCTGCAACTCGCGGCTGAAAGGGTTCAGTACCAAGCCCAGGCTCTCCAGCGTCAGCGCGCCCAGCAGCGGCTCGTCGCCCGCTTCGCCGAAGATGACCGGCCCGGCGCTGCCTTGCCCCTGATACTCGAAGTAGGCATCGCCTACTTGTCGCTCGATTTCGGTGCCGTCGGCCAGTACGAACTTCACCGACCGATGGGCCTTTAGCTCCAGTTTCTTGAGTTGTTCGCCCGGGACGAGGCTGTACACCGCGCCGGAATCCACCAGGAACTTCACTTCGATCGATTCGGGATGGTCTCGGCTGGGCTTGACCGTCAATGTTACGTGCGTCAGTCCCATGTGTGCCTCACTTCACTGATGCGCCAGTTCGTACGCCACCTGCGTGCTGGCGATCTGGTTCAAATGCTCCCACGTGTGGCGGAACGCGTAGAGAGCCAAGAATTCCAGGCTGTAGCGCTTCTGAAGCGTCTCGTGCAGACCCCAGCGGCTCCAGTCGGGCTGCGCTTCGAGCAATTGAATCTGCTGCCGGCGCGCATCGCTAAAATCGGCCAGCATCTCGGCGACGGGCTGCCCGACGTCGTAGTGCTCGCGATGCCATGCCTTCTCGTCGAAGTATTTCAGCAAGGGCTGATGCTCGGTCGCCACGCGCTGCATGCGCAGGAGGAACACGTGCCGCTCAGTCTCGCACAGGTGCGCCAGCGTCTCGTGCGCCGACCACTCGTCGGCTTCATGCCAGTGCAATCGATCGGCGGGGATCTCGCTCATGTAGCGCTGGAGATCCTCGTTTGTTCGGCGCAGCAGATCTAGGAGTGTCTGTCGATTCATGTCGCCCTTTCTTCACCACCAAGGCACCAAGACACGAAGTTTGCTTGGTGTCTCGGTGTCTTCGTGGTTAAAGATTCAACTCGCGCTTCAGGCGCGCCAGTTGCCGGATCGCTTTCTTAATGAGCTGTTGGTTGTCTCTGGAGTTGGTCCACGCGCTCGCGCCACTCGGATGGGGCAGCGGGACGAAGATCACCGGCTTCGCCGCATCCCACGGCGCGGGTCGCTCGAAGGCATTGCCTATTATATGCTCAAGCTTGTATTTTCCCAACAGCGTCTCGATCGCCAGGCTGCCGACCAGGATAATCACTTCCGGTTGAATAATCGCCAGTGTGCGGTCGAGGTACGGGCGGCACAACTGCTGCTCCTCACGGCTGGGGCGACGGTCGCCGCGGCCATCCGGCATCTTGCCGGGGTAGCACTTGGTGACACTGCTGATGTATTGATGGGCGCGAAAGTCGACCTCGTCAAAACCGGCTTCGGCGAGCCACTGGAACAGCCGCCTGCCGGCGGATGCATTGAATGGCCGCAGGACTTGAATTTCGGTCACGCCCGGCGCTTGTCCGACGATCATGATCCGCGCGCCGACTTTGCCCGAAAAGACGCCGCCAGGTGTGATGGGGTATCCCGCGTCCAGGCACTTGCGGCAGGCGCGGACTTCGGCGTGGAGGGCGTCGAGTTGAACTTGTCCATTCACGTTTCTTGCTCGCAAGCATATGGCGTGCTGCGTATTTCGTGAGTCGTCGCCCACAACGGAATACGCAACACGGAATACGATCTACGCGCTACGCTTCCTGGCCAGTTGCCTGTACGCCTTCTGCATCAGCAGCGCGTCCTCTTCCATCAGCGGGCTTTCGCAAAGAATCCGCCCGCTCGCGCCGAAGTCGATCAGCGCCTTGAAGAGATCGCGATATTTCAGGTCGGATTCCTTGAGCGGCAGGTGTTTCTTCTCGCCGCCGGGGCCGTACTCGATGCCGGAGAGGTGAATGTGCATCGACGTCAGCCCGCGCTGGCCAAGCCCGGCCGCGAGTATCTTCAGCGCGTCGCTGAATTCGTCGTACGAATTGAACGAGCCGTCGCCGGGGCGCGCGTGCAGGTGTGCAAAGTCGATGCCGGGCAGCACGCCGTCGATGTCGCGCGAAAGTTGCACCGCCTCCTCGAGCGATCCGAACATTGCGTTCTTGCCCATCGTCTCCGGCCGCAATGTGACGTCGACCTTTTCCGCGCGCAACTGGGCGACGACTTCGGCCAGCCGCCGGCGCACGATCGGGTAAACCTTGTCCGGGTCTTGCTTCATGTAAGAACCGGGGTGGAAGATGATGTCGGTCGCGCCGGCCTTGTAACCGGCGCGCGCAGCGGCCAGCAGCCGGGCGACGCTGCCCTTGAGCAGATCCTTGGTCTGCGCGTTGAGGTTGATGTAGTACGGCGCGTGCACGCTCAGCGCGATGCCCGCTTCCTGCGCCGTCTTCTTGATCGTCGCGCACGTCTCGTCGCTCACGCGCACCGATTGCACCCAGGCCAGCTCGAGCGCGCCCAGGCCCAGCCCGGCGCTGTGCAGGATGCCGCCGGGCGTGCCGCCCGGTTTCTTGGGCATGCCGATCGGCGAGCCGACGGTGCCGAAGAGAAAACCGTTGCGTGTGGTCATGACGTGTCTCCTTTATCATTGAGTGAGATTGGCCCAGCGCTGATGCGACGAAGGACGACAGACGAATGGCATTGGTCGTCCGTCGTTCGTCCTTCGTCGATGGTCACATCCACCCACGCCGCCGCACCCAGATATACATTCCGATCGGTATCAGGAACATCATCACCAGCGTGGCGACGAAAGCCGGCGCGCCGGTCCAGATGTCCAACGGCGTCGAGGGCTGGAAGAAATTCATGCCGAAGAAGCCGACCACAAACGTCAGCGGCATGAACAGCGTCGTGATGATCGTCAGCGTCTTGATGATGTCGTTCATGCGATTATTGACGACGGACAGGTAGGTATCGAGCGCGCCGCTGACCAGATCGCGCACGCTTTCGGTGATGTCGTGCATGCGGACCAGGTGGTCGTACACGTCGCGAAAGTATACACGGTCTTTCGGATCAATCATCGCGTAGTCGTCGCGGGCCAGTTTGTTGAGCACTTCGCGCTGTGGGCCGAGGATACGGCGCAGGCCCAACACCGATCGCTTGATGGCGAAGATGTGCTCGACGGTCTCCGGCGATGGCCGGTCGAAAATATGCCCCTCGATGGCGTCGATCGCGTCGTCCATCTCTTCGACGACCGGCAGATAACTCGCGGCGATCTCGTCGGCGATCTTGTAGAGCAAGTGATCCGAGCCGTTCTTGAGATGCCGCTCGTCGCGCCGGCAGCCCGCCCACACCTTTTCGACGGCGTCGATCGGCTGGTCGTGATGCGTGATGAGGTAATTCTTGCCCAGGAACACGTCAAGCTCCAGCGTGTCCACCGCCATGCGGTCGCGCCGATCGAGGACGACGGCGTGCAGCACGACGTACAGGTAATCGCTCCAGTCGTCGACCTTGGGAACGTGCGACTGCTGCAGCGCGTCGTCGATCGCCAGGGGGTGAAAGCCGAAGACCTGACGCAGGATCGGCTCGTCCGACTCGGGCGGCGTGGCTTCGAAATCGACCCGCAACAGGCCGCGCGAGTCGAGCAGCATCGCGCCGAATTCGTCGGTTTGCAGATCGGTCCGGATGGCGCCGTCGGGCGCGCGGTACAGCGAGCGGATCATGTCGCGGCCTTTTGAAGAGAATACGCCGATCCTATCAAACTCCGCGAATCCTGGCAAACCATTCTCGAAAAAGAAACTGGCGCAGCCGTGTGTCAGGGCAGGGGCATGTTTCGCCGAGAGGGCTGTGCGTTGACGCGAACTGGATTCCGAGTGCGGGTATAATTCGCGCGGCCTACTCGAGCACTGTGAAGGTGCGGCGCTGCAGGTCGAAGATGGCGCGCTTGCCGTCGATGAAGGCCATGCCGCGCAGGAAGACGCTCATGAAGCGGGCGGCTTGCGGAAATGGGGCGAGGTGATGCGCTGCGTCGCTTTGTAGCCGACGCGCAGGAAGAAGAAGTAGTGACGGGGATGCTTCTTGCGGGCCTTCTCGAAGGCGTCTAGCTCGGTCTTGCCGACGAAGGCGTCGCCGCTTTTTATGTCGATGGCGACGATCCGACCATGATACTTCGGCTCGAACTCGGCGCGGTACTTGCGATTGTAGATGGCTTCTGCTCTGCGGACGAAGGCGTCCGGATCTTTGATCGCCTGCATCGCTATCACCCACCATTATTCTAGCACTGGCTGAGCCGCTTGACAAGGGGTCACCGCGATCAGTCTCACGTAACATTTCGCCTCTTGACTGCAACAATATACGACGGACGATGATGCGAAGCGACGCCGAACTCGTGCGCCGGACCCAGCTTGGCGACCGTGATGCCTTTGGCATCCTGGTCGAGCAGCATCGCGCGCGTGCGGTCGGGTTGGCGATGGCGATGTTGGGCGACTTTGACGAGGCTGAGGATGTAGCGCAAGAAGCGTTGTACCAGGCTTACTTCGGCTTAGATCGGTTGCGTGACCCGGCGCGCTTCGGCGCATGGCTGTGCAGCATCGCCGTCAACTTGGCCAAGATGGCCTTGCGGCGCCGGCGTACGACCGTCTCGCTCGAGGACCTCGACGGCGGGCGTGTGGCGCGCGGCTTCCGATTGGAGGATGCCACGCCGGAATCCGAATTCGAAGCGCGCGAGCTGCGCCGGAGCGTGCGCCGCGCGATCGAGCAGTTGCCGGAGGATATGCGCGCGGCGGTATGGATGCGCTACGTCGAAGGGCTGTCGTATCAGGAAATTGCGGGAATGTTCGGCATTGCGCCTGGGACACTGCGCGTGCAGGCGCACCGGGCGCGGCATAAGCTGCGAGAGGCGCTGCTCGACGAATGGCAGGAATACCTGTGGCGAGAGGAGGATACAATGATCGAGGTGACCGTGCAGGATGTACTGCTGTGGATGCCGAAGGATTGGGAGCCGAAGCCGGCGGAAGGCGAGAGGCATTACCCCGAAGCACCGCCGGCAAAGCGCACTGTCATGGTACTGAAGGAACGCGATGGCGATCAGGCACTGCCCATGTGGATCGGACCGCATGAGGGCGAGACCTTGACCTTACATCTCGCCGAGTATCAGCCGATGCGACCGTTGACTCACGACTTCATCGCGCGCCTGCTGGATGCCGCAGGCGTGACGGTTGAGCGCGTGGCTGTCAGTGCACTCAAAGGCGATACATATTTTGCAACGGTGTCGGTGCGTTCTGGGCAAGAGACACGCGAGGTAGACGCACGTCCCAGTGACGCCATCAACCTGGCCGTTCGGACTGGTGTGCCGATATTCGTCGATGCAGAGGTGATGGGCCAGCAAGGTATCCCGGTTGTCGGACTGCCCGACACCCTCACCGAAATGGGCGTTCAGCGTGGACGCCCACCGGAAGAAGGTTACACCTGGCCGTCGGGGCGCGAGATCGCTTTGGCGCAGAAGGGCGTGTGAAGAGACCTCACCCTCTCCCCACGTTTTTCGTCGGGAGAGGGGGAGAGTGGCGAAGCCGGGGAAGGGGTGAGGCATATTACCATGGCATCCCCGCCAGATCCGTGATCAAGTCCGCATTATCGTCCGGCGCGGCGACGTTAAGCACCTGCGCGTGGCACTTCTGGCATCGATAGACGATTTGGGTCTTGCCGCTTCTCATTTGCAGGCCGATCGGCTCTAAGACCCCACGGCACTCGTTCATCCGGTCGCCGGGATTGACGTCGACGTGCTGTCCGGTCAGGCAGTGGTTGCAGTGGTCGCGGCTGCTGCTGGGGTGCGGCGGGACTTCCTGACCGCAGGCGATGCAGATGAAAGCCTCGTTGTTCTTGGCGAACTTCGCTAACTGCATGCTGTGTGTCATACGGCGATGACTACCTCACGAGGCCTGCGCTGTTGCCTGGCGAGTTTCTTCGAGTAGGCGTCGATGTCTTCGACGACGTGATTGACCAGGCGGTTGACACTCTCGGCTGTGTACCCGTCTACATAGCTGTGCCCGTTCGCGCAAATCTGTGCCGGCACGTCTTTAATCGTAACCTTAGTGCCCTTGACCTCATAGATCATCTCGGTCAAGCCATCGACGGTCGTCTGGCCGCATTGAGGACATCTAAGCTGCGTAATCATTCTCGTCTTCCCTTAGTGCACCGGGCCTGCGTGTTCGAAATTGGCTCCATTCACGACTGTCAGGGATATAAACCGTTGGAATGATTATAACGCCTTCGGCCGAATAGTCGCAAACGACGTGTGGGGCAGACCGTTTGTCATCTGCCCGTAGATCAGAACTCGCTTCCGGTCAGGATAATCCTCGATGATTTCGCCAGTCAAAATGACGGTGACGATGTCTTCTGGTGCTACACCATCTTTCTTGGCCTCGACAAGAGCATGCGTGTAGTAGAAGAGCTTTCCGTCTCGAACGAGCGCGCATATTTCGTATAGCGTCATGTTTCTCTACGCCGAGGGCAGCACAACGAGAATGCTTAGAAAGCGGCATCGCACTTTTATGTCAGCTAGGGCGACAGGCGATTCAGGTCGCGCGGGAACAGCGTCGTCTCCCGCAAATTCGAAGCGCCGATGAGCTGCATGACGAATCGCTCCAGGCCGATCGCGAATCCGCCGTGCGGCGGCATGCCGTAGCGAAACGCCTGCAGGTAGCCTTCGAATGGCTTGACGTCGACGACGCCGCGCGAACGGAGCGCCTCCAGGTAATCCTCGTATTGGTGCAGGCGCTGCCCACCCGTGACCAGCTCGGTGCCCCGAAACAGGAGGTCGAAGCCATTGGCGTAACGCGGATCGATCGGGTTCGGGTGCGTGTAGAACGGCCGCTTGACCATTGGATAGCCGGTCACAAACAGAAAATCGGATTGGCGCTCGGCCGAGGCCCACTCGCCCAGCCAGCGCTCGTGCTGAGGCGACAGGTCTGGCTCTTGGCGGGAATCCTCGCCGTGCCGCTCGTAAATCAATTGTAGCGCCTCGGGGAAGTAGATGTGTGGGAAGATTGCCGGCGCGAGCGGCATCTGCGCGCCGAGCATGTCCAGTTCGCCCGCGTAGTCGGCTTTCAAGTGGTCAAGCATGGCCCGGATGAGACGGGTCAACAGCGCCATCACGTCGAAGTGATCGCGGATGAAGCCGAATTCGACGTCCAGGCTGACGTATTCGTTGACGTGGCGCACGGTGCTATGCGGCTCGGCGCGAAACACCGGGCCGACCTCGTACACCCGCTCGAACACGCCGACCATCATCTGCTTGTAGAATTGGGGGCTTTGCGCCAGGTAGGCGGGGCGGCCGAAGTAGTCGATCTGGAACACGTTCGCGCCGCTCTCGGTCGCCGATTCGACGATTTTGGGCGATGCGATCTCGACGAAGCCGTGCTGGTCGAGGTAACGGCGGAACCCGCCCATCACGCCTGAGGAAAGCCGCAGGATGGCTCGCTTCTTCGGGTGGCGCAGCCCAACCGTCGCCGAGTTCAGGAACGTGTCGATGTGCACGTCGAGATCGGGCTTGTTGATCGGGAAGGGCAGAGGTTCGGAGACGCGATTCAAGACAGTGATCGCCGGATTGTGCACTTCGAATCCTCCTGGTGCTTGCGGCTCGGCAACGACCGTGCCCTCCACTTCGATCACGCTTTCCGGCAGGGCGCCGTCGAGCTGCGCCAGCTCGGCCCTGGTCATCACAACCTGCACGATGCCAGACGCATCACGCAGCGTGAGAAAGTTGATCTTCCCCAGCGCGCGCACATTGTGCACCCAGCCGGCCAGCCGAACCCGCTCGCCGGCGTGCTTCCCAATCTCCGAACCGTAGATACGCTCCATATCCTCTCCCGATGAATCGTATGCAACGCGCAGGCTTCAAGTGGTGCGCCTCTCGCCAGCCTGCCCGACAGCGCCGTCAACGATCAGCGCAGGGCAGGGGGCAGAAAGTGTCGCCGGGGGAGCGACGCGGCGAGTGCCTCGTAGTTCTGCCGGGACATTTCGCCGGTCAGTGCGTTGTAAAGTTGGTCGATGCTCAGGCCGACGCGGTCAGCGATCGAACGAGCGGTTCCCTGGCCCAGGTGATAGGGGACCGAGACGGTGATGTTCACGCGTTCACCGGCTTGGCAGACAAGTGTGCGGGTGTAGAGAGAATGACTACCCTTGCCGCGCTTGGGCAGTAAAGCAAAGCCGAGCGTCTCAAGCGCCCGGCAGACCTCCCGGCTGGTCCAAACGTGCCTGGGACTCACGGATCTCAGGCAGGTACGCGAAACATTTTGTTATAGAGCCGGCTACGGCCCTTTGCTGTCTTGTCCAACCGGTCTTTCCCAAATTCTGCCATTGTCGGCAACAGACGCTCGCGAAGAATCTCGTAATGGTGAGCGAGTGGTGGCACTTCTCGCTCAGCAGGCGATAAACTGTCGAGGTGCAGCCAGTAATCCCACAGCACATTCAGCAACGCTCGCTGAGCGGCCTCGCGACCCGTGCCGGTTGCCAGCAGGTCGACATCCTCACAGTAGGCTTGCACCCATTTCCCATCACGCTCAAAGCGTACAGTTAGGCGTTTAGTGTCCATCTCGATTACCCTCGTACGACTACGTGACGCGATAGAAGTGTAGCACAATGCGCTTTGCCTGGCAACCGATTCGCGCGCCGCATCTCACGCGGCAATCACGCCTAACTCCTTCCCTACCTTCTGAAACGCCTCCAGGCCCTGCTCCAGATCGCTCGGATCGTGCGCCGCGCTGACCATCACGCGGATGCGGGCCGTGCCTTTCGGGACGGTCGGGTAGACGATCGGCATAGCGAACACGCCGTGCTCGAACAGCTTGCGGCTGAACTGCTGGGCGACGTGGTTCTCGCCGAGGATGACCGGCGTGATCGGGGTTTCGCTTCTCCCCGTGTCGAAGCCGAGCTTCTTCGTCTCGCCTTTGAACAGCCGGGTATTCGCCCACAGCCGATCGACCAGCTCGGTCGATTCTTCGAGTAGTTCGACGGCGGCCATGCACGCGGCGGTGTCGGCGGCGGTCGTCGCGCTGGAGAACAGGAACGGCCGCCCGCGCTGGCGCATCCAGTCGATGATGGCATTCTTGCCGGCGATCACGCCGCCCACGACGCCGAACGCCTTGCTCAGCGTGCCGATTTCGACGTCGAACTTGCCGTGCAGTCCGAAATGGTCGACGATGCCGCGCCCGCCGCGTCCCAGCACGCCTTCGCCGTGCGCGTCGTCGACCATCGAGATCACGCCGTGCTTCTCGCACACTTCGTGGATTTTGTCGAGCGGCGCGATGTCGCCGTCCATGCTGAACACGCCGTCGGTCACCAGCAGGCCGCGCCGGTGTTGAGGCAGGTGTTCTTTGATTTTCGCCTCGGCGTCGGCGGGATCGCAGTGCTCGTAGATGACGATCTTCGCACTCGACAGGCGGCAGCCATCGATGATGCTGGCGTGGTTGAGGCGGTCGGTGAAGATCACGTCTTCCTTGCCGACGAGCGGCTGGATCGCGGCCTGATTGGCGACGAAGCCCGACTGCACGAACAGCGCGTCCTCGACGCCTTTGAACACGGCCATGCGCCGCTCCATCTCGACGTGCAGGTCGAGCGTGCCGGCGATCGAGCGTACCGCCGCCGGGCCGACGCCGTAACGCTCGATCGCCTTCTGTGCCGCCTCTTTCATGCGCGGATGGTTCGCCAATCCCAGGTAGTTGTTCGAGCAGAAGTTCAGCACCTTCTGGCCGTCGACCACGATCCATGCCCCTTGGGCGCTTCCGATCGTGCGGATGATATTGAACAGACCCTGCTCGCGCAGCGACTTCAATTCCGTTTCCAGAAAGGCGAGTTTGTCGGTCATGGGAGTCCTCTGGTGTCAAGTGATCAGTTATCAGTCATCAGTTGTCAGTCGTCAGTTGTCAGTCATCAGTTATCAGTCGTCACTGAACACCGATCACTGTTGACTGATCACTGTTCACTGATTACTGTTCACTGAGCCACTGATCACGGGATCATCATCACTTTGCCGCTATTCCCGCTGGCCATCGCCGCGAAAGCCTTGTCGAACTCGTCCAATCGAAACGTGTGCGTGACAATCGGCGACAAATCGACTTTGCCCCGCGCCAGCAGGTCTTCCATTTGCTCCCACGTCTGCCACATCTTGCGCCCGATAATGCCGTAGACGGTGATGCCTTTGAAGATCACCAGGTTGCTCAGGTCGAATTCGAGTGGCTTCGAGGGCAGGCCGAAGGCGACGGCGCAGCCGGCGTACTTGACGAGCGACAGGCCCTGCACGATCGCGCTCGGCGCGCCCGACATCTCCAGCAAGACGTCGACGCCCTCGCCGCGTGTAATGTCGCGCACTTTCTCGACCATGCTCTCGCTCTTCGGGTTGACGATGTGATCGGCGCCCAGCCGCCGCGCGAACTGGATTCGGTAATCGCTGACGTCGGCGGCGACGATCGTTCGCGCGCCGCGCGCGTGCGCGATCAACAGCGTCATCAATCCGACCGGCCCACAGCCGGTGATCAGCACGTCCTTGCCTTCCAGCTCAGCAGCGAAGCCGGTGTGGATCGCGTTGCCGAAGTTTTCTTTGAGCACGGCGACGTGCGTCGGCATGTCGCCCGGATTCTTGCGCGCGTTCTGCCACGGCAGCGCGATGTACTCGGCGAACGATCCGTCCCGGTCGACGCCGATGATCTGCGTCTCCGGCGCGACGTGCCCCAGCCCGCGCCGGTAGTAGTCCCCGTCGTAATCGACGATGTGGCTCTCGGCGCTGACGAAATCGCCCACCCTGACGCGGGTCACCTCCGGGCCGACGTCGACCACGTCGCCGCACAATTCGTGGCCCTGCACCAGGGGAATGTGCTTGATACGGCCCTGCGCCCAGGCGTCCCAGTCATAGATGTGCAAATCGGTCCCGCAAATGGATGTGGCTCGCACTTTGATCAACACATCCCGGGGACCGATTGCCGGCACATCCTTCGTCGTCAAGGTCAGGCCAGGCTGCCGGGCCGGCTTGACGACGGCTCTCATGGTGTCTGTCATGGATCGCCTCGACGAGCGTTTGTCGCGCTGAGTATAGCATAGTTCCTCACAGTTCCTTGAGTTCCTTTAGTTCCTTCTTGCCAAGGGAACTCGAGGAACTGAGGGAACTTAAGGAACTCAGGGAACTAGCCCCGGCCGGTCAGCGGCAGGCGCGCGCCATTGATTGCGCCGGCCTCGTCGGAGCACAGGTAGAGCATCGCGGCGGCGATCTCCTCGGCAGGTGTGCCCTTGCTGTAATCCTTGCCCGGCTCGGCGGCGCGCACCTCCGGCGTGACGATCGAGTTGACGACGATTGCGTTCGCCGTCGCGCCGCTGCCTTTGAACTCATCGGCGAGCGCCAACAGGAGCGCATCGGCGGCCGCCTTGCCCATCGCGTAGATCGCCGTCTTGGACGTCGGCGTCTGCGCCCTCGGCGAGGTGACGGCGATAAACCGTCCCCAGCCATTAGCCTTGAGCGGCGTGACGAACGCGCGCGCGACGTTGAGCACCGTCTTGATCAGCAGGTTGTGGATGAAGTCCCAGTCCGCCGCCGGAATGTCGGCGATCGTCGTGCCGCCCTTGTAGCCGCCAACCAGGTGCAGCACGACGTCGACGCGCCCGAAGCGGGCGACGATCGCATCCGCCCAACGCTTCGTCGCCGCGTCGTCGGTCAAGTCGACGGCGGTCGCCATACGGCGCGTCTCGGGCAATTCGAGCGAATCGAGCAATTTGACGAGGTCAGGTTCCCCGCGCCCGGCGACGGCGAGCGTCGCGCCGGCATTGGCGAACGCGCGGGCGACGGTTGGTCCCAATCCGCCCGCGGCGCCGGCAATGGCCACTACTCTATTCGTCAGTGACATGATACCCTCCTCAGATAGCTTTGCCAGATCATAGCCCCAAAGGCCATAATTCGCCAAACTACGGTATACTTTTGTAGTTTGTAGTTTGAACTTTGCAGTTTGAAAGTGAGGAGGTGTATAGGATGAAAATCGCGGTCAGCACCGACGAGCGGACGCATCTCGTCGATGTGATTCTCGAATACCTTCAGAAGCGGGGGCACGACGCCCAGTACTTCGGGCCAGAGCCTGACCGGCCGGCCGATTGGCCCGGCGTGACGCTCGAAGCCGTGGAGCAGGTCTTGCGCGGCGAGGCCGACGAGGCGATCGTCATGTGCTGGACCGGCACGGGCGCGACGCTCGCCGCGAACAAGGTGCCCGGCATTCGCGCGGCGTTGTGCCGCGACGCCGAGACGGCCAAGGGCGCGCGCGTCTGGAATCACGCGAACGTGCTGGGCCTGAGCCTGCGCGCGACGCCGGAGGCAGTCGCCAAAGAAATCCTGGACGCCTGGTTCGAGACGCCGTATAGCACGGACGAATGGAATCTGCGCCAGATGCAGCGTATCAAGGAGATCGAGCAGAAGTATTCACTACCGGACACTTTCTGGCTCAAGCGCGAATGAGATTGGGATAGGCCGATCATGGTTAAGCAGATAATCCAAGAGTCGCAAGCCGAGTTGGAACAGACTCAGATCA
>Ga0209342_10000469_pt1 | contig 46578 bp, 44 predicted proteins | sample RifCSP16_2_FD_184023 | JGI IMG/M metagenome (GOLD analysis project Ga0209342, IMG submission 184023) | Soil microbial communities from Rifle, Colorado - Rifle CSP2_sed 16_2 (SPAdes) (version 2) | ecosystem: Environmental > Terrestrial > Deep subsurface > Rock core/Sediment | place: Rifle...
TGCAGGCTACACCCGAACGTGAGGCCTGTCTACTGGCATTGTTCCTGTGTTTTCAGGCCGTATGACAGTTGTCAAGGTTGACCCAACTGAACGGTTACAAATAACCTTTGGGCTTGACCCTCGTCGATTTAGCCTGCGCTTGCCACGACGATACAGATCGCCTGGGACAATGTAACCCCATCCGAACGGATGGCCCTGAAGGCGTGAGCACACGTGACGACAGCCAGCCGCTGAAGCCGACCCTTAACCGGCTGTCCTGCACTTAAGGGAGTTTTCGGTATGTTGAGGTCTTCCCCCAGGTTTCTTAAACTGTTGATGCCGCTCTTGATAGACCTGCTATCATTAGTAACTATTGCCCTCGTACTCCCTGTCCGAGCAGACGAACCAGGCTCTAGACAGAGATATGTCGTCCAGCCTGTTCACACACCCACTCCAACGCCCACTGCGAACACCTATCTTGAGCTGTCGATAGAGCCACCCATTGTAACAACGCCGACCCCGACGCCCGTGTCGACCAGTTCCCCATCCTATCTTGAACTGTCGGTGGAGCCACCCATTGTAACTACCAGCGCCCTTGTCACACTACACATTGCTTATCACAATATCGGCCTGCCATATACTTACATATCCATAAGCCCAACGGGTTTGTTTACTTTCGAGCCGCCCTTGACGATGCCCTGTAAATATGACCAGCATCCAAACGGCTGCACAGCGATTACTCTTCAAACCCATGCCCCCGGTGTGGCTACATTCAGAGCCAGTGCTACCGGCGAAGTCTATGACGAGAGTTGTCGCTGTTGGGTTTGGAGTGGCGCGGGCGATAACAGGCCAGCAAGTGTAATCATTGCAGATGCTATTTGGCGTATGTGGTTGCCTTTGTTGCATCGCTAAACAGAACCAGATTCGAGTACCGAATGTTCGTTCGGTCTCAGCCGAAGTGGTGCACCTACTTGTCCGCCATTGCCCCATATGCGATAATCAAGCTCGATGCACTGAGAATATGACAACCGAACATCAGAAGCCAGGACAGCGATCTGCTATCTGCATCAACACCGACGACGCGGATTTGTTGACGCCCCGAATGGTCTATCAAGTCTTGCCTGACGAGAGTGCGGCCAAATCGGACTATATTCGGGTCATCGATAACGAAGGCGAGGATTACTTGTATCCGGCCAAATACCTCGTGCTTGTCGATTTTCCACAGAGTGATCCACCAAAGCCTTGAGCGCTATCGCCATCTGCTCTCTTCTTCCGAGTTCGAGCAGCTCACGAACGCCGTCGAACGCCCCCTTCCCCCCGCCCTCCGCATCAACACGCTCAAGATCAGCCTCGAAGAAGCACGCCGCACGTGGCCCGCATGGTATGGCTGGAATGTGCAGCCGGTACCGTTCTGCCCGACCGGGTGGCAAATCACGGACGGCGGCGAGGAACTCAGCCGCACACTGGAACACCGGATGGGGTTCTACTATATTCAGGATGCCGCGTCGATGCTGCCGGCGGAGATGTTTCGGTTCGAGTCCCCCCAGCCGCTCATCCTCGACATGGCCGCTTCGCCCGGCGGCAAGACGACGCATTTATGCTGTAAGATCAATGATAATGGGCTGATCATTGCCAACGATACGAGCCAGGCACGCATCGGCGCGCTCCGATCGAACCTGCAAGATTGGGGCGCGATAGGCGTCGCGATCACGAACTTCCCCGGCGAGCGGTTCGGCGGCTGGTTTCCCGAAACGTTCGACATGGCGCTGCTCGACGCACCGTGCAGCGGCGAGAGCCTGCGCACGGCGGAGCGCCGCAAGACCCGGCCGGTGTCCTCCAAGGAGCGGCAGCAGTTGCATCAACGCCAGGTGCGCTTGCTGACGAGTGCGCTTCAGGCCGTGAAGCCGGGCGGGCAGGTTACATACGCGACGTGCACGCTCGCGCCTGAAGAGGACGAAGCCGTTGTCGACGCCGTGCTCAAGATGTTTCCACACCAGGCGACTGTCGAGGACGCCGGTCGCGTCCTGCCGATTCCCGCGCCGGGGCTGACCTCTGACGGAAGCCGCTCTTTCGACCCGCAGCTTCGCCGCGCCGTGCGCCTGTGGCCGCACCTGTGCGACACGTCGGGCTTCTTCGCGGCGCTGATCCGCAAGGCGGATTCTATCGAGGCTGCCCCGCAGGAAAGGCTGCGGCGCACGCTGGCACAATCGGGTCTGGAAGAAGTTCCACGCGCAGAGTGGGCGCGCGTCGCCAGCCAGTTGGAACAGGATTACGGATTCGATTTACAGGCGCTTGCCGAAGCGCGGATGCTGACCGTGTGGCGGCGGGGCAAGTCCGTTTACGCCATACCGCAGCAGTTCCTTGCGCGCTTCGACGATGTGCCGTGCTCGGCGGTGGGCATGCTGATCGGAGAACTTGCAGAGGAATTCGTGCCATCACACGAGTTCGTGTCTCGCTTCTTTGGCCAGTTCAGCGGGCGACGCATGAAACTGAATGAGAAGCACGTCGAGAAGTGGCTCGCAGGTTACGATTTGCGCGACGCCTATGAAACGCCCTACCCGTTCGGCGCCGTCGTGTTCCTCGAAGACGGGCGAGGGCGCTACCTGGGTCGGGGAAAAGTCTTGCGCGAACGGATCCGGAACATGCTGCCGAAGAAGTGAACCGTGATACGTGATGCGTGATGCGTGATGAGTCGTGAGGAGGCAACTGCACAGCCATTTGCGGCGTGTCATTCCGAACGCAGTGAGGAATCTCTCTGTTGATTATGGATTTTGGAGTTTGGAGTTTGAAGTTTGGAGTTTTACTTTCTCATCCACGTATCGACGATACGGGCGAGGGTGCCATCGGCCTGCATGTCTGACAATGCGTTGTCGATCGCGGCCAACAGCTCTGTGCTTCCTCCCCACACGGCAATCGCATACGGCTCGCTCGTCAACTGCGCAACAATGCGCAAATCGGCGAAGCGCGTAGACAGGTGCTGGCGCGCTGCCACGCCGTCGACGATGGCCGCGTCCGCCCGGCCAGCGATCACAGCCTCCAGCGCCTCCTGATTCGAATCGAGGCGCAGCGCGGCGACGTGCGCCCCCTCGCGCTGCCTTTTGCGCAGCCAGGCATCGCCATCTGATCCAAGCGCAACGACCACGGTCCGCCCCTGCAGATCCCCGATCTTCAATTGCGGCTCGCTGTGAGCCGGTGCGACTAAAACCAGCCCCGCATCGAAGTACGGTCGAGAGTAAGCCCACCGCCCCTCCCGTGCCGGATCGACGGGCAGTGCGGAGATCGACGCGTCCGCCTGCCCCACGCGCAGCACATCGTACAGCGCATCCATGCCGGCGTTAACAAACTCGGCTCGCGCCCCGATGCGGCGCGCAATCTCGCGCGCAATGTCGATATCCAGGCCGTAGAAAACGCCGTCGCTCCCTATCCCTTCAAAAGGATGATAACTCGCGTCGGTTGCAAACCGGATCACGCCGCTCGACCGAACGCGCGCCCAGGCTTCGTCAGGCTCGTACTCAAGCCAGGCGGCGATGTCAGGCAAGAGCCAGAGCGCGACAAAGGCGATGGCCAGCAGGGTCAGGGATCGGGAACGAGGGGAGAGTCGGTTCATGGTTTCGGAGAGGGCACATGGTTAAGTAGTTATTGGTTATTGGTAATCAGTTATCAGTGACCAGTGATCAGTGATCGGTCGACAGTCATCAGTGGGAAATCGTCAGGACCCACGCCTGGAAATCGCTGACCATTAACCACCGCCCATCAATTACCAATTACCAATTACTGCTCACTGATTACTGATCACTGATCACTGTTGACTGCATACTGCCTCACCTCCTCATAGATCGGCTTCGGCTCGAAATCCTCGTCCACCCACGTCCAGTTGTCCTGATACGTTCGCGCCGGCTGCGGATATCGAAAAGCCCACATCGCCAGCATTTCGACCCATGGCTGAGTCCTGGCCCATTCGTATGCCTCGATCGTGTATCGGATACGTTGCGCCGGGTTGACCGCCTTGTTCCAACGCGGGCTGTCATTCCAGCCGGCTTCCGTAATGTAAACAGGGGTGGCGTCGTCGCCGTTCCTGATCATGATGTCGCGCAGCAGCTCGACACGGCGGAAGTTGATGGTGTCCGGGCGGGGCGGCTCGTTCATCGGCGAGGTCAGGCCGTACGCGTGCGCGGCCAGCCCATCGAAGTAATCCGCAGCGCCGGCGTCGTACATCTGCTGAAGAAAGATCAGATCGTTCAGTCCGGCGGGCGAGCCTTCCGGCTCGAGCGTCGGGGCGAGTGCGCCGGCCAGGACGAGCACGCTCGGATCGGCTTCCTTGGCAGCTTGGTAGGCTACGCGCAGCAGATCGACGTACTCCCGCGCCGACACGGGCCGCAAACCCCATTCGAAGCTCAGGTTCGGCTCGTTCCAGATGATGATGTGACGCACACGGCCGCGATAGCGGTCGACGAACCGATACACGAATTCGCCGAAATGGAAATAATGACCGGCGTCGATGTAATTGAGCGTCGTCTCGCGCTCGCGCGGGTCGGGTCGCGCCCAGGCCGGGACCAGTCCGAGCCGCGCGATCACGGCGAGGCCCTGATTCACCGCACCGTTGATGACCCGATCGGAGTGCTCCCAGTCGAACTCGCCCGGCTTTCGCTCGACGTGCGCCCAGGGGAAGAACTCGACGATCCACGGCGCGCCCAGCTCGCGCACCATGCGCAGCGTGCGCTGGATGTTCCAGGTCGCAGGCTCGTCGGTCAGACGCGTGTGAATGCCGATCTTGGGGTTGCGGGTGACGACGGTTTGCGGCGTGCCGAGAATCGTGATCCGGCCGGGCGGGATGTCGGCGGTCCACAGCAGGAGCATGAAGACAGATAGGCGAAACGCCCATGTGAGTCGAACAGGCCGGCGCATGTGGCTGATTATACAGTGGACAAGTGTGTTATACTGTCTTTTGATAATCCATCGGAAGCGTTTCAGACGACCGCCCAGAGGAGGTCACTTTGGACACTCAAGTCGAACTGACTCACCTGGCGCCCGATCCAGTGGAAGAATGGCAGCGGATGCTGCGCTTCGTCGGCTGGTCGGACAAGGACAAGATCGCGGCCTCGCGCACCGTCGAGGTCCTCTTCCGGCGCGGCCCGGAGCTGGTGGCAGGGGTCTACGACTACCTGCGCAGTGTGCCCGAGACGGCAGCCATCCTGGGCTGGGAGCGGGGCGTGGACGAGGCTCACCTGGAAGAGCGCCGTCGCTTCTTCACGGTGTGGCTGGCCCGCACGCTCGGGCTCGACGCCAGCGACGAGTTCGCGATGGTCCTGTTCCGGGCGGGCAAGCTCCACGCCGGGCACGGCCCGCGTCACATCCACACTCCGGCGGACTACGTGACCGGCTCGTTCGGGTTGGTGTTGGCCTCTTTTTCCCAATTCATGGCCGAAGCTCACCTGGAAGGCACGGTCATCGCCGAAGCGATGTCGGCCTGGAGCAAATACTTCAGCGCGCAGCTCAATCAAATGATGCTCGGCTATCACGCGGCGCGCGAGCTGGAAAAAGGGACGATCCCGATTCGGTGCGCGGTCTACGGGCTTCTGCGCCCCCTGCTCGGCGCGCGGGAGATCCAGGTTCGCGTGGGAGGCGACGCCAGGATAGGCGACGTGCTGAGAAAGTTCTTTAACTACTATCCGCAGGCTCGCGCCGGAGTATTGGACCGCGTCTGGCGCTCCAGGGAAAGAAACGACGCTCTGTGGATGGACGTCGCTCCCTCATACGTCCCGCGCCGGGGGTGGCTCGTGCGGCTCAATGGTCGAGACATCTGCTACGCCGGTGGATGCGAGACGCCCGTTCGCACCGGCGACGAAGTCGCCATCTTCCCACCGGGCCGGTAACGCGCTGTAGACCTGGCAGGTCTTGCCCGCCGGCATAGCTGCGCGCCGGATGGCAAAGACCTGCCAGGTCTGCCCAAGTTGCCCGAGCGTCCGCCGAATAAAGGTAACTACTCAGCCTGCGTCATTGCGAGCGTCGTTTGCGAAGCAATCTCCGTTCTTGTGAGCGACGATTCCCAGCCGTGTAGGAGACTGCTTCGGCGCATCCCTCGACTCCGCTCCGCTCAGGATCGCTCCTCGCAGTGACGGCTGAGTGGTTACGAATAAAGACAACCTTCCAGGATTGACATGACAGATGTCACATCCCGTCCAGACCAGAAGTCTTTAGAATAAGAGAGTGTCAAGGGAGGCCCTCAACTGAATTGCGCTGACAAGGAGGTGTATGCGGGGCGGCTGCTCGCGCCACCGCTATACGCGACGGGGTAATCACGAAGTCGTTTGCGGAGCCAGGCGTTATGCTAGATTAGCATAACGTCTTTTGTTTTTCGGGGGGACTTCCTCTGTCAGGAGAGGACCATTTTCACCATCCAGAAAGGAGACATCGTCATGACTGAGTTGGGCGGATACGCCAACAAGATCGGTCGCATCGACCTCACGACGCGAAGCGTCACGTATGAGGAGATTCCCGAGGAGTGGGCGCGCAAGTACATCGGCGCGCGCGGCCTGGGCGACAAATACGTTTTTGAGAACGGCCCGCAGGTCGATCCCCTGTCGCCCGACAACATCCTGTGCTTCATGAACGGGCCGCTCACCGGCTCAGAGGCGAACATGAGCGGGCGCATGGCGGTCGTCACCAAGTCGCCGCTCACCGGCACGATCACCGACAGCCATCACGGCGGCTGGTCGGCGGCGCGGCTGCGCTGGTCCGGCTTCGACGGTCTGATCTTCAAGGGTAAGGCCGACAAGCCCGTGTACGCCTACGTCCACGACGGGGCGGTGGAAATCCTGGACGCCTCGGAGGTATGGGGCAAGGGCGTGCACGACACGGTGAAGTTCTTCCAGGAGAAGTACGGCGAGAAGGACCTGACCGTGATCGCCATCGGCCAGGGCGGCGAGAAGCTCTCGCGCTTCGCCTGCTGGATCAACGAAAACGACCGCGCCAGCGGGCGGGGCGGCACCGGCTGCGTCGGCGGCAGCAAGAACCTGAAGGCCATCGTCGTCAAGGCCCCCAAGAAGATGCACAAGGCAAAGGATCGCGCGGCCTGGAAGCCGGCGCACGACCGGGCGCTGGCGACGATCATGGACGAGAAGAACGTGACCAGCCCGCGCAAGGGCGGCCTTTCGGTCTACGGCACGAACGTGCTCACCAACATCGCCAGCAACATGGGCGCGCTGCCGACCCGCAACAGCCAGCTCACCTCTTTCGGCGAGAAGGCAGAGCGCACGAGCGGCGAATGGGTCAAGGAGCACATCCTGGTAGACGACCCGACCTGCCACGCCTGCCCGGTCGCCTGCAAGAAGGAAGTCGAGATCGAAGAGGGGCCGTTCGCCGGTCTGCGCATGGAGAGCCAGGAATACGAGTCGGTTTGGGCCTTCGGCGCGAACTGCGACAACGACGATTCGGCGGGCATCGCCAAGCTGATTCACGTGTGCAACGACTACGGCCTGGACACGATCGAGATGGGCAACGTGTTGTCCACGTACATGGAAGCCAGCCAGAGGGGCTATACCAACGGCACGGGCGGGCTGAGATGGGGCGACGCCATGGGCATGGTCGAGACCGTCCGCAAGATCGCCTTCCGCGAGGGCATCGGCGACGTGCTCGCCGAGGGCACCGCGCGCGCGGCCAAGCACTTCGGCCATCCTGAGATCGGCATGACGGTCAAGGGCCAGGCCATCCCCGCCTACGATCCGCGCGGCCTGAAAGGCATGGGCATCGGCTACGCCACGAGCAACCGCGGCGCATGCCACCTGCGCGGTTATACTCCGACCAGCGAGCTGGGGCTGACCTCGCCTAAGACCGACCCGCTGGCCTGGAAGGGCAAGGGCGAGCTGGCCAAGACGCTGCAAGACCTGTTCGCCTTCACCGACAGCCTGGACCTGTGCAAGTTCAGCACGTTCGCCGAGGGTGCGGAGGAGTACGCCGCCCAGTACAGGGCGATGACCGGCCTGACCTTCACCGCCGACGACGTGATGAAGACCGGCGAGCGCATCTACAACCTGGAGCGCTACTACAACAACCTGGCCGGCTTCGGCGAGGGCAGCGACTACCTGCCGGAGCGCTTCCTGAAGGAGCCGTCCACGATGCCCGGCTCTCAGGGCCACATCTGCGAGCTGCCCGAGATGCTGGAGGAGTACTACCGGGTGCGCGGCTGGAAGGATGGCGTGGTGCCGGAAACGAAATTGACGGAGTTGGGCGTTCTGTAGTCAGGCTCGAGGCGACACAGCCGATGCCGGTTGTGTCGCCTCTTTGTGTCACACGCAAACGGACTTTCCGAGCAGACCTGGCAGGTCTCCGCGGCCTGGCGCTCAGCCACCAGTAGCGGACGAGACCTGCCAGGTCTATCGTATTATCTTTGAAGAGCTATCACGACCGCGAAGGTTTTTCGGACGCGGATGAACGCAGATTCACACTGATCTTGTCTTCATCTGCGTTCATCCGCGTGAATCAGCGTCCAGGGGATAGGCATGACGAATACTGGATCCACACTGTGGGCCGAGGTCGACGAGCGGGGCCGCCTTGTGCTGCCCGCAGAGGTCGCGGCCCGCTACGGACTGAAGCCGGGCACGCGCGCGCGCATCGAGCCGAATACGAACCATCTTCGCCTGCACCGGCCGGTGACCCATCTGGCCAAGGTGTACGTCGAGCCGACCAGCCTGTGCAACATCGCGTGCCGAACGTGCATACGGAACGTTTGGGACGAGCCGATGGGCATGATGAGCGCGGCGACGTTCGAGCGCATCGTAGAAGACTTGAGCGCCTTGACTCCCGCGTCCACTGTCTTCTTCGGCGGCCTGGGCGAGCCTCTGTTTCACCCACGTATCGTCGAGATGGTCACCCGCGTCAAGGCCATCGGTGCCCCGGCAGAGCTGATCACGAACGGGACGCTGCTCGACGAGGAACGAGCGCGCCAGCTCATCGAAAGCGGGCTCGACGTGCTGTGGGTGTCGATCGACGGGGCCACGCCGGAGAGCTACGGTGACGTGCGACTGGGGGCGGCCCTGCCCGAGGTGCTCGACAACTTAGCCCGCTTCAGGCAGTTGCGCCCAGGATCGCACCGCCCGAAGCCGCAGATCGGGATCGCCTTCGTAGCCCTGAAGCGCAACATCGCCGAGCTGCCGGAGGTCATCGCCCTGGGCCGCCGCCTGGGTGCGTCCCGCTTCATGGTCAGCAACGTGCTGCCCTACACGCCGGAGATGTATCAGGAAATCCTGTACGGCCGCGCGCTGACCGACATCGCCTATATCTCGTCGCCGTGGCTGCCTCACCTGAGCCTGCCCAAGATGGAGATGAGCGAGTTTACGCAAGTGGCGTTTCGAGGCGCACTGCGCAGTGGCTGCAACGTCACGTTCGCCGGGAATAACCTGGGCGGCGCGAACGACGCGTGCGCATTCGTCGAAGGCGGCTCGACGTCGATCGGATGGGATGGCAGCGTCAGCCCGTGCCTGTCGCTGCTGCACAGCCACGTCACCTATCTGAATGGCCGCCAGCGTCACATGCGCCGCCACGTGATGGGCAACGTGACCGAGCGGCGCCTACTCGACGTGTGGAGCGATCCGAGCTACGTCGCGTACCGCCAACGCGTGCAGGGTTTCGCCTTCGCGCCGTGCACCTTCTGCGGCGGGTGCGAGCTGATCGAGGGGAACGAGGAAGACTGCCTGGGCAACACCTTCCCGGCCTGCGGCGGCTGCCTGTGGGCGCAGGGAATCATTCAGTGCCCGTAGGTGAATTTCAGATGATCGGCACTTTGCCCCCTCCGCTTCGCTTCGGGGGTCTGCGAAAAGCGCCGGTCACCTCGCTATGCCTCAGAACCAATCCGAATACTGGAGTGCAGGCTTCAGCCTGCTTTGCCAGAAGCGGACTGAAGTCCGCGCTCCGGCGGTTTTCGGAAAGGCTTTTAGCCTCCGGCGCGCATCAGCCTCGGCTCCAACGCCTTACGCACCCGGCCCACCGCCTCGGCCTCGCCGTCAAGCTCCAAGCGCACTTGACCGACGCGCAGAGAGCCGATCTCGTAATCTTCCACCTGCGTCAGCTGGGCCTGCCAACCGTCGCCTTGCAGCAAGCCATCGGCGCCCGGCCGCCCTCCCAGCTCCTCAAGATAAGCCCGCAGGAGCCACAGCGGAACGCCGGTCACAACAAGCTGAAAAGCCGGGGCCGCCACTTCAATGCACTCCTCCGGCGACCGGCGGGAATATGTTCACTGTATCGTCTTCGGTCAGTGTCGTGTCAAGCCCCTCGACCAGGTACGGCGCGTCGCGCCCGCTGACGAACACATGGACGTGCCGATACAACCGGCCGCCGTCGTCGAGCAGCTCGGCCCCCAGCCGAGGGTAGCACTTGATCACTTCGTCGATCAACTGCCGGACGGTGACGGTTTTCGCAGTGGGAATATCGACGGTCTTGCCGCCGACGATCTGCCGATAGGTGGCGTAAAAATTGACCTTCATCGCTACCTCCCGCCCGATGTGCACGAGAGGCCAGCCCCCGCCTCGCAGTTACGCGGCGCTGATCATCGCCGCGATCTGCTGTGCCTCCTTAAGATTGTATTCCAAAGCGAGCTTCTTGTAGTTGACCAGATCGATGATGGTGCCGATCAAACACAATCCGCCGGTGAAGAGATACAATAGTCCCATCCCGATTTGGCCAAGCAGGAAGCGTTGAACGCCCGCAATAATGAAGAACCCTAACAAAGTCGTCAGCAGGATGACCTGCGGATCCTTCCTTCGAGAGCGATATGCGAACGCGAACTGCTGCGCCTTTGCTTCGTCCATGCCGCCCATAAGCGGTTGAAGAGCGGCCTGTTCGTCGGCGTCGAGCTCGGGCAGGAACTGCACTACGTTAGCCATAATGTTCTCCTCTGCGAAATGTTATGGGGCCGCTCGCCGGTACGGCGGTGATGTCAGGAGCTTGGCGACGCGACTCAGTATGATCACGAGCGCAAACAGTCCCAGCGGGTGGGACCGGAGGGAATCGCGCACTTTGCCGCGAAACAGGTAAGAGATGGAGTGGCCTAATCCACAGCCTGGGCAGCGCCGAAACCCCATTCGCCTGAAGATGCACAACTTATAGTGTCGATCCGCATCCGGTTTGGACAGAGCCAGCCCGGCCAGGCCTGCAATCCAGAGAGCGGCTTCGAGATTCATCCTGCGGGCGGCGGAGAGCAGGGTCATTTTCGTGGAGGCTCAATCGCGATCGGTCAACCGCACGATTTCTCGCATCACGCCGAGGACGCCGAGCGCGATCGGAAGCAGTGCCACGGGCGAGATAGGTTTGTGCTGAGGCGGCCGGCTGCGTTCCTCCTCGAGCGCCTCCTCTTCGGCGCGCATGTAGAGCATCGCCGCCCCGATGCCGGCCAGCGTCCCCAGCACGCCGCCAAGAACCATCACACGGTTCCTCCACGCTTGATCTTCCATGAATTATCTCTCCTGTTTCAACGCGCGCAGCGCGCGCCATCGCGCGCGCCACTTGGCCGACTGGATCTCGCCGAAGAATACCGGGCCGGCAAGGACACGCGATGCACGGTCGACTCCATCTTGCGTGCGGCGCGCCATGTCGTGCGCCTGACGCATTGGACGGAGCAACCCGGCGCGCGCACGGCGCGTCGCCCACAACATCCCGAACACGATCGCGGCCGGCACCACGGAACAGATCAACGCCGGGACGATCAAAATGATGAGAGCAATATCCCGCGCCTCGCCGACCGTCATGCCCTGTCTCCCATGGTCATCGATGACATTATAGCCTAAGGGCGTACGCACGCAAACGGCCCAACGAGCCGCAGTCTTCGTAGGCGAACGACTCGATCAGAAGCGCAGGCTGCCAACTGATCAGCCACGTTCGCGTGTACCGGCAGATCGCCCCCGATGGCAGCGCAAATGCATGCGTTTGAGACACGCCGATGCCGTTCCGACCTCTCTCTTGCAACTGCCAGACGCGCCAATCGGATCCGAGCGCCGGCGCCTCCAGCTCGGTGCGCGCCGTCAAGGCGAACGCCAGCAGCATGAGGCATCCGCTGCACACGACAAGAGAAGCCAGGCCTATCGACGCGATCCAAGCCAGGCGCTCGCGCCATCGCGCAGATCGCCCTGACACAGCGTTCGACTCAACCACCTGCGCTGACCCGCGTCCTCTCACGCCGGCGATCAGGCGAGAATCTCGATCTGGTAGTCGACCAGTTCCAGGTCAAGCCGGCTCTCCTCGATGTAGCGCACCGCCGCCTGCAATACCTGGTCGACGTGCACGCGGCTGTTGGCGATCGTCGCCAGTCCGATCTCCGCGAATTGCCAGTCGTCCTGTTGATCTATCTCGGCGGCGGCGATGTTGAACTCCCGGCGAAGCCGCGCCATCAAGGGCTTCAGCGCGGAGCGCTTGCCTTTGAGCGAGTGATTGCCCGCCAGCCGCAGTTGGATAGTGCAGATGCCGACGATCATGAGATTGATGAATGCAGAATGTAGAATGTAGAATGCAGAATGTTAGATTGAAACGAACGACATGCTATAAGCAATATGCGATACGCGATATGCGATATGCGATACGCGATATGCAACGTGCAATATGCTACCACTAGATGCGACGAGTCCAGCTGTCCGAAGCGTACTTGTCACTGCGCAACTCCTCGGCCCACGCGCGCTCTTGCGGCGTCAGGTCGCCGGGTTCCAGGCGCACATTCAGGGCTGATGCGAAGCCTTCGCCCATGAGCCGGGCCGCTTCGGCGTAGGGCAGCGCGCGGCCGATCGCGCTCTCCACTGTGATCGCTCGTGCGCGCACTCGCGCGGCATCGGGCTTCGCGGCGAGCACGCCGCAGATGCGCGCGATGTCTCCGAAGAGCGGTAACGATCCGTGTTGAAGCACGACTCCCCCTCTGCGCACCTGCGCGCTGCCGACCAGTTTGCGGCCGTCGAAGACGATCTCGTAGTTCGACGGCGTCACGAAACACACCGGGCCTTGATCGCGGTCGTGCTCCTCGGGTCGCTCGACCTGCTGTACCGGCAGGCCCATGCGCGTCAGGCCGGCCAGCAGCCCTTCACTCAGCCGCCGGTACGACTCGACGATGCCGCCCTGCACGTGCGGATGGTCCTCACGGGCAGTCACGCTGTACGTCAGCTCGTCCACGTGCAGAATGGCGCGTCCCCCCGTGGGGCGGCGCACGACATCCACGCCGAGCCGGCTGCAGGCGTCGAAGTCGACGTCGGCGACAGGCTGCGCCTGCCCCAGCGAAAGGCAGGCCGGCTGCCAGCCGAAGAAGCGCAGCGTCGGCGGCGAGGCGCCTTCGGCCACGCCGCGCAGAATAGCTTCGTCGAGCGCCATGTTGGTTGCGCCGTCACGGTGGCCGGTGTCGAGGAGTCGCCAAGTTGAAAGAGGGTACATGAGGATCGGAGACAGCCGCAAGGCTGGAAAGGCTGATGGCTGATCGCTGATGGCGAGAAAATTATAACACACGGCGCCCTATCAGCCATATGCTATCAGCTATCGGCGTGTGCACGCAAAGATTGTCATCAACCGTAGGGCGCGTTTCCATACGCGCCGCAAATCGGCGGCTATGGAAAGCCGCCCTACGTCTGGCCTGACATGTTTTGCGTGCACACCTATCGGCAAAGAGGTTGCAGGTCGATCGCGGGTGTGGTAAACTAACAGCAGTCCGCCCCCGTAGCTCAGTGGATAGAGCGCCGGCCTCCGGAGCCGGGTGCGTGAGTTCGATTCTCACCGGGGGTACCTGGCAGGCGTGCGGCGCTACGAGGTGTGTCGCACGTTTCTATTTCTGACAAGCCCATTAAGGGTGAGCCAGGTGGATCGCAACTCGCCCCACAGTGCGTCGCGCCTCTGCCAGATGGACAAGCCCGCAACGTAGGCCAGCCCCAACGCGAATATGACAGCGTACAGCAGAATGCCCCAGTTACGGGCATGCCATGCCAACCGCGCCGTGTTCAGGTTGAAGAGGCACAGCCCGATCTCGGCCAGCACGATCCAGTCCAGCGGCAGCGCGTAATCGCCGCCAACCTGAGCGCTGGCGCGTCCAACCTGGCCCGACTTGGGCGTGCGCTCGAACGCGGCGAGCCGGCCGCGCACACCGCGCGCAATCGCGCGGGTGCTGTTCAGCACCAGTCCCGAGCCGAGCACGGTGAGACACAACAAATAGGGAATACGCCGCCACCATTCGCAGCGATCGATCGCAAACTGGGCATACGCGAAGAACAGCGTCGGCGCGAGCGCGATCGGCGCAAGCAGCCAACCGGCCGAGTACACAACCTTGAGAAGCGGCGCCCGGTCGACGTAGGCCATGACCAGTGGATAGATGAGCGACATGGTCAGCATCAACGTCTGGATGAAATACCCGGACAGGTGGAAGAAGGACTCGATTTTGACGAGACTGCGTAGGGGGCTGCGCCACACGCGAGGCAGGAGCCGCACGGCGCATTCGATGCTGCCCTGCGCCCAGCGTGTCTGCTGTCGGCGATAGGCGCTGATCTCGCCCACCAGCTCGGCTGGCGCCACCGCATCCCAGAGCAGGCGCGATTGCCAGCCGCGCAGCGCAGCGCGATAGCTGAGATCGAGATCTTCCGTGAGCGTGCTGAAGCTCCAGCCCCCGGCGTCTTCGACCGCCCGCCGCCGCCAGACGCCGGCCGTGCCATTGAAGTTCATGATGTAGCCTCCCTGGCTGCGCGCGAGTTGCTCCACCATGAAATGGCCGTCGATGCTGAGCGATTGCAGCATCGTCAGTAGAGATGCATCGCGGTTGAGGTGTCCCCAACGCGCCTGCACGAAGGCGAGTCGCTCGTCGGAAACCAGGTGAGGAACCGTCCGGCGCAGGAAATCGGGGGGCGGCACGAAATCGGCGTCGAATATAGCGATGAATTCTCCCTGCGCGATCTTCATGCCTTCGCCAAGCGCGCCCGCCTTGAATCCACGCCGGAGAGCGCGATGGACATGCACGACGTTGACGCCGGATGCCTGCCAGCGCGCAGCGGCTTGCGACACGATGTCACGCGTGCCGTCTGTCGAGTCGTCCAGGACCTGGACTTCCAGGCGATCGCGCGGCCAATCCAACTGGCACGCCGCAGCGATCACACGCTCGGCCACATAGCGCTCGTTGTAGATCGGTATCTGCACGGTCACGACAGGATATGACGTAAGCGGCGGCGTATCTGCGCCGTCGCGCCGATGTCGCCAGGCAACGGCCACAAGGTATAGGAAGTTGACGCCGTACAGCGACAGCGCCAGCAGGGTGAACGCATACATGCCCACCGTCGTGTAGATGACAATCGCTTCGGCCACGGAGAAGTCCACGGGTACCGCCTATCTTCCTGACATTGGATGATTTCTGACATCCCTCATCCAGCAGCCGGCGAGCAGCGCCCATAACAGAGCTGCTTGCGGCGCCGTCCACGGGTAATGATCGAACAACATGATGGCGAGCAGCGCGACCGGGCTGCCGCGCAGCAGCGCCTGCCACAGCATGATCGATCGTGCGCGCCAGCGCCTCGTCCATGCGACACGATTCTGCAACCTCCCCGTCTCAGCAGATCCAGACTTGAGGGGTTAGCACCCCCAGGTGCGGCCCGATGCGGCACGTAGGCGTGCCTCACTCCCCAGAATTTGGATCTGCTGAGTCTCATTCTTGGCCTGACACTGGCTGTTGACCCACAGTCCTAGCAGCAGCCCAAGCAGTAGTCGGCCAGAAGCGAGGCCCCAAATATACAGGTCGAATGCATTGGCGACGATAACAGCCAACATCACTCCATGCGCCGTCGCAGCCACGGCGCTATGCCGGCGAAACCATGCAGCGTGAACGATTACCGCCCAGACAGCCAGCACGAGCACGCCGCCGCCGATCCCGAGCTCGCCCGCCGCCATCAGTACTGGATTGTGAACCGGAATCGGCGTCCCTGGCGCATCTGGCAATTGAAGGACGCCGCGCATATAGTTCCCGCCGCCGGTTCCGGTGAGTGGATGCGACTCAATGAGCTTCCACGCTGTCGACAGCAAGTCGGTGCGATCTTGAATGGAGACTCGCTCCACGCGCACCGACGACGTCTGAATGCGCTGGATCACCCACGGCCAGAAAATGCTCAAGAACAGCAGGGTGATGCCTACAAGTTCACCAATTAAGGGTAGGTAACGATAAGCTCGTCTCCGTGTCGCCAGCAGGAGGTAGACAAACGCCAGTCCGAACGCGAGCCACGCCCCACGCGAAAACGTCAGCAATAGCAGCCATACACCCAGGCCAAGAGAGAGCCGCCAATGCATGCGCGATAACCCCGTCTGGCCGGAGAGTGACGCTCCGATCAGGATGAGGATAGCAATCGCCGCGTAGCCGCCCAGATGATTGGGATGGGCAACCGTTCCATACGCGCGCAGCAATCGCATGCCGTCGGCGTTTTCAACACTCGAGCCCCACTTCAGGCCATACAGCTCGTCGGGCCATCCCAGCAGCCAGCGGTTGACGAGCGTCGAGTCCGAGAGCAACTGAAGCATGCCCACGACGCTTTCGGCAGCCACCAGCCAGCATATTGCAGGCGCCAAGTCGATGAAGTCTTCCGTCGAATTCACGACGCACAAATACACGGCGGCGACGAGCCCCCAATGCATCGCAGTCGTCAGCGCCAAAGCCGGCACAGAAGCCCACGCCAGGCTCAATGTGTTCAGCGCCACGAGGGCAAAGATGATCCCAGTTATCCGCCGATCGCCCCAGCGAAAAGAGCGCCCTTCTACGACCAGCCACGCGGCTGTGGCGCCGACGAACGCCAACCCAGCAACATCGGTAAGATAGATCACGACGCTGTTGAATGGTTCGATGATCCGCGTCTCATCGACCGTCCATTGCCAAAGTGGTGCCGGCAGAAAGATGGTGACCAACAGGGCACGCAGCAGAATGCGCCGCGTCGACCCAATGATGGCGCTCAATGAAGCCTCCACGTCTCCGAGATGCCCGACGCGCCAAAGTGTGCGCCACCAGGACTCGAGTTCTGGCGCAACCAACAGCCCATCACGAGCGCCCACAATAACGCGCCCTGTGGTGCTGTCCACAGGTAACTATCGACCACCATGATCACGAACAACGCCGCCAGGGCACCGGCCAGCAATGCCGACCAGACCGTCAATGCGCGTGACCGCCACCGCGTCCATCCTCGCCATATGAGGCAGCCGCACACGATGAGGAACAGGACTGCGCCCGGTACCCCTTGCTCACTAGCAATCAGTAGGGGGACGTTGTGAATCGAGTTCAGCGGATAATGACCAGGCGTGACCTGTTCGCTCGCAACAGAGTAATTGGCCGCACCCACGCCAGAGAATGGGTAGGTGGCGATCAGCTGTATCGCAACGCCGATCATCTCCGCGCGCTGATTAAGCGAGTATGTCTCGAGCGGCTGGGCCGCCGCGCCAAATCGGCCTGAGAGAAACGGGCTGAACGTTGCTGCAAACCATACTGTCAATGCCAACGCAATCACAGCCAACGTGCCCGAGGACGCGATAATCCGCCGTTCCAGAAGACGACCACGTACGAGCAGCAGAAGGGCGATCAGCAGTCCGGCGACGGTCGCCAGCCACGCAGAACGCGAGAACGTTAGTAATAACAACGCCCAGATTGCCGCCCATGCGGGCACAATCAGCGCGCGCCAGACGCGTGGCCATGTGACCAGGATCCCCCAAGCGAGAACCACTCCAACGGCCAAATGGCCGCCCAGGACGTTTGGATGGCCGCTCAACCCATAGGCGCGGAGTAGTCGCACCGGACCTGCGGTCACAACACTAGCCCAGGTGTCCTGTGGCGTGACCGGGAGCTCGCCGAATTTCGGCCCAAGCCCGACGAAGTGTTGCAGCGACACCTGCAAGAAGCCGACCGCGCTGTGGGCCAACAAACCCGCGAGAAACATTGCCACAATGCTCCCCACCGACACGTCCGTACATACGATCATGAGAGTAAAACCCGCCCACAGCATCATGTGCACAGACTGGACAACGGCCAGACCCGGATGTAGTGACCATGTCGTTGACAGCGCGGCCGCTAGAGGCAGTAGCACCAATGCCCAAGTAAAGAGTCGTCCCGCCCCATTTGTGAGCCGCTCACGATGCGGCCAACCCGCCGACAGATAAGCGATCACTGCCACGCCGGCAAACACCTCGACAAGGCGAACGGTGGGAAGGGTGTGTGTTAACCTCACCGACGCATAGTCGAATCCGGGCAGATCGATCGGCCAGTTGCGCTGCCAGGCCAGCACGAACACAGTCGCCAGCAGTGCTGCCTCGCTCGCCGCCAACATCAGCCACCGAAAGTAAAGCCGGCTCTTCCGCAAGTCCAGCGCAATCGGCGCGTTCATGCGACGAAAAACCGAGGGACTACGTCCAGCAGCCCCTCGCCTCCTAGGCAGATAACGTTATTGTGTATCGCGTCTCCTATTAACAGGAAACGTTACGCACAGGTTGTCGTCTGGGATTGGCAGTAGACCTGGCAGGTCTTCGCGGACAAGACCTGCCAGGTCTATAGCTCCAGGTCGTACAGCGACTCGAAGCGGGCGACCGACGCTTCCAGGCTATAAATCTTCTGGGCGCGATCCTGCGCCGCGTGGCCTAGGGCCTGCTGGCGCGCCGGATCGCCCAGCGCCGTCAAGATATTCTGGCCCAATCGAATCGGATCGCCGGGCGGCGTCGCCACGGCGGCATCGGGCGCCAGATCGGCCAGCGCGCCGACCCGTGTTCCGACGATCGGCAGGCCGCAGGCGGCCGCCTCCAGCACGGCCATGCCCTGCGCTTCGTGATACGATGCCTGAACGAACATCGTCGCCCTGCGATACACGTCCGGCAACTGATCGTGCCGCACCTCGCCGACGAACTGCACCCGATCGTACAGATTCAGTTCTGCGCTCAAGGCTTCCAGTTCCGCGCGCAACTCCCCTGCCCCGGCGATTCTCAACGTCACGTTCGGTTCGCGGTCGACGACGAAGCGAAAAGCCCGGATCAGGTCGGCGTGTCCCTTGATGGCCTGCAGCGCACCCACGTTGACGAGGACGGCAGGCGTCTCCAGGCGGCGGCCGGCAGAGTGAAACATGGCGGTGTCGACTCCCAGCGGCGCAAAGGCGATACGACTGGCGTCACGGCCGGTGACGCTTCGCACAACGTCCAGCGGTCCGCTCGATCCGGCGGTGACGACATCTGCCTGTCGCATGGCCCAGCGCATAAGGCGCAGCAGCCAGCGTCGTCCGGCCAGGCCGTATGCGATGGCGGGTAAACTCACCAGTTCGCCGCCGGCGGCGGTCACGATCACACGCACGCCGAGCCGCTGCTTGAGCCAGGCGGCAATTATGCCCGGCTCGTACACCCAGAACGCATGCAGCGCATCGAATCGACTCTGTCGATGCTCGCGCGCCACCTCGCTTGCCGCCGCGTTCAGGATTGCGGGCAATCGCCAGCCCCTACGATTCTCCCCGCCGATCGCGTGCACGTGCGCTCCGAAAACGGAATAGTGATCGCGCCGGTAAGGGTAATGCAGGGCGAACACGTGCACTTCGTGCCGCGACGCAAGGGCACGCGCGAGATGGAGCAGCGCCGGGATGCACCAGTCGTTCTCGTCGCTGCTGAAGCCGGGCACGATCAGTCCGATCCTCATGGCGAACTCCGCGACGACACGTCTGGCCGAGCCAGAATCTCCATCACGCCGTACGTGCCATCGTCGACGACACCGATTCGCACGTGACGTTGGCGCTCCATCCAGTCACGGATACGGCTCGCCATTCCTCGTCACACTGTACAATGTGTAACCTTGAAAGCGGTCCACCTCCTCAAGCCCGGCCTCCTCGCGCAGCCACCGAAAGTTCACTTCAGGCGACAGCCCACGCCACTGCCGTTCGAGGTTCTCCACATCGACATAAACAAACGCTGAGACACAGTCGCTCAGGCGATCGCTTAGCGATTCCGGCGATTCGGAATATAGATCGATGACCTCCAAATCCGTATAGTGATCGAGCGACAGGCTGACGCCGAAAGTGATCACACGTGATCCGCCCGGCAGCCGAGACGACACACGCTCGACGCGGGCCAGGTCGGCATCCTTGGCGTGGACGAAATTGCCGACGACGCGCCCCGACCAGGCGAGCGTCCCGACCAGCGCGATGGCCGCCAGGCCGACCAATCCCTTCCGCCATGCCGGGCGGCTCTCCCAGACCCGATCGAACCCGACGCCGACCCAGACCGCTAGCGGCGGAAAGAGCGCGAGCGCAAAACGAGGATTCTGCCAGGCAATCCCGGCCAGAAAGACATACACGACCAGCGGCCAACCGATTAACAGAGCACGGGGGGGAGCGTCTGATCGGCCGAGCGCGGCCAGACCGACCAACCACAGCGGGACCAACAACGGAAACACATAACTCGGAACGACCAGCGGCTGAAGGTAGAACAGGCCGATCGGCAGCGCATAGCGCCATGTGCCATCGGTGTTGACCACTTCGCGGCGAAAAGCGTTGGCCGGATTCCAGCCCACCACTTGCAGATCGCCAGTGTGTGAATCGCCGCCGAGTAATTGTGTACCGACGATCAATCCGCCTATCGTGCAGACCATCAGTCCAAGCGCAATCCCGCGCCGCCAGCCGATCGAGCGCCAGTTCTGCCGCCAGGATAGCAGCACACTGGCCACCCACGGCAGCGCCAGCAGACCGAAGAGCCAGCGCGTGATGACGGCAAGCGACAGCGTCAACGACGCAAGGGCCAACGTTGGCGGTCGAAGCGTGCGCGCGTATCGCACGACCAGCCATGCCGACAAGGTCGCCCAGGCCAATCCTGCAGCGTCGGACATGATCGAGATGCTTGAGATGAGCATCTGTCCGGCCACGGCGACGACGAGACCAGCGACCAGCCCGGCGCGCCGTGCACGGCGCGGATCGGTCGACCTCAGGGCTTCGTGCGCCAGCGCGTGCGTCAACGGCGCGACGAGCGCGCCGGCCACGACGCTCACCGCCTGCCCCGCGGAAGGCTGCATACCGACGACCAACTGGCCGGCGACGATGTGCAATGGATAACCGATCGGCCAAAAGAAGGGCGGCACACCGCCGCCCTGTGCGAGGCTTTCGCGCAGACTCACGGCGTAGTGATAGTAATCGTATGCATCCTGACCGTAGAGTCCGTCGAACGGCCAGACGACAAGCGCGGCGAGCCGCACGCCCAGCGCCACGCAGAACAACAGTATCGGGAGCTTCATGCGCTCGGCTCCGCGAAGGCAAGACCGTACATATGCCAGGGCAAAGCACGCCTGGCCAGGGCCCTGAGATTCGCCAGCCAGAGTTGAGGATACGACTTCAGCACGACGCCGGCTGCACCCAACCGCCGTCTGTCCTCCCAATCGAGATAGCCCTTCGTAGGCTTCAGGAACAGCTCGAAATCATAACGCGCACGATACGCCTCTCGCTGTGACGCGATGGAGCGCGCTCTGGGCGCGGCACTGCGAAAGAACTGCAATCCCGTAATGACGAGCGTGCCGTCCTCCGCCAGCAACCTCCGCGCCGAGATCACACCCGCAATCGGATCCGGGAAGAACGCCAGGCAGCGATTGAGCACGATCAGGTCGAAGCGCTCGTCCAAGACCGCCAAGTCTTCGAGATCCATCTGGATAGCCCGCCAGTGCGCGCGATAGTGTTTTCGTGCCGCGAGACCGTCGCAGGCGTCGTCGAAGTAGTCGACCGCCGTCACCTCGTGCCCTTGCGCCGCCAAACGGTGGCTCAGCCAGCCGTTCCACGCTCCGATGTCGAGCACGCGAAAACGAGAGCGACCGGCGATCAGACGGAACAGAATGTCGAGATCGTGACAACGCAGTCGCCATTCGGCGCGCCAAGCCGGGTCGCCGCTCTCAAGCTGAGAGTATGGCAGTCCCTCATACGCAGAGAGGTCCGTCAACCGCTTGCCCTCCGCCTCTCGGATCGCGCTCAGTCTGGCCGTGAACGGCTCCAGCCGATCGGCAAACGCGGCGTCGAGCAGGCGCAGAACGCCGTCACGATACTCGAATGAATGCCCGTTCGGGCACACCGGCCCGCGCGAGTCGATCGACTCACGACACGTCGGGCACCGCAATCCCATAGCCAGCTCGCAATGAACGACTTCGCAACGAATACGCGGCGGCCATACCGCACTGCGCCGCCGCAGCAGCGCCCACAGCGCCTGTCAGGCCAACCCGTGGAAGCAGGGCTGCGCTCAGCGCGAAATTGACGCCGATGCCGATCAGGTTAATCTTCACCACCTCTGATTGCGCGCCGACCTTGTACAGCGCGTAAATCATCGGCAGATAGAAGAAAATCGGCAACGCCGCAATCCCGCCCAGGACGAACGTGCCGGACGGCAGGTCGAATCCATAATGCACCTTCAAGATCGCCCACACGACGAGCAGGCCCGGCAGCACGACGAGGACGCCGAGCGCGAGCAGCCGGGGCGACAGGCCCAGAATCGAGCGCACCTGGGCGCGATAGATATTCTTCACGAATGGCGCCAGCACGAAGTTGGATACCGACTGCAGCAAGAGCATAAATGTCATGAACACCTGATATTGAGCCAGTTCACTGCGCGGAAGGAAGTAGCTGGCCGCGTACAAATCGATGCGCGATTGCAGCAGGCCGGTCAGGCCGAGCGCAAAAAAGGGAAACGCTTGCGCGAAGTAGCGCCGATCGAAGCGCCCGCTCAACAACGGCCGTCGAAACGCGCCGGCGAGGAAGGGCCGCCGGAACCGGATCGCCATCGCCATCGCCTTGAGCCACGTCACGACGCCAAACAGAGCGATGAGGCTGTCCAGGTCGATGTGTGCCTCCCACTGAAGAATCGCAGCCAGCATGAGGCCCAGGCTCGCAAGCTCGACCGCCGCCGAAAACACGAAGCTTCTCTTGTACAGCACGATGACGTCGAAAGATTGATACACTACCAGGCCGAGCGTCCACACGATAGCCGGCGCGAGCCGATTCGAAGCGAATCCGCTCAACGCAAGCACGACGGCCACGCCGAACGGCGCGACACATAGCAGTAATCGCGTCGCCAGACTCGACTGCCAGGCATGCGCGGCATGGGCCGGGCTGAAGCTGAACTGGCGCAGCAGGTACTCCTTGTTACCCCAGGCGACGACATGAGCGACCAATTGGACGACGATCAAGACGCCGACGAGGTCGCCCCATAGGCCCGCACCGGCAAGTCGAACCACGGCGAGCGACACGATCGGGCTGAGCAGTGGGATCAACAGGCTGTTGGCCGCATTCAAGATGACAGGCGATGCCCGCCGCCGGAGCCTGGAGCGGGAGACCTGATCAATCCTGTTTAGCATCCTCATCCTCAAGATCAGCGCGCCTTCATACGGACATACAGCCACGCCCACAGCAGCCATCCACCATAAAGGCGCGGATAGGCCAGCAGCGCCGCCCAACCCGTGCTGAGACCTGGTGATTCGTAAGGCCACGCCACAGCCAGGAGCAGGATGACCGCCGAGAGCCAGAGCACGTCACGTCTAAGAAGCGGCGTATGGGAGATGCGTGCTGCGACCACGACGATGGGAATCAAGAGCAGCGTGTAGTGATGCTCCTCGGCCAGAGGCAGCAAAACGACGCTCAATGTCAGGCCGGATGCCAATACGAGATCGATATCAGCACGGCGCGCGCGCCACAGCGTAGCACCGATAGCCGTGACAGAGGCGAAAAGGGTCAGCGGATGCGCCAGCCACGGTTGATGCCACACCGGCGTCGGGTTCCACGTGGCCTCACGCGCGAATAGGTGCTGAAAGAATCCTGGGGTGGACTGAAAGGCCGTGGCCGCTTGGGCAGGATAATGTGCAACACGCTCAATCGCCGCCTCGATGAAGCGCTGCCAGCTCCCCCAGCCTGTCAAGGCGATGCCGAGCGCACACCCGCCGAGCATTGTCAGCGCGCCTATGACGAGCGTTCGGCGATCCTCTCGGCCGGCCAGAATCAGCCACAGCGGCACGACGCTCAGTTTTGTCACCGTTGCGATGCCCAGGGGCAGGCCAGCGATCGCCGTCGAGCTGCGCTGCAGACACCAGAACGCAAGCGACAGCAGGAACAAGAGCAGCACATACATCTGCCCCAGGCGAAAATCCTCTCGGGCAGGCGCGTAGAGCAGCGCCAAGGCTACAAAACCGGCGCGCCAGGTCAGGCTCGCAGGCGCTGGCAGCGCGCTCCCGATCAGCCACAGGCTGCCGGCAAACAGTAACAGGTTGAGCCACGTCCATATCTCACGCGCGGCGGACATGTCGAGCCGCGCCAGGGGAACGAGCACGAGCGCGACAAGCGGCGTGTTGGGGGTGATGATCTCACGCACGCGATTGCCGGTGAGGTCGGCTACCCGGTCGCCGAACCAGTTGTCGTCGTATGCGGCTGGACCCCAGCGGCCCTCGATGAGTAGCCGCGAGGCTGTGTAGTAGCCGGGAAAGCCGTGCGTCACAGCGCGCCGGGCCGGCAGCAGCGTGTCGACGAAGAAGAAAAGCCCGGCAAGCAGTGCAATGATGATCAGCGCCGGCCTGAGGAGCTCATTCGCACGGGCATGGGCATGTCCGACGCGTTCGCTCATTCAGAACCCGCTCGTCTCCGGCCGCTGGTAGGCCAGAAGCTTATGGGCGGCACGCAGTTCGAGCGGGTAGCCGTACAGTCGCAGGTGGTAGCGCCACGCGCTCAGCGCACGCAGCGTCCCCCGCCGGAGTCGCGAGAGATGGACGTCGGTGATCGTCGGATAGTAGGCGTTGATCACCCATTGGAAGTCTCTGATCTTGCGGCGCACGGGATCATCGAGCCACGGGACCTTCGTGCTGCGTCGCTGCGAGAATTCTTGCCACTCCAGGCTGATCCACTGCTCCAGCGTCTCAGGGAACAGGAATCCTTCCGCCTTCGCTGCTTCGTACAACTCGCCCGCCAGAGGAACGGGCGTGTACATGTACAGAATGATCTCCACATCCGGATTCACGCGCTTCACCTTGCGGATGAACTCGATCGTCTGCCGAACGTCCTCGTCCGGATCGGGCGGGTTGCCGAGCACGAAAGACATCTCAGGCACGATGCCATATTGCTTCATTCGCGCGGCCAGTTCCAGTGTCTTCTCGGTCGACGCTTTGCCGCCCTTGTTCATACGCTTGAGCGTGTCGTCCGATCCCGATTCTGCGCCGAGGAAAACCATACGCAGCCCGGCGTCGCGCATCAGATCCCAGGTGCGATGGGAATAGTGCATCAGCGTGTCGATGCGCGCCTCGCCCCACCAGCCAATGCCGAGACGCCGCACGCGCTCGGCGAACTCCGCAGTGCGGGCCTCGGCCGTGAAGAAGTTGTTGTCGTAGAACTCCACCGCGTCGACGCCGAACTCGTGGACCAGGCGCTGCACGGTCGCCGCGGTGCGCTCTGCCGATTGAGCCAGCCAGCGACCATTCACCATGTTGACGACGGCGCAGAAGTTGCAGAAGAATGGGCAGCCGTAACTGGAGTGATGCGGCAGTGTGCGTTCTCCCATGAACGTGCGTCGCACGTAGCGCGCCGCATCGACCCGGTGGTAGGGCCAGTCGGGCAACCGGTTAGGATGCGGAATCGGCGGCATTGGGTTGGAGATGACCTGGCCGCTTCCCGGGCGGCGAAAAGCCAGACCCGGCAGACCGGTCGGATCGTCGCCTCGCCGCAATACGTCGACGAGCGACTTGAAGATCGCCTCGCCATGCCCGCACACGACGTAGTCCACGTACCCCGAGCGCAGGCATACATCGAAGTGCTGTGTCGGAAAGTAACCACCCCAGACAATGGTGAGATGAGGATGCCGCGCCTTGACAACATAACACAGCGGTACCGCGTCACCCAACTGCGGACCGGGCATCACCGTGACAGCCAGGATGTCCGCACCTGTTTCGCGAACGACCCGATCGACCTCGGCGACGGTATCGCCCACCAGGTTGCCGTCGACGATGCGGTAGGCCTGTTCGCCTTCGAGCAACGCGCCCAGCGCCAGAAGAGACATGGGCAGCACCGGCTTGCGCTGCGCGTTGCTCGGTGGATTATACAGGATGATCACATGCAAGGTCCTTGCCCGATTCGATAGATCGTCATCACTTCGCTGAGCAGGTCGCGTCTAAGCATCACGTCGGCCTGAAAGCCGTTGGCTCGAAAAGCCCGCAGGAACGCCTCGTCATCGCCGAGCGAAGACAGGATGACCCAAGCGCAGCCATCCGGCGCCAGGCGCCCGCGCAGGCCCGCCGCGAATCGTTCAGCCACGTCCTCAGAGCGCCAGGCGAAGTCAGGCACGTCCCGTGGCCTCCCTCGAAAGAAAGGTGGGTTGAACAAGATAGCGTCGAAACGCATATCGCATACGGGGTCGAACAAGTCACCCTCTCGAACTTCTACGCGATCGTCAACATGGTTGAGCAGCACATTGATCCGCGCACAGCACACCGCCTCCGGATTGACGTCGACAGCCACGACGTGAGCGGCCCATTGCGCGGCGTACACGGCCCCAATGCCCGATCCGGTTCCCATATCGAGCACCGTCGAGCCGGAACGAATCCATTCGGAGCTGAGCGACTTCGCAAACAACTCGCTGGAGCGGAACAGCGTCGGGTTGAACACGCCTGGCAGCACGAGAAACGGCCTGCCATTCACATGCTCTAAAACTAGGCGGTTGTGGCGGAGCCGTTGAAACAGCCAGAAGCGCAGCCAGAGCAGGAATCGCACGAAGAAGCGCAGCATCACGCGCGAGCCTCGGCATACCTGCCCACGATGAGCGGGAAGCGCGCCGGTTCGCGCCGGACGCGCAACCGCGCCCAGCCGCGCCGCACCGCCCAGCGCCAGCCGAAAGACGGATGCGCGACCTGCCAGCACAGCCCTAGCCGCGCAGCTAGGTCGTCCAACCTCGCGTGGGTCAGGTAGTTCTCGTGCGGCAGCGCATGCGACCTGAAGCCGTGGAGGCGCATCCAGCGCGCCTCGCGTTCTTGCACCATCCGCTCGCCGCTCGCCGCTTCGCGATAAACTGGCGAATCTACGATGGCCAGGCGACCGTCGCAGCGCAAGACACGCATCGCCTCGCAGAGGGTAGTCTCATAATCGAGCGAATAGTGCAGCGAGCCGTTGAACACGACTAGGTCTGCCTGATCGTCGTCGAAGGGCAGGCGATCGAACTCGGCCTGCACCGGGACAAAGGCTGCATCGTAATGGACGTGTGCGCCCAACCCGTCGGTCGGGTTGATCAGAAGATCGATCGCGGCGACGCCATGGCCGCGCCGCGCCAACCGGTACGACAGCCAGCCATTGCCTGCACCCAAATCGAGGGCCGTCAGCGGACGTCGCCACGTCCATTCCAGCGGCTTCACCACCCGCTCGACGAGCGCCTGAAAACTCTTGGCGCGGATACGCCACAAGTCCGCGAACCGGCCACTCACATCGTTAAAAGGCAACGCCCGATAGTAACCGGCATCGGGGGAACCCCAGCCTTCGTCGCATCGCACTGTCTCGTACTCGCGCGCAAACTGTGCGAGAGCAGACGCCCGCTGCGGCGGCAGGAGGCGCCAGATGCCATCGACCCGGAAGTAAGCGTCGGCATCGTTCGGGCAGCGCAGGGCGTCGGGCGACTCGCGGGCCAAGCGCGCCCGGCAGACGGGGCACGCAAAGGTCAGTCGATCGCGATCGATTTGCCCCATGTGGGCGTCACGCATCAGTGCGTTGGAACTCGAGAATGACATGATCGGCGAGGCGATTGAATGGAAAGACGGTCGCAGTCGCCCATTCCAACCGAGCCAATAGGTCGAGCAACCGAGGCCGGCGCGCCACGACCGGCTCAAGATACGACGGCGGCAGAAAGGCGCCCAGGCCCGTCAGCTGCCGGAGCATGAAACGCGGCGCGAGCACTCGTCGAATCGACGCAACCGATGGATACCAGACGGGGACCGTCGCTTCCCCCACCCTGGCCTCGACGCTACGCCGCAAGCGTCGAAACGCGGCTCGCGGCTGACCGTGGGTCACATGCCACGCGATCTCCCAACCACACCACCGATTGATGAACACCACGACGAGCCATCCACCCGGCCGCAGCCACGCCGCCAAGGCGTTTGCCACCGGATGCAAATCGGGAACGCAGTTGAGCACGCCAAAGTTAGACACCGCCATTCCGAACTCCCCGTCCGAGAATACGGCGACAGGCGATGCGGCGTCCAGTATTCGGGTGTCTATTCTATCAGACACGCCGGCGCGCTCGGCCTTCCGGCGGGTAACCTCCAGCATGGCGGGCGAGATGTCTGTCGCCACGACACGAGCGCCTCGCTCCGCCAGCCAGACCGCATCTTCGCCCGTGCCACAGCCGATCTCGAGCACGTGCATGCCCGGTCGAATGTGCACTGCCAGGCGCTCCCACACGATGCTGCGCAGCGCCCTCGCCAACTGCGTATCCGTGAACTGCCGATCGTAGTTGAACGCAACTTGATCGAATGCCGATGGCTGATGGCTGATGGCCGATGGCGTATCGCGTATCGCGTATCGCATATCGCTTGTCGCATCACACATCACGTTTCACTCGTTACGTTTCACGCATCACGCATCACGTGTCACGCCTCACGTTCCCTCGCCGTCAGCAGCATGCCCATCCGGCCCAGCGCAACGTTGGCCGCGGCCTTTGCAAGCCGCACAGCGTTCACGCCATTCCGGCGCTCGCGATGCAGCGCCACCGAGTTGACCATCCAGCGTGTGGCAAACGAGTAGAAGCGCATCGAGTGGCGGCCCTTCACGGTTAACTGCCGATCGGTGCGCCGATCCCAATCGGCACGGGCCAGCACACGGTCTTCCACTTTCTCGTAGTAGGCCGTGCCCTTGATCGGATAGGCCACCGTCGTGAGGAACACATCGGGCGCGGACTTCTTGAGGTGATCGACCGTGACCTCCAGGTCCTCGATCTCTTCGCCCTCGTAGCCGAGCATGATGAACATGCCGGTCTGGATGCCGCGTCGCTTCAGGGCATGCACCATCGCCTGCACCTGCTCGACCTTCACCTCACGCCGCATTTCGTCAAGGACCTTCTGCGATCCCGACTCGGAACCGATCCACAGGCGATAGCAGCCCATCTCGGCCAGCGTGTCGATCACCTGCTCGTTCAGGCGATCGGCGCGCGAGATGCACTCGAATGGCGCCCGAATGCCGCGCCGCTTCAGCTCGGCAGCGTACTCGAAAAACCAGCCATGCTTGATCGTGAAGACGTCGTCGGCGTACCACAACTGATCGGGCTTGTAACGAGCCAGAAGATATTCCACTTCGTCGGCGACACGTCCCGGCGAGCGGCGGCGGTGCGTGTGCCCGTAGACTGCATGGCTGCACCACTCGCAGTGATACGGACAGCCTCGCGCGCAGATGAGCGACACGCTTCCCATGCCGTGATGCGCGCGCCATGTCTCGACATACTGCTCGATGTCGATCGCTTCGCGATCGGGATCGGGGAGAGAGTCGAGATCGGCGATGTAGGGTCGCGGCAGGGCGCGGACAACGGTACCGTCGTCGCGGCGATAGGCGATGCCGCGAATCCCGTCGAGACGGTGCGGGCCATCTCGCGAAGCGGCCAGTCGCGGCAGCAGCTCTCCGAGCGCCGCCTCGCCCTCGCCGACGACGATCACATCGGCGCCGCGATCGAGATATTCTTCGACGTAGCACGCCGGCTCCGGTCCGCCAAGCATGACCGTTGTGCCGAGGCGCTTGCAGACGGCGATCAGCTTCAGAACGTTGAACTTCGTCATCAGGTTGGTGTATAGCCCAACGACCGGCGGCCGTTCTCGCTCGATGGTTGCTTCGAAGCCGGCCATGCTCCCGAACGTCGTATCGAAGACGCCGACACGGTAACCCGCCCGCTTGAGATATGCCGACAGATACAGAATCCCCAACGGCGGATAGGGCTTCATCACCTTGAGCTCGTGCGGGTCTTCATACAGAAAATAGCCGTGTGTGAGCAGCACATCCATGTCCTACCCCCGAATTGACAGAATTACAAAAGTACATTATTATAAGACATGCAAATCACGATTTGCGAGGTTGAGGATGGCATACCCCACTAAACTTGTCCGGCCTCTCAGAAGCGGCCAGATTACGATACCGGCCGAATTCCGCCAACAACTGGACATCAACGAGAACACCTTGCTTCAAGTCCGGCTGGTCGGCCGCGAGCTCCGTATCCGACCTGTGAAAGTGATTGAAACGGAAACCGGCTCGGCTTGGGCGCGCGAGCTATACAACCTCTTCGCACCAGTGCGTGAGGAAGCGGCCAAGTATAGCGAAAAGGAAATTAACGCCGACATCGACAAGGCCGTCACCGCCGTGCGGAGGAAGCGTGCTCAGAATCGTTCTTGACACGGTGGTCTTTGTGCGCGCGTTGATCAATCCCAAAAGCCGTAGCGGTCGACTGCTATTCGAGTATTCAGATCGGTATAAGATTATCATCTCCAAACCGACTGCCCAGGAACTTCTGGAAGTGATTCATCGACCAGAGCTTACGGCCAAATACCACGGCCTGGCCAAGATCAGTCTGCGTAAGGTGATTGACTTACTGTCCAAAGCCGAAGCCGTCGACATCGGTACTCCTCCGTCTGTCGTCCGGGATCCCAAGGACGACATTTTTATCGCAACTGCTCTGGCGGGCCGTGCCGACTATCTGGTCAGCGAAGACAAGGATCTGCTTGCCTTGGAAGATACGGCTGGTGTCCCGATGGTCAATACGCAGATTTTCATCGAGCTGTTAGAGTCGGAAAGCTAGATTCCACAGAGCATGTCTTACAGCGACAGGGCTTCCTCATGTTTGCGACCGCGAATTTCAAGAAAGCCTCTGCGCCGACCTCAACTTCTCGACGATCGTCTTCTCAAACGGGAACGTATAGAAGTGCCGATCGATGCGCCAGCGACTGAGCCGGCGCAGCGGCCAGCGCAGTATATGCCGAGTGTGGCCGAAAGCATGGCGCTGGTAGAACTTGAAACGCTCCACGCGCTGCCACTGCTCTGGCGTGACCCACTCCGAGCGGCCGCCCCCGACGTAATCAAAATCAGCCCAGGCTTCGAGCGAATCAGGCAAGACATAGCCCTCGCGCAGCAAATCGTCGGCGATTGGATTGCCCGGGTAGGGCTTGTAATAAAAGAAAGTATCTTCGCCCTGGCCGACGACGACGGCATCGACAGAAGGCTCGGCAAGGCACTGTTCCGGGAAGAGCGAGGGATGCCAGCCGCCCCACACAATAGGCAGGTCGGGCCTGGCCTCTTTGATCGCGCGAGTCACATGCAGGGCGTCACGGATCGGCGCGCCGGTGAGGACGGTGACGCCGAGGTAGACCGTGCTATCGTCGATATGCGCCCGGAGTGCAGCGATCGGGTCAGGCTCCAACCTGCCATCCACGATGATCACGTCATACTTCGAGCGATCGAGCGCCGAGCCGACGGCGACGAGGGCGAGTGGCATCGTCCAGAATACGGCTTTCGGGTTGTAGAGGACGACTGTGCGGCGCATTAATGATTTTCCGGGATCATAGTCTGCTGCACAACGCCGGCATTCGGCTTGAATCGATTCAGACGCAAGCAATTGGCCTGCCAGCCAAGCCAGTGGTAGGGGATCGAAGCAAGCAGCCGCGCATGGCGAAGCCGCCATCGACGAGGGTGCGACGCGACGCGCCGGATGACGCGCCACGCCCGTCGCATGCGGAACTCGGCATGAACGGCGCGATGCAGCACTCGATAGAACGCTTGCGGGAACGGCCCCTGGTACAGCATTGCCAGATCGTCGCTATCGAACCAGTTTTGCTTCTCGCCCAGTTGTGATTTGACGCGCTCGAAAAACTTAGTGCCCGGCAGTGGATACGATACCGAGATGCCGATGTCGTCCGGCATTGTCTCACGCACCATCTTTATCGTTGCCTCCACGTCGGCGCGTGTCTCGCCTGGGTAACCGAACTGCAAGAAAAACGCGACTTGGATGCCGGCGTCCCCCAGCAGGCGGCGCGCCTCGACAATTTGCGAGACGGTCGTACCTTTCTCCATCCCATCGAGTATCTTCTGCGAGCCTGACTCGGCGCCCATCCACACGCTCCGGCACCCCGCTGACTTAAGCCCCTCCACAACCGATGGTTTGACGAGATCCGCGCGCAACAGGCACTTGAAGGGGATCGCGGCATCCTGCTCTTTGGCGAGCCGGCCGAACCGTTCAATCCAGCCGGGTTTCAGTCCGAATATGTCGTCGGCGAACCCGATGTGGTCTGGGCGATAGTTTTCCTTTAGCCACTTCATCTCGGCGACGACGTTCTCGGGCGAGCGCGAGTTGTAGCGCTGGCCCCATATGGGCTTGGCGCACCAGTTGCAATGGTAAGGGCAGCCGCGCGTGGTGACCATGTTCATCGAGGTGTAGCCGTGTCGCTCGCGCCAGACCCTCTGGTAGCGCGCGATGTCGACGACGTCCCAGGCCGGGAACGGCAATTCGTCGAGCCGGGTGATGTCTGGCCGGCGCGGGTTGCGATGCTCTCCGCCCTTTCCGTCGGGCCAGGCCAGGCCGAGTATGGAGGCGAACGCATCCTTCGACTGCGCTGCGCTCCCCCTTCGGCTCCGCTCAGGGCATGGCTCAGGATGCGTTCGCAAAGCATCCATTAACTCGCCTAGCGTCTCCTCGCCCTCGCCGATCAGCGCGAAGTCTGCGCCGCGCGCGAAGTACTTGAGTGAGTTATCGGTTGCATCCGCGCCGCACAGAATCACGATGCAGCCGCGCGCCTTGGCCATCTCGATCATCGTGAAGGCAGCTTCGCGCATGCGCAGCAGGCACATTTTGCTCAGGTAGTTGAAATTGTCCTCGAAGAGCACCGCGACCTGCGGCTTGTGGCGATCGAGCGCAGCCGCCCACTCCTGCTCGGACGCGGCGAGCATCGCGTCGAAGTGCGCCACGTCCCAGCCGCGCGCGCGCAGGTACGACGCAGCATACAGCGTGCCGAGCGGCGGATACGGCTGCATCGCCGCGTAGAGCTTGGGATCGAAACGCAAATAATAGGATTGACCGAATAGAATCTGCGCCACTGCTCTCTCCCGGACGTTCAGGCGTCTTCGGCATCCGGTATAGGGAATTGCGCCAGGCGCTCGGCGTACAATTCCATCACGGACACGCCGTAATCCTCAAAGTGGCCCTTGACGTGATCGCGATCGAGGATAGCGCGAGACCGGTCCGTCATCCTCGATGCGAATTTGCGCTGCTTGAGCCGCATCTCCCATTCTTCGAGCGCTTCGCCGAGTCGCCCGGCGAGGAGTCGCTCGCCGACTCGCTTAATGGCCCGTCCCAGGAATCCAGACCCAACCTCGATCTCCCTACGCAGCGGCACGTAAGCGTTCGGCAGGTAATCATAGACCCATCGATTGACCTGGCGCATTCGATCGTAAACGGCGAAACCGTACACCGGCACCATTTGCGCGAATTCGTGCGCGGCGAAGAGATCGCGCGTTTCCAATTCGAGCGCATCCTCGGTGATGACGTAGTTAGGGCACAACGTGTGGCCGAAGAGCTTCCCCGCATAGACCAGCGCAACGACAAACAGGCGCGCCGTCCACGCTCGGCGGCTTGCGGCCACGATCATGACGTCGATGTCGTCGCCGGGAGCTGAGTTGTCCATCGCCAGCGCGCCGGTAATGCCCACCATGCGCACGAACGGCAAGATCGCCATCACGCGCACGAAACGCCGAGCGCGGATCCACAGCCGCGCCGAAGACGCACGGCGCGCGCGCCGGCGATCGACGATCGCTTCACGTGGACGCGCGAAGACATAGCTATCGCACTTCCGGAGGTGCCCGTTGAGGTAACTCGGCGCGGCGAGCAATGTCCGCACCATGTCCGCATCTGCCGAAACGCCGATCAGGTAGTGTGCTATCTCGGCATACGTTAAGGGATAGTCAAACAGATCGGAGTACAAGACGGTTTCGAGTATAGCGGATTCGATCTCGCGACGGCTTGCGGCATCGCCTGGCGCTTGCACAGCCCCCCTCTCTGATTGGCGCCTATAAGCGCGAAAACGGACCTCGTTGGTCGATTATCGGAATCGCACAAGAGATACGCGCCGGATGCCCGCGCGGTTTGCCGCTTGGCGAGCCTCGGTGCGCGTGCTAAGATATAAGTATGTGGAAAGCCCTTTCGAGCCGCCAGCGCGGCGTGCTGATTGGGCTTGGATTGGCGAACCTGATCCTGCTGGGAGCGATCGCTGCGCTGGCGTTGTCACCGGCGTCCGGGACAACCCCAGCCGTCGCTCCCGCGCCGCTGCATACGGTGAACGCCTGCCAGGCTGAGGCCGCTCGCGCGCTGGCCGAACAAAACGTCGCCGGGATCGTCGCGATTCGCGACGATGGAGCGATCGATTTCACCATGAGCGGTGGCGATCCGGCTGATGCCTGGGTTGCCTTCGCGGTCTCGGCCGAGCTGCCGAAACTCGACTGCGGCCCCTACGATCCCATTCGCGTCGACGCGCCCGATCCGTCGCGCATCGCCAACCGGCGACTCGTCGTCGAAGCATCCTGGCTCGACGTGCAAGCGTGGTCGCAGGGCCGCATCGACGACGAAGTGCTGAGCGAGCGCATGACGAGAGCAACGTACACTCGCCCCGGCTTATCTCCCTAGACTCGACACCACGAGGTAAGCGACCAACCCCATCATCGCGCCGGCCGCCAGGGCCGTCGCGATCAGCGTAGTCCACTCGAGCAACCGGTATCGACCCCTGGAGCGGCCGAGCGGCGCCGATCGACGCAGAAACAGCGCCATGACCAGCGTGGCCATCACGATGGCGACCAGCCAGGCGGTCCCTCGGTCGTCGCTCAAGGGTCGCTGCAATCCCGTGTAAAGCCGCAGTTGCGGCACACGATCTTGCAGTGCCGTTCTTCGGTAGGAGCGCCACACAGCCAGCACTCGCCGTCGGCGCCAGCCAGGTCTGCGAGTTCCGCCCGTTTCGGATGGGTACCGTCCATGCACGGAATAGTAACACACATTCGGGCCGGTGGGCAATCAGGTTTGATTTGCCAACCCAATCGCACTATACTTCGACAATGTCACATCTGGACTCAAGCCGCCGTCCCTTCGGCCTTGCCCCCGCTCCCTTCGGTCGGGGACTTCGCAGGGCAGGCCCCGGCGGCGGGGGAGGCCGGGCCATGATCATTTCCCGCCAACGTCTCGAACAAATCGAGCAGGAAACACTCGGGACGTACGGCATGCGCAGCCGCAACACGCGCGGGCGTGTCCACCCTGAAGAGGAGCATCCTTACCGCACCGCTTATCAGCGCGATCGAGATCGCATCATCCATACGACCGCCTTTCGGCGTCTGGAACGCAAGACGCAAGTGTTCGTCGTCACCGAGGGCGATCACTACCGCACGCGCCTGACCCATACCCTCGAAGTGGCGCAGATCGGGCGAACGCTGGCGCGCGCGCTCGGCGCGAACGAGGACCTTACCGAGGCCATCTGTCTGGTGCACGACATCGGCCACCCACCCTTCGGCCATTCGGGCGAGTGGACGCTCAATCAACTGATGAAAGAGCGCGGGGGCTTCGATCACAACAAGCAGGCGCTGCGCATCGTCGAAGCGCTCGAGCGGCGCTACCCCGACTGGCCCGGCCTCAATCTCACGTACGAGGTGCGCGAAGGCATCGTCAAGCACGAGACCGAATACGACCTATCGTCCGCCGAAAGTTACGAGCCGGATCAGCGCGGGCTGCTGGAGGCGCAGATCGCCAACGCCGCCGACGAGATTGCGTATAACGCGCACGACGCCGACGACGGACTGCGCGCCGGTCTGTTCGCCGCGCGCGACCTGGAGGGGCTGGCGCTGTGGGAGACGGTGAAAGACAGCGTGGGATGGGACGGAAAGGGCTTCGACGATCTATGGCGGCACCGGCTCATCCGGCGGCTGATCGGCCTGGAAGCGACCGACGTCGTGAGAGCCACCTCGAAGCAGTTGCAGGCCGACGGCGTGAAATCCGTCGACGACCTGCGCCGGCTGGATCACAACGTCGTCCGCTTCAGTGACGAGCTGCGCGCGCGTAACCGCGAACATAAGGACTTCCTCTTTCAGCGCATGTACCAGCATTTTCGCGTGCTGCGCATGCAAGCCAAAGCCGAGCGGCTATTGCAGCAGTTGTTCGAGGCATACGTCGGAGAGCCGCGCCAGATGCCCGAATCGACGCAGGCGCGCATCGAGCGCGTCGGGCTGCACCGCGCCGTGTGCGACTACATCGCCGGCATGACCGACTCCTTCGCCCTGGATGAGCATCAGAAGCTGTTCGACCCGGCGGTGCGTGTGTAGGGCGAGCCGTGTGGAAACTCAAGCATACACGGCATCCGCCGGCTGGGTGATACCACTGTCGCCGATGGGCCAGGCGGCCATCACCACGTGCAGGCGGTTGAAGAAGCTCTTGTCAGGCAGCGCACCGGCACCGTACTCCAGCTCAGTCACTTTGGCTCGCACGCGCAGTGTCGCTGTTTCGAGCGTGATCAGCGCGTCCACCTCTGCCTTCACCAGGTCGCCCTTCGCCGCCAGCTTGGCTTTCAAGGCCGGGTCGTTGTAGGCGTGCTCGCTCATCAGCACGCTCGTGACCGTGCGAATGTCGTTTTTGTCGAAGAGCCAGACCTCGAAGGCGGTCACCTTGCTTGGATCGGGTGTGCCGATCGTTTCGCTGATTCCCATGCCGCACTCGCCCAGAAACATTCCGCTCGACGTCTCTATCGCGTTAGACAGGTCGAAACGGTCGTCGCCGATAACGTAGGTCAGGTCGAATTGCCGCAGCGGCGGTTGCGCTTCGTCCGGCCACACGGCCACTGCGCCCGGCGCCGCCGGCACGCCGCCCGGCGCGCGTGCCGCGCCCGCGCCGACGGCTCCGGCTGCCGCGGCCCGGCCGCCCCGGCGCATAAGCATGATGGTGAAGAACGCGACAGCAGCCAGGGCTAAGATCAGCAGGAGCCATACCAGCGGCGACGGCTGCGCTGCCGGGAGCGGCTGGGCGGCCTGTTCCTGCGCCGCGAGCGGTGCAAGGTCCAGAGCCAGTTTGTCGTAGGCCGCTTTCATTTCAGGGCTGGCGCCAGCAGCCAGGCGATTCACCTCGGCGATGAAGTCGGTATACGACCAGCGCTCGCCCTTACCGAGGCTCTCCACTTCATCCGAGGTGAAGGCACCTGTATTGTAGGCCGCCGCGACGCTCTCGACGTGAGCGTCGCGATAGGTCGGCTGCAGATCGACCGGCGCGGCGTCCGTCCACTCGACCGGCGCAAGCCACCAGCCCAGCACAAACCAGCCTACCAGCGCGCCGATCAGAAAGACGACGCCGACGATCAGAAGCTCCCGTCGCAGCGCTTTCACCATCGGCCAGGACGCTCTGAGTTGAGTGCCCAAGCTAGCCATTTTGCCCCCTTATGCGCACGTGCCAGCCTCAAATGATGGATCGTTTGTGAGCGCGGCTCAGCGCCTCGACCCCATTCTCGCGCACGACGACGAGGTCCTCGATGCGCACGCCGCCCCACCCCGGTAAGTATACACCAGGCTCGACGGTTAGCGTAGCGCCGACCGGCAGCGGCGCTTCGGCATCGACGCGGCCCGCGCGCGGGGCCTCGTGCACGGCCAGGCCCACGCCGTGTCCCAGGCCGTGTCCGAAGAAATCGCCGTAACCTGCTGCGACGATGGCTTCGCGCGCAAGCGCATCGGCCTGCACGCCGGGCATGCCGGCGCGTATCCCGTCGAGCGCGACCTGCTGGGCACGGCGAACCGTCTCGTAGACCTCGTCATATTTGTCATCGGCGCGGCCCAGGCTGACGGTGCGCGTCAGGTCCGCGCAATAGCCATCCACTTTCGCGCCGAAGTCGATCACGATCGGCTCGCCAGCCTGTATGGCGCGATCGCCCGGGTGATGGTGAGCCATCGCGCTGTGTGGGCCAGACGCGACGATCGGGTCGAAGGCCAATGCTTCCGCGCCATGCGTGCGCAGGAACGCTTCAAGCTCCCAGGCAGCCTCACGTTCGGTCATGCCGGGCTTGAGGATGTCGCACAGGAAATCGAAGCCTGCGTCGGTCACGGCCGCCGCCTTGCGAATGGCCGCCAGTTCCGACTCATCCTTGACGGCGCGAATCGGCTCGACGGCGTTCTTGGTCGCGATCCATTCCACATCGCCGTTCATATTCGACCAAGTCGACAACTGATCCACGCTCACGAAGGCGCTTTCGAATCCGACGCGCTTAGGAGAGCCGGCCTTGCCCAACGCCTCCGCCAGGTGATCCTCCAGCCGCGTCTTGATCTGGACCATCTCGAACGTCGGGGCTTGCTGCTCGGCCTGTTCCCAGTAGCGTGAATCGGTGGCGAGGATGGAACGATCGAGGCTAATCAACAGCACGCCGGCGCTGCCCGTGAAACCGGACAGGTACCGCCGGTTCTCCGCCTGCGTCACCAGCAAGGCATCGATTTCCAATTCTCCAAGCCGTCCACGAACCTGCGCCACTCGATCTGGCATATTGTTTCGCTCCACAGAAGACCCACCCTTGCGAAGCTTATGAAACCTTCGCAAGGGTTAATCGGCGACCGGCTCCATCTCCGGCAGCTCGTTCAGCGAATACTCGTTCTCACAACGCAGGCACCTGGCCCGGTCTTTGCCCTTAACCGTCAAGAGGCCGCCGCAATTCGGGCACGGCTGCGGCAGTGGCCTGTTCCAACTCGTGAACTGGCACGAGTCGGGATCGTCGTTCTTGTAGTTGGCGCAACCGTAGAAGATACGGCCGCGCCTGGTCTTCTTTTCGACCAGATCGCCACCGTCGAGCGGGCATTTCACACCGATTTTAATCAGGAAGGGGCGCGTATAGCGGCAGGTCGGGAAGTCGCTGCAGCCAATGAACTTGCCGAAACGGCCCCAGCGAGCGATCAGCGGCTTGCCGCACGTCGGGCACGCTTCGCCGATCTCTTCGTTGACCTCGACCTTCTCGATCGCATGCAGCGCGTGCTCGACGTCCTTCTCGAACGGCTCGTAGAACTCGCGCAGGACTTCGGCCCAGTCCTTCTCGCCGTCGGCGATCTCGTCAAGCTCTTCTTCCATGCGGGCGGTGAATCCCACGTCGATCACGTCGGAGAAATACTCGACCAGCATGTCGTTGACGATGAAGCCGACGTCGGTGGGCCACAGGCGTTTCTCGCGCTTTTCGACGTACCCGCGCGCCTGGATCGTGCTGAGGATGGGCGCGTAGGTGCTGGGCCGCCCGATCCCGTTCTCCTCCAGCGCCTTCACCAGCGACGCCTCGGTGTAGCGCGGCGGAGGCCCGGTGAAGTGCTGATCCGGGAGCAGCGCGAGCAGATCGAGCAGCTCGGCGGCGTCAAGCTCGGGGATGCGCGCACCTTCGTCTTCTTCCGGCGCGACGTCCTCGTCGCGCGCTTCCTCGTATACGACCAGGTAACCGGCGAACCTGAGCGTGGAGCCGGTGCTCCGGAACAGGTAGGGGAATCGACCCGCCGCGCCGTTCGCACCGCCGTCACCCAAGTCTCGAATCACGCCCAACAGTTGTCCAACGTCACCCGCCGCAATGTCAACCGACACCGTATCGTAAACGGCTGCGTTCATTTGCGAAGCGAGAAAACGCTTCCAAATCAGGCTGTACAGCTTGAGCTGCGCTGCGTCGAGAAACGGCTTGACGGCTTCCGGCGTACGCCGCACGGAGGTGGGTCGAATAGCCTCGTGGGCCTCCTGCGCGTTCTTGCTGCGCGTCTTGTATTGGGGAGGCTCGTCCGGCAGGTACTCCGCACCGTAGCGTTCGCCGACAAACGTGCGCGCCTCCTGCTGAGCCTCGGCTGCAACGGTCGTCGAATCGGTGCGCATGTAGGTGATCAGACCCACCGACCCTTCGTCGCCCAGCGCGATGCCTTCGTACAGTTGCTGCGCCAGGGCCATCGTGCGCCTGGCGGGATAGCCGAGCTTGCGGTTGGCTTCCTGCTGCAGCGTGCTGGTCGTGAACGGTGGGTTGGGCCGGCGGCGGCGCTCGCCTTTCTTCACGCTTGCAACGACATAATCGGCCTTGCGCAGCTCGTCAACGATGGCCTGCGCGTCGGCCTCGTTCTTGAGATCGACGTCCTGCCCTCTGACTTTGATCAGCTTTGCCAGGAAAGACGGGCGCTTCTTGGGTGCGTGCACCTGCGGCGCGAGATGCTTCGCCAGCTCGGCGTGGACCGACCAGTATTCGACGGGGACGAACGCCTGAACCTCGCGCTCGCGCTCGACGATCAGACGCAAAGCGACGCTCTGCACCCGGCCCGCGCTCAGGCGGCTGCGCACCTTTTCCCAGAGCAACGGGCTGAGCTTATAGCCGACGAGCCGATCCAGGATGCGGCGGGCCTGTTGCGCGTTAACCAGCTCCATATTGATGCTGCGCGGATGGGCGAACGCCTCTCCGATGGCATGCTCGGTAATCTCATGGAACACGACGCGCTTGACCCGCTCCCGCTCGAAGTCGGCGGACTCGACGAGGTGCCACGCGATGGCCTCGCCCTCCCGGTCGGGATCGGTCGCCAGGTAGACTTGCTCGGCGCGCCGGCCCAACTCCGCCAACTCCTTGACAACGGCTTTCTTCTCGTTCGGCACGCGGTACTTCGGCGCGAAGCCGTTGTCGACGTCGACCGACAACTGAGATTTGAGCAGGTCGCGCACGTGCCCGACGGAGGCCTTCACGGTGTACTTTCGTCCGAGAAAACGGCCGACCGTCTTCGCCTTGGCCGGCGACTCGACGATGACCAGCGCGCCACGCCGCTCGGCAGGCGCGCCGTTGCGCTTGCCGTTACGGGGCGAGCGAGCCGTCGCCTCCGGCCGGGGAATGCCGTCGTGCGCCGGCGTCCGTCCCATGCGAAACAGCGCCGTGCCGCACACCGGGCAGGCGCCCTTAGTCGCAGGCGTCCCGGCAGCCGTGAATACGGGCTGCGGATTGACGATTTCACGCTTCGTTTTGCATTTTACGCAGTAAGCTTCCATTACGCTACTTTCACCGCATTGATTCGACTCGCATCCACCTCGAGCCGTCACAGGATATCCGTGCGCCCCTCGTCCTTGAGCCGATCGACCATTCGCTTGACAGCTTCGGCCTGATCCTTGCGACACACCAGGACGACGTCCTCGGTGTCCACGATAATGACGTCTTCCAGCCCGATGGTCGCGACGATACGGCCGCGACCGTGAACCAGCACGTTGCGACTGCCTGCGTTCAGGTGCTCGGCGTGGATGCACACGTTGCCATCCGCATCGCCTGGCAAAACGTCCAGCAGCGACGCCCACGATCCGATGTCGTTCCATCCGATATCGATCGGGATGACGACGACGTCGCGCGCCTTCTCCATCACGCCGTAATCCACAGTCTGGCTCGCGACACGCGGCCACACTTTGGCGAGCGTTGAGGATTCGCCCGGCGTGCCTAGCGCGCGATCGATCTCGTCGAGCTGCGCACAGAACTCCGGCATGGTGCGCGCCAGCTCGGCCAGGAAGCGATCGACGCGCCAGATGAACATGCCGCTGTTCCACGAATGCCGCCCGTCGGCGAGGAAGCGCTCGGCCGCCGCCGCGCTCGGCTTCTCGCGAAACGACATGACCCTGTAAGCCAGGAAGTTCTCCACGCTTTCCACGACTTCGCCGCGCTCGATGTAGCCGTAGCCGGTGGCCGGAGTGTCCGGCGTGACGCCGAGCGTGACGAGATGACCGCGTGCGGCGACCTTACCCGCGGCGAGCAGCGCCCGGCGGAACCCGGCCTCGTCGGCTATGAAATGGTCGGCGGTCAACACAGCCATCATGGCGTCAGGATGCTTGCGCCCCAGGTGGATCGCGCCCAGCGCAATCGCCGGGGCCGTGCCGCGCCCCATCGGCTCGACGATGAAATTCTCGTTCGGAATGCCGGGACCCTGCGCTTTCAGCAAGGCGACGTGGTTGCTCCCCGCCACCACGAGCATGCGATCCGGCGTGAACAGCGGCGCCAGGCGATCCAGGGCGATCTGAAACATCGTGCGATCGCCGATCAGGGGCAGCGCCTGCTTCGGCCGATCCTCACGCGAGAGCGGCCACAGGCGCGTGCCGACTCCGCCGGCCATGATGAGCGCGTAGTAATGATCGTTCACGATCTCAATCCCAGAGTTCCCTGAGTTCCCTCAGTGCCTGACAGTCTCAGCTGTGCCCTCGTTTCAAGCTGTGAGGAACGCAGGGAACTTAAAGGAACTCCGATGGTCAGTCCACCACGTACTCGGCCTGTCCCTCACGCGCCCGCACGTAGTTCATGCCGCCCACCTGGCGCACCAGTCCCTTCAGCTCCATCATCGCCAACACGCTGCTCACCTGTGACACAGTCAGATTCATGCTGCGCACGATGTCGTCGATGTGTGTCGGCTCGTGCGAGATCGCTTTGAGCATCGCGGTTTCGACCGGATCGCTCGTCAGCACGGCCTGAGCTTCCGCCTGCTGAGCGACCATGCGCAAATTCAGCGCTTCGAGAACGTCTTCCGCCGAGCGCACCAGCGTCGCGCCTTCCTGGATCAGGCGATTCGCGCCTGCGCTCGTCCGGCTGAAGATGCTGCCCGGCACGGCGAACACTTCGCGTCCCTGCTCCAGCGCGCGGTCCGCCGTGATCAGCGCGCCGCTTTGCTCGCCCGCTTCGACGACGACGGCGGCCAGCGACAGGCCGCTGATAATGCGATTGCGGGCCGGAAAGTTGCCGGCCTCGGGCGGCGAGCCGATAGGCGTCTCCGTCAGCAGTGCGCCGCGCTCGGCGATCTGCGCCGCCAGACGCGCATGCTCGGCAGGATACACCAGATCGATGCCGCAGGCCATGACGCCGATCGTCCGGCCGCCGGCCTGCAGCGCGGCCCAATGCGCCGCCGCGTCGATGCCGCGCGCCAAGCCGCTGACGACCGTGACGCCGCTGCGCGCCAGATCGCTCGCCAATCGTTCGGCCGCCTGCCGCCCATACGCCGTCGCCCGGCGCGTGCCGACGATGGACACGGCCCACTGGCGATCGGCGGGCGTCAGCTCGCCCTTCATATACAGCAGGGGCGGCGCGTCAGGAATGGATTGCAGCAGCGGCGGATAATCAGGATCGCTCCACGTCACCAGCCGCGCGCCGCAGGCCGATACGCGCGCGAACTCCGCGTCGAGATCCATCTTTGCGCGCACAGCGCGCAGGCTTTCGATCGCGCGCCGATCCAGGCCGGCAGCCTTCCACTCGGCTTCGCCCGCATGCCACGCCGCCTGCAGGTTGCCAAAATGATCCACGAGTGCGCGAATCTTGGCCGTTCCCACGCCGGGTGTTCGATTGAAGGCAACCCAGTAGCGCAGATCGTCCATGTGTTCCTGCCTGCGGTGGGTGAATATAATTGAATCGACAGGATGTGTCAAGAACCCGCTTTGCGGTAGACACATCGCTTGCCGGTCACTCCGGCAGAAGTCCAGGCAACAAGGACACGCGCATGACGCCTGACGCCAGGTCGATGTCGCGGATCACTTCGACGCGCGCCGGCAGAAGCACCTCGCCGCGCGGGCCGTGCACGACGTAGACGTCGTGCGCGCCGGTCTCGAGAATCTCTTCGACTTTGCCCAGCTCCACGCCCTCGAGCGTGACCACGGCCAGGCCGATGATCTGATGGCGGTAGTACTCGCGCGGCCGAAGCAGGCGGGCGCTGCTGCGATCGATGTACAGGTGAAGTCCGCGCAGCGCTTCAGCCTGTTCGGGGGTCGAGTAGCCGGCCAGCTCCACGATGAGGTAGTCGCCCTGGGCGCGCGCACCTTGTATTTCGCAGACGCGGCGGTCCTCGCCCACGTACACCTGACGGCCCGGCGCGATGTCCCCAGGATGCGACGATAAGATCTCGACCTTGACCTCACCTCTCACGCCCCAGGGACGAAGCACGCGCGCCACGTCCAAAAACTCAGGCTCAGGTTGCGCCCGGCCACCTGAGCCTCTCGTTGCCGTCATCTTCTCCGTCCGTGAGCGATCGATCAGAGGATATCCAACTGAACGCGCATGCCTTCTTTGGCAGCCGCCACGCGCAGCAGGGAACGGATCGAGTTCGCGACGCGTCCATTCTTGCCGATCACGCGCCCCGCGTCTTCCGGCGCGACGTGCAGCTCGAAAATGACCGTGTTGCCGCTGCGGCTCTCTTTCACCGATACCCCCGACGGGTCGTCGACCAGCGAACGCACGACGTATTCGAGCAAGTCTCGCATAGAGCCACCCGATCCGTTACGCAGTCGCCGCGGCCTGCGCCTTGTCCTTCTTCTTGCCCTTCACGCCGCCAGCCTGCCGGGTCTGGGCGCTGATAGCGCGTGCCGCCTCGTTGGCTTGCTCGGCCTCGGCCAGCAGGACATCGACCGCTTCGCCCTGGCGCAGCCGCTCAAAGCGGTTCATCGTGCCGCGCTTGGTGAGGAGCTGCAGCACGCTGTCCGTCGGCTGCGCGCCGACTTTCAGCCAGTACAGCGCGCGGCTCTCGTCGACGATGACCGTCTCCGGGCTTGTGCGCGGGTTGTACAGGCCGATGCTTTCAATGAAGCGGCCGTCGCGCGGCGCGTCGGCGTCGGCCACGACGATCCGGTAAGTGGGGGCTTTCTTCGCGCCCACGCGGCGCAGTCTGATTCGAACCACGTTGGTTGCTCCTTTGCTGATCGCTTATAGCTTATCGCTTATCGCCTATCGCAATACGGAACACGCATCACGCTTCACGTTTTACGTTTTACGCTTCACGTTTTACGCTTCACGCCTACCGCCCACCCAGCATTCTCAGCAGATTCTTTCCACGTCCGCTGTTGAACTGTCGCATCATCTTCTGCATCTCGCGGAACTGGCGCACGAGCTGATTGACGTCCTGCACCGTCGTCCCACTGCCGCGCGCGATGCGGCGCTTGCGCGACCCGTTCAGCACATCGGGGTTGCGCCGCTCGGCGACTGTCATCGAATGAATGATCGCTTCCGTCTTCTTTAACTGCGTTTCGGCGAGTGTCGGATCGATCTGCGCCTTGATCTGGCCCATCCCCGGCAGCATGTCGAGGATCTGCGCGAACGGCCCGAGTTTCTTCATCTGCTGCATCTGTTCGAGGAAATCCTCGAAATCGAACTGGGCTGTGATGAACTTCTCAGCCGCTTTCTCGGCCTCCGCCTTGTCGAACGCCTCTTCAGCCTTCTCGATCAGCGTCAGCATATCGCCCATGCCGAGAATGCGCGTCGCCATGCGGTCGGGATGGAACGGCTCGAGCGCGTCGGCCTTCTCGCCGATGCCCAAGAACTTGATCGGCACGCCGGTGACAGCCCGGATGCTGATCGCCGCGCCGCCACGCGCGTCGCCGTCGGCCTTGGTCAATATCAGACCGGTCAGCCCGACGCGCCGGTGGAACTCCTCGGCGGTTCGCACGGCGTCCTGGCCGGTCATCGCGTCGGCGACGAGCATGACCTCGCGCGGCCCGACCAGCTTCTTGATCGCCTCCAGCTCGGCCATCATCTGGTCGTCGATCGCCAGCCGACCGGCAGTGTCCAGGATCACGACGTCGTAGTTATCCTGGCGCGCGAGCCGCAGCGCGTTCTCGCAGATCTTGACCGGCGCGACCTGGATGCCCTCGCTGTACACCGGGATGCTCAATTGCCGGGCTAGCGTCTCGAGCTGCGTCACGGCGGCGGGCCGGTACGTATCGGCTGCGACGAGCAGCGGTGGATGGCCGGTGTTCCGCAGCCGGAGCGCGAGTTTGGCCGCCGTCGTCGTTTTGCCCGACCCTTGTAGGCCGACGAGCATGACGACGTGCGGCGCGGGTCCGGTCAGGTCGAGCGGCGCGGCCTGACCCAGCGTCGTCAGCAATTCCTGATGGACGATTTTGACGACCTGCTGCGCCGGCGAAAGCGCGCGATGCACTTCCTCGCCCACGGCCTTCTCGCGCACGCGCCCGAGAAAGTCCTTGACAACCTTGAAGTGGACGTCGGCTTCGAGCAGCGCCAGCCGTACCTCGCGCAGCGCCTCGTCGACGTCGGCCTCGGTCAAAACGCCTTTGCGCGCGAGTTTCTTGAAGACGGCGTTGAGTTTCTCAGTCAGGCTTTCGAACATCGGAAAAGAGCCTCGCGAGTTCCTTCAGTCCCCTGAGTTCCTTGAAAGGGAACTGAAGGAACGGAGGGAACTCTCACGCTTTCCCCACACAAAAAAAGACCCATCCACCCCAGAGGGTCGGATGAGGATTGTAGCCGAATGTGGGGGATTCGTCAAGAAGTGTCACGAAGTCACGAAGTGTGCACGCAAAACATGTCAGGTGGCTCACCGCCCGCGTCCCCGCGGGCGGCCAACCGCGAGGACGCGGTTTGGCGAGCACTGTAACGACTGACAACATTTGCGTGCACACGTCACGAAATCACGAAGTGTGCACGCAAAACATGTCAGGCCGGACGTAGGGCGGCTTTCCGCGCAGCGTGCCGCCAATTTGCGGCGCGTATGGAAACGCGCCCTACGGTTGATGACAACCTTGTATAGAATAGTTTTCAACATTCGGGTGTTCCGGTAAGATAGGCACTAGTTCCGCGCGTGCGGAATCGCGGGCCAACCGGGTTAGGCTGTGACAACCTCGCCGGGTCAGTGACAGTGACCA
>Ga0209342_10000471_pt1 | contig 46531 bp, 67 predicted proteins | sample RifCSP16_2_FD_184023 | JGI IMG/M metagenome (GOLD analysis project Ga0209342, IMG submission 184023) | Soil microbial communities from Rifle, Colorado - Rifle CSP2_sed 16_2 (SPAdes) (version 2) | ecosystem: Environmental > Terrestrial > Deep subsurface > Rock core/Sediment | place: Rifle...
GTCCAATCTGAAGAGCAGCGTCCCCGCCTGGCTGACGACGAACAGGCCGCTGCCCGTGCGGTGCTGCAAGAGCCAGCCTTGAGCTGCGTACGCGGTCGAAGGGGGGCGCGGCGGAGAGACGACGAGTGGCGCGGCGGGGAACGTCGAAAGAGTCACCACTTTTTTCTCGTCAAACGACGGCCTTGTAAGTATAGATTTTCAACGTCCGCCGTCGCTAAATGTCCCATCGCACGAACACCAGGCCTCCGGGTCATCCGTCACCGCGTGGATGGCGATGACAATCATCGTATCCGGCGCAGTCAGATGCAGGCGGATAGGCCGTTGACAGGTCCGGCATAGGTCATTCGGGATAGCGAATTCATGGCCTACTTTGACGGGCAAGGTATCTTCTGTCTCAAAAGCAATACCGCCGCAGGCCGGATGGCCGTAATGATAGACAGGTAGTTTCATGGCTCTAGGCTCCTCTCGGATACAAATGCGGCGCGGTTTTGGCCGCCCCCGCGCTCGGTGATTTAGGCGGCGGCGTGGAACGGAAATACAATACCCCGCCATCCTGCGCGATCGTGATCCCGCGCGCGGCTGCCCATTCGCGGTAGGTCTGCCGTGCGCCGACGATGCGCTCTTCCAGCGCGGAATTGATCAAGACCGGCGTCGGCGTGCAGCGGCAGCGCGGATGGCTGCCGGTCGGCGGCGGCAGGTGCTGGCTGCCGAAACGGAAGATCTGCCCGTCCAGCGCGCCGCAGATCGGGCAGGTGCGCTCGTCCTTTGTCGCCGTCCACTGCCAGCCGCGCAGCACATCCTGGTTGCGCTCATAGATCGCCAGCGCGCCGTTGTTGCTGGCGCGCAGTATCTCCGTGCGGGCGATCAACTCGGTGCGATAGAAATAAGCCTGGTTCGCCGCGCGCGCTGCCGCCGTGCGCCGGGAGATGTCTACGCCCAGCGCGCGCGCCAAGCGAACCTGCGCCTGGTAAATGGACTCGCCTTCAATTTGACTTTCAACCATGGCGCGGCGGACGATCCGCTCGAACTCACCGCGCGCGTCCAGGAAGCGGTCTACGAACGTCAGGCCAATATACGGTTCGAGAATGGCGGCGCGGATGGCGTCCGTCGGCAGGATCGGAATTTCTAGCGGCAGGCCGGTGCGCAAACCTTCTTCCAACTGCCATGCGCCGCCGTAATAACCGGCCTGGTAGCCGCGCACACTGGCGCGCAACGCCGCATCCATCGCCGCGCTGTTGAGCGATTCCAGTTCCGAACCGATCTGCGCCAGAACCGCCTCGGTGCGCGTGCGGAAGGCCAGATCGGACGCGCTCCAGGTCTCGCCCGCGCCGTACTGCGCCGCCACGCTGCGCAGCCGCGAGGCCATGCGCTCGAACGCCTCGCGGTAAATGGCGTAAAGTTCATTGACCGCCAACTCTTCCAGCGCCCACAGCCGGGAGCGGATATAGGCCTCCGCCTCCTGGATCGTGCGGGCGCGGATGGCTGAATTGCGCGCGATGACGGTAACTAAATCGGGCAGGGCCATTATGAAAGTAATTCAATCTCATGATCCGTGATCTGGGTCAACGGCTTGACCCGGTTGCAGCCGACGCACTGATAGAGCGTCTCCAGCACCCGGAACTCGCCGTCCACGATCTCGCCGCGCGTGAACGGCCCCTGAAAGCGGGTCGCGCCGCACTCGCACATTTTGACCGTCTTGGTGCGCGTGGTCGTGGCGATTGTGTATTTGGCTTTTGGCTCACTCATGGCTCTTGTCTCCTATCTGAAGATAGTCTTTAGACTAAGATAGATAACCGCTTCCGGTTGGCCCGGTCATGCTAAGCGCCCGCCAGCGTTCCGTCCAGACGTTGCCCTGCTCGGTCTCCGTCCATCCCTCGGCTATTTTAGCACAGTGCTCGAATTGGAAATACTGCGCGGTGAAGGCAGGGGCTTCAGGAATGGTCGTCTTGATCTCGAAATGCACCTTGGGCACGCTGGCCCCGCTGCCGGTCGCCGGATCGGGCCGGTTGGCCGTCACCGCCTGCCGGTAAGTGAACTGGAATTCGACCGGATCGTTGCTCAAGAGTTTGTGATGATGCGGCGTATCGCGTTCTAGCACCGCCGCGACCGTGCGCGCGCTGCGGTAGGCCGCGCCCGGCAGGACAAATCCGACGAGCGCCGTGGGCGCGGCGGAGGCCGTCGTCCATCCGCCCGTCCCAGAAGCTTCTACCCAGCGCAGCGCGCCCTCCGCGAAAGTGCGGGCTTCGTACCCGGTCGCCGTGCCAGCGGCTGCCCCGGTCGTATATTCGAGTTGTATCCCCGCGACGGTAACGCGGCGGAACGCCGAGGGCGCGTATTCGATTTCCGCGTCCGCGACCGTGACGCGCCGGAACGCCGAGGGCGCGTATTCGATTTCCGCGTCCGCGACCGTGACGCGCCGGATGCTCACTATGTATTCTCACACGACTTCAAAGCGCGCTTGGAGCGCGTCTATCTCGGCCTGCGTCCAGGCAGCCAGCGTTTGCGGATTGGTCGCGTAATTCGTGCCCGCGTAACGCGCATAGCTCGACGTGACCGCCTGGGCGCTCCCGGCATATTCTACGCTATTGGTCTTCAGACCGACCTTGATCGAATCTCCGGCGGCGGTCTCCTCGCGCGCGCGGCACTCGGCCCACACGCGCAGAACGGTGTTGCCGGCGATGGTGAACGTCGTCAGGTTGTACAGGTCGTATTGCGTTGCAGTGCTGGACGAGTTATAGGTCGTGTCGGAGTCGGGCGGGATCTCGTCCACGTTCTGGTAATTGCTGCCCGCGCTGGGCGTGAGCTGCGTCACGTCGCCCGCTGCGTTGGGCGCCAGGATGACCACCTTGCCGTCGCCGGGGTAGCCATCGTCTACGCCGCCGGTAGTGTCATTGAAAGCCAGGTCATCATAGTAATTGTTGGGTCCGCCCGTACCGCCCGCTCGAAAGATAAGCGTATCAAAGGTCGTATCCGCGCCAGGCTTGGTGTCGCCGCTGAACGTAACCCAAACCGTTCCGTCTACCTTGACTTCCAGTACGCCCGTGGTGTCGTGGATATTGACGCGCCATTCCAGGTTGTACCAGGTATCTAAGGTGAGCGAATTAGTACTAGTCGCTACGAGCGTGCCAGTGCTGGTATATAACTCAATGCGGCCCGTGGCGTTATAACGGATGGAGCCCAGATCGGTAGTTCCCTTGAACCAGCGCATGATCGACGCGGCAATGGCGGTATTGCTGGACCGAAAACCGATCCGGCCATAACCGTCCGCCAGAGCGGTGATATTTTTTTGCAGTTGGGACGCGGCGCCAGAGCCAGAGGGAACGCGATAACTGGCTGCGCCACTGCGGAAAACCGCCGTATCGATTACTGGCGAGCCGACTGTGGTCGAAAAGAAAAGAAAGTCTTGGAATTCCGCCCCGTCGGTGAAGATCCTCGTCATTGTTGGCTCCTATCAATGCAAAAGCAGCAGGATTTCATCGTATATTTCAAATTCCCGCTCCGCGTCCGCATGTCGCCCGCTCAACAATGCGGCCACGCCGCCCGTCGGCGCTTCGGCTTCAGCGGGCGCGCCGTCGCCGTCGCCGAACCAATAGTCGGTCGCGAAATAGTCGGCGGCAAAATAATCGCGCCCAAACACATTACGTCCCGTCGCGCGTCGTGATGGTCGTCCGGCTGCCCGCGCCGTCGGTCGTCACGTCCAGACGGTCTTTCGCATCCGCCACGTCGCGGTATTTGAACACGTTGCCGACTTTGCTCGATTTGCCGCTGACGGCGGCCAGGGCGATGCGCAGGACGTCGCCTGCCGTATGCGCGCCTTCCAGGACGCTGAGCCAAACTTTATCCGCCGCGCCTTGCGCGAAATCTCCCGCCGCCTGGATAGACGCATCAAGTTTGTTGGTAAGGGTAAAGGTCAGTTGGTCGGTCTTGGCTTTGATGGCTGCGACTTCCGTATCAATGTAGCCTGCTATCGCTGCGAGTTGCGTGTCCAGGTTGGCCGCCGCCAGCCCAACCGCCGTCCGTATGTCACCAGCGGCCAAATCATTGAAGCCGGTGATGTCTGTGCCTTTCGCAAGCGTGGCCTTGAGCGCCACGTCATCGCTGGCCGTGGCTGTCGCCGCCCAGAGTTTCACGTCGGCATAGCGGATCAGGGCGGCCTCGGCCAATAGGATTTCGTAAGTCGTCGTCGCGTCCGGCGCGGTCTCCCAGTTCGGCGTCACGCTCGCCACGCGGCCCGACGTATAGGCCGTGATGACGCGCGCCTGGTTGTTGAGCGAACCGGAGCCGCCGCCGCCGCCCGTCCCGCCGGTCGTGCGCACGATGCAGCCGATGAGCAGGTCGGCGACCGCCGGGGCGGGAGATACGAGCGTGATACTCCCTGCCGCGCCCGCGCTGGCCGTGCCGGAGAAGAGCGTCGCCAAGACGTGCGGATAAAGAGTCAAGAGCGTAGGCTTCGGGCCGGACGCGACTTTAGCCGCCACGCCGACGAGTGCGCCGTTCAGTTCATCGCCAGTCAGAGTGATATAGCCCATGCCGTTGCTCCCGGTCAACACGGTCAGCTCTTCGGTGCAGTCCGCGAAGGCCGCGCCGTCAATCGAGCGTTCCGTGTCCGGCGCCACAGGATCTTCGGGCTCGCCTTTGTTGTTCAGATATGGAATCAGGACCGTGAAACGGCAGCCGCGCACGGGATAGGGCAGCGCGGCGTGAGAAACGGAATTAGCCATCGCCTCCCGACTCCGTCTGCCCCGGTCAGTAAATTCTTACGCCCTGGACGCCGATCATCACGGGCCTCGCATAGTCCGTCATGCCGACCCAGCGCGCGGCCGGCTGCTCCTCCACGTATTCGATCATCATTCCAATCATCGTGATACGTCTGACCTGCGGCAATACATACTCGATCTCCCCGCCGATAGTCGTAATCCGCCGTACAGGATCGGGCGCATACTCGATCTCCCCACCGATGGTCGTTACGCGGCGAATGCTCGGCATGATTTATTCTTCTTCCGTATCTTCGGGCGTATACCGCGTCACCTGCTCGATCACGACGGGATGGCCCATGCGATCCTGCTGCACGACGCTGGTCGTCTTGACGCCGACCGGCATCTCGACTTTGGCCGTGACCTCGATCGCGGGCTGCTCCTTTAGCGCGTCGGCGATAGGGGTCACGTCCAGGGGCGGGATGACCGGCGCGGGAATGTCGCGCACCGCCCGCTCGATGGCGTCGGCGATCGGCTGAGTGTCCGGCGCCGGGGTGGTGATCTGCGGCTTGATCTCGATGCCCGGCTGCGGCAGGGAGACGTTGAGATGGATCGGCAGGGTCAGGTCAAGTTTTTGCGGCGTCGGTTCGGGGAGCGCCAATTGCGCGCGGGCGATGATCTCCTGCTCCTGGAGCACCGTCATCGCCTTTTGCACGGCGGCCAGGGAGTCGCTGAGCGCGCTCATTCGCGCGCCGTCGGCGGCCTGCGCCTGCCGATGCGACTCGCGCTCGACTTCCTGCTCCATCTCTTGCGCGCCGTTATTTCCATTGGGCGGATATTCCGCCAATCCCGGCAACCGTAGGCCGTTGGGCGGCGCGCTGCCCAGGCCGCCCGCCGCCTGCCGCTCCAGGTCAGCTTGTTCTTCGCGCCTGATCTTTTTCTGCTCTATCTGCCAATCGAAGCCCATGCGGCCCGACGAAGTTTCATTGCTCGCCCACCCATAACCCACGGCAATCTTCAAGGCCTCGGCGAGCGTCTTGGGGTCTTCTTCTTCAAGCTCGGGCGCGGCCAGGTCGAAGGCTTCAATGGCCGGGATGCGCTTCGGCGCGCTGTCCGCGTCCAAGACCGGCTCGCCCTCGGCATCCTGTTCCTCGACTTCTGCGGGCAATAATCCGGCTTCGATAGCGGTCTCTAATACGCGCTGATAGATCGGTTGCCACACCTGCCATAGCATAATGTCCTGGAAGTGGCTGAACTTGCGCAGGGCGGGAAGCTGCTGTGCCGTGGCGCTGGCGAGATTGGCGTTGGCGCCGTCCGAGAGCATGTACTCCGGCATCTGCGCGCCGATGGCGGTCATCATTTTGATCTGCCGCCCGTCCTCGGCCACGTCCGCTGCGCTGATCTTGTTGGAGACCTCCGACCATTCTTCTTTATCATTGCTGACAATTAGTGAGCCGGGCGGCGGCGGCTGCTTGTATTGCGCGCGTTTCGTGACGACCTGCGACGGCGTGCCGCCGATGAGCTTCACCCACCACAGCAACGCGCCGCGCCAATGGTTCTGCCGGGCGCGGCCTTCGAGCCAGTCTTTGTAGGCGCGCAGCCAGGGCAGGATACGGAAGAGTTCGGGCCGCCCGCGCGTCTCGTAGGAGCATTGATTGATGGCGATGTGCAGCACGTTGGCGGCGGGGATCTCGTCGTCGATATTCTCGAAATCGCCCGGCGTGCCGTCCGTCTGGCCGCCGAGTTGGTGATAGCCGCGCGCGCGCTTGCGGAAGCCGCGCTCGGTGCGTATCCAGTCGATCTCCCAGGGCGGCAGGGGAACGATGACGACTTGCTCATCATTTTTGAAAAATCGGATAAATAATTCGCCGTCAAGTTGCAGATCATTACAAAATGATTTTTCGTACTGTTGGACGGCGTTCTCAGGATTGAGCCGGAATTCTTCCAGGATTTTCTCGACCTGCTCGTTGCGATAGGTGACGGTCAACCCATCCCCGACCGAGAAATAGGTCGTCAGGGCGATGGCGGCGTTCGCCAGCGGGTTGCGCTCCCAGGCCATGTGGCAGCGCGCCAGTACCGCTTTGCGCGTGACGAAATCCCACTCGCGCAGCGGATCGGCGGTCGGGAACTGGGACAGGTTTTCAGAATAGCGATAGGGGCGGTCGAACTGGAAGTGGAACGTGGATTCCGCTTCCGCGATATAGGTCTTGACGATCGCGGCTTTCTGCTCCGGCGTGGCCCATTCGGGGACGACCAACGGCATAGAATAGTCTACGCCATCATCAATGAAGGTCTGCGTATTAGGCGCGACCGCGCCGCCGGGGTCTTCGGCGGCGAAGAGCAAGAGCAGGCGAACGAATGCGCTGCGAACTCTGCGCCAGGCCGCCGACATGCTGGCGGAAAGAAATTCAATCACGCGTCGATGGGCGCATGGCTCTGCTCCTTCGGCATCCTAATCCAGGGCCGGCCCTGTCCAGTTCTCATCATCGCGCCGCACAAAATCAGGCTTGACGCGGCCCGCGCCGTAGTAGTCGGCGCCGTCGTCGATCGTATGTGGGCGCGGCGCGATCCAGACGGACGGGAAGATCGGATCGAGCAGCGCGGCGAGCGCATCAATAGTCGCTTTGAGAAATTCTGTATTGAGCGGCTTCGACAACTTCTCCATACGCATCACCTCCTGACAGGTCTAACTCCGTGATGGCCCACACCAACGCGTCCATCCGGTTAGGCGAATATGCCGTTCCCGGCGCCCACGAGCACATCTCGTCTTCCAGTTCGGGGAACTGGCCGACGTGATGGACGCGGCGATGCTCGTAGTGCGCCGCGACCGGCTCGGCGCGCTGCGCTTTGCCGCGCGAGGCCGTGACCAGCTTCACGCTCGGCGCGCCGGGGATAGTCTCGATCGTACGCGCGACCATCTCGCCGCCGAAATTGGCCTCGGCCACGAGCGCGTCAGCCTTGAGCCGGTGATAGAGCGCGACGGCGGCGGCCGCCCATATGCCGGGGCTGGCCTGTATTGTACCATCCGCCAAGATAAAGCCGTGTGTTTCCGGATAGCCCAGGCAATTACACGGCCCGCAGCCTGCCGCCACGATGCCGCAGGCGTTGCCGTCCGCCGCCCCGCTCGGATCCACGCCGACGACGACGCGCGTAAGACGCGGGGCCTCGGCCACGCGCAGGGAGTCGATCAGTTCCGGCGTCCACAGCGCGCCCGGCATGGCGTCCAGGTCTTCGGCTTCGATCTCCTGCCGGTAGGCCAGAGCCGTCATATCGTCCGTGATCTCGTCCAGCGCCGAAGCCGACAGATGCGGATTGGCGCGGCTATGGAAATGGAACGCCGCCCAGCGGCCACGTTTATCTTTTTCCGCGCGCTTGTAGAGTTTGGCCGCATGGCGCTTGTCGCGCGCCTTGCTCACGCTGCGGCTGTGCAGTGAAGGCGGCGTGTAAACGAATACCGCGTCGCCGTCATTATCCAGGAGCATCGGCGCGCCGACATTGCCCCAGGCATCCTCCGCCATCAATTGATATTCATCCAACAGCAAAAGATCGGCATAGTCTCCCCGCAACGTGTCGGCGTTCCAGGCGCTTTTGGCGCGGATACGGTTCTCTGTGCCGACCCGCTCGATGATGTGCAGCGTCTCATTTTTATAAAGTCGGCCCGCGTCAATCGGCGCTTGCAGGGCGGCCTTGACCTCGTGCCAGAAACGGTCGAGCTGCTCCTGCGTCGGCGTCGCGTACAGGATGCGCCGACCGGCCAGGAACTCCCGCACCGCGAGAATGGCGACGCCGACGGTCTTGCCGCCGCGCCGCCCGGCGCGGATCACCTTGCGCTTGGCGGCGCTCTCGATAAAACGCCGCTGCTCAGGATGCGGCTCGCGGAGGCGGGCCGTGACCTGCGGCGGCAGCGCCGCCCGGCGCGCCTTCTCCGCCAGCAGGAGCGCCGCCTGTTCCCGCTCCTGACGTGGAAGCGCGAGCAAAGAGTCCAGAGAGTAGATCATTCAATTCTCTTTCCGACATGCGCGAAAGCTGCTCGATGGTGATCGGCCCGCCGTCCGGCCCGCTGTGCTCAAAATGTTTTGTTACCGTTCCCTCGGCGCGGTCTAAAAACGCATTGAGCAAACTTGCTTGGGGTTCAAAAAGAAGCGCCGCATAGACTCGCAACACGACGGCTTGTTTGAGTGTCACCCCTTCGCCAATGGACAAGAGTTTTCGCGCCAATTCCATTGACTCTTGCGCGGCTTCGCCAGGCGTCATCTCGCCATAGCGTTTGATGATTTCTGTCCAACTCTCGCCGCGCTTGGGCGCCCCCTTGAGATTAACACGTGGGTCATCCCGCCCTGTGAAAGGTTTTCCGCGCGGTTTTGCTTTTGCCTTAGAGTTAACTCTTGACTTCCTTTTCAGCATTGCGAACCTTCACCCCACGGCGTGCGCCACAACCAGCACACCTCTTTGATTTGCTGTCCGTATCGGGGATTCTTCCGCAATATTCACACTCCATCGTAGAAGCGGAATCCGACGTTGATTTGTCGTTATCAACGCCTTCGATTTCGATCAACAAATCCCGTCCCGCTTTGCGGATCGTGAAATTTCCGCGCTTGCGCAGACTTATCATCGCGGGGCGGTCTAGCAATTCAGGGAACTCCACATGTTTTTCTTCGCCGGATATGAAACGCATCGTCAATTATCTCCTTTAGGTGGCGGTCATTTCGATTCCGCGCGCCGGATGAACTCGCGCGCCTGCTGGTCGTGCATGGAAAGCATGGCATTCATGGAGTTGGTTTGCAGCGTCAGCGCCTTGATCTCCTCGGCCAGCCTGCCCATGCCCTCGCGGTACAGGCCGTTGTTGTCCTGCAGCGCGGCCAGGAACGACTCGCGCTGCTCGTCCAGGAAGCGCCGCCACTCCGTTTGGTTGGATTTCGACTCGTCGTGCGCGCGCTTGTCGCGCTCCAGGGTGAAGAAGACAAACACCGCGACGATGGCGATCTCCGGCACGAGCCGCGTGAGCGCGGCCCAGTCCAGCCCGGTCATGGATCACGCGCGCCGTTTCGTGATGAGGAATGTCGCCTGGTTGATGACCAACGCCGTGAAGAACGCCCGCAAGGCGGGCTCCGCGTTCGCGGGATAGCACGACCAGTCGGACGCGCATTGGCTGGCGACGACGCCGACCGCCGAAAGCGCGAGCAGGCCCGCCATGACCTGCCGCTTGCGCAAGCCGTCGAGCGCCGCGTACCAGCCGTCGAACTTCGGCAGGTAGGAGGCCGCCAACGAGAGCAGGAGGCCGGAAAGTGCGGAAAGATTCTCTGGTGTCATGTCATGCTCCTTTGCAAATGGGCGGGAAGCCCAGCCGCTCCCCGCCCGAATAGGGGAGGCGCGCTAGAGTGTAACACGAATCGGGCGGCGCGCAAATGGGGGACTAACGAAAAGCAAACTCTATTGCAGATCGTCGTCTTCCCCCTCCGGCCCCCACAGCAGCGCCCACAGCAGCAGCGCATAGAGCGGCAGGGCGATGCACAGCGGGCCGTAGGCGGCGAAGGCGAGCTTCAATGAATCCAGATACGCCATATCAGGACGCCCAGGCCGACGATGGCGAGCCAGGCCAAAAGGTCGAGCGCCATGACCGCCAGCCACATCACTACGAGCGCCGCGCCGTGGGCGCGCTCAGATTCCGGCGCGTCCATTTTACTTCGCTTCAGATTGCGCGGGTTCTTTTTCATCATCTGGCGCGGCTTGCTTCGCGGCCTCGATGAAAAGCAGAATGTCATTGTAATGGCCGATGTATTCCATCCGGCGCGACTTCGGGATGGCGTTGAACATTTCTCCAATTGCCTTCACCGTCTCTTCGGCTTCTTGCTTAGTGAAACTACCTTGGGACATGATCTTTTCTCCTTTGTATTATTTCAAAACCTCGGCGGCCTCGCGCCCGCCGGGTAGGGCAGGCCCGTGAGCGCCGCGCCGATGATGCGCCGCCCGGAGCGCCGAGTGAACGGCTCACGCCAATAGGCCCCCGCGTAGGGCACGATCTCAACCATCCCGCCCCTTTCCAGAACGTCCAGGTATTTCTGCGCCGCGCGCTTGCTCATGCCGATCCCCAGGCGCAGGGTTTCCAGCGACGGCACGCGACCCTCGGCGACCGAGCGCGCGGCGGACACGCGGTCGCAGGCGCGGACGAACTTGAGAGTCCTGGAAACCCAAAACTCGCGGTGATGTGCAGCGACTAGGGCCACCGGCGGGCGGAATTCGTACCGCATGAGCGGCACGGCGGCAAGCGGGCGCGTGGGCGCGAGCAGGCGCGGCCAGCGGCGGGCGATGATGAATCCGAGATATATCCCGGAGATAAGGCCGACGAAGAAGTTCAACATGACTCATTTTATAAGCGGGATGGTCAATTCGACGACACCGACGATCAACGCCACGAGAAAAAATATCAAGGCTGCGAAGAGTTGTTGTTCAGGAGATACCGTGATCGCGCCGATAGCAGACAGCAAAGCGGTGAGCGTCGCCTGTATGCCCATCCCGACTAAGACAAGTTTCATTTCCGTTTCGGCTTCGGCGGTCGGCCCACGCCGCATTGATTTCGATTGTCACGGTAAGCCATGACCTCTGCGCGTGAAAATACCAGAGCGAAGCCGAAATGTACACAACGTAACCGACCATTTTTGACATGCTGACGTATATTGTTCCCATTTGCACACCTAGCAATTGAGCAGCTTCTCTGGTTGGTATTTGATCTTCTAGCGTTGGCGGAAAAATAAGAGAAGAATCATCTTCCGGATTCCATTTTGATTTCAATTTCATATGACAAGAAGTACAAAGCATGATGACTGACTCTGGATCGGAATAATCCGGGTGATGGCCATGGAGCAATTTTTTCTTTCCGCAGCTCTCGCATTGTCCGTCGGCTCTGTCTTTTGCTGCCTTGAGCGCCTCAGGTGTTGGCTTTGCCAACTGTTGCGCGCGTTGTCGAGTAAATCCGAAACGCTTTGCAATCTTGGCGTAAGATAAGCCCTCCAGTTTCAAGCGGAGAACTTCTTCGCGCCTCGGATCGTTCATTTTGATTTCGCCTTGCCTCTCCGTTTCGCAAGCCATTCAATCAACAGTTCGCGTATAACCTGTGACAACCCGCCGCGCTTATCCTTGCTGGCTTCCATCGCTTCGGACTTAAGCGCCGGTTCCAGAGCCAGAATTACCCTTTCCGTCTTTGCCATGATTCTAACCTTTTTCCTGCTTGCGCTTTTCATAAACTTTCATATAATTATATAAGCAATACGGACGGGCGTCAAGCCTGAAAATAGAACGGAATTAGCACACATAGATAGCCCGGAAACGCGGTTTCCGCGCCAACTAACTCTAACCAAGGCTATCTCTCAAAGCCGTTGAAACATGCTATAAAAGAGACATGAACAAGACCAACCAACAGAAACGCATCAGGATCATCCGCGAAATCGCGCGCGAACTGCGGCAGGATAGAAACCGCAACGCGGCCTACGCGATGAAGGCCGCCCGCCGCTACGCTGATTGGTTCGTGAAATAACCATGACCGCCCCGCGCCCCGCCCCGCTCGACTTCTCCCGCGCTGACCGCGCCGAAATCGCACGCCTGCTCTACGGGACGCGCGACCTGACCCGTCAGAAGACCGCGAAACTTTCGCTGGCCCGCGCCGAGATCGGGCGGCTGGCCGACCTGCTGGCGCAGGCGCGCACCGACTTAGCTGTAGCGAATGAGATCATCGAGCAGCAGCGCGCGGCGCTGGACGCGGTGCGCGCGGCGCTGCCGAATGAATAGACCGGCCCCCGCGCCCGCGACGAACGGCGCGCGCCAGTCTGCGGATTGGCGTAACGCGGGAAAAAGCCCCGCTCGGCGGCGCGGGAGCCGGATCAACTAAAAAGGAGAATCAAAATGACCCCCCTTATGAAAGAAAAAATAAAGGAAGAACTCACGGATGGTCTTCTCCGTGAGTTAGGGGACAGATGGAACAACGCGCGCATCCGATGCACGCGTTCCGTGGAAGGGGTCGAGGGGGAGACCGAGGGGGAAGCATACCGGTATTATTACCGGTATGCTTCCACCGAACAGGTGGAAGACAAATCTGATCGCCCCCTAAATGGGGGGGTGAAGATAGTCGTGAACCGGCAGGGGGCGTATCGGATGAATCTTTCCACTGGGAAGGTGGAAAGATTGGGGGATTTCGGTAAGAAGAATGTTTACCCCGGTGATGGAAGCACCATCACCGTGTGGGTATTCAAATATTATCCGGAGATTGCCCCATGACCCCCGGAGTTGGTAAATCCTTCATCGATCCCGAAATGGCCGAGCAAATCCGCGCGCGCGGCCTGCCCGTCGCGGCGCACCTGTCGCCCGCGACCCAGCCGGAAGACGACGGTCGGCGCGCCGACCTGACGAATTGGGAAGCCGCTTACCTGGAAACGATGAACAAGTTGCGCGCCTGCCGCTGGTCGCATCGCGTCCAGGCCGAGGCCGCTGACCGCGCCGAGTTGGAAGTGAAACGCCTGCGGACGGAGAATACCCTGTTGCGCGCGGCGCTGGCTGAGTGGCATCGCTCCGACCGCAAGGCGAGCGCGCCGCCACGACCTTGAGCAAAAGGAGAGACAAGCATGACCGGCGTCACATTTGTTACACTCGGCAACGGCCAGGTCGCCGTCGTCACAGCAGCGGGCTACGAGACGTTTGATGACTTCCGCGCGGCGGCGGACTATGCCGCCCGCCCTGAGCCTGACGAAAGCCCGCCGGAGCCTAAGCCGCGCAAGGCCCCGACCGACAGCGCGCGCGTCAGCCTGGCGTGCGGGCACGTCCAGGAATTCAAGGATTATCATTATCTGTTACTGCCGCGCGTCGGCGACCTGCTCTGGTGCTACCAGTGCGCGCCGGGCGACGAGCGCGCGGTGACGCAGGTCGAGATGCTGGATTGAGCGACACGGCCCCGCCAGCCCGACAGGGCGGCCAGGAGGCAGGCTAACAAGCCGGGGCGCGGGCGTCAAAGCCCGCCGGGGCCATTGGGAACGAAATCACAAACACAGGAGATATAAAATGTCCGAAACGATCAGTCTCAAGGGGTTGGACAAAACTAAAGTTCTGGCAGTCCTATACAACGGCGCGAGAGTTCAAGGTCTAGGCTTTCTACATTACGACTCTGCGCCTATGAGCGCGGAAGATGCAAAAGAGCAACTGAAACGTGGCTCTTACTTTGATTACCTGAGCGGACGGGTGATGAAAGTTGATCTTTCAAGCGACGAGCTTGACCCGTGGCTTTATGATCGAGACAACGGTCAGGGAGCAGCGGCGCGTATGATCAATGCGCTCCGTGCTACGGATGACACTAACCCTGAAGAAGCCGAAATATCCCATAAGGAAGGGACACTCAAGGCGGCAGTAAAGTTTTTAGGAAAGTAATGACCATGAAGAATATTTGCCTGCGCTGCTGGCTGGCCTTCTGGGGCTGGGGGCGGGGGCATTGCCGGCACTGTTTTTGTTGCAAGTAGGAAACCGTTACCGCCCCCGACGCGGCCTTACCCGCACTACAGCGGCGCGCAAGCGCGCCGGGCGGCAGAAAGAGATCAAGGCCATAATCTGATTGGCGATCAGACTCTATCCCGAAGGTGACGATCACACAAAGGACAAAGGAAATGAACACCGACATGGAATTGACTTACGAAGACATTGAGCAGCCGCCAGAAGATGAAACTCCTCCCCCCGACGCGCCCGCTGGCGCGGCGATTGCGCCGGTGATCGACACGACCGCCATCGCGCCGCAGGTGGTGGACCCGGAGACGCTGCCCGACCTGGAGGCCGCCGAGCCGGGCATCTCGCTGAACCCGAAGTACCGCGAGTTCAACGAAGAAGGCGAGAGCGTGCGCGCCGTGTTCTGCGGCTTCACGACGATGCAGAGCCAGAACCAGGCGAAAGCCATCCCCGTCGCTATCTTCCAGACGCGGACGGAAGTTTTCGTCAATGCTGGCGCGAACCTGGTGCAACAGGTAAAGGCGCTCAAGCCTCAGACCGCGGTGCAGATTACCTACAACGGCAAGGAGAAGACCAAGAGCGGGAACTACGTCAAGACCTTCGACGTGCGCCTGCTGGTCTTCCCCAAGCCGGGCGCGCGTAGGGACGGGGTGTCCCCGTCCGCCGCCGCGAACGGCGACCGCGAACGGTGGGAGAAGTTCCTGAAAGCGCAGGAGGCCAAGGAGTCGGACATGCGTCAGGCCCTGGGCACGCTGCGGGTGAGCGAATGGCTCAAGGCGAAGCCGGGCCGCACTTTGGCCCAGGCGGAGAAGATCGTCATCGAAACGATGAATCCGTTCTAAGTGACCTATTGGGTGTTGGCTCAGCCCGGCGCGGCGCGCGTTGACCGCGCCGGGCACATCCCCCTAAGGAGAAATGACCATGAGCAAAGAAAGCGAATGCGAATTCAAGGCGCGCTACCTGCAATCCGAACTGGACGACTACCGCGCCGCCGACGAGCGCCGCGCCGAGCAGGAAGAGCGGGCGCGCCGCGAGCGCAGGCGGGAGCGTGAAGAAGAGTTCCGCGCCGCCGCGCGCCAGGCCGACGACTGGCCCGAGGCGCTGCGCAAAGGCGCGGCGCTGTATCGGCGCAAAGGCGCTTCCACCGAAATTGGGGATGACGATGCGCCTTTCTGGGAGAACAGTGCCCGCGCCTGCGAGCGCGCCCTGGAAATCTGGAAGGCGGTTGAGCGGGATGGGGCCACCGAGATTGCGGATCTCGAAGCGCGCATCCTCGCGCTGCGGGACGTGATGCGACAGGAGACGGCGCGGCGGCTGCGGCTGGCCGAGCCGCTCATCGAAGAGTACGCGCAGACGGCGCACGCGCTTCTGACGCTGACGCCCGAAGGTTTCCTGGACTGGTAAAGGAGATGACCATGACGAAGTTACGAGAAGCGGCGCTGGCCGCATGGGAGCAGCGCAAGCAGCAAATGGCGGAAAGCGACGCTGAAAAGAAAATCGAGTTGGGGCTGCGTACCCGCGCCGCGCTCACCAAAATCGGAGTCCACGCCGATCTCGTGGACGGGACCAGCGCCCTTGTGGACGGCGTGCACCTGCGCCGGAGCACGGACGGCGATTGGCAGGTGGCCGGGACGTGCCCGGACTGCGGCGCGGCGGGCTGGTCGCCGCCAGTGAGCGACCTGGCCGGGATCGGGCAATACCTGGACGAGTTCCGGCTGGACTACGGCCATGTCTGCCGTGGTTATGGTTATTCCGATCACGACTTGCCGAACGCGTCCGACCGTCTGCTGGCCGCGCTCGCCTACTGGCTGGCCGAGCAGCAGGGCGGGCAACCATGATCCACACCGTAGCGCCATCCCCGGAACAGGTCGCACGCAATATCTACTGCGCGACCAACCTGAGCCAACGTAATGATGCCTATGCCAAATCGCAGGAGCGGCAATTCATTGACCTGGCCGCGCCGCACATTGAAACGGCACTGCATGAAGAAGCCGCCGCCGAGCGCGCCGCCTGCGCCCGCGACGTGTGCCCGCGCTGCGCGGCGGGGCAGATGCAGGCCCGTAAAAATCCGCTGGGCGAATGGGTGCATGCCGAGCCGGACGGAGTCACGCTCTGCCGCGCCGCCGGCATCTGGGAGCGCGGGCTCCTTGAGCAGGCGAAATGAGCGGCGGAAGCCACACTCACGAAATCGCCGCCGCCAATGTATGGCTTATCTGGTGGTCGGAGGGCGGCATCGTCCAGGACATTGCCGCGCTCTTCGATTACGAGGACGCGCGCAAGACCGTGACCGCTATGAAGGCCCTGCACGGGCGCAGATCTGTACAGCGCAGACTCATCACGCTGGACAGCCTGCCGCTGGACGTGGTCGAATGGCGGCGGAAGAATATCATCCCCCCCGCCTAGGAGGAACAAACATGAAAATCACCATCCGCCCCGCCGCCTTCCCCTGCCCGCTAGGAGCTTGCCCGCCTGGGCTGTTCCTATGCGGGACGACGACCCTGGGATTCAAGGACGCGCAGGGGGAAATGCACAACGTCATTTCCGGAGAGCTCTTCACGGGCGGCGAGGACGACGAGGCCGCGCGCGCGCGGCTCACGGCGACGCCGTGCGAAATGCTGACGGAGTTGCAACAGGCCGTCAGCGCCGCGCGCGCCGCGCCTGTAGTCGGGCGCAAACCAGTGCGCCAACGAACCACGCAGGCTGAAGGCGGCGGGCGGGCGGCAAAATTCCAATTGACTCGCCGTCGCATCCGCGTTATAATGCGGTTATCTTAGTCGCCGTCGTCAGGCTGCAAGGCCAGGCGGCGGCGCGGAGAGCGCGGCTGGCGTGGCAGCCAGACCGCTGACAACCCGGAGCAAAGACCTTTACGGTCGTAAGACGCTGGCTTGGTATCTGCCTTTTTCCGGGTTCGGGCAGGTGGCCGCCAAGCCGCCGGGCCAGCGTCCTATGTCCGCAAGGGTCTTTTTCTATGTCTGAGTTAGGCCAACAGGCTGAAGAGTACGCCAAAGCGGGATGGTACGTCTTCCCGATCAAACCGCGTGATAAGACACCGCTCACGCCGCACGGGTTGAACGATGCGACGATACGAATCGACATCATCCGCCGCTGGTGGGAGAAGGCGCCGCAGGCCAACATCGGACTCAACTGCGGCAAGTCCGGCCTGATCGCCATTGATCTTGACAAGCACGGCGAGCAAGACGGCTTGACGCAGTGGGAAACACTCACGCAAAGATATGGTTTGAATCCGATGACCGCCATCTCTCTGACCGGCGGCGGCGGCCGCCATCTCCTTTTCAGAATTCCCCAGGATTGCAAAATCAAAAACAGCGCCGGCAAGCTCGCGCCCGGCATTGATGTGCGCGGCGCGGGCGGCTACGTGGTTCTGCCCCCTAGTATTCACCCAAACGGAAAACCTTATGCCTGGTCGGACGACGTGGCGATTGAGCCGCTGCCCCTGCCCATCCTAGACCTGCTCACCCGCGAGCCTGATCCCTGGCAGGTGTTCACGCTCAAGGACGCCTTCGCGCCCCGAGACCCGCTCATATGGATCGTAGAGGGGATCATCTCCGAGGGCAGCCTATCCATCTGGTACGGCGCGCCGGGCACGCTCAAAAGCATGTTTCTTTCGGATATGGCCGTGAGCGTGGCTGCCGGCTATCGCTGGTTGACGCAGCCCGACAATCCGATGACCGGCCTCGTCACTGCGCCGGGCGCAGTCCTGTGGCTTGACTTTGACAATGGCCAGCGAAGAACGCACGAACGTTTCGCGGCCCTGGCGCGGGCGCGCGGAATTTCTGATGCCGCGCCGTTTTACTATGTCAGCATGCCGGAGCCGATCCTGGCCGCCGGGGACGGCGAGTCGGTGCGCGCCCTGGCCGCGCGCATGGTAGACCGCGACGTGCGCCTGCTCGTGATTGACAATTTGAATGTCATCGCGGGCGAGGCGGACGAGAACTCCGCCGAGATGAACGGCCCCATGTCCGGGCTGCGCTGGCTGGCAGAAACCGGCGCGGCGGTCGTCGTCATCCATCACCAGCGCAAGAGCAACGGCCTGGCGACGCGCGCAGGCGAGACCCTTCGCGGCCACGGCACCATCGAGGCCAAGCTCGACCTGGCCCTGCTCATCACGCGCGAGGAAGAGACCGTGACAGTCACGCCGACCAAGACGCGCGGGCCGATGATAAAAGCCTTCTCCGCCAAGTTCGCTTTCGAGAACGACCCATCGCACGAACTGGTCACCGCGCGTTTCTGGCCGTCCGAAACTGCCGCCGCCGACGCGGACGCGGACTTGCCCGACTCTGAGCTGCAAACCTTGATCCTGGGGGAGCTCCAAAAGTTCGGGGAGATGTCGGCAAACCAGATTTACGAGCGCATCGGCGGCAACCGGAACAAGGTGCTTGACATGATCCGGCACATGAGGGGAGGCAAGCAGTTGGGGGAGAAGAAAGGCAATCGCGGCGGTTTCCTGCTCTACCCGCTCGATTGACGATCTTGGCTGAGCCAAAAAAGAAGGGATACCAGGCATACTGGTATCAACTGGTATCAACTGTGATGATACCGGTCAAACTGCATACAGTCGCATTATTTCTGGTATATGGTATCAAGTGGTACCAACCCGGCTTTTTCCCCGTCTCTCTCTAAGAGAGACGGGGAAAAAGTCAAAAAGCGGGCGGAATGTGAGAACTGTTTGATTGGCTTATGATGGAACTTTATTCGAGGATGTTGGCTTACTTAGAAAAGCTTCCGGCGGCCATCTCAGGCTCCGGCGGCCACAACGCGACCCTGCGCGTGGCCTGCGAATGCTTCCGCTTCGGCCTGGAGCGCGTCGAGGCTTGGGACGCGCTCCAATGGTACAACGCCAATCGTTGCAGCCCGGCGTGGAATGAGAAGGAATTGCGCCACAAACTGGACGACGCGGAAAAGATCGTCTGCCGCACGGGGGAACAGGGCGCGCGCGTCCACATCGCCGCAGGCCGCCGCGCCCTGCGCGCCTTCGTCCCGCCGCCGCCTCCCGAACGCTACCGCGGGCGCATGGTCGCGCCGACGATCCCGGTATGCCAGCGTAGCGCGGCGGACGAAGAACTTTGGTGGGCGAAAGTCGCCCAGGAGCGCGGCGCGGCGCTGGAAGCTTGGGACCATCCCAAGCGGAGGCCGGAATGAATTGTATCCGTTGCGGTCAAGGAAGCTTGACGACCTTTACCACAGTCAGGCGTATCGAGTCGGACGGCCATCACGTCGCTTTCCGGCAATGTGACTTGTGCTTGCAGATGTGGGACGGTAAGTTCATCCCCTTGAATAAAATAAACTTCGACTCGCTGCCCTGGGCCGCCGGATCAATGGCTCCCAAATATTGCGCGCGCCGCGGCGCGCCATATGCTCAGACGCATCACTATTTTCCTGTCGTTTTGGCGCGTGAACACGGCATCAATCCCGATGATTGGCCGACTGAAGATTTGTGCGATGATTGTCACGGCCTTTGGCATTCCATCATCACGCCGGAATTGACAAAAAGGAATTGGCAGAATGGAAAACTTACCGCAAGCAATCCTTGACCTGATGGAGCAAGCCCGTCTTGCCGAAGAGAGAGTCGGACGTGAAAAGCAGCTGCGCGGCTTCGTGCCTATCGGCCTGGTCGCCCGCGCCTTTCGCCTGCGCGTGGAGGCGGCGCGCGCGCAGGCCGCGTGGGAGCGCGTGCTGCGCGAAGCCGCGCCGGACGCGCTCCCGGAGGGGATGGGCGCATGAGATTGCTCGACCTGTTCTCCGGCGCCGGAGGGGCGGCGGTCGGTTATCATCGCGCCGGTTTCTCGGAGATCGTCGGCGTGGATCGCTACTCCCAGCCGCGATATCCGTTCGATTTCGTCCCGGCCGATGCGCTGGAATACCTGGCTGCGCACGGGCGCGAGTTCGACGCTGTCCACGCTTCGCCCCCGTGCCAGTTCTACAGCGAAGCCACGCCCGAAGACTACCGCGCATCGCATCCCGACCTGATCGCGCCCGTCCGGGATGCATTGCGGGAGCTCGGCAGGCCCTACGTCATCGAGAACGTGGCGGGCGCGCGGGCCCTGCTCGTCAACCCGCTCATGTTGTGCGGATCGGCTTTAGGCCTGCCCATCGAGCGGCACAGGTTTTTCGAGATTTGGCCGGAGCAATTCGAGCTCACGCCGCCCTGCGCGCACCATTACGGCGCGACCTGGGCCATGATCGGCGGGCAAAGTCGCCGAGTTGAAATCCCGGTGCTGTGCTCCGGGGGCGGGGACGGGCAGCGCGCCAAGCGGAAGAACCACAGACCGCGCTCCACGGTCGCCGAGATCGGATGGGCGATGGGGATTGATTGGATGCTCCAGCGCGAACTGACCGAGGCCATCCCGCCGGCCTATACGGAATTCATCGGCACGATTTTATTGCGCGCAATGCGGGAGGACTTATGAGCATCTATGTCAACACCGAGGGCGCGCTGGTCGTCGGGCGCGGCTGGACGCTGACCGCCGAAACCAATACCGCGTTGGATGAATACCACGCTGAGCCGGACTGCGCCGGGCTGTTCAGCGTGGACGGCTGGTGCATCGTCGGGACGTACACGCGCTGGCACACGCGCCGCCGCGCCGCCGCCATTCAGCCGGGCAGGTTCGGCCTGATCCTGGGCAACTGCTTCTTCGGCTTCTGGCAGGACCCGGAAGCGGAAAGCTGCCGGCCATGAGCAAATACGGGGCGAAGCCCGTCACGCTCGACGGCCACCGCTTCGCGTCGCAGGCCGAGGCCGCGCGCTATGGCGAGCTGAAGCTGCTGGAGCGGGCGGGGAAAATCGCGGATCTGACTGTTCATCCGCGCTTTCCGATCACGGTCAACGGTCACAAGATTTGCGTTTACGAGGCGGATTTTTGGTATGTCAACCTTGAACAGGCCAGGAATTGCGTGGAGGATGTCAAAGGATTTTTGACCATCGCCTACCGCCTGAAGAAAAAACTGATGCTGGCAGTCCACGGCATCGAGATCAAGGAAATTGACGCGTCCACTCTGCGCAAAAGGAGCAGGCGATGAATGACAACGAGTTCCGACTCAAGCTCCAGGCCGCCCACCAGTCGAAGGACGACGGCGCCTGGGCACTGTGCGAGTTCTGCCTGGAAGCGCGCGAAGCCGGATACCCGCAGTGGGACGAGCGCATCGCCGCCTACGAGCGTCGCAGCCCTCGCACGGTACGCGATTGGGCAAGAGCTGCGGAATTCCGCCAGAACATAATCGGGGTGATGGGAGACTTGACCTATTCATTCTACCTGGTCGCGGCGCGCCATCTGGATCGTATCCACGTGTCCGATGTCATTCAATTGATGGAGACATGGGCCGTGACTCCCGGCGCGACGCTGGAAGCCTTCGCCGCGCAGCTGCACGACATGGCGGGCGGCGGCGCGGATGCGGACGCGGACGCGGAGCTGCTCTCAGGCAAGCTCCGCCGGTGGCACTCCGAGATTCTGGGCGAGATCGACCGCGCGCCGGCGCGGCTGCGCGACGCGCTGCACCTGGCTGCCGACGTGCTTGCGGATGCGAAGTGGGGGGCGGACGATGACTCCGGCGCGCGCGTGATGGAGATTTGGAGCGCGCGCGAAACGGCGCTCTATCTTGAGCGCCATCCTGCCGATCATCCGCGTTTCGTCGCGCTCACGGGCCGCGCCTGGGCGGGCGTGGCGCGGGTGGTGGTCAGGGCCAGCAGGGAGAACGGGAGCGGAGATAATTGATAATGCGTTTCATATCCGGTGAAGAAAAACACAGGCAGTTCCCAGAACTTACAGACAAGCCTGAGACAGTAAATCTGTATGAGCGCGGAAATTTCACGATTAACAAAGCAGGACGAGATTTACTGATCGAGATCGTACAAGACGGCACACCTGCATCACCCGCCCTACGGCGGGGGACGCCAGGTGCAAGTGTCTATTACAGCAACGACGGGCGCGGCCCAGGCATGGCGCGCATCATTTTGACCAAGAACGACATGATAAAGTTCGAGTGGAAACCGAGCGCGCAGAGCCGCAAGTGGCGCAGCGCGGCACTTCCGGCGGCATTTTGGAACTCGGAACACTGCGGATGGAAGTTGCGCAAGGTGAAGAAACCCCGGCACTTGCGCCCGGGGCAAGTGTGAACGTTTCCGAAGCCCGCGCTCGGCCTGCCGACGCTGCCGCCGCGCGATCGCACCGAGGCGCGGCTCATGGAGCTGCTCAGGGTGAAGGCATGAACGCGATCGGCTTCGACTCATGGCATGGTTATTACAAACCCTGGCCTAAAAATATCTTGCTAGCCGAGTCGTATCGGCACCCGGCGAAGGTGAGTTTCGCCCTGGCCGAGCGCATTTACCGCCACTGCCTGGACGAGGTCTGGCTCAAGCCTGGAAATCGAGTCATTGATCCTTTCGCAGGGATCGGCGGCTTCGCCTTCCACGCGATGCAGTTCGGGATGGACTTCGTCGGCATGGAGCTTGAACCGGACTTTATCGAGCTGGCCCAGGAATCCTATACCTGCCCAGGCTTCGACCGCGACTTCTGGCGGCGCTATCAGGGCCGCCAGGAGTTCATCGGCCTGTTGCGCGAGATGCGCGCATTATGCCCGTCGTGCGAGACGGCGCTCGCGCCGAAGGCGAAGATGAATAAACGGACGGGCAGGGTCATCGAGCGGCGCATCCCGCATCAGGCGGCGCACGTCTACCGGGGGAACATCCCGCGCTGGGAGAACCGCTTCAACGGGAGCTTCGCTCAGCGCGGGACGGCGCGCATCGTCCAGGGCGACAGCCGCCGCCTGCTGGCCGTGCTCGCCGAGTCGGGTGCGGCGGCGTGCGTGGCCTCACCGCCTTATGTGAGCGGCGGACATCATCCTGACCAAACCGGAGCCTGGGGCGGGCAAGCGCAAAGCGTGCCGCGAAATTTGGCAGGATATGGACAGGCCGAGGGTCAGATGGGCCAGATGCCCGAAGGCCGACTCGACGCCGCCATCTCGTCGCCGCCCTACGCTGGGCCGCCTGGACATGACAGCGGCCATCCGCGCCTGGACGCTATCGAAGACGAGCGCCGCGTCCGTGAAGGCAGCAGCCGGCGAAATGGCTACGGCGCAAGCACCGGCCAGCTCGCGGCGCTGCCCGATGGCGCGCTGGACGCGGCGGTGAGCTCTCCGCCTTATGAGGCGTCCATCAATGCCGGGAATGACGCCGACGAGGCGCGGCAGCGGAAAGCGGAACGCTATGCGCGCGGGGAGTTCAAAACGCAGCGACCCGATGTATTTGTATCACCTGACAATATCGGAGCGCGGGGAATGTTCAATGGCACTTATGGAAAATCTGAATCACAAGTCGGCGCGATGCAGGGCGATACATTTTGGTCTGCGAGTCGCCTGATCCTGGAGCAGACGCGCGCCGCGCTGCGCCCAAGCGCCCATGCATGCTGGGTTTTGAAACCATTCGTCCGAAACCATGCCGTCGTGGACTTCCCCGGCTACTGGCGGCAGGTCTGCGAGTCGGTCGGCTTCCGGCTGTTGCACGTCCATGTCTGCTGGCAAGTGGAACAAAAAGGACTCAAGCAGCTCGGCCTGGACGGGACGGACAAGGCGATGGAGAAGTGGTGCGCTTCGTTCTTCCGCCGCCTGCACTCAAAGAAGTACCCGCACCTTAAGATTGACTTCGAGATCGTCCAGTGCTATGGCCGCGACTAACGGACGCAAGCATCGGCGCAACCCCTGCGCGCTCCGCTCCGCGTGCGCCTGCGAGCGCGCCGGGAGCATCGCGCCGGAATGTATGGACGGCATCCTGCATCCGTTCGGGCGCAACGGTGACCGGGGCGACGTGTACCACGGCCTGCCGTGCAAGTTCGACGCGCTCTACAATCTGCACTGCAACGCCGACGGCACGCGCTTCCGGCGCGGCCCGCGCCCCATCTCGACCGGGGAGATGCTCAAGCGCGCGCGGGCGCGCAATTACAACCTGCGGAAGCGGTGCGCCGCGCCCGCGTGCAATACGATCATCTCGAACTCCGCCACGCATTGCCACAAGCACGCGCAGGGCGGCGGCAGGGGCAAGCTGCGGTTTTACGCGGCGGGTCGCAAGCGTGCTTGACCGGGTAGGGTGGGGCGCGCCGATGATCCCCCTGCCCCGGAAGGGCGCGCTCGGCGGGCGGCGCGGGGGCGGTGAGCGTGTTTTGTGCATAGGTGGGACACGTTGAATCGGCGCGGATACCGGCGGGACGGTTTGTGACAGGCGAGATACCCTAAAAAATGGCAAAAAAGGCTCTTCCATGCAAATTCTGCCGTCAGCCCAAGACCGGCAACCATTACAAGTCTGCCGGGTCCTAAGAAACGTACTGGCGCTCCCGGTCTCTCCGGAGCCGGGCGAGTGTAGCTGCGGCTGTGGCAAGCCCAAGCCGACGCGCGACCGATGGGGCAGAGAGCGCGCTTACCTGCGGGGGCACGCGCCGGGCAGCAGGGGCGGGAAGCGGCGAGATTGAAAAGCAGCGCGATGCATGGTAAAATGAACACGTCACAGAAGAGCGGGCGTTTTCATTTTGCCAACCAAACAGCGGCCTGCGTGCGGCGTCCGTTCTTCTGTGACAAGAGAATGGCAAAGTACGCGGGTCGCTTTTTGGTAATGAGATGGCAAGGGCAAAGAAAAAGAAGCCAGTTATCGCGCTTTATGGGCGCATCGGAATTGAACGCGGTTATTGCAAAGATTGCCAAACAACTTCTTTCATCCGCGATGGGTGCTATGTATGCTGTGGAGCAATTGCAGTGAGCAAAAAACCAAAGAAGTTTGAACGGGAATCGGCCACTACTCAACGCCGAAAAATCCCAAACCGCGAAGAACGTGAGCACATTTTGGAAAATCAGGGCTATGCCTGTTTTTATTGCGGCGTTGCCTTCAAATCAATCCGCTATCGAAACAACGATCCTATCCTTATTCAATTGACCTGGGATCACAAGTTGCCCTATGTGATTTTCCAGAATAGCGACCCGGATAATTTCGTCGCCGCTTGTCAGGTTTGTAACGCCTTGAAGCACGATATGGTCTTTCAGACTCTTGAAGATGCCCAGGTATTTCTAGCCATTCGGCGCAAGCAAAAAGGATTTGACTTCTGAAATTAGAAATCCGCGCATTTGGCCGTTTCAGGATCGCGCTAGAGCAAAAAACGGTTACGTGACCACAGGTCACAGGATGCTATTTTGAATGCGACCACAAAAAACGCCCGCCAGACCGGAAATCGAACAAAAGGCGCGTGAAGGGCTTTTAGAATTGAAAGAGCGTTTTTTTACTTGGCGTGGAGTGGCAGAACATCTCAAGGAAAAATCAGGCCTGATTTTTGATCGGGGCTTTTTGCGCCGCGTCGCCAATAGAGACCGTGGCGCTCCCAATAAACTCCTTGTCGCTCTCGGATTGCCCCCAATTCGTCAGGCACTTGCCGATGTCTGCCCGCGCTGCGGCGTGGTACACCTTCGCAAATGCCGCGCGCGCAACATGCCGGAGTGGGTGAGCCGGGCCGCCGACTGGCTGGCGGAGCGGGAAAGGAATCTATGAATGGCCCTGCAGCGTGGCACGAGATGATCTTGGACAAGGCGCACACCAGCGGCGCCGAGGAGTGGGCCTGCCCTGCCTGCGGACGGCGCTTCCTGGTCGAGTGGTCGCCATACTGCATGATCGTCGTGGAGCCCGGCGACCCGTCCGCGCGGCACCGGGGCAGCCAGGTGGACGAGGCGACTGTGGCGGCCTACGCCGAGGAGGAGGCGAGACTCGCGGATGACCCCAGGCTGGCGACCTTCGAGGCGTGGCTGGATGGAATTCAACTTGATTGAGATCTTGTCAATTTTCCCAGGGATAGATTTGATGAATCTTCTGATTGAGATTATCTCCCCCGATGGGCTATGGCGGCTGACCTATTCGCTTCCAGTCGACGTCGTTCGTATTATCGCGGATCCGTCACGCTCCATTTGGCGCGATAGGTGGGTATGGGGATTCAACGCAAATGCTGAACAGATCGAGGCGCACCTGATTTCAGTTGAAGAAAATATCTCATTAGGTTAGATCACCGCCAATTTCTTCGGGTCAGCCCGCGTCCACAACTCCGGCGTCCCGGTCTCCGCATTGGCCCGGCTGACCTGTAGCCAGTCCCCCACGATCTGCCACACGTCCATCGGGTAGCTCAGCGGCACGACGCCGCCGGGCCGCGCCGGCCAGGGCGTTACCAGGTCGTCCAGTAAAATCACCACGTCAGCGGTAGTCGTCCGAATCTTGAACGGCGGCGCGGGCCAGGACGATCCTTCGGCTTCGCTCAGGAGCGGCGGCGCTTCACCCGAAACGTAGAGCCACTTTTCCACGCGCACGTCGATCCAGCCGCGCTGTCGCGCGAACTCCGCCGCCCAGGCGACGGCAGCGGGGTCGTCGGCCTTCACGCCGATATACATGCGGCTCATATCAAAGCGTCCTGTCCGCGCGCCAATTGCGCGATCATCGTCGCCAGATCGTCCGAAACGCCGCACTCCAGCGTGCACGTCTCGGCGGCATCCTGGTAACTCGTGCGCGTGACGATGAAGGTCAATCCGGCGGCGCTCACGCCGACCTCGTCTGTCAGGTAATTCTCGATCTTGACCCGTTTCCCGGCGCGCAGCTGCGAGGCCGGGATGACCTGCCCCTGCTTGCCGCGCAGCCAGCCCACGACCGGGATGCCGCCCGAAACATAGAATTTCTCGTCCTTGTTGCTCGCCAGAAAGCGCCGCGCGAAATTCGTGGCGACCGCGCTCGACGTGAAACTGGAAGATAAGATTTTCTCGCGCTGACCGTAGGTCGTGACGCTGGTCGTGTCCTCGAGATTGGCGTCGTCGTCCGGCGTCAGCCACTGCGTGCGCCCCTCGCCGTCGCGATAGGAGACCACGATCCAGTTCCAGACTTCCGTCTTACGCAGTTCCAGCCCGGCCAGCGCCGCGTCGTCGATGCGCAGCGCATAATCGTAATCAGTGAGCGCGCTCTGCTGCTTGAACGCCAGCACCGGCTCGCCGTTGGGCGTCGCGGCGGCCTCGCTTTCCAGCAGATAGGCCGCCCAGGGGTTGAATGAGGCGTCGCCCAGCGCCGCCAAGCGCGCCAGGTTGTCGGCGGCCATCTCATAGTCCACGTCGCCCCCCGTGACCCAGGGTTCGAGCGTGAGCGTGTTGCTGTCGATCTGCGTCTCGTCCGAGTTCACTTCCGCGATCGCCGCGCGCCAGTCCTTTGCGATCTCAGTCGGCGTGATCGAGCCGGTCTCGGTATACATTTTGACGTTCGTGATCTGCCCGTAAACGCTCCCATCTTCAACCGGCGTCTGCGTCGCGTCCGACATGAGCTCCAGGTCGAGCGTCTGGCGCGGCGTGCCGAGGGTCACATCCTGGCTGCCCGTACTGCTCCCGGCGGCCACGCGGCTTACGCTCCACACATCTGCCGCGCCCGTGTTGTCGCGCAGGCGCAGCGTCCAGGAGGCCGCCGCTGCGCTGGTGGTCAGGTCGTAGTCCATCGTCACGCGCTTGATCGTCTGGCCCGTCGGGACGCTGTAGCGCACGCGGTAGAGTTCAGTGGCGACCCAGGCCACGCCCTTCGGCGTGATGCGGATGCGCGCGCGCCGGTCGTCTCCCGCCTGCGGCTCGTCCGTGACCGTCTGGCTGATCCAGGCATCCGTATCAATACGCGTGTCGCACCAGGGCTTTCTCAGGCCGCGCACGCCGAGCAGCTGCCCCCAGTAGCCCGCCGCCACGAGCCAGCGCCCGCCGCGCTCGCGCTGCGCGCTATACCCCGGCGAGATGAGCACGCCTTCGTAGACGATGCTCAGGCCATTGCGCACGACCAGCCGCTGCCCGGCCTTGAACGGCCACGCCGCGCTGGGATCGCGCGGGATGAAACAGGCGAAGGTCCCGAACAGGCCGCCGGGATAGAAGGTGTCAAAGGCCAGCTGTTCAGCGCGCCGCAGATCATTCACCATATCGGAGGCGCGCGTCGTCCCGCTGCTGTAAATTTCGAGCGCTAGATCGTTCAGATTCATAACAGAGCATAACGCGGGGTAATAAGAATGCGGTTGAAGGTGAGCGTATTCGTGATGGTCGGGTTGGCGTCCGTATCTCCGTTGAAACAGATCAACAGATTGAGCTTGCCCGGTACGAGTTCCAGAACATCCCCGATCATTTGCAGATCTTTATCCACAGCCAATCCGCTAGTGATTTGAACAGCGCCCGCCGCATCCAGAACAAAACGCGTTCCCGTGGTAATGGTCGAAACTTTTACGATGGGGCGCGGCAGGACCGCGAAATAATCTACGCTGACATTCGCCGCTCCGGCCACACTTCGTTTAGCGCGCAGCGTCCAATTCGAGCTCCCGCCGGTGATAAAAACGCCCAGGTAATCTTTGAACCAGCGCATCGTAGGCAGGACGATCGGCGGCGTCCGCATCAGGCGCATGGCGGCCCCCAGCGTGACGCTCAAAAATTCGGTGACGGTCTCGGAATTCCCGAAATCGAACGCGGCGGCGATCTGCAAATTCGCCCCGGCGTCCATCATGCGCGCAAAGAAGATCACTTCGCGTCCTGCCAGCAGATCGTAAACTCCCGCCGTCAGGAAGCCTGACGGCGTAATTCCCACGGGGACGCTGCCCGTATTGACGCTCGTATCCAGGTATTCACCGCCGCTCGAATTGGCGTCCACCACGCCGCTCTGCTCGACGTATAGAAAGCTCGTGGGCAACAAAAACTTGCCGTAATCTATGTCGCACAGGCTGATCCAGACTGAGCCTAAACTGCTCAAAAGAACTTCTAGCGCCGTTTCCGCCTGAAGGCTGCCGGGCAGGCCGCCCGCGGCGAGCCAATTATCCCGCGTCGAATCATCACAGTTATCGACTATCGAGTCGCCGTCCTTCGTCCACAACCAGGGCAGCGCCCCCACGCGCTCCACGTCGGCGGCGACCTGCGTCAGGTTGGTGTAGTCGTCGCTGACCTGCGCCGCGGTCAATTCCACGCCGAAGACGGTGAAGTCCATCGCCGTGCAGACCGCCTGCTGCGCGCTGGAACTGTTGCACAGCAGGTAGAGCGTCGCCGCCGCCACCGGGTCGAAGCTGGCGCTGGAGGCCGCGCTGGCGCCGTCCTTGTAGATCGCGATCCCGCTTGGCCCCCACACGAAATGCAGGAACAGGATATTGAACGCGCCGAACGTCTGCGCCGCAGTGCTGATCGTCGTCGTCCCGTCGGTGAAATAGAACTTGTCGTCGCTGGCCTGGTAGTAGGCGTTCAAGCCGGACGCGCCGCTGGAGAACAGATACTGCGTCGCGAGCGAGGCCGAGACCGTGTTCGCCAGGTGCGGACGCCAGACGATGCGTATGCAGCCCTGCGCTTCGCGGAGCGTGTCATCCGTGGCGGTGATGGTGAGCACCGTCGCCGTCTGCGTGCTCGTGCTGGCGTGCGCCGTTCCAGACCAGGCGCAGCCGAGCTGGTCGCCGTAGAAGAAGGGCCGCTGGTCGATGGCGGCCAGCGCCTGGAAACCGTCCACGTAGACCTGGCGCGGATACTGGACGGAAACGCCCGTCGCCGCCGCGATGCCCAGGCCGGTGACGCTGGCCTGCAGGAGATACCAGCCGTCGCCGACGGAAATGAAAGTCGTGGTCTGCTCGACAGTGTCGTAAATGATCTTAAGGTCACTGGCCGTCACCGCCGCGCCGTCCTCGCGTTTGGCATAGCACGAGAGAACGTGTGTTTCCACCGCCAGCGTCAGGCTCTGCGTGAATGCGCCCGTGGCCGTCGTGATGCAGTACAACCGCGCCGAGGCCGAGCCGAACAAGGTAAAATTCTCGTCGGTGTTCTTTTCGCTGACCAGCGCCGCCGCCGTCGTCCAACCCGTGTCGTAGGTCGTGTTTCCGAACACCGGATTGGTGAATAGATTCGTCAGCGGGCCGGCCTGGACGACCAGGCCGCGCGAGAAGTTCTTGCCGATGTCGTCCTCGCGCGCCGCGCCTTTGGCCGAGCACAGCCGCTGCTTGCGCCCGACGGCAACGCCCTTGACGATCAGCCGCGCGGCGCACTGCGGCAGGGCCGCGTCGCGCGTCTGCGCGTAGAGTTCCGATACGCCCGCCCAGCCGTGCAGAATTTCGTAGAAGAGCGTCCCGTCCTGCCCCCACAGCGGCGCGGGCGTATCGCTGTTCGGTTTGAATTCCAGATAGAGCGGTTCGGATTCGTCCCCGGCCAGCGAGAGGAACGCTTGCACGTCGGCGATCCCGCGCCGGTTCTCCCATTCGCTCGCGCCCAGGACGTGCAGCCCGAAGGTGAAATCGCGCTCGTCCACGTTCACGCCGACGACGCGCGTCGCGCCGCTCCGGTTGGCGCTCGATCCGCGCGCCAGCGTGGGCCGCGTGGCCGGGGCGGGCGGCACGAAATCTTCTGCGACCAAGTAGCGCCCGGCCATCAGGTCGAGCGACTTCACACCTTTCACGAGCTTGAAAACAGCCGTGGTCATTATTGCGTCCCTGCGCCGTTGCGCAGCGCGGCGCGCAGTTCGCGGCCCAGGAGCGTCACGGCGGCGCGCGCGACTTCGCCCGCGTCCTGCCCCGGCGCGGCGTTGACCACGACGGCGCCGGGCATGATCGTGACGCTGCCCGCGCTGGCGAGCGCCGCCATGGCGTCCTGGCGCGTCAGGACGTATCCGCCCGTCTGCGGCGTCACCACGACCTCGGGCCGCGTCGCCCACGATTCGTTCACGCCGATCATCTGCCCGGCCATGAAGCTGCCGCCGTGCTGCCGCATTCCGCCGATCTCAATTTCCGGCTCGCTAGGGACAATCACGACGCCGCCCGCCTGCGCGCCGCCGCCTCCGCCCCCACCCAGATCGGAATGACCTTCGTCCGGCGGGATGCCCGCATCGGGTACTGGCCCCCCGCCTGGGACATTGCTCTGGATGCGGACGCTGACCCGAACTTCAGTCGGGATTTCTAGGATGGCGTTCGTGATGAGGTCGATCTGCTCCAGCCAATCATCCCAATTCCCGGATTCAGCGACATCCCCCACCGCGCCGATAACAGCCTGCGTCGCGTCAGCAGTCTTTTCGTCGATCAATCCCCACTGCCGGGCGAGCTCGGTCAGATGCCCCGCGCCCTCCTGCGTCAGATCGGCGTTCGCCAGCTGCTGCGCAACGATGTTGAAGATGATCTTGCGCGTGGCCTCGGTGTGCGCGGCTTCGTTCTCGGCGTATTTCGTTTCGAGCTCCCCCAGGCTCTCCATTTCCCGCGCCGCCGTTTCGCTCTGCACGCCCGCCAACTCGTTTAAACGCTCTTTCGTCTGGTCGATCTCGTCCTGGATGCGGTCGCGCCGCTCGATATAGTTCTCGTCTTCCTCGCGGATCGGCCCGGCGATCAGAAAGTTCAGATCCTTCAAGGCTTCGTTGTAATCTTTGAGCGATTCTTTGGCCGCCTGCTCTGCAACTTCCTGATCTTGCAGCGTCGGGCGCAAGTCCAACAGCGCCTGGTTATTCGCTTCCAGCAGCCCGATGCTTTCGCGGCGCTGGTCGCCGACGTTGATGAGCGCGCGCGCCTGGTTGTATTCGGCCTCGGTCAGGATATTGGTCGTGTCTGCCACGAGCCGACCGGTCGGAACGCCTTCCTCCCAGAGTTCGATGGCGCGTCCGGCGATGATGTTCGTGCGCTCCATTTCGGCGCGGTAATCGGCGTAACTGCGCGACGTGCCGACGATCGTCTGTTGGTGCGCGTCGATCTCCTTTGTGACACTCGTCCAGAAACCTGGACCCGCGATGGAGATGAACGTGTCCAAACCTTGCGTCAATTCGGTGAGCGCGACGAATGTATCGCGCAATGCCGGGTTTAAATCTTCCCCCAACTTGGTCCCCGTCGCTTCCAGCGCGTCCACCAGGTTGGAGAGCGCCCCGCCAGCCGTCTGCGCCTGCTGCGCCATCAAGCCGCCGAAGTCGGCGCGCATCCCGGCCAGGATGGCCTGGATGCCCTGCTCGGCGGGGATCAGGCCCTTCTCGACCATCTTCTGCACTTCGGCGGTCGTGACGCCCATGCTCTCGGCCAGCAAGCGCCAGGCGGGAATGCCGGCTTCGGTGAGCTGCAGCATCTCCTGACTAGCGATCTTGCCGCGCGTCTGCATCTGGCCCAGCGCGCGCGTGATGCGGTCAATGCCGAATGATCCCGTGCCGAGGGCGGCGGTGGCGTCGCCCACGTCGCGCAGGATGGGGATGATCTCCGAGGCGGTGAAGCCGTAAGCCATCAGGCGCTTGCTGGCTTCGGTCAAATCGGTGAATTGAAACGGGGTCTTGGCGGCGAAGGCGCGCAGCTCTTCCAGGTGCCGCTGCGCTTCGGCGGACGAGCCGGTGAGCGTCGTGAAGGCGATGCGCGTCTGCTCCATATTCATCCCCAAGCGGACGATCTCTTTGCCCAGGCCCACCACGCCGGCCGTGATGGCCGTCACGGAGATGTAGCCCCCCAGAGTCTTGAGCAGGTCCCCGGATTGGGTCTGCGCCGCCCGCGTGCTGTTCCCCAGGCTTTTTACGCCCCTCTCGCCTTCGTCTATAGCGCGGGCGAAGGCGCGCAGCTGCGCGGAGAAGTTGTCGGCGACCGAGAGCCGGATGGTGGTTTCGCGCGTCGCCATTTAATCGCCTAGCAGGATCAGGAATTGCGCCAGAAGTCCGGCTTCATTTCCAAGCCGGACGGCCTGCTCCAGGAGCGCAGCGCGCTCCATTTCACGCCAGCGTTCATAGGCCAGCATTTCGGCCCGTTCAAGGCGCGGCAATCTCCGCCATTGGCTCGGCGTCAGCCCCCGGCGGATCATCGTCTTGTGGGAGAGCAGCATCAACGGATCGAAAGGAGCGCAGGATGTTTCCCATCTCCTCCTCCGTCACCGCGTTCAGGCGGTTGGAGACGGTCAGCAGCGCGCGCCAGGCCCATCCGCCCATGCGATTCTTGAGCGCGTCAATTTTTTCAGTTTCAGTTTCGCCGGGGATTTCGATCTGCACCGCCGCCAGAAGCACGCGGTGGGCCAGCAGTTGGTCAGCCTCTTCGACGCCGCGCACGTAGTCCGGATGGTCGTAGTCCAGGATCTCCGTCACGCGCCCGTTGACCTTCTGAAAATCTTTGACCGGCGGTTTGGGCCTGCTTATCGTGCGCCGCAGCTGCCACAAGGCCTCTTCCGAAAGCGGCTTGACGGGGACCAGGATCAACTTTCCGTCCGGGCGCGTCAACGTCACAAGCACCGGGGTTGTGCCCAAATCGTCCAATGTTGTAGCCAGCATCGGCTCATTAAGCATGGGTAATTTCCCTGAAGGTGATCTCACCTGCCCTGGCGGGCATGCGCCAGGGTTAGATCATCCGCCTAGTTCCCGAAGGCGCTCCAGGCGTTGGCGGCCATCGCGTAGCGCCCGCGCATCAGGTCCCCGCCAGCCTGCTGGAAATTGGCTTCCGAGACCGCGCCGGAATACAGCACGAATTGCGCGCTTTGCGTTACGCCGCTGGAAATCAAACCTTCAAATTTCGCGTTGACGGCGGCGGAAGCATTGGCGAGCCGGAAAAGAGTCAGGTCGGCCAGGAGCGTTTCGATCGCCAGCTCTGCACGCCGCCCGGTCAGAACGCGCCGATAGACCTGCCCGAAACCGCGAAATTCCTGCCAGCCGTAGACGAAACGCAGGCTGGCATTCTGCGCGAAGCCGATCCCGCTGCCGCTCGTGCTCCCCGACGCGCTGGCATATAAGTAGAGTTTGCCCTCAGCGAAGGCATAGACCTCGCCCGTTCCCGGCCCTGGCATGGCTCAGGCGATATAGCCGCTGCCGGTGGGCCCGGTCATGGAAAGCGCGCGCCAGGTCTCCTGCCACTGGTTGCCGTTTTCGCCTTCCGTCCAGCCCTCCGTGACCTTGACGCAGTTGTGAAACTGATAATACTGCGCCGTGACGCTCGGCAGCTCTGTGTCCGTGCCCTTGATCTCAAAATGGACTTGGGGGGTCGAAGCGCCCGAGGCGGTCGCAGGCGCGGCCTTGTTGCCGGTCACAGCTTGCAGGTAGGTGAATTGCAGTTCCTGCGCATTAACGGTCGTGACCTTGTGATGATGGGCCGTGCCGCGCTCCATGACCGTCGCCACGCCGCGCGCCGAGTTGTAGGTCGTTCCGGCCTGGACGAACCCGATGAGCGCCGTCAATGCGCCCGAGGCCGTGGCCCAGCCGCCGGTGCCCGAGGCCTGCGCCCAGCGCAGCGCTCCTTCAGCAAACGTCCTGACTTCTCTTGACATAGCCTGACTCCTTTGTTAGTAAGGGCGGGACGCTACGCGCCCGCCCCTTCAGGCTCTCAGGCTCTTGGGATCGTTTATCCAGCTGTCACTCGCTCCAGCCAGCGGTATTGTACCACCAGCCGGACGCGCATCACATCCGGGTTTGGGTCGGGCGCGACCGGCGTCTCGCGCGCGGGATTGGCGCGGATGATCGTACCGTTCGCGGTCGGGCTGGCGGTTGTACCGTATATGTCCAGAATAGAGATGCCTGCGCCGGTGGCGAACACGCGCGCGGCCATGTCGCGCATCTGGCGCAGATTGCGCACGTGCAGCCCGCTGGCGCGCGCGTAGGATTCCCAGCAAGAGACTTCCGCCAAGCCGATCTGCTCCGCGCCGCGCCAGCCGTCGTCCAGCGCGCGGCCTTGCGCCATTTCGCGCGTCTCCGTTCCCAGGTGTGCGACGCTGAAGCTGGGGAATGTCAGCGGCTGCTGCGGCATGTCAAAATTCACGACGGCGCTCGTCATCCATGACGGCAGCCCTTTGGCCGTGATCTGCGTCTCGAAAAAGTCATTGAAAGAACCGGCTACATTGAAGAACGCGCCGGGGTGGGCGGTGAAGGGCATCAGTTTTTATCCGCCCCTTTGTCGGCTTGCATGGCTTCTTCGAGAAACGCCTTAAGCGTTTGGATGCCACCCGCATCAGTCTGATACATCAGATTATAAGCCCCGCATTCTTCGCCGTCGTCATAACGCCAATAGATATACGTTTTGTCTTCGGGCTTTTCAAAAACGGCTACAATCTTCTTTTTTCGTGAAAAGGGATAGTTTTTTTGCATTACAACTCCAGCCAGCGCAGGTTAGGGTCGAGCGGGTCGATCAATCCCAACTCTTTTTCAAGTTCTACCTGCCCCGTGAGTTGGGCGGTGTCCAAAAATCCGGCGGGGGCCTGGCGCGAATGGCCCTGATTGAGCTGCTCAATGTAGCCGACGTTGCTACCCTGCGTGATCGTCAGCCCGCCGTCTTCGCTCCGCCAAGTCGCATCGGCGGCGCTGGCCTCGTTGCCCGGCTTGCCGATATCGCTCGGCGTCCAGTGCCCCCAGGAGGCGCGCGCCCGGCCCGTGTCCACGGGCATCTCGATTTTGACGCGCTTCTCGACCGCGAAGCTGGCGCTCTTCACCGCCTGGCGCGCGGCGCGGGCCGTGGCGCGCTCGGCCTGGCTCGCCTGGCGCGCGAGTTTGCGGTAGTCGCTGGCGTCAATCGTGATTTGCATTAATAAGGTATCCCTTCCCGTTCGATGTCTTGCATCAACCGGTCGCGGAACTCCGTGATCTCCTGGCGCGTCAGGTGCGAGGTGGAGACGATAGACTCGTTGTGCTCGCGCGCTCCCTTGAACCAAAATTCCTCGGGCAGTTCTTCTTCCCATTTCACATCGTATTTTACACCCAAATAATCTTCCGCGCGCCGCGTCATAGGCGTGCCAGGGAACGGGATGAGCGTGTTCACGTCCACCCGGTCGGGGCGGTGCGTAAGAATCCAATCGCGTGTGCGCTCCATGCTCTCGCGGTCTTCTCCCGGCAGGCCCAGGATGAAGGACGCTTTGAACTTAATGCCCAACTGCTTACACCAGCCTAAGACTTGCGTATCCTGCTCGATGGTCGTGCCTTTATGGACGTTGGCTTTGATGCGATTGTCGGCGCTCTCCACTCCGGCCAGCACTTGGACCAGGCCGCCCTCGGCCATCTGCCGCAGGTAGTCCAGGCCGCCCTGGTGCGAGATCACGTCCGTGCGCAGGAAGCAGCGCCATACGACGCTGTACCTTTTCATCACTTCCAGGAGGGAGAGCATGCGCGGCTTGTTGAGCGGCAGGATGTCGTCGTAGTACATCAGCCCCGTGTGTCCGCGCTCGACCGCTTCGCGGATTTGCGCCTCGACGATGGAGAGGGGTTCGTAGCGCACGGAACGGTCCCAGATCACGCCGTTCCTGCCCGACTCGCAGAAGGCGCACGCCATCGGACATCCGCGCGAAGTGAAGAGCGTGGTCGTGCGATGAGGACGCCCCTCGCGATCGTGGAGCGTCGCGTGATATTTGTCGTCCCATCTCCTGACGGGCGGCAAGGCCCAATCCAGCGGGCCGGGCGTGATCGGCGGCGCAAAGGAAAGCGTCGTTGCGCGCCGCGCGGCCCCGGATACGATCCGACTGACCGTCTGCGGATGGTCGCTCTCGCCCGACACGATCACATCGAAGCCCAAAGCGCGGCAAGAATCGGGGTTCGTCCAGGGCGCAGCCCCGCCGAGGACGACCGCGCTTTTCTCCCAGGCGCGCGTGAGTCCGGCCAGCCGCCTGACCTCGTGCATCTGCGGGCTGGTGGCGCTGATCCAGACCTGCTCGAATTCACCGTCCTGGGGAAACGGGTCGCAAGTCAGGTCGCGGAAATCGGTCGCGTATCCCTGCGCTTCCAACTGCGCGGCCAGATACCAAACGCCCAAAGGTGGATATACCAGCGGGTCTATGAGAAAAGTTGAACGAGGAAATACTAGACAGATATTCATCTAGGTTCCCAATGATATGATTGTCCTCGAAGTGTCTTCATTTTTTCACAGATCCAGCTCCGCAATTTCCATTCTTCGGCTCGTATATCTGGATGACCGCGCATAAGGCGCAAATCAGGACGAGATACCAATTGTAATCCCAGGGCTGCTTGGGAATGTTTAATCACAAGATATGGCAAAATCTCTTTAAGGAATATCCCTGCCTGTTGTGAGTAAATATGCCATTGATAGAATGGGCGTTCATTTGGCTTCGGTATGATATTATTGCGGGTAATCTTTCCTCCCCACAAATTTTCAAAAGGCAACAACATTTTCGGATCTGTATTTCCGACACTACAATGGAGCTGCATATTCTGCTGTCCCCCTGCCGTTGAGACACAACCTTCACCGTCAAAAATGCCGGCCAAATAAGACAATTCTATTTCCGTTATCATGACTCTTCTCCCTTCACCGCCCGCAGCACGATGCGGATCTCATCGGCCACGTTGAAATAGCGGTAGACCATCTTCTCGGCCAGCGCGTGCGGCATGGCCTGGATGATCTCGGCGTTGCCCTCGGTGAAACGCAGCAGCACCGGCTCGGCCTGCTCGAACTTGAGCGGCGCATGGTAGTCGAACGGCGCGTCGGGATTGTCGCCGGTCAGATAGGAGAACGTTCCGGGCGTGACGTATCGCGTGTGCGTCGGGTCGGAAAGCGCCGCGTTGCTCGTGGCGAATGGCGCGCGCACGTACAACAGGCCGTCCGGCTTGAGAATGCGCCAGCATTCCGCGAAAAACACGAACCAGCCGTCCAGATTTTCCACTCTTTCGTTATAGATCCTATGCCAGATCGCTGGCAGCGCGCGCACGAGTTTCACCTGGTGCGGAACGTGCTCGACCAGATGGCTGCAATAGATCGCGTCGGCAGAGTTGTCATTCCAGGGACTGCCGGTGGACGAGCGCAGCCAGGGGAAGGCGAACAGGTCGATTTGTTCGTTCACGCCCGGCATAAGGAATTTGTCCACGTTGACCCAGCCCGGCTCGTAGCAAATATCCGGCAGCGGGTCCAGATGCGCGGGATAGGGCGAAGGCGCGCCGCGCTCCAACGGGAAGATCACGCGTCCGCAGCCGAGATTTAGCTTCATGCTATTTTTAACTCTCGGACGCGCCGCAGGAGTTCCAACGCGCGCGCGTCCCAGGTGTACGATTTGACCTTTTCCTTGCCCGCCGCCGCCAGCGAGCGCCAGCGGTCATTCACCAGGAGCGCGTGCGCCGCTTCGACGGCCTCGGGCGCGGAAGCATAGGGCCAGAAGTCCGTCCCGGCGATGAAGCCCAGCCGGTCAATGTCCGGCGCGGTATCGGCCAGGACGCAGCATCCCTGCGCCATGTTCTCGAAAAAGCGCGTCGTCAGATCGCCGTAGGAGCTCCGTACCAACGCGATCTTGGCGCGGTTGTAGAGCGCGTTGTACTCGTCGAAGAGTGGGCCCAGCATGCCCACCGTATTTTTTAGTCCGCTGGCATCCATCGCAGCCAGGATCTCCACCCGTTCGCTGTAGGGATAGCCAATTATCAGCACGTCAATGTCGCGCTCCCTGCCCAAGTCGGTATGCATTTCTGGATCATAACCCGGCGGCAGCCAGTAGGCGTTCGGCTCGGAAGAGCGCGCGCCCCAGGAGTGGGCGAAGAACATAGCGTCGTAATCCGCGCTAGCATAATCGCGCACGTGGTTATCCATGCCCCACAGGATGAGCGGAACGCCATTGATCCGATGGCCGGCATAGGCAGATTCGGCGTGAATGACTAAATCGGGATGGAATGTTCGGCGCGTTCCGGGAGCAAAGCCATCTTCCCAATCGGGCTTCCAGACGTATCGTTCGTCCACTTCCATCCCCCAGATTTTTGTCCCGGTTGAATGGCCCGCCGTCTGCACGTCGTGGCCGAGCCGCCGGAAGGCGCGCGCCATGTAGCGGCCCGAGGCGACGGGATAGTGGATGCAGGTGATGAGGATGCGGAGCGAAGTCATAAAAGCCGTCCGTTCCATTCGTGAGGCAGTTTGTCTCGTCTTGAAGTATTACAGGACGGGCAGCTGATCACAATGTTTTCCGGGCCATTGCTGCCACCCCGCGCTAACGGTATGCGATGGTCAACATGGTACTGCTGCCCCAATTCGTAACTACACCACCAGCATAAACCCTTTTGCATTGTGTATTGTTTCTTGGTATCTGCTGCTGTATGTGTGCCAGCCGCCTCGCGCTTGCGTGCGCGGTAGTTCCTTGTACGGGCCAGATAGGTATCACGGTTTCGCTGATACCGGAGTCGGGATAATTCTTTGGCCCTTTCCGGGTTATTAGCCTTGCGATTTTTATCAGCCTCTTTCTTTTGCTCCCGATGATTTCTGGCATACTCACGCGAATAAGCACGGCTTCTTTCGATATGCTTCCACTTGCATTTCAAAGTAATGGCACGAACCTTATCTACGTTGGCCGCTGCCCAACGTCTTGCGTTCGCTCGATGCTGCTCTTTATTTTCCTGATACCACTGATTTGCTCTTGCCTTAGATCGCTCAGGGTTATTTGCATTCCAAATTCTTGTCCGAGCGGCTGTACATGGCTTGCAATATGATGCAAGCCATACTTTGTCACCCTTCCGGCATGGTGAAAAGTATTCGGTTGTAGCAGGAAGTGATCGGGAACAGTCCTTGCAGGTTTTGTAATGCGGGATAGAATCAATCATGCTGGACTTCTCGTGTAGGTTCAGCCACGCTCCGGGATGTTTCCGCATCGCCGGAGCACTTCCTATAGTATAGAACATTATGGCGCTCACATCAATATGCCACATGGATTATCGAGGTGTCCGGCGTAATGCGCCGATCCCATTTTTCGTGGAAGCGTAATGAGTTGGCGCGGAAACTTTCCGCCGTCGCCGCGTTGGATGCGCCGACTCGATGCGTGAAGACGGCTTCCGGGCAGTACCAGACTTCAAAGCCGCGCAGTTTCACGCGCTCGCACAAATCCACGTCTTCAAAATAGCCGCGTCCGTAACCAATATCAAACAGACCCGCTGAAGCAAACAGATTATTTCGGATCGCCAGCGCCGCGCCGGTCGTCCAGGAGACGCGCTCGGCAATATTCACGCGCCAATCGTCGGCGGCGAAACCAATATAGCGATGGAACGGGCCTTTGCCGCCGTCGTAGAGTCCGCCGCAGGATTGGATGGAATACGCGGGCGGGCGCGGCGCGGTCAAACCGGGTAATGCGCCCGTCCCATTCGGGCCGAGCGGGAAAACGAGTTTCGGCCCGACGATGCCCACGTAGGCGCGTTCGTCGAACATCCCCATAAGCGGCCCGAACCAGCCGGGCTGCGCCTGCGTGTCCTGGTTCAGAAAGAACAGCACGTCGCCCCCGGCGCGCGCCGCGCCTGCATTGCAATTGCCGGCAAAGCCCAGGTTGCGCGGATTGCGCGCCACCTGCGCCGGCGGGCCGATGATCTCGGTCAGGTCGACGTCCGGGCTGGCGTCATCCTGCACCAGGATTTCCATCCGGCCGGCCATCCCCTCCGCGCCCGCCGTCGCTACCAGCGATTTCAGGCACAAGATGAGAGCCTTCAGGTCGTTGTAGGCCGGGATCACGATTGACAATCTCAGGCTCGCGCCCATCACCGGGGCGGCTCGCGGGGCCGCGTGTATCGCTAAGTTGGTTGGCGTCAGGGGCAGGGCTTGGGGCAGGCTCATGGCTCGGTTTGTCCTTTCGTTCGCGCTTCAACGCCGATTGTAGCACAGTTTCTACCTGGTCGGCGGTCACGTCCCATGTCTGCCGGATCGCCCACTCGTAGCCGCGCTCGGCCGTGTACGCCGCCAATGCGCGATCGGCGTAGAGCATTTCCATTTTTTCGATCAGATCGGACACGTCCGGGAAGGCGTCGCGCGCGCCGCCCCAGGTGCCATGCTCCATGTAGGCCAGCCGTTTGACGAGCATTCCCCGCCCCTCGCCGACGATCTCCGGGCCGCTGCACCAGTCCAGCGCCAGCGTCGGCACGCGGCAGGCCATCGATTCCACCAGCGGCAGGCCGAAGCCCTCACGGTGGCTGATGACCATGTGCGCATCCATCAGCGCGTAGCGAGAGCGCAGCGGGTGGAAGGGCGACGCGCCGCTGGCCGCGTCGGTCGTGCGCTCGAACAAATCCTGGCGGTAATCTGCGCGCTTCTGTTCGGCTTCCGTCCAGCCGGTTTGTTTCAGCAGCGTAGGAACGTCCCAACCCGCCGGACTCACCTTGTCCATGTCCAGGAACAGGCGCGCTTCGGGTTTGGCGCGCGCAAATTCGTGGAAGGCTTCGAGCATGGGCGGGATGGCCTTGCGGCCCTGGTTCATGCACACGACGCCGACGACGTAATCGCCCGCGTCGTAACCGGCCTTCTCACGCAGCGTCTTTTTTTCGTCGTCCGCCGCCGGATAGAACTCCTGCAAGTTCACGCCCGGATGACAGAGCGCGGCGCGCTTCCCAGACTGGCGCAGGGCTTCGACGCCGAAGCGCGAGATGACCATCCCGCCGTCGGCGTAATCGGCCATTTTCAACCAGTCGGGATGAACGGGCGTCCCGTCGATGGGCGTAATCCAGACCCATTTGACGCGGGAAAAATCGATCCGGCAGGCGTTCCATAGCGTCTGATGATAGGGGAAGTCCTGGCAGGAAATGAGCAGGTCGGGCCGGGTCGTGTTGACGATCGTAACCAGGGAGTTCCAAATATCCTGCCCGCCGAGCGGCCAGACGTGAAAGGGGAAATCGTGCGGCCAGCCGGTGTAATTAAGCGCCGCGGCCTGGATGCTGTAGCCGCGCTGGTGCAGGCGGCGCAGGACCTCGTTGCCGATGCGCCCGAAGCCGCTTGGGGCCACCAGGTCGCCGAACCACAGGATTTTATAGGGCTGTTGTGTTTGGGGATTCAGATTTTTCATGGCTCTTTGGCTCCTAGCGGGCGGGGTCATCCCGCCCGTACTTACCCGGTTTTGCTCGCCAGCCGCAGCGGTTGGCGGAACAACACGCGCCCGCCCAGATTTTCAGGCATGGCCGCGCCCGCGACGCGGTAGGCCGTGCCGCGCCAAACGATCTCGTCCTGCGCGCCGAGCGCGCTCAGCGTGGTAAATAGCATGTCGGCGTTCTGCGCCTGCCCGCCTGCCAGGTCGCGCTCGTTCGGGCGCGGCGCTCCGAAGAGCGTGCTGGCGAAAAGCCCGGTGACGGTGCGCTCGACGTAGTTGAACGTCGTCGCCGCGCCGAATTTTGGCGTGCCGGTCACGCCGCTGATGTACTGGCGCACGGTCGCCGTCTCGCCGGCGTTGCCGATCACGTCCAGCGCGTTGCGCTGGATGCGCGCCGGGTCAGGACGGCTCATCCGCTATATTCCGACGACCAGTATTGCTGCTGCTCGGCCCAGCTCTCGATCCCGCCCTGCGCGCCGTCGTCGCGGGTCGACTCGTCCAGGAGCAGCGCGTGCATGGCGCGCAACTGCGCCATGGCCGCCGTGTCGTCGTATTCCGTGCCGTCCGGCGCGGCCCACTTCGCCCGCCGCAGTGAGTCGAACATGAGCGTTCGCACGGCCTCCAGCGCCGCGCCCGCGATGGTCGCGCCGGCGGCGGTGAACTGGCCGATCTCCTCGTCGCTGAACACGGCCCACTGATACTCCGCGCGCCAGGCGGAATTGGCGCTGACCAGGCCGGAGAATTCCACCAGGCCCAAGCCGGTGTCGAACGTTCCGCCGGTCGCGCTCCAGCCCGCCGCGACCGGCACGAAGGCCGAAAGCGCCGACAGATTGCTAAACGGCGCGCCCTGGCCGAGCTTGAACTTCAGTGCCGTCCCGTCGCCGCCGCGATATTCCTCCGCCCAACGCCAACGGTCGGAAATTCTCAGCCGCACCTGCTGCGCGGTCGTGAGCGCCATTTAGCCCTTGAGATACCAGACGAAATTCCGGTCAGCGGCCTGGTTCGCATTGGCCGAGACGCGCACCTGTCCCGGATAGCCTTCCAGGAAAGACAAGCCTTCCGCGCCCAGGAGCATCCCGCCCGTGCCGCCGGGCGTGGCGGCGCTGTACTGCGCTCCGGCAGTATTGCGAAAGAGTGTCCAACTGCCGCCGGTGTTCTCACCTAGCCAGCCAACCGCGGCGCTGGTCAGCACCGGGATGAGCAGGCCGAAAGCGCGGTATCCGCCCAGGAAGAACGCGCTGGAAGTCGGCGCGCCGCTGGCGATGGTCGCGGTGAAATGTTTGATCTCACCCACCGTCGCTTGTGTCATCGGCGGGAGTCTCCGGTACAGTCTCCTGAGCAGCGGGCGCGGCGGCCAGGTTTACGCGCTTTTCCAGTTCCGCGATCTTCGCCTTGAGCGCGTCAAGATCGGCCTGCGTCAAGGGAGCAGGCGCGCCGCTCTCCGGTCCTTCGGCTTCGCACAGCCGCATGACCTCGGTCAACTGCTCGGTGTATTTCGGATACTGCGCGAACCAGTCCTCTGGTTTGAGCGAGGCCATCAGCGAGACGTTGACCGCGTAGTGCTGCAGCATGGGCGAATGCGTCAGCCCCAGGCGGTAGACCGGGTGCTGCGGGTTGCTGAGCGCCGCTTCCACGAATTTCTGTAGCTTGACGTGATCGGGGAGTTTATCGGCCATTCTGTTTTTCTCCAAACGGGGGGAGCGAGCCGGACCTACGGTCGCTCCCCGTGGTAATCCCTATTCCAGTTAGTCAACCGCCGGAGCAGTCGTCGAAGAACTGAAGTACGCGTATCGATCGTTCAGCATGCCGACGCCGTACCAATCGCGCACGCGGTAGCGCACGTGGTCGTAGACGAAATACCCTTCGTGCTCGACGCGACCGGCGGATTCTTGCAGGATTTGCAGCCCTTCGACTTCCTGCAGGATTACGGCTTGCTTGGCTTCCATCAGCACCCACTGGTAGGACGAGCCGACGCGCGGGCTGACGATGATGCGGTTGACCACGCCCCGGAAGGGGTTGGTGGTGCCGGTACCATACGTCTGCGCCGTGACGACGTCGCTCGGCCCGATCAGGAAGGGCGACAAAAGCAATTGCTTGACCGCCATTTCCAGGCGCGGCGTGACGAGCAGCGTGTCCGGGTTGACGCCCAGATAACTCCCCGTCTTGCGGTCCTTCATGGTGCGCAGCGTGGTCAAGGCCGTGTTCAACCCGGTCGCGCTGAAAGTCGTGGCCGCCGTATTGTTGCCGATGTCGTTGTCGGCGGTCGTGCGGTTGTAGTTCCCGGCGGCCGTGGCAACCGAGTAGCAGGCCACTTCGCGCGTGCGCGCCGCCGCGCGGCCCAGCTTCTCGGCGTGCCGCTTCAGGATGTTCAGGCGGTTGAAGCGGATCATCTCTTCAGTGACGGAGATGATCAGGCCGCGTTTCTGGTTGCGGATTTCGAGCGTCCGATCCAGATCGAGCTTAGCCTCCGGGAAGGGCGTGTCTTCGTGCACTACCGGCAGCTCCCCGATGTCGTTCTCTTCGGCCCAGTTTTCGGCCTGCTTGTCGGAGGGCATGGTCATGGCCCATTCCTGCCAGGTGGTCGGGACGCGGGCATAAGAGTCGAACGTGATCGAGCGGATGCCGTCGCGCAGGATGACCGGGAATTCGTTGGTGGTCGAGGCCTCCTGGAGCGTGATCCGGTGTCCGTTGCGGCGCGCGGCGAAAAGCTGCTCGACGTCCAGCGCCGGGCCGGTGTAATGCTGCCCGATCGTTTCGCGGATCTTGCCGGCTTGCGGGTCGAGGATCTCGATGATCTTCTGTGTATTCATGGTCTCATCTCCTCGGCCTAGTAATAGTCCACCGCGAGATTGCGCGCGTCGAACAGGATGTCCCACTGCGCGGCGGTGATGTCGCCCGCGGCGACGATCCGCACCAGCTTGGCGACGCCCGAGGCTACCGCCCCGGTCGGGTTGGCGCTGATGGCCTGGCGCGGCGCGGTCAGCCATACGCCGCCGACGCCGGTCGCGCCCGTCTGCCCGACGATGCCTGAAGCGGTCGAGGCCGGATAGACCGCCGCGCCGTATCCGGGCGCGCCGGTCAGCGAGGCCGCCGAGCCGCCGGAGACGCGCAGCACGCCGTGCGTCAGGACGGGCAGCGCGCTGTTGTTGATCGCCCGGCCCAGGTCGTCGTATTTCGGATTGTGGTCGAGCGCCACGCCGATGCCGGAGAGCCGGAAGGCGGGGCTGGCCTGGGTGTTCAGGCCGACGATGACGCCGCCCGACCATTGCACCCAGTCCCCCTTTGTGAGAATGTTCGTCCCGTTCCCGCTACCGTAGATGATCGTGTCCGTCGGGAACAGGTTGGGATTGCCTAAAATCGCAGTTGCCATAGCCGTATCCTTTTCTCATCGTCCGGCTCACGGCTCCGCGATGTTGGGGCAGGATTACCCTGCCCTTACTGGCCGCGTATTTTACGCAGCCGGTACTCTTCCGCCGATTCTCCTGGTTGCGGCATTGCGCTCTCGTCTAATCCCATGAGCGCGACCGCCGGATGAACCGGTTGCGGCGCGGCGTCTGGCGGCCCGCCGGACTTCTGGCCCGCGCCGCTGACCGAAACCGGGACGCGCGGCAGGCTGTCGTATTTCGCCTTTTCCCGCGTGAGGACTGTCTTCATCCCGGCTTCGTCGGCGCAGGTCAAGAGTTCGGGGCGCACCGCCGCCCGCAGTTTGTGGGGCAAGCCGCTCTCGGCCAGCAGCCCGTCGGCCAATTTCTCCCGGCGAAGATTCGCCAGCTCGGAGTCGTCGGCCCGGCTTGCGGCAGAAAGCTGCTCGATTTTTTGTTGGGCTTCCATCAGTTCCCGCTTGAGCGATTGCGCGGCTTCCGATTCGCGCACGGTCTTCCATTCCCCCTTGAGCTGCTCGACAAATTCCGGGCGCGCGGCGCGCCATTCGGCAAAGGAGAGCGCAGCAAGCAGGGAATCAGTAAGTGCATCGTCGTCCCCCGCCAGAAGAGCGCCGGAATAACCGCCGCCTGCCGCGCCCGCGGTCACGATGTCCACCCGGTTGGGGCGCTTGCCCTTCAAGATGGCCTCGACGATGACCGATTCGCGGCCCTCCACCTTGCCTAGGGACGTCTGACCCACGGCATTGATTGAAAGTTCGATCAAATCAGGCTTATGCTCGGCGGCGGCCTTGATAATCGGCCAAAGCTCGTCGCGCGTTGTACGGCGGTTGACGAGCAGCTGGTCGCCCATGAGCGCGCCCCGCGTCTCGTCAAAGCGCACTTTCTCATACCAACCGCGCACGCCCATCGCATCGCCTTCAGGCAAGTTCTTCTCGTCATCGGCGCGCGGGTGATTGACGTGCACCACGGCGCCCTCAAAGGCCGGGACTGCCGCGCGCAAAGTTTCAGACGAGTAATAACGCGGTCGCCCGCTGCGGTCGGTATTGGTCGAGAAGCCGGCGCGGATAAGCGTCACTCCGCGTATCGCCATCAAATCGTCGTCTACGGCGCTCTCAGCCAGCGTGATCGGCTCGTGCAGCACCATTGAGCGGACCGATTCTTCCTTCTTCGCGCCCGTCCATTTCTCCGGGAGCATGGCCGCCGCGCCCAGCGCGCGCGCGCGTTTCGTGATGTGGCGTTTGGTGGCCTCGT
>Ga0209342_10000472_pt1 | contig 46521 bp, 32 predicted proteins | sample RifCSP16_2_FD_184023 | JGI IMG/M metagenome (GOLD analysis project Ga0209342, IMG submission 184023) | Soil microbial communities from Rifle, Colorado - Rifle CSP2_sed 16_2 (SPAdes) (version 2) | ecosystem: Environmental > Terrestrial > Deep subsurface > Rock core/Sediment | place: Rifle...
TCCCACCAACAGATGGGGACTGTTTCGTCCCACCAACAGACGGGGACTGTTTCGTATTCACCGGTCCGGGGTCGATCGCGGCGGCCAGTTCAATCTCGGCGTCACTCACAGGCAGCCAGACTCCGCTCCCATCCGCATCGAGCAGCTCCCTAGTGCGATGGACGACGAGATCGATAAGCTTGTCGCGATCGGCCTGACCGGACATCTCGAGAGCGGCGCTCAGCAGAGCGCTTTGCGTCCGAGACTGCCATTCCGCCTGCCGAAACTGGCGGGCATTGTTCAGCGCGACGGCAATCTGGTCGGCCATGCTCTGCAGCACCGCCGCGCTGGTCTCGTCGAAGGCAGCCTCGTGCGTCGATTGCACGTCGAGCGCGCCCAGGGCACGGTCGCCGACGACCAGCGGCAGGGCGATTTCCGAGCGTGTGTTCGGCAGAAGCGGATTGTCCGCCTGGCGTCGCGCCGGTTCTTTGCCTACGTCCAGCGCGATGCGCGGCTTGCGATAGGCCGTGACGTAGCCCACCATCGATTGACCGCCGACCGCCAGCGCGTAGCCGCGCGCCTTGAGCAGCCTGCCCGCCTCTCCGGTGGCCTCGCGCAGTACAGCCTGCTTCCCTGCCTCGTCCAATACGAACACGGCGACGTAGTAGACATCGAATCGATTGGCAATCAGTTGGACGACGCTGCGCAGCAGATCGTCGGGATCGAGGATGGACGCCGCAGCGCGGCCTACGTCGGCGCTCATCTGCAGTTGAGCCGTGCGCGCCGCAACGCGGAGCTCGAGCGAGCCGACCAGTTCCTGCAATTGCAGGGTCATCGCGTTGAAGCTCCGCGCGAGCAGGCCCAGCTCGTCATCACTCTCGACAGGCACGCTCTGCGCCAAATCCCCTCTCGACACGGCAGACGCAGCGGCTGTCAACGCACCGATCGGCTGGACAGCCTGGCGAATAGTGAACCAGATCAGAAATGCCAGCAGCGCCGAGCCGAGCACGATGACGAGGCCCACGTAGACTAGCGGTTCTGCCAGGCGGCCAAGGACCCCGGCCTCGGCCTGCTGCACCACGACGCCCACGAACAGCGATACGGCTACGACAAGCGGGATCGTGGTCGACAGAATCAGCGCCGTCACGCGCGGCTGCAGGCGGCCCGTCTGCAGCCGGCGCTCCGAGATCATCTGCCGTGATGTGGCGTACGCATAACCGACGACGAACAGTGCGCCGAGCAGGGATGTCAGCGCCGGGCTGGATATGAGCTGACTGAATACGATGGGGATCGCGATGGCGGTGATCTGCACGCCCAGCAGAATACGCGCCAACTGGCGCGTGATCAGCGTCGCCTGTTTGTCTTTCAGGGCGACGTACGCCAGTGGGAGGATGGTGGCGGCTGCCACCAGGTAGACAAGGGTTACCCTGATCATCAACGCCAGGCGGCCATTAACGTACCCAGACAGTGGCACAAACCCGCCACTGTACGTCGTGGTATCCAGACCGGTGTACCACAGTTGAGCGCCTAACACCAGATCGATTGCGGTGAGCGCCGCCGGAAGCGCGGCAAGCCCATGCAAAAGCCATCGCAGCCAGCGTCGCTCGTGGAGCCACTCGGGCTTGATCAAGACGAGCGTGACAATGAGCAGCGCCGGTTGCACGACCGTCGTGGCGGCCAGCACGACGCTCGGCCACACCGCCTGGCTAGCATTCGCTGCGCCTGTCAAGGCCCCCACGGCAAGGAGGTTCGTCGCAAACAACAGCAGCAAGGCGCCGGCGTGGCGGTTGGCCGTGTGCCTGAAGTTGAGGAAGAAGATGTACAGGCTCAGCGTGAGCGCGGCGAGAGCAAGCAGCCAGGCGATCAGTTGCACGGTCTGGTCGGATAGCGTCAGGACCATCGGGTCACACAGATTTCCCACCCCCGCGCACCCCCGCAGACAGCAGGCGAGGGCAGGCAGCAGGCGAGGGCAGGCGGATTACACGGAAGGCGGGTCATGCACTATCGGGCGAGCCGAGGAGATCGGTCGGCGCGCCCAACATCGCGCGCGCGTGCGACGCATCCAGGGCCTGCCCAAGCTCTTCGGCGGCGATTTTCAGAATGAGGTCGATATCGTTCGCCCGGCGTATTTTCCGCGCGATCTGGTTGAGCTGGGTCTCGCGCGCTGCACGCAACTGGGTCTGCTCGAGCAAGCGGGCGTTCTCCACCATCTGGGCGACTTCCCCGGCTACAGTCGTCAGCAAGTCCCACTCCTGGTCATTCCACTGCCGGGCAGGGTCGTCGTCTTCGAGAGTGAGCGCGCCCAAGGTTCGGCCGCGCACGACGATGGGGATGGCAAGGCGGCTGGCCTCCTCAGAGACGCCAGTCGCGCCAGACTCGGCGGCCAGCCCGCCCGGCCGCAAAGCCAGATAACTGCGCCAGGCTTCGCCGACGAGATGGCGGTTCAAGTCCTCGACGCGCGCCAGCGCCGCCTGGGTCTCCTCCTTCGCGCGGAGAGCTCCGAGCACGACGGACAGTTGCTCGGCCACCGCCTGGATGAAGCGCACATCGTCCTCCCGAATATCGATGGGCTGCCTCGCCGTTCCAATCACGAGGCCCTCCAAGCGGCCACGGATCAGGAGAGGAAACACAAGCGCCGCCTTCACTCCGGCCTGCTGCGTGACCTGGCGCGTGGGCGCCGGCAGACGCGGATCGTCGGCGTCGCGCACGACCAGAACGGTATCGCCGGTCGCGAGCCGAGTCAGCGGCATCTCGTCCGGCCGATAGCGAGCGCCGGCCCTCACCCCCGGCCCCTCTCCCGTCGCAGACGACAGGAGAGGGGAGCGCGCGTCCCACTCGGCGGCTGCCCAATATTCGACGGGACTGTCGGCCCGCTGCGCGTCGCGCTGCGAGATCATGAAAATTCCCAGGCGATCCAGGTCGGGCACAGACGCAGACGTCCAGGCGCGGCGGGCCGCCTCGTAGGCGTCCCCGGCCGTCGTCGCTGCAAACAACGCGCGGCCGGCTTCGTACAGGCGCGTCGTCGTATCGAGCGCGCGCTGGATCGTCTCGAACGACTGGGCGTTGGCGATTGCGACAGCCACCTGGTCGGCCATCGACTGCAGCACGGCGACGCTGGCCTCGTCGAATGCGGCTTCCTGCGTCGACTGCACGTCGAGCGCGCCCAGGACGCGATCGCCGACGACCAGCGGCAGGGCGATCTCGGAGCGCGTGTCGGGGAGCAAATGATTGGCGAAGTGCGCCAGCTCTTTGCCCACATCCAGCGCCGCGCGCGGATTGCCCTGCGCCGTCACGTAGCCCACCATCGACTCACCGCCAACCTCGAGTTTGTGGCCGCGCTCCTTCAACGCGCGCCCGGCCTCGCCGGTCGCCTCGCGCAGCACAGCATACCTCCCGGCCTGGTCGAGCGTGAACACAGCCGTGTAGTAGAAGCCAAACCTGCTGCTGATCAGGTTGACCACCTCACGCAGCAGGCGATCGGTATCGAGAATCGATGCGGCCGCGTGACCGACGTCGGCGCTGGCGCGCAACTGCGCCGTCCGCGCCTGGATGCGCGTCTCCAGCGACGCGATGAGACCGAGCAACTGGCCGGACATGTGGTCGAGCACGCGTGTCAGCGTGCCGATCTCGTCTGCGGGTTCGCGGCGGGACAGCTGCGCCAGCTCGTCGCTACCTTCCACCGCCTGATGCGTGGGCGAGACCCCCGCCTCACCGAGCCGCTGAACAACGTCCCGGAGCCGGACAAGCCTATGCAGAACCGACCTCTCCAGGAGAAGCAAAACCAGCACGACGAAGACCAGACCGAGACCCGCGATGGAGAGCAGGATGGCTTGAAGACTGCGCTGACCTTGCTGGTATACCGGCCTGGGGGTACCCACTCGCAGAACCAAGCGCGGCTGCCCAGAGATATCGGACAGCAGTGTGTAGCCTGCAATGGACTCTTCGCTCAGCGCCTCGACCCGGATTTGCTCAGTCCCCGACAACACGGACACGGCCCGTTGAATGTCTGACGGCAGCTGCGGATCATCGAGTCGCGCAAGGGTCAGGTCCAGGCGCGTGATGGCTGCCAGTTCCTGCACCAGCGCCGTGTCTAGGTAGCGACCCATGATCAGCGCGCCATGGATCGGCCCCTCATACTCGCTGGTGAGAACCGGCCGCGAGGCGACGAGCAATGGGCCGTCGGACAGCAGCAGCACTCCGGCCAGACCGCTGTCGACGGATTCATGCCGCATCAGCCGGCCCAAGGCCGGCAACTGGTCGAGCAGTCCCGCCGGGATTGGGACCTCGACTTCGCCGTGCAAGTCGTAGGCCTTGGCGAAGACGACTTCACCGCCGAGGTTCACAAACATCATCAGGCTCAGCTCGTTGTTGGCGAAAGTCTCGTCGCCGAGGTTAGTGTCGACGTAATCCTGGTTGCGGTCTTCAATGAAGGCGTAGGTGTCGTCCCAGCCGGCGTAGTCGCGAGCGGACTTGTCCAGACCGGCAATCTTTTCAGACAGCCCCTCCAGAGCACGCCGGACGTTCTGGCGCGTGTTCTCCGCTTCCACATCTGCAAAGCCGGCCTGCAGCACCAGCGACACGGTCAAATATGCGGCGACGATCAGGCCGACCAGCGCCGCGCCGACCAGCAGCAACGTCTTGAGGCGGAGCGTCATGGAGCCGTCTCCTGCCCGGGCGCGTCGCCCCTCACCCCCGGCCCCTCTCCCGTCGTCTGCGACGGGAGAGGGGGGTCTGTTCGGCCGGTTTGGCCGTTGCCGTGCATCGGCGCGGGTGGGTTGAGGCGAGCCACGGCGCGCGTGGCGTGTGCCGCCTGGCGCAATTCATCGACAGCGATGCGCAGCACCTCGTCTACGGTCGTCGCCGAGCGCATTTTGGCGGTGACCTGGTTGATCAACTGCCGGTGCTGAGCCAGGTGGCGCGTCTCTTCCAGAAGCCGAACCTTCTCCAAGGCGACCGTGGCCTGGCCGGCCAGCGTCTGCAACAGGCCGAGGTCATCCTGGCTGAACGCACGTCCCGGCTGGCTCAGGCTGACCGCCAGCGTCCCCAGAACTCCCTCGCGACCGACGAGTGGTATGGTGGCGCTGGCAGTGATGCCTGCCGCTCTGAAGGCCCGCCGGGCATTCTCCTGCAATTGGGGATCATCTGCCAGGATGGCCAGCGGCTGGCGCGTCTCGATCACCCGCTGCGCGAGCGGATAGTCAGCCAGCGCGATGGCCTGCCCGAGGCGCAGCCCTTCGACTACGCTCCCCGCTCCCTTCGGTCGGGGACTTCGCAGGGCAGGCGCGGCCATGCTCTCATCCCGCTCCGCTTCGCTTCGGGGACTATCGTCATCCAACGGATACCGGCCGACGCGAACCAGATGTTCCCCTTCGGCCAGGAACATGCTGACCGTATCGGCGCGCACAGCGCTGGCGACACGGGGAAGCAGAGCGTCGATCATCTCCTCGCGCGTAAAGGTCGCGGTGAGGGCAGATAGCGTCTGCTGGATCGTCGCCAGGTGGTCGAGTTGTCGCCGGGTCTGCTCGAACAGGCGCGCATTTTCGAGGGCGACGGCGGTCTGGCTGGCAATCGCCGTGAGGACGTCGCGGTCACGCTGCGCGTCTCGATAGAGGGCGGGAGTGGTGACGCTCTGCACGACGATCGCGCCCAGGATTCGATCGCCATAGTTCATGGGCACACCGAGCCAGGATAGCGCCGGCGTGGCGTTGTCCAAGGCGAGGAATTCGATCCCTAGCCTCTCCATGTGAGCCGGAATGTCCTCGCTGAGCAGGAGCGGCTGACGATGGCGGAGAACGTAGTCGGTCAGCCCGGAGCGCAGGGGGCGCGAAGGCACGCTGATGCGCTGGTTGTCGTTGTAAGCAATGGGAAACGAAACCTGCCCTTCTTCTTCGTCGTAAAGCGCAATGAAGAAGTTGGAGGCGTCCATCAGACGCGCCGTATACTCGTAGATCAACTCGTAGACGGCGTCGACTTCGAGAACGGACGCCAGCGTGCGCCCCATTTCGTTCAGCACGGATAGTTCCGCAGAGCGGCGGCTTTCCTGCTCGAAGAGTTGCGCGTTGGCGATCGCATGGGCGACCTGGTCGGCCATCGTCTGCAGCACCGAGATATCCTGCTCGGAGAAAGCCGACGCCAGACGGCTCTGCACGGTCATCGCGCCGAGCACGTCGCCGCGCGCTGCGAGCGGCAGCGCCAGCTCGGATCGGGTCTCGGGCAGCAGGGGGTTGTCGAAGCGCACCGTCTCCCCGCCGACGTCGTGCGCCACCCGCGGCTCGCAGTGCGCGACACACCAGCCGATCATCGACGAGTCGCCGATCGCCAGCCGGTGCCCCCGCTCAAGCATCAGCCGGCCCGCTTCCCCGCTGCCGGCGCGCAGCACGGCATGCTGGCCGTCGAGATCGACGAGGAAGATGCCGACGTAGTAGAGATCGAACGCGTCGCGGATGAGATCGACGACGCGCGGCAGCAGTTCGTCGGGGTTCAGGATAGAAGACGCGGCGCGCGAGACTTCGGCGGCGGTCTGAAGCTGCACGGCGCGCCGGGCCGCCTGCGCCTGAGCGCGCCGGCTCTCTGACACATCCCAGAACATACACTGCGTGCCGGCCACCTCTCCCTTCGTGTCCAACAGCGGGGTCTTGACAACCTGCACGTAGATGCGCTCGCCATCCGGCGGCTGGTGCTCCTCGACCGTCTCGTAACCCTGTCTGGCCTCCATGACCATGCGGTCGTCCTGCACGTACTTCTCCGCCAGTTCGGCCGGATAGAAATCGAAATCCGATTTGCCGATAAGCTCTTCGAGCGTGACGCCCAGCGAAGCGCGGAACTTGCTGTTGCCGAAGGTGAACCGGCTGTCACGACCCTTGCGGAAGACATTGAGCGGCAGCGTGTCCACGAGCGAGTGATACAGCGCCTCGCTGGATTTCAATGCATCTTCTGCCTGCTGCCTCTCGGCGAGGGCGGCGCGCGCCTCCGCGAACAGGCGCGCGTTCTCGAGCGCACCGGCCGCCTGCGACGCCAGAAGGGTGAGCAGCTCCAGATGCTCTGTTGTATAGACGCCGGCGTTCTCGTCGTCCTGAAGCGTGACGACGCCGACAACCTTATCGCCGGCCATCAAGGGCACGCTCAGCAGGCTGCGGGCCGGCCGCCCCCCGCTCCCTTCGGTCGGGGACTTCGCGATCTCGTCGATGCCCCACTTCTGGATCTCTGGCTGCACGTCGCCCGGCAGGAGCAGCGGCGCGCGTGTGCGGATGACATACTCGGTCAGCCCGTTGCCCATCGGGCGGCTGCCGACCTCGCGACGCGCGCCGTCGATGGTGCAGATTGGGAACGAGAGGAATCGATTCGCCTTGTCATACAGTGCGATCGAGAAATTGCGATTGTCCAGCACCTCGCCAGCGGCGGTGTAAATCAGCTCCAGGATCTCGGACGGGGCGGCCAGCCGGTTGAGCGTCTGGCTTATCCGGCTCAGCGCGCGGTACAAGCGCTCGTGTGTCTGCTGCGCGCTGACGGCCGCCTCGGGGCCAGCAGGCGCAGGCTTCCGGTCCAGAGTGAGCGGTCCGGTGGGCGGCGACCCACCTGGGGAGGTGAATAACTCTTCTAATCGGTTCTTCAAGACTTCGTGGCTCATCGGTCATCCGCTCCGCGGCCGATCCGCGCTCGGCGCCGCTGGCAGATGCGGAAACACCTCGGTTGCACGACCCCCGCAGACAGCGTGCGAGGGCAGGCCGCACACATGCGCATGGCGCTCGCGGTACGCGGTAGCGAGTTTCCCCCTTCAAGAGGAGCGCGCCGGAACTAAGCCAGCGACCAGACCGCTTCGCCGCCCAGGATCTTCTTGATCTGGTCGGGGAAGCGATCCGGATCGAGCGGCTTGCCGATGAACCCGTCGAAGCCCGCCTCGCGGGCGCGGCTCATCGTCGACTCGCTCGCGTCGGCGGTGACGGCGACGATCAGTGTATCCCTGAAACGCGGCTCGCCGCGCAGCCGCAGCATGGCTTCGAAGCCGTCTTCGTAGGGCAAATGAATGTCCATCAGGATCAGGTCGACCTGTGGCATGCTGTCGGCGAACTCCAGAACCTGCCAGCCCGACGCTTTCCACTGGCACTGCCTGACGCCAAGAAAGGCCATCAGACGCGCCAGCAGCACGAAGTTCTGGATGTTGTCTTCGACGATGAGTACGTGAGCGTCGGATGGCTTGATGGCGGCGCGTGTGGCAACGGCTTCAGTTGGCATGACGGGACCTCATGAGGAATTTTGCGACTTGCTCGGGCAGCAGATCGATGTCGATCGGTTTCTGAATGTATCCGTCGCAGCCGGCGTCCAGGCTCTTCTCGCGATCGCCCTGCATGACGTTGGCCGTCATGGCGACGACTGGGATGTGGCTGAGCTGCGGGTTCCTTTTGATGCGTGACGTCACTTCGTAGCCATCCAATTCGGGTAGGTTGATATCCATCAAGATGAGATCGGGCACGTGTTCTTCGGCGGCGCGCACGCCAGCCGGACCGTCGGCCGCTTCGAGCAGCGTGTAACCTTCGGCGGTCAGCACGCGACGCACGAGCATGCGATTGGTGTCGTTGTCTTCGATATACAGGATGCACTTGCCGTTCATGACCTCGCCCCACCCGACGGGACGCGCGATGATGCCGGCCCATCCGGCCAGGTTCAGAATACCATGCGCAAACCGTATTGTGACTTTCGAGAGCGTTGCGGGACGCTTGCGAATACGTAATCTCAAGCGCGCCGCGATCGACACTGCACGCCGCGGATTTCGGTCACGGATTACACGGAGAGCGGGTTGCGGGGGCGCAGACCCCCGCAGACTGCGCGCGAGGGCAGGCGTCTGAGAGCCGTCCGGAGATTTTCGATGGAGCTACGGGTGAGTGCGCGCTTACGCGCCGCGCCGAGGGCGAGGCTCGGCCGACAGCATGTACCCGGCGGCACGAACGGTCAGCAATCGTTCGGGATGTTCTGGATCGGTTTCAATCTTTTGACGCAGGCGATGAATGTGAACGCGCATGATCGGGCGGGCTTCGTGCTCGGTCGTATCGTAGCCGTGCACGGCGCGCACCAGCTCGCGGCACGATACGACGCGATCCGGGTGCTGCACCAAATAGGCCAGGGTATCGAACTCGGTCGGCGTGAGCACCAGAGGCTGATCCAACACGAACGCCTCACGCCGCTGCAAGTCGACGCGGATCGGGCCGACCTGCGCGACGCCGGTCGGGGCCACGCTTCGCGTCTGCGCGCGATCGGCCCCCGGCGGCTCGCCGCCCTTGAGCGCGTTGACCGTCTGCTCCATCAGGCCGACGAGGTTCTGGCGCCGGACGTACTCCTGGCGCTTGACCAGGGCGCGCTCCACAACTTCGACGATGGCGCGCGGCTGCGCGGGCTTGAGGATGTAATCGAACACGCCCTGTCGCAGGGCGCCGATGGCCGAGTCGACGGAAGCATGCGCCGTGAGCAAGATGATGACGGTGCCCGGCGACAGGCGCTGCGCTTCTTCCGCCACCTGCAGGCCGCTCATGCCGGGCATCTTCAGATCGAGCACCATGAGGTCGACGGTCAATTCGCGCAGCTTGTTGAGCGCTTCCTGCCCATCCGCCGCCATGACGACGTGCGCGCCGCGCAGGGTGAAGATCTCCGACAGCGATAGGCGCGTCGTACGCTCGTCGTCCACGACCATCAGATGCGCGCCGCTCAGCAGCGTGCTACCCACCGGCGTATTCATCCCTTTGACTCCCTGTCGTCCATGCGCTGATGTGCCGAATGAGCCGGCCGTTTGTCATGCTGGGCGAAGCGAAGGGGCCACATCCGTGGGCGTATTCAGGCCCACCTGCGCCAGCGGCCCTTCGGCTTCGCTCAGGGCAGGCAAGTCCGGCGACGCTTGGGCTTCCCCTTCGACTTCGCTCAGGGCATGGCTCAGGGCAGGCGTCGTGCCGATATCCGCTGGCAAGCGCGCGGTGAAGGTTGTCCCATCGCCCGGGAAGCTCTGGACGGCGAGCACACCGCCGTGGCGCTCTATGATGCCGTAACTGACCGCAAGCCCTAGTCCACTGCCGGCAGCCTTCGTCGTGAAAAACGGCTCGAAGACATGGGGCAGCACGTCGAGCGGGATGCCCGGGCCGTTGTCGGCGAAAGTCACCTCGACCCAGTCACCCGACTCGTCGAGCCGGCTGCCGACAGCCAGGCGCGCGCCGCGCGTGGTCTCCATCGCCTCGGCCGCGTTGACGACGAGGTTGAGAAACACCTGCGTCAACTGGTCTGCGGCGATGCGCACCTCGGGCAGATGGGGAGCGAGATCGGTGACGACGTCGACGGGGTTGCGGCGCAGCTTCGGCTCCGCCAGCGCCAACACCCGCCCGATGGCGCTGTTGACGCTGCTGGTCGTCTGGTCGCCGGGCGACGGGCGATAGAATTCGAGCATGCGCTGGACGAGGACGCTCAGCCGGTCGACCTCCTCGCGCGCCATCGACAGGAACTCGTGGCGGCGCTCCTCGGTCAGGCCGGCTTCGAGCGAGAGGTGCAGACAGTTGGCGATGGCTTGCAGCGGATTGTTGATTTCGTGCGCGAGACTGAGCGACAGCCGTCCGGTGGCCGCCAGCTTTTCGGACTGCACCAACTGCGCGTGCGAGCGCTCCAGCTCGTGCGCGGAGCGCGCCAGCTCCTGATACAACCGCGCATTGTCGACGGCCACGGCGATGGAGGCCGCCAGGGCATTGAGCAGTCTCTCATCCGCTTCGCTCATGCCGTCCGGCTTGTTGATGACTTCGATCGCGCCAATCGTTCGCTCCTTGACGACGAGGGGCGCGGCCATGATACTGCGCACCTGGATGCCGGTGGCCTGCTCGAAGCGGCGTGCGTAACGCGGGTCGGACTGCGCGTCGTTGACGCGCAGCGATTGGCGGTGGGCGACGACCCAGCCCGCGATGCCCTCCTCGGGCGCCAGATGCTGATCGACGAGCGCTGCGGCGTCGCCGGCCGGCTCCGCGCCGAGCGCCTTGCGAAGGAGGAGCGAGCCGTCTGCGTCGTCGACGAGCAGCAGCGATCCGATCTCCACTCCCATCACGTCACGCACGCCTTGCATGGCGGCGCTCAACACCTGCTCCAGATCGAGGGTCGAGGTGACGGAGCGGAGAATGTCGTTGAGGGCGCCAAGCTCGCGCTCGCGGCGGCGCGTGTCTTCGTACAGCCGCGCGCGATCGATGGCCACGCCGATCTGCTGGCCGATGGCGGCGAGCAACTGCCGGTTTCCTTCTGCAAACGGGCGCGGCTCGCGCCACATCAGGGTCATGACGCCCTGCACGCGGTCGTGCCCCCACAACGGCAGGGCGACGATCGCGCCCAGCGGCCTCCCTGACGGGACGCGCCACGTCTCGCGCCAGCCCCCGACTGCCTCTATCGGGGGCCAGGCCGGATCCGCGCCTGACCCTTCCCCTTCACTATCGTTCAGGGTCCCCACTCCCTTCGGTCGGGGACTTCGCAGGGCAGGCACGTCGGACAGGATTTCGACCGATCCCTGGCGCGCGGCCAAGCCCTCGAACGAGCCGTGGATCGGCTTGCGGAGAGGCTCAGGCAGTTCTTCGTTCAACGGCCCATATCCCGCGCGGTACACCAGGTCCGTGCCTTCGATCAAGCAGATGCGGCAGCCATCCGCCTCGAACAGGGGCTGCGCCAGGGTGAGCGCCGCATCTAGCACGCTCTGCAGCTCGAGCGACTGGCTGACGGCCGCCGAGATGGCGTGCATGGCGGTCAGCTCACGATTCCGCCGGCGCACCTGCGCATACAGGCGCGAATTGGCGATGGATGCGGCGAGTTGATTAGCGACGGCTTCGAGCGTCGTGACGTCAATGACGCTGACGACCTGGCGCGGCTGCGATTCGACCAGGATAATGCCGATGACGATCCCTTCCAGAGAGATCGGTGTGACGAGGAGGCTCCCGCCGGCACCCTGGCCACGCCCGAGCCGCTCCGCGTCATCCGGCTGGACCTGGGCTTCGTTGACGATCAGGCTGCGGCCCTGCGCGACGACGCGGCCGACGGCGCCCTGATTCAGAGGCAGCCGCATGCCGATTCCCAGAGAGGTCTCCGCCGTCCCTTCGGCCCTCACCCCCGGCCCCTCTCCCGTCGCAGACGACGGGAGAGGGGGGTCTGTTCCGCCGGAGCCGCGCGCGACGCCGTGCAAGACGAGATCGACGCCATTCTCGTCCACCAGCCCCACGGCGCCAAACGCGTAGCCCAGGCGCACGGCGATCAAGCGGGCCACCTCAGGCAGGAGGGCGTCGGCTTCGAGGGACGAGGCGATGCGCTGCCCGATCTCGTTGAGGGCGGCGAGTTGATGGGCGCGGCGCAGCTCGCGCTCGAACAACTGCGCGTTGACGATGGCCGTCGCAGCGGTCTGGGCCAGCGAATCGAGCAGGCGCACGTCGTTCGGGGTGAAGTGCCCGCCTCGCTTGTTGAGCACCTCCATGACGCCGATCATGCGCCCGCGCGCGCGCAGGGGGGCGGCCATGAGCGAGTGCGTCACCATGCCGGTCAGCGCGTCGACGTTCCGGTAGAAGCGCGGATCGGTCTGCGCGTCGGCCACCAATAGAGGATAGCCGCTGCGCAGGGCTTCTCCTGCAATGCCCGCGCCGCTCGGCAGGCGCAGCCCCGGCAACTGGTCAGCTGCCGGACCGACGGAGGAGGCGAACACCAGCTCGTCGCGCAGCTCGTCGAGCAGGAGGACGGAGCCGGCCTCGCCCTGAAGCACGCCGACGGCTTCTTCCATGATCACGCTCAGCACTTCGTTGAGGTCGAGGGTCGACGTCAATGCGCGCCCGACTTCGTTCAAGAGCGCCAGCTCGTCGACGCGGCGGCGCGTCTCCTCGTACAGGCGCGAGTTCGTGATCGCCACGCCGATCTGATCGGCCACCGTGCGAACGAGAATGACTTCGTTCTCGCCGAAGCGCCCGGCGGAGCGGCTTCCCAGCACGATGGCGCCCTGCAGCGTCTCGCGCTCGCGCAGGGGCGCGGTCAGCCAGGCCGGCGCGCGGAGCAGGCGCGCGATCGCATCGAAAGGCGCGATCGACCCTTCGGCCCTCACCCCCGGCCCCTCTCCCGTCGCAGACGACAGGCGAGGGGAGTAGACGCCGAAGCGATCCAGCCACGGCGCCTCGGAGAGCGCCAGAGAACGCACCCGGTCGAGCGCGTCGTCGCTCAGCCCGCGCCAGGCGCGCGCCGCGGCGCGCTCGCCCTCGACGACGTAGATAGCGCCGTAGTCGATGCTGAGCACTTCCATCAGGGCGTCGAGGGCGTCCGAAAGGGTGGTGTTGAGATCGAGCGACTGGGTCACGCGCGAGGCGATCAGGTTGAGGGCGGCAAGCTCCTGGGAGCGCTGGTAGATGGCGGCCTCGGAACGCTTGCGCAGGGTGACGTCGCGGGCCATGGCCTGCGCGCCGACGGGGCGGCCGGCGGCGTCGTGCATGGCGGCCCAGGACACGGACAGCCAGCGCTCTTCGCCGTCGCGGCGCCGCACTCGGAACTGCACGTCGTCCCCCGACACGCCCTGCAAGGCCAGGGCAAGCATTTCACCGACGCGCTGCCGGTCGTCGGAATGCGTCAGGTCCAGCAGGCTCACCTGCCCGGTGGTGAACGCTTCGGGGAAATAGCCGAGGATGGCCAGGGACGAGGGACTGACGTAGGTATAGCGCCCTGCCCCGTCGACCGCGAACACCAAGTCGCGGGCGGCCTCGACCAGCAGGCGGTATCGTTCCTCGGCCTCGCGCAGCGCGCGCTGGCCACGCGAGACGCGCAGCGCGGCATTGACCCGCGCGATGAGCTCACGCGGCTGAAACGGCTTGCCGATGTAGTCGATAGCGCCGGCATCCAGGCCGGCCACCTGCTGTTCGGTCGAGTCGAGCGCCGTGACGATGAGCACCGGAACCTGCCGCAGCGCCGGATCGGCGCGGATGACATGCAGGGTGTTCATGCCGTTCAGGTCGCCGGGCATCAGCAGGTCGAGCAGGACGACGTCGATCGAGGGATCGGCGGCCAGCATGTCCAGCGCGTCGCGGCCGTTGAACGCCTGCCGCATGCGATAGCCGTGCCGCTTGAAGATGTAACCGAGCATCTCCAGGATTTCGGCGTCGTCGTCGACGGCTAAGATAGTGACGTCGGAGAAGGCGGGCTTGCTGCTCATAGGCTGCCTGTGATGACCGTGATTATAACATCGACGGGACGCGAGGCACAGCAGGGTTGCGCCTGCGACTTGGCTTAATTTCCAAAGTTGCTCTAAACTTAGAACCTGGTCGGACGCGGCGTCAACCACCAGCGGCGGCGTAGCTCAACGCAGGATTATGTGGCGGCTCCGCGCTACATCAGGCCTTATTCGTTGGACCGCAGGACGCTGCACTAACGAACTTCGAGATCTAATGTCATTTCAGGAGCTCGCTATGGAGAACCAACTACAGTCATCAACCTTCGTGACAACTGGCCCTACAACAGTATACTCGGAGCCAATTGACAAGTCACAGGAAGGGAATTCTGCCGTAGCCGACCTGCCCTGGGTCTCTACAAACCATTCTCACTCTCAGAAAATGCCGTAGTCAAGAGAACAAGATGACTCTCGAACAGTACAGCCCTGAAAGACTCTTTGGTCTGCTTGCTCGAAGGCCTCTGAGTACCGTGACTGCTTTGTTGGCAGGGATGATGATCGTCGTCTCTCTCTATCATCGGAGCATCGGGGATGTATATCTTGAACCGTTAAACTACGTCGACGGCACAACCCTCATCATGGTCGGAATCTTGTTGTTGCGCGGCGTCATCACCCGACGACTCGACACCGATCTACAGGCAGTCGCAATCGCACTGATTGGTGCACTATCTTTCGTCTTCGCCTATGAGGCTATTTACAAACTCTCGTTCTATGCTTTCCCGTGGCGAATGCCCCCGGCAGAGTTGAGGGAGTTTGTGATTCAAGTCGGGATAGCTCTCACAGCGTTGGTTGGATTCGCCTTCGGCAAGTTCCGAGTATCCACACTCAGTAGGGTCTTTGCAGGTATCTTGGCTATCGGGTGGATCATCTGGTTGTTGGTTGGCTTCCCTCAGCTCAATAATGGCGAGAACTTCTATCCGCCCGTTGTGAACGTTCACTTCACCTGGGACATGATATACGCGCTCAATCGCGCGACAAAGATTGCCCTGTGTCTGGTCTATTATTTCCTCTATAGCAACCACCGGACGGCTAAGCTCTCGCCGGCGGAGCGATCACCCGACCCGCCGCCAGTACACCCTTCGGGCCGGACGTGACATAGGGTCGGCCGCCCGCGAGTTGTCCATGTGCAAAGTCGAAGAGGGATCAGTATTCGAGTAGCGGCCTGCCTGGCACGTGCACGCCTAAGGTGTGATCAGCGGGGCAGCGTCGATGCTATAATATCGCCCGCAAGTGAGGGGCCTTCTGAGCAGGCCGCCGTCACATGGGCGGAGCTTGTTCACGCGACATTCAGGGGGATCGACGCACCATGAAAATAAACATCGTCGGCGCCGGGCCGGCCGGGCTGTATTTTGCTATCCTGATGAAGAAGATCGATCCGGCTCACGACATCACGATCGTCGAGCGGGACGGGCCGAACGATACGTTCGGCTGGGGCATCGTCTTCTCCGACAAGACGTTCGCCTTCCTCAAAGACAGCGACGAAGCGTCCTACCTCGACATCACGGCCGCCGCCGAGAGATGGGACAACGTGGACGTCGTCCATCGAGATCATAAGATCAGCGTGCGCGGCAACGAATTCCTGGGTATCGCCCGCCTCACTTTCCTGAACATTCTCCACAAGCACTGCCGGAATCTGGGCGTCGATCTCCGTTTCCACACGAACGTCACCACCCCCGATCGGATCGCCGAACTGGCCGATTGTGATCTGCTCGTCGGCGGCGACGGCGCGAACAGCCTGGTGCGCCAGACCTACAGCGGATTCTTCTGCCCGTCCGTGGACGTGCGCCGTAACAAATACATCTGGCTCGGCACGCGCCAACTGTTCCACGGTCTGACGATGATCTTCCGCGAAGCGGAAGCTGGGTTGTTCATCGCGCACGCGTACAAGTTCGACAAAACGACGAGCACCTTTATCGTGGAGTGCCCGCCGGAGACGTGGCTGAAAGCCGGGTTCGATCGCGTGTCCGAGGACGAGACGTGTGCGTATCTCGCCGAGGTCTTCAAGTCGCATCTGGGCGGCCATCCCCTCCTCTCGAACAACTTCGTGCGGTGGCTCAATTTCCCACTCGTCAAGAACAAGCGCTGGTTCCACAAGAATATCGTGCTGCTGGGCGATGCGCTGCACACGGCGCACTTCTCGATCGGCTCGGGCACCAAGCTGGCGCTCGAAGACGCGATCGCGCTGGCCGGCTGTTTCGCCCCCCCTCTCCCTCCCCCCGTCAGAATGGGGGGAGCCGGAGGGGGGAGGGTCGAGGCCGCACTGCCGGAGTTCGAGCGCGTGCGCAAACCCGTCGTCGAGAAGTTCCAGGACGCCGCCCTCAACAGCCTGACCTGGCTCGAAGACGTTCAGGAGCACCTGCAGCTGGAGCCTGTCCCGTTCACCTACAGGCTGATGACCCGCAGCCGGCGGATTAGCTACAACCGGATCAAGTGGGGTGATCCGGAATTCGTCGCGAAATATGACGCGTGGCGCGCGCAACAGCCGTCTGCCGGGCCGATTCCGGCCGAGTTTCTAGACTTGTTTCAGAAGAAGACCTTCGCGCATCTCGCCACACTGATGGCGGATGGCACGCCGCACGTCACGTCGGTGTATGTAGACTACGACGGCCAGCATATCTTGATCAACTCGGCGCGGGGGCGCCAGAAGGACATCAACATGGAGAAGCGGCGGCACGTCGCGATCGAAATCCCCGATCCGGACAACCCCAACCGCTTCCTGGCCGTGCGCGGGCAGGTCGTCGAGGTTACCGAACAGGGCGCCGATGAACACCTCGACAGGTTGGCTCAGCGCTACCTCAACCGGGACAAATACCCGGACAGCATGCGCTTTCCCGGCGAAGTACGCTGTATCTACAAAATCCTGCCGAAGCATGTGACAGTCTGGGACCCGTTCGGCCGCTAACCGCGCTGCACGTGGAATCGTTTGGCCTTCAGCTCGAAGCGAGGCAAAGTGCCACGGGGGACAAGCCGAACGTTCGGCCGGAAGGCGAGCATCGTGTCAATCGCCTGGCCGATGGCTGCGACGATGTTCCGATCGGCACCTTCTACCAGCTCGACCTCGACATCCATCTCGTCCATGTGGCGCACCGTATAGACGGTGGCGCGGAACTCGTCGACCTCATCGAAGCGCCGGATGATATTCTCGACGGCGCTGGGGAAGACGTTGACACCGCGCACTGTGATCATGTCGTCGGCGCGCCCCAGAATGCCGCCCTGGAAACGGGCGAATGTCCGGCCGCAGACGCACGGCTCGGCGTTGACCTGCACGACGTCGCCGGTGCGATAACGAAGAATCGGAAAGCCGAGCCGGCCCAGGTTCGTGATCACTAGCTCGCCGCGCGTCCCCGGCTCCACCGTCTGTCCGGTCGCCGGGTCGAGCACCTCGACGATGAATTCGCTTTCGATGATGTGGATGCCACCGGGCTGCGCCTCACACTCGAAGGAGTGCGCGCCGACCTCGGAAGCGCCCGCGTGATCGTAACACTTCGCGCCCCAGCTCTCTTCGATGCGCCGCTTAGTCGCCGGGACGTTGGCCCCTGGCTCGCCGGCGTGAATCGTCGCCCGCACCGGCAGCGCATGCAGGTCGAAGTTGTTCTCACGCGCGACTTCAGCCAACCGCAACGCGTAGGTCGGCGTGCAGCACAACGCCGTCGCACCGCTGTCGCGCATCAGCTCCAATCGCTGGGGTGAGTCACGCCCGCCGCCGGGGATCATCATCGCCCCGATTTTGCGCGCGCCCTCGACCGCCGACCAGAAGCCGATGAACGGGCCGAAGGAAAAAGCGCTGAAGAGTCGATCGGCAGCGGTGAGACTCGCGCCGGAGAGCACATAGCCCCAGCAGCGTCCCCACCAGTCCCAGCTTTCTTCCGTATCCAATACGCGAAGCGGCGCGCCTGTCGTGCCGGAGGTCTGATGGTAACGGACGTACGCTTCCAGAGGGTAAGTCAAGTTCGTGCCGAAGGGCGGACGCGCGGCCTGATCGGCCGTCAGCTCGTCCTTGGTCGTCAGGGGCAGGCGAGAGAGATCGGCCAGCCCCCCACTGCCTCTATCGGGGGCCAGCGTGCGCATCTCGTCCGGCCCGACGCCCGCCCTTTTCAATTTGTCGGTGTAGAAAGCGTTGCGGCCCCACAACTCGGCCAGCATCGCTTGCAGCTTTTCGAGCTGCAGCAGGGCGAGACGATCGCGGGGCATCGTTTCGGTGGCCCGATCAAAGTATCGCATATGGCTTATCGCTTATCGCGTATCGCCTATCGCCTATCGCCTATCGCCTATCGCTAATTGCTGTCTTCTGACCCAGGCACTGGACGATCGGCGACGGGTTACAGGCTATTAGCGATACGCGATAGGCTATCAGCGATATGCGATGTTCAGAGGCGCACTTCGACCGCGATAGGATAGTATCACGTGGCCGGTCTGGTCAGATGGCTCGATGAGAATGCTTTCGCAGAAGTTTGGCTCGCCCGGATCGTCGCCGAAAGCGGCGCGCAGCAGAGCGCGCATGGCTCCGGAATGGGTGATGCCTATCCAGTGCACGCGTCCACGCGGCGAGGGCGTTTCCCCAGCATTGTTCGCGTTGGGATCGAAAAGGCCGCGCAATCTTCCCTGTAAGCGCGCCAGAACGACTTCTACCGTTTCCGCGCCGCCGGCGCTGTCGTGCGTGAGCCAGTAGCCCATGGGATCGGCGCTGACCCAGAAGCCGCGATAGAAGTCCACCTGCGCAGGGACCAGGTCCTGTAGAAAGGCGGGCGTGTTGATCCTGGCGTAGAGCAGCGACGGCTCCTCTGGCTCTTGACCCGGCGCCGCGAAAAAACGGACGTTGCACAACGCCTGATCCTGCCGTGGCGCATGCAGGTGAACGCGGTCATCTCGGCCGGAGGTCTTCAACGCGGCGTGGATGCTGGCGTGCATCAGGTCGGCGGTCTCCTTCACGCGCTTCACCGGCGAATGATACAGGAGCACTGTGTCGCCTTCGGCCAGGAGGTCGGCGAGGGCTGCTCCGGCTGTTTCCGCCTGCGTCCGGCCGCGCGGCGTGAGATTGACGTCCGTGCGATGGTGCTCCACCTCGCCGTGGCGCACTAGGTAGACGAGAGGCGTCACGCCCCGGCCTCCGCTTCACGCAGCTCGATGTAAACAGCCTGCTCCATCGCCCGCATAGCCTCCCTTTGATCTTCCGGCCACTCGTAGGCGAGCGGCGCGACGATCACACCCGGCCAAGATTGGTCTTTACACTCAGTCACCGCCATCTCCATCAGGGCGATGCGAAATGGCGCGGCGGCAATGCGTTCCTTGAGCATCTGCGTCGTGCCTTTGACGAGGAAAACCAGATTATCCTGGCCAATCCCGCTGGGCGCCCCGCTGGGCGGGGGGCAAGCACGGGCGCAAGCAGCGATTTGCAGTGCGGCCCGGCCGTCTCGCTGCAGGTTAGCCAGCGTCGCACTGCCGTGATCCGCCCCGAAGCGCACATGGCGGGCATCGGGCGCAGCAGCCCACGTGTAAGCCACGTTGGGAAAACCCTCTTCGCCAACCGTCAAGAGCAGCGCCGGCCCACCGGAGCGCAGCCAGGCCAGCAGCTTTTCTGGAAGCTCAGATGTCGTCTTGCTCATGAGAGAACGAACCCTTCGACTTCGCTCAGGAGAAGTTTTGCTCGGCCTGGATTGCCAAATCCAGGCCCATGTCGGGGATTGCCCAATCCCCTCAGAGCATTTTCGGCGCTTCGAGATCGATGAGGGCATAGAACAGCAGCATCGGCGCGTGTCCCTCGGCCACGAAGTCGTGCGCCACGCCGGCTGGGATGTGGCAGAGCATGTCCGGTTCCAGATCGACTTCGGAATGGTTGAGGCGCAGCCGGCCCTGACCCTCCAGTACGTGAGCAATCACATCCGAAGCCGCGTGTGTGATGAACCTGTCATCCGGCGCCGCGAGTGGCTGGAAGGACACCAACCCGGCCCGGTAGCCTTCTCCCCGAAACGGCGTGATGGCGCTCATCTCGGGGTTGATTGGTTTCAATTGCTCGCGCAGCAAGCTCAACCGGATAATGGTCATATCGCCAGCTGCTCAATTTCGGCCCGGAGACGTTCCATTTCATCCAGATTATTCATGTGGAAATTGCCGAGCAACTGGGTCAGGCGATCGGCCGGTGGTTGAATGCTCGCGCGCGCTTCGTCAGTCGGCGCAGCCGCCAGCAGCGACGGCAGGCTCGCGACGAAGTCTTCCAGCGCGCGGCGCCGCCGGCGCACCTCTTCGAGAAGACGCTCGGCATTTTCCTGCTCCCAATCGTCACGGGGCATCATGGCTTACAACCCTCCCGGCCTGGGGCGCCCACGCCGCACCCACGGCATGGGGATGCCGTGCCTACGGTTGACACCTTGCGCCTGAGCATCATGTCCCAGGCCCCTCCCGGCGGCGGCTTGGGGCGTAGCGTGGCCCTGCCCAGCGTTCGAACAAATCCGCAGGCAGATCGAACGCTGGCACATCGAGAACCCGATTGACGGTTTGATTGATGATGTCGTCGATCGTCTGCGGGCGATGATAGAAGGCAGGCATGGGCGGAACGATCATCGCGCCCATCTCGGTGACCTGCGTCATCAATCGCAAATGCCCGAGGTGCAGCGGCGTTTCGCGCGGGACGAGCACCAGACGGCGACGGTCTTTGAGGGCAACGTCGGCGGCTCGCAGCAGCAGATTGTCGCTGAAAGAGAGCGCGATGCCGGAGAGGGTCTTCATCGAGCACGGAATGACGACCATGCCCATCGTCTTGAACGAGCCGGAGGAGATAGCGGCGGCGATGTCGTTGAAGCGATAGTGCGCGCTGGCGAGCGCCTCCACCTCCTCCACTTTGTAGTCGGTTTCGAGAAGGATGGTCTGCCGGGCGGCGCTGCTCATCACCAGGTGCGTCTCGACGCGCGGAGCGTCCACGCCGCGCAAGACCTCGAGCAGGCGTATGCCGTAAATGACGCCGCTTGCCCCGGAGAGACCGACGATCAGTCTCTTCGTCATCAGCGCGGAGCCTCCCGCCAGGCTGCAGTGACCTCCCGTAACACGCCATAGAACCAGCGGTCCATCACGCTCGCGCTCGAAGGATCGGGCGTGGGCTGGACCGGAAGCTTCCCCGGCGCGAAGAGGGCGGCCTCGCCTGCATCCGCCCCCGCCTTCGGCTCGCCACCGCACACCCGGCCTCGATACGCAATGATTACGACTTTCACATTAGCCTGTGAATACACTCCCAGCAAGCTATCCAGGACCACGTCCACCCCGGCTTCTTCCCTAGTCTCGCGGATCGTCGCTTCGGGCACCGATTCGCCGATCTCGACGTGACCGGCGGGCGGCGCCCAGTAGCCCTTGAGAGGGGGAATCGTCCGCCGGATGAGCAGCAATCGACCTCTGTCCTCGACGACGGCCATGCCGACCGGCGCCGGGTTGTGGTACACGACGTAGCCACACGCCGGGCAGTGCTCCCGATCATGGCCTTCGACCGGGCCGAAGACCAGGCGCGTGCCGCATCGCGCGCAATACCGAAATGAACTCTCGACCGTCATGGACGCGGAGTTTAGTGCAATTGTCTTCCGCCGTCAACGACGATGGTTTGCCCGGTCATGAAATCGCTGGCCGGAGAGGCCAGAAAGAGCACCGGCCCGACGAGGTCTTCCGGCTGCTCGGCCCGTTTGATCGCCCCGCGATCCACGCCGTATTTTTCGGCGTTCGGGATCATCGACTGGCTGGCTTCGGTGAGCGTGAAGCCGGGCGCGATGGCGTTGACGGTAATGCCGTAGTCGCCGAGTTCCTTCGCCAGCGCGCGCGTGAGGCCGATGACGCCGCCTTTGGAGGTAACGTAGTGCGCCCAAAGGGATGATCCGCTGAAAAAGGTCGCCGAGGACACGTTGATGATCTTGCCCGACTTCTGCGCCCGCATGTGGGGGAACACCGCACGCGCGCACAGCCACGGCCCTTTGACGTTGACGGCCATCACTGTATCCCACTCGGCGGGGGAGATCGCGTCGAACGTCTTGCGCTCGAGTCCGCCGTAGATGGCCGCGTTGTTGACGAGGATGTCAATCCGCCCCCAACGCGCGACCGTCGCCTCGGCCATGCGGCGGGTGGATGCCTCGTCGGAAACGTCCACGGCGAGGGCGATGGCCTGGCCGCCTGCGGTGGCGATCAGGTCGGCGGTCTGTTGCGCCCCGGCGAGGTCAATGTCGGCGGCGGCCACCAACGCACCCGCCCCGGTAAAGGCCAGGCTAAACACGCGGCCCAATCCGCGCGCCGCGCCGGTGATGATCGCCACGCGACCTTGCAGTGAAACGGTTTGAGTCATCGGCTCTTGTCACTTGCGATCCCTCACGTGGCCGGCGATGGCATCCCGGAAGGCCGGCAGCACCTCCTGCCAGTCGCCGACCACGCCGTAAGTCGCCATGTGAAAGATGGGAGCCTTGGGATCGCTGTTGATAGCCACAATCGTTTTGGCGGATGAGCACCCGGTCATATGTTGAATAGCGCCGGAGATGGCAACGGCGATGTAGAGATCGGGAGCGATCGTCTTACCCGTCAACCCGATCTGCATCGAGGTGGGCACCCAGCCCACATCACAAGGCGGGCGGGAAGCTCCCACGGCTCCACCCATGAGATCCGCTATCTCCTGCAAGAGTTGGAAAGGCTCCGGCCCACCCAGGCCAAACCCACCGGCAATGATCACCTGTGCGCGCTCCAAGTTGGGTCCACTGCTCTGCTGGCGCACTTGAGGGCTGCACACAGTCTTCAACGCCTCCGCCGGTAGTTCTGGTTGAACAGAAACTAATTCCGCCTGGCGATCGGATGTTGGTTCGGCGGGAGAAAAAGCCCGCCGATAGGGGACGACGATCCACGGTTTCTTGGTGAGCCGGATGGTTGCCAGAACCGCGCCGCCGAACACGGGCCTGGTCGCTGTCAGCCCGTCGTCGGTCACCTGCAGCGTCATGGCATCTTGCACCAGCCCAGCGCCGAGGCGATAGGACAGGCGCACGGCTATCTCCATGCCCAGCGGCGTGCGGGGCATGACGATCATGGCGGGTTGCAGTTCGTGGCACACAGCGGTCAGGCTGGCAAGGTGAGCGTCGGGCCACGGCTCGGCCAGACGCGGATCCTCTGCTAGGTAAACCTGGTCGGCTCCGCTCCGGCGGGCTTCCTCTGTGCCCTTGACTTGCCAGCCTTGCACAACCGCTCGCAGCTTATTCCCCAGTTGGGGAGAAAGCTCGCGTCCCACCGTGACCAGTTCCCAAAAGCTGGGGTTGATCTGTCCCTCATCTGTTTCTGCGAAGAGCAGGATTCCTTCCACCTGCTAAGGCCTTCCTTGACAATGCCGGGAGAAACCCGGTTTCTCGGTAACTGCTCAGCCCGTCATTCCCGCGAAGGCGGGAATCCAGAGTTCATCTGAGCCATTAGACGAAGTTGGCCGCCATGAGTGTCTCAGCCAGGCGCTCGCCTGCCTCGGTGCCATTGCCCCCCGTCACAAACTGACAACTCCGCTCGCCTGACGCTGCACGCAGCGACAGGTCCAGCACGTCCACGGCGGGCGAAGCATTTGCTTCCATCCCCAACGTCTGCATCGTCAAGTATCGAGGTTGGCGGCGTGCGGCTTGCAGACGGTTCCGCACGGGCACGTAGCGCATCTTCCCCAATTCGCTGGTCACGGTGACCACGGCGGGCAGGTCGCTTTCCATCATCTGAAAGCTATCGCTCAGTACGCGCTCGACGCGAACCCGCCGTCCCTGCACCTCCACCTTGCGCGCCAGCGTTAGGCAGGCCCACCCCAGCATCTCTGCGAGGATCAGAGGGGCCTGGGCGTTGTCCCAGTCTGAGGCCTGCCGTCCGCATATCACCAGATCGGCGCCGCCCATGTGGTGGATGGCCGAGGCCAGGACTCGGGCGAGGAAGTGAGAATCCCACGTGTCCATGGCCGCATCCTGCACCAGAACCAGGTCGTCGGCCCCGACGGCGAACGCCGTCTTCACGATGTCCAGGGTGAAGTGCGCGCCAGCCGATAGGGCCACGATCTCACACTGGCCATCCGCGATGCTTTGCGGATTGTCCTTGAGGCGCAGCGCGGCCTCCAACGCCTGCTCGTCAAAGCCGTTGATCACATGCGGGATGTCCGACGGGCCGAGAATCTTCTTCTTGTCCCGCTCCACCACCAGTTCCGAGACGGGGAGCAAAGGATCCACCACTTCCTTGATGCACACCACAACGCGCATGGTTGTCTTCCTCAGGCCGGACGTAGGGCGGCTTTCCATAGCCGCCGATTTGCTCAGGCCGAGATCAGTGGCCCGTCTGTTCCCAATAGCGGGGCAGGCCCTTGTCCTGGGCGATGATCTTGTAGCAGTTGTAACTGCTTCCACGGCCAATGCCTCCCGCCGAGTGGAGATTTGAGGAGCACATGTACAAATTCTGCACCGGAGTGCGATAGCCGGCCAGTTCCGGGATGGGGCGGAAGCGCCCGAGTTGGGAAGCGAACATGCTGCCCTCCGCCCAGCCGCCTTCCAGCATGTCGGGGTGGCCGATCAGCACATCGTAGGGGCTGTAGATGCGGGTGGCGATCACGTTGTCGCGTGTCATGTTCGGGGCGAGCCGTTGCCACTGCTCCAGCGCTTGATTGACGAACTCTTCTTTCAGGCGGCCCCATTCGCGGGGCGCGAACAGGCGGGCCGGGGCCGTGAAATCCTCGATGAGGATGGTGTGGCGGCCCTCCGGCGCGCGGCTGCGATCCCAGATGCTATCCGGGGCCGTCAGGACGTAGAGTTGCTGGGCGAAGCCGAGCATGAAGATCTCGTGCTGATACTTGGAAGCGTAGTAGTCAGGGTCTTTCGGCCCCCAGTACAGGCGGGGCTGCGTGCCAACGCCGGGGTTATCGGATTCGGCGATGTACTTGGGCAGTTCGTAGGCGGCCACGTTGCCCCAGAAGATCTGCGCGCGGTCGTAGTGGATGTTCCGGATGCGGTGCTGAATCTTGCTGCTGATCTGCATGTCTTTCATCAGACGCAGAGCAGTTTGCGGTACGCCCAGGTCGCTCACCACCAGCGGCGCGGCGATCGGCGTGCCGTCGGCCAAGCGTATGCCGGTCGCCTTGCCGTTTTCGATCAGCACCCGATCCACCTCGTGGCCGCTAAAGTATTGCACGCCCATCTTCCTGCCCGCCGAGATCAGCGCATCGGTGATGGCTCGCGTGCCGCCCACCGCGATGGCGGCCGGTTCAAACGACAGCACCAGCGCCATCACGTGCACCAGCCCTTGTAAGCCCATCACGTCGTCTGGGAAGCACCCGCCGGAGGTCGGTGTGGCGCGCATGAACAGGGTCCGCAACTCCGGGCTTTCGAAGAAATCGTAGGCGCACTGGCGGACGGTCATGAACTGGTGAACCGGCTCCAGGCCGCTGTCCGAGTTCGTGATCAGCTCTTCCAGCGGGTCGGGGGTTCCCCACAGCGTGGGGGGCGTAAAGCGATGCCGATGGAAGGCCGACTTCCAATAGCGCGTGTACTTGTCCAACAGCTCCAGGTAGACCTCGGCGTCCCGATGGGAGAAGCGGCGGATTTGCTCGTAGGTCTTCTTCACATTTTCGTCGGAGTACTCGGTGCGCCCCGTCTGCGGATCCACTACACGGTAAGCGGAGTAGCCGATGAAACTGCTATTGTCGTCGTAGATCATGCCTTCGTTCTGCTCCGGGAAGATGTACCGCAGACCCTCCTCACGCAGGTTGAAGTCCCGATACGCCGGGTGGCTGTAGAAGCGGGTGAAGTGCGCGCAGGAGTTCTGCCGGAATCCCGGCGCGGGCGCTTCTTCAGTGACAGCCCCACCGCCGAACTCCGTGTGCTTCTCGAAGACGCCGACCGTCAGCCCCGCTTTGGCGAGGTAACAGGCGATGATCGTGCCGTGGTGACCTCCGCCGATTACGATGGCATCATAGGTGCTATCAGCCATTGACGTATCCTCCTCGAGCATCCAGGTTTTTACAGCGGTTTCCAGTTTCGTTTACGGTCTCCCGGAGTCGAGCCTTTAGGCCCGGCTAAAGCCTCGATTCCAAGTCGTAAATCCAAATGGAAACCGCTCTAGAGTGAAAGGTAAATCGTCTTCAACTCCAGATATTCTTCCAGCCCGTAGTGCGATTTCTCCCGGCCCAGCCCGCTCTCCTTGTAGCCGCCGAAGGGAACCTGGTTGTAAGAGCGGTGGATGTTGTTGACCCACACCGATCCGGCCTCGCAGCGCTCGGCGGCGCGCAGAGCGTTGGCCAGGTTCTGGCTGAAGACATAGGCGGCCAGGCCATAGGGCGTGTCGTTGGCGCAAGTGATGGCCTCGTCCAGGGTCTCGACGGGCATGAGGCCGACCACCGGGCCGAACGTCTCCTCGGTCATGAGCAGCATCGAGTGGTTCGTGTGCGTCAGCACGGTCGGCGGCCAGAAGTAGCCACGCTCGTATTCCGGGCCGGTCAGGCGTTGACCGCCGGCGAGCAGGCGCGCGCCTTTCGCGAGCGCGTCGCGCACGTGCTCTTCACTTTTGCGAAAGGTACTCTCGTTAACCAATGGCCCCATCTGGCAACCGGGCCTTAGCCCGTTCCCGACCACGAGTTTGCGAGCGGCATCGGCGAAGCGCTCGCCGAATGCCTCATAGATGCCCCGCTGGACGTACATCCGGTTGACGCGATAGCAGAACTGTCCCGAATTGTCGAAAGTCTGCCGCACCAGGGCCGGGATGGCGACATCGAGATTGGCGTCGTCGCAGACGATGGCCGGGCACTGGCCGCCCAGTTCGAGCGTCAGCCGCTTGTTGGTCTGGGCGGCGGCGGCGGCGATGCGCTTGCCCGCGGCGGTGCCACCCGTGAAGCCGATCTTGCGCGGGATCGGGTGCTCGACAAGCGCCATTCCGATCTCAGTGCCGTGTCCGGTGACGACGTTGAACACGCCCGGCGGAAAGCCGATGCTGTGAAAGAGTTCAGCTAAGTGCAACGTCGTGATCGGCGTGTCTAAGGCTGGCTTGGCCACGACGGTACAGCCGGTGATGAGCGCCGGGCCTAACTTGAAGGTGAGCAGGTTGACGGGGTAATTGAAGGGCGCAATGGCGACGACGACGCCGACCGGCTCTTTGACCACGAGCACGCGCTCGTCGGGCAAGTTGAGCAGCGGGATCTCGCCGCGCAACCGCAGGCCCTCCTCGGCGAAGTAGTCGAGCAAATCGGCCGAGCGCACGATCTCGGTGCGCGATCCGGCCAGCGGGCGGCCCACCTCCAGCGTGAGGCGGTGGGCAAGCTCGTCTGCCCGTTGACGCATTTCGGCGGCGGCGGCGTGCAATAAGGTTGCGCGCTCGGCTGTAGGACGGGAGCGCCAGCCGTCGAATGCGGCCTGGGCCGCTCGAACGGCCTGGTCAGCATCCTCAGCCGTCCCAAGCGGCACTTCGGCGAAAACCTCGCCGGTCGCCGGATTGCGCACCGGCACGCTCCGGCCCGAGACCGATGGTACCCATTTTCCGTCAACGAAGAAGTTCATGAGGCGCTAACCGGACTCATCGTCTTGGCCCGAAAATTACAGGAATACTCGCCGAGACCTTTCCCGTCGCGCCGACTTAAGTCGGCGCGACGGGAAAGGGGTGAGGTCAGAGGACGGTCACCGTGCCCGTGTTGCCATCCACCTTTACTTTCTGACCGGTCTTGATGTTGCGCGTGGCAAAGCCGGTGCCGACGACAGCCGGCAGGCCGTACTCGCGGCAGACAATGGCTGCGTGGGACATCATGCCGCCGACGTCGGTGACCGCCGCCTTGATGCGCGAGAAGACAGGCCCCCAGCTCGGCGCAGTGATCGGGCAGACCAGAATCTCGCCTTCGAGCACTTGGTCGAGGTCCGCTGCGCTGGTGATGACCCGCGCCGAACCCTCCACCATGCCCGGCGAGGCAGCAAACCCTTTCAGCGCGCCTTCGCCGCCACCCAACCAGGCGCTGATGCTGTCGCTGGTGATACCCCACAGCATGATGGTAAACGGCTCGGTCACGACCTCGGGCGGCACGCCCAACGCCGGGGGGGGAGACCACTGGCGCAGAGCGTTGACAATGCCCTTGCGCCGCTCGATCTCGCGCGGCCAGTACTTGGGGCCGCGGGCAGATGTGCCGACGGCCCAGGCGGAACTCATGTCGAAGAGCGCCACGGGGATCTCGTCGCGGCGCAGGTAGAAGACGTCGTCCACCGCCTCGGTGAAGCCGGCGCTGACGAACACCTGGCCCAACTCGCGCATCTTGCGCCAGAAGACAGAGTGGTGCCAGTGCTCGACGTAGAAGTTGTGATTCTCGATGTAGGGGAAGACCGTGCGTGCCAGGCCCACCTTTCCCTGGAAGGTCTTGCGATCCTCGTCCGTCGGCAGCAGGGCAGAGTATTCGTTGGCCAGCCGGTCCCGCTCGGCGCGGATGGCCTCCAGCGGGCGGGCAAGTTTCTCCCCGGCTTCCACCTTCCCGATGTAGTTCCGCATGAAGGTAAAAGGCAGGTCGAGGTTCTCGGCCCAGACCGGGTCGTGGTGATAAAAGCCGGTGCCGCCGGAGAAATTGAACCAGGGGTTCTTGGATTTCTCGAGTTCGTCTAGCCACTGCGCACCGTTTTTGGCCTTAGCCACTCGCTCCAGAGCCTCTGCGGCGCTCCCCGACTTCAACTCGTTGGCGACGCCCAGGGTCACGGCGGCCTGGGCCAGGCGCTTCAACTCGTCGTCTGGCCGGAACAGGTCCACCTCGATGCCCGACACCATCTTGGCGACGGTTTGATCCGGCATATCCGGGAACGCCTGCTTGCAGAAGCCGAAGTAGTCCAGGTAGGCGGCGTAACCCAGGTTGAGGAACTCGAAGTGGTACTGCCAGACTTGCAGGCCAAGCTCGATCAGTTTGTTGTAGCGCGACATTAGGTCAAAGCTACTGCTGAGGCCGCGCCCGCCGATGACCGTGCCCGTTTCCTCCATTTCCGGCAGCGGGGTGAAGTGGACGGTCTCCAGTTCTGCGATGAGCTCGTTGACCTTCACCTGCCACTTGGCGTAGAGTTCATCCCAGTTCTGAAAATAGTAGCCGGCCCGCTCCAAAAAATGCGGGACGCGGGGGCCGATGACGTTCGGGTCGGTAATCGCCACCGGGCTCAAGTAGGTGTAGCCGTTGAGCACCCGATAGTCCACACCCATAGCCGGGGGAATGATGTAGAAGCGGGTGTTGTATTGAGAGAGGCACTTCAAGGCGAATTCCATGAAGATGCTGTCAAAGGGGTACAACACTTCGCGCCAGTGAACGCCGTCCTGGAACCAGAAGGCGGCTTCTTCCTCCATCCGGCGATCCTCGCTGAAGACGAGGTAGTAGGGATAGAGGTCTTGCCAACCTTCTCCGCCGGGAGGCGTTTTGACGTCGAAGGGGCTGGGAAATCTGCCGTTGTTGGCCATTGTCTGCTCCTTTCATGCGTGTTTGCGGCGATGACGAGTATGAGGAATTGATGACTAATCAGATGCCATGCAAGGTTCTGCCTCCTTTCGCCATGACCCGGTCACTCGCGTCCCGGCAGTTTCACCCGAACGGGGACGAGCAACGTCGCCAGGACCCCCTCGACCCCAGTTGAATGATGGGCGGTGATCGAGGAACGCGCTTGCTGGCTCCACACCGTTTCGGGCCGGCTCTGTAGGACGACAATGTTGCCGGGGAAGGACAAATCACGGTCAATGGCCCACTCGATGTCCTGTGGCGCACCGTAGTATTGCTCGATCCGCTTCCCCAGTTGGGCGAGGCCGACGACCTCTTCGTCGCTCAGGCACAACTGGGTCTGCCGTTCGGGCGGCACTTCGAGGATCTGCACCCGGCCGGCTTCTGGATCTGGCTCGTACTCGATCAGCTTGGGAGAGGCCGTGCGCCGGATGATGTCGAAGGTCACTTTGTCCACCAGAAAGTTGTCCGGGGTGACCACGCCGGACACCACACTTTCGCCCAGGCCCCAGCTGGCGTCAATCGCGATCTTGGAGCGGTCGCCGTTGACGGGGTTGAGGGTGAACATCACGCCCGCCGTCTTCGCATTCGCCATCTTCTGGATGCCCACGCTGATGAGCACCTTGTCGTGAGGGAAACCCATCTGGTTGCGATAGGTGATAGCGCGGGCGGTGAACAGGCTCGACCAGCAGATGGCGGTGCGCACCAAGACGACGCCCGCCCGGCGCACCCACAGCGTCGTGTCCTGCTGGCCTGCAAACGAGGCGCCAGGCAGGTCTTCGGCGGTCGAGCTGGAGCGCACGGCCACCGGCAAATCGGGCATGCCGCACTGTTCCGCCAGCGTTTCGTAAGCGCTGCGGATGGCGTCTTCGACGCCGGCCGGAATGGGCGTCTCGCCCATCACTTGCCGGATGTCCCGGCTGACCTGCTCGACCGCGTTCACGTCCTCGTCGTTGAGGGCGTTCAGCATTTTCATGATTTGCGGGCCGAGGCCGGAGTGCTCCAGAAAATCACGATAGGCGGTAGTGGTGACGGCGAAGCCGGGCGGCACGCGCAGCCCGGCGCGCGTCATCTCGCCGAGGCTGGCGTTTTTCCCGCCCACGGCAGGCAGGCAGCTCTTGTCACAGTCACGGAACCAGAGGATATAGGGTTCGGCGGTCATTGTGCGTCTTGCTATCGCGTATGGGTTCCCCTGACTTCGCGTGCGGGCCGCTTCGGGTGGCATTGCGATAATCGTCCAGACATACACGCCGGATCGGCCTCACCGGCCGCTGTCGAGCCACGCCGGTAAGTGATTGACGTCGGGCAAGACGAGATCGGGGCGCAGCGCCTCCGGCGCAGCCGCTGCCTCGTCCGCTGTCGTCGAGCCGGTCAGTACGAGAATCGTAAACAGGCCGGCCTGCTTGCCCATGGCGATGTCTTGCCGGAGCTGGTCGCCGACCACGGCGCCCCGCTCCGGCGGGACGCCGAGCATCTTCAGACCCATCGCGCCGGCCCACTTCGACGGCTTGCCCGTGACCAGCGGCTCTTTGCCGGTGGCGTAGGCGACAGCCTTGACCATCGGCCCGGTACCCGGGATGAAGCCGTCTGCCGAAGGCACTCGGGTGTCGTCGTTCGTCGCGATGAACTCCGCGCCCTTCCAGATCACCTGGCACACCTGATTCAACGCCCTCAGGTTGAACTCCGGGTCTTTGCCCATCACCACCACTTCGGCCTCGGACGCGTGGTCGGGGTCGATCAAGTTCAGCCCCTGCGCCTGCATCGCCTCTTTCAATCCCGGCCCGCCGACGGCCAGTATCTTCCGGTCCGCGTGCAGCTCGCGCGTCACGCTCGCGGCGATCAGCGCTGAAGTCATGATCTCGCCCGCCTGCGCCGGGATGCCCATCGCATTCAGACGCTCGACCCAGTAGGCAATCGTGTTCTGATTGTCGTTGGTGAGGAAGATGAAGCGGATACCGCGCCGGCGCAGCTCGGCCAGCGTGTCCGGCGCGCCGGGAATGGCGTTTTGGCCCCTGGCCAGGCAGCCGTCGATGTCGAAGATGATGCCCTCTATCGGACGCATGCGATCTCCGTGTTGCGTGTTACGTGATGCGTGATTCTGTTCCGTACATTGCTCAGGCTTCTGCCATCTCAGCGACCCGCTGCGGCAGCTCGGCGGGCACGGCGAAGTACTCGTCCCAATGCTCCTTGACGTGCTTGACCATGTTCTCGTCGAGGAAGATCGGCTTGGGCTTCTCCTTCCACTCGTAAGGCGTCGTGCAGTCGATGATGATGCGCGAGGTCATGTAGCGCGCGTCGCCGATCGGCAGCGAAGGATCGAGCGGCGTCGAGCGCCCGCGCCGGATGATCTGCGTGCCGAAATCGGGCTGGTACTTGAAGCTCAGCGCGTAGATCACCTGATCCATGTTCTCCGGATCGATGTCTTCGTCTACCAGAATCACGGTCTTCAGGCCGTAGTTGCCGGTGACGGTGGCGAAGGCGGCCAGACCGACCTGCGTCGAGTGTCCGTGGTACATCGGCTTCATGGAGATGATGACCAGCATGCGCCCGGCGCTGGCCGGCGGGCCGTATACGGCCTTGATGCCGGGGATGTTCATCGCCTTCAGATCGTTCCACAGCGAGGCGGTGCGGTTGACGGCCATGATCATGTGTGTATCCGTGATCGGCTTGCCGACGGTCGTCGACCACAAGATGGAGTTGTTGCGGTAGGTGATGGCCTTGACCTGGATGAACTCCTTGGGAAATTCTTTTCCGGAGTAATGGCCCGTGTACTCGCCGAACGGTCCCTCCGGCAGCGTCTCGCCGGGCATGATCTCGCCCTCGATCACCAGCTCGGCGGTGGCCGGCACCAGCATGTCGTTCGTCAGCGCCTGGGTGACTTCGACCGGCTCTCCGCGCAGCGCCCCGGCGATCTCGTACTCGCTCTCGTTCAAGCCGAAGAGCGTGCTGCCGCACAAGAACAGGACAGGTTCCGCGCCGCACACGTAGGCGACCGGCATGGGGATGTTCTTCGCGGCGTACCCTCGCAGGTCGATTTCCGAGTCCTTGGCCTTGATCATCTGAATCGAGGCGCGCTTCTCGTCCACCACCATCAAGCGGTAGGTTCCGACGTTGAGCCGCCCGGTGTCCAGGTTGCGCGAGATCAGGTAGCCTGCTGTGCCGAGGTAGCGACCGCCATCGCCGGGGTAAAACCAGGGAGCTGGCAGCTTGAAAATATTCACGTCGTCGCCCTGCACGACGTTCTCGTGCACCGGCCCGGAGCTCACGACGCGGGGCGGGACACGCTTGCCCTGAATGCGGTCCACCCACGCTCGCGATAGGTTCATCAGGCTCATATCCGTGGGCAGTTCAAGCGCCAAAGCGAGGCGCTCTTTGGCGGTCAGCGCGCTCGTCAAGACGCGCCATTCGGGGTAGTCCTTGACGTTCTCAAATAGCAACGCCTTACCGCCGTTGTGCTGCTCTTCGTTGACTTTGGCGATGTGGCTAAGCTCGAGGTTCCAATCCACCTCCTTGTAGATGCGTCGAAGGTGGTCTTCAGCCTCGAGTCGGTCCAGAAACTCACGCAAATCACGGTACGGCATGGTCTTATCCTCCTGTGGAAATTGAGTAATTCTCAGACTTCGGAAGTCTCATTAAAGACTTCCGAAGTCTCGGCCGTGGCTCAAATTGAGATCTACCGAGCCTGCTTTCTCGGGTTCACCGGCGGACATGATTTGGTACGCCTTGTCGATGTGCTCCTTCATCACCTGCGCAGCCGTCTCCGGGTCGCGCGCCATGATCGCGGCCAGGATGCACTCGTGGTCGTGAAGCCGGTCGTGAGCCGCCTCCGGAGTGATCCGCGTCCGGCGCGCGGTCTCCAGGTACAGATCGTGGATCGTACGATACATGAGCGCGAATACCTGGTTGTGAGCGGCGTCGGCGAGCGCCAGATGGAAATTCACGCCGGCCTGCACGTTCGTCTCGACGTTGGTGATGCTTGCCCGGGAGCGCTCCAGCGCCGCTCGCAGCGCCTCGATGTCTTCCTCCGTCGCACGCTCGGCCGCCAGTTGCGCGAGCAGCACTTCCATGAACTGCCGCGCCTCCATCACTTCCGAGATAATGCCCATCTGAGAAATGCGGGACCAGTCCACCATCAAGGGCAGGATGCCCGGCTCGCGCACGAAAGTGCCTTTCCCCTGGATCACTTCCACGACGCCCACGAGCTGCAGCACCCGCATCGCTTCCCGAATCGAGGAGCGGCCCACCCCGAACTGCTCCGCCAGGTCCATCTCAGAGGGAAGATGGTCGCCAGGCTGGAGCTTGCCTTCGGCAATGAGCTTCTGAATCTGCTCGAGCACGACTTCGGGGATAGAGCGTGACTTCTGAATGGTCTGGAAGTCGGCCATATTTGCAGTGAATCAACAAGTTGTCTGATGTCTGATGACCTGATAATCTCACTATAGCATAAATTTCCTATATGTAAATATACATAACTATGAAATTCAAGTTTTTTAAGGTTTCAGATAGACCTGGCAGGTCTTTGCGATCCGGTCTACGGCCAACATCGGTGGATAAGACCTGCCAGGTCTACCCGAAGAATCTAAGTGCGTTTGGGGTATGACGGAGTGGCACTTCGTCTCGGTGACCCAGGCCGAGCGAGTTGTCGATGAAATAGAGGCGGGCCGGCACGGCCTTATACCAGACGATTCGGCCCATCGCCTTCACAATCTCTGCCGGGGCCTGCGCCAGGTTGCCGACGATGGGGAATTTCGAGCCGTAGCGCGCGATCGCCGCCGCTCGCTCCGCGCCTTCGATTCGACTCGCTTCCCCTTCCAGTTGGATACCCTTGATCGCGCGCCAGTCGCGGTAGTCCTCCTGAATGGTTGCCGAGACGATAGGCCGGGTGTCGATGTTGAGGCTGTGGCGGCTTGTCGGCGCGGAAAGGAAATAGAGGGTGAACCCGTCGTTGACGTAGAAGACGGCAGCCGCCCACAGGCCCTGTGGGCCGGAGGTCGCCAGCGTCATCACGTTGTGCTCGCGCAGGTACGCCAGTGTCTTTTCATGCAGCGAGGAATGGTCGTCGGTCATCTTCCAACGCAAACGCTATTCCACGATAGGGTAGCAGGACGTAGAGGGCGCTGATATGCAGAAAGCACCTCGGCTCGAAGATAGGCTCTACGTTCTCCACTTGACCAGCCGCAAATCCAACGGGCGATCCGGGCTGGTCAGAAGGAAATTGGATGTGCACCGTCAGCCCCGACGGCCACCCACAAGCCGCCCCAGTCGATGGCTCGTGGTTTGAGGGCCAACTGTTTTAGAAGTCCACGTATTCGCTTCGCGTCACGCGCTGCGCGTACAGCCCCAGTTGCTCAAGCAGCTCGCGGATTAATTCGGCCTTCGTCTCGGCATCGCGCGGCGACCAGGTTCGGCTCTTGATCTCCAGGTACCAGCCGGGCCGCTCGGGCAGCGTCAGGCGATCCAGGTTGACGGCCAGCTCGGTGTTCTTGTACCGAATGTGCCAGCGCCGCCGCTCCTTCTGTACTTCGCGTTCCTCGATCGGCCGGAAATACTCGTGGTAGAAGCGCCGCGAGCGCTCGGCGCGCGCCGTGAAGCGTGAGCGCGACAGCAGCACCGAGTGCGCGAACTCGCGCTCTTTCGCCGGGCCGATCAGCGTCAGCGAGTAGCGAACCTCCTTGACCTGGCCGGCGTCGTCGAGAATCTCGTCTTCGCGATAGCGAATACGCCCCTGCAGCGGATCTTCAAAGCTGAAATACGTGTCGTACTGGCGACGCACGGACGATCGCTCGACGACGATATCGGGACCGTTCAGGCCGGTCATCACCACCTGCGGGTCTTCGATCGTGACCTTCACCTGAACTTCGTAAGTCTCTTGCTGCTCCAGGCCGCCGACGGCGACCAACTTGTCGAGGACACTGCCTTCGCGCGCGACGAGGAACGCATCGATCTGCGCGGCTATCTCTTGAGCGCGCGTCGTCACGGCCTTTACGTCGATCGTCAGCAGCTTGCGGCTGCGCATGAGCGGCCGGCCATTACACCACACGTCGCGCACGTCGCCGGCCTTGCACGAGTAGACGAGCTGGCTGTAGACGGCCTCCGGATCGCGATGGAAGCGCGGCGTGTTGTGAAGCCCGGTCAGATCGACGACGGCGACGTCAGCGCGCTTGCCGGGGACGAGCGAGCCGCTGAGATGATCGAGGTGCAGCGCGCGCGCGCCGCCGATGGTCGCCAGCATGAGCGTCGAGCGCGCCGGCACGGCCAGCGGGTCGCCGCTCACGCCTTTGGCGATGAACGAGGCCAGCCGCATCTCCTCGAACATATCCAGGTCGTTGTTGCTGGCGCAGCCGTCAGTGCCGATGCCGAGCTTGAGGCCGGCCTCCAGCATGTGCGCAACGGGCGCCACGCCGCTGGCGAGCTTGAGGTTGCTGGAGGGATTGTGCGCGACGCCCGCGCCCGCGCGCTGAAGCGTTCGTATTTCGCCCGGATCGACGTGGACGCAATGCGCCGCAATCAGCTTCGTATCCAGCAAGCCATTCTTCTTGATCCAGGGCACGACCGGCATGCCGTGCTGCTTGCGCGATTCTTCCACCTCGAGCGCCGTCTCCGAGACGTGCGTGTGGAGGGGAACACTGTACTCGATCGCCAGATCGACGCAGGCGCGCAGCACGTCGGGCGGGCAGGTATAATGTGCGTGCGGCGCGATGGCGGGCACGACGAGCGGGTGCCCCTTCCACTTCTCAATGAACTTGCGCCCGGCCTCGATCGAATCTTCGTAGGACTGCGCGTCGGGCGACGGAAAGATCAACACCGTCTGGCCGAGCACGCCGCGCAAGCCCGCTTCGGCCGTCGCCTGCGCAACGTCGTCCTCGAAATAGTACATGTCACAGAACGTCGTCACACCGGAGCGGATCATCTCGGCGCAGCCGAGCAAGGCGCCCACCCGCACAAACTCCGGATTCACGAACTCTCGCTCGACCGGCATCATGTATCCCATCAGCCACACGTCCAGCCGCAAATCGTCGGCCAGGCCCCGCAAGAGCGTCATCGGGACGTGTGTGTGCGCATTGATCAGGCCGGGGATGATGGCGCAGCTTGAGCAGTCGACGATCTCATCCGCCGAATACGCGGCGAGAACTTCCTGCGATGCGCCGACGGCGACGATGTCTTCACCCCGGATTGCCAGCGCGCCGTCGGGAACGATCGTAAACGCATCGTCCATCGTCAGCACGGCGCCATGCGCCAGTATCGTATCGACTTTCATAGCGCGACTCCTGGCCGCAACCCAAAGACTAACCACGGATGGCACAGGTTACACGGACGTTGAAACGTTTCCATCTGTGACATCCGTGTAATCCGTGGTCAAACGATTATAGCCATTTCGCACTCGGGCGCAAACCGGCATCGGCGTTGTGTGCACGCAAAACATGTCAGGTGGCTCACCGCCCGCGTCCCCGCGGGCGGCCAACCGCGAGGACGCGGTTTGGCGAGCACTGTAACGACTGACAACATTTGCGTGCACACCGGCGTTCGGTGCTATACTGCGGTCGGCGAACGATCCAACATACTCGGGAGCGCGAGATCATGAGTGACGGAACACAGGCATCCACCGAGCCGGTATGGTCGTACCGGGGCTATCAACTGAAGTCGAGCGAATTCACCACGGCGATGGTTCACTTCTACCGAGGCGAAGTGCAGCGCGCGAACGTGTGGCGGCAGCGTCTGGACAACACGACCAATTGGGCCGTCATCACCACCGGCGCAGCGATCAGCTTTGCCCTCGGCTCGATATCCGGCCATCACGGCGTGATTCTGCTGAATACGCTGCTCATCACGCTGTTTCTTTATCTGGAAGCGCGTCGTTATCGTTATTACGAGTTGTTTGCGTCGCGAGTGCGCTTGATGGAGACGGATTTCTTCGCCACGATGCTGGTGCCGCCCTTCGCGCCGTCCGCTGACTGGGCCGAGGGCCTGGCTGAAAACCTGCTCCATCCTCAATTCACCATTTCCCTGTGGGAGGCGTTGGGCCGGCGCTTCCGGCAAAACTACCTGTGGATATACGTCGTTCTGGCCATCGCCTGGATCCTGAAAAGCGTTCTATTCCCAACCCCGGTTACCTCATGGGCCGAGTTCATTCAACGGGCAGCGTTGGGCACGATACCGGGCGAGGTGATGCTGCTCATCGGGTTGATCTTCAACGGCATGCTATTCTTGATCGGCATCGCGACTCTCGGATTGAAACATGCGACTGGCGAGGTACTGCCGCGCTACACCGATACCAGCCTGGTCCACTCTTTGTCGTCATTGTTCGAGCACGACAAAGACCAGGAAGCAAGCGATCGGCGGCCCTGGTTCCGTCACGCACGCAAGCGGCCGCAGGCGGTCGCGCTGATCATCAGTCAACACAACGACAATGTAGGCAAGGCAATCCTGGTGGAGATGAAGCGCGGCGCAACCCGATTGGACGGGGTCGGGGTGTACACCGGACAGTCACAACCCGTGCTGATGACGGCGCTCACGCTCACCGAGATCAATCACTTGAAGGCGATTGTATCGCAGGCCGATCCGAATGCGTTCGTTATCGTGATGCCCGCCCAGGAAGTGCTCGGCCGAGGCTTTCAGCCGCTCCAGCAGAAACAAGCCGCCACGCAGTCATAATCATTTGCTGTGAAGGCGCATCGGCGCAAGAGCAATCGAGCCGGCTGCCGGCGACTGCCTCCAGACCCAAAAGCGAATCGGGCCGGTGCGCTGTGCGCCGGCCCGATTCGCTCACAACTCGGCTCAGTTGAATAGATAGTCTCGAAGGTCGTGACGGGCGGCAGATGCGCGCAGCGTGCTCAGCGCGGCATTGTTGATCTGCCGAACCCGCTCGCGGCTCAGGCCCATGCGCCGCCCGATCTCGCTCAGACTGAGCGCACGCCCATCACTCAAGCCGAAACGCATGCGCAGCACCCGCGCCTCGTTGGCGGGCAGCTCCTCCAGCAGCGTCGTGATCTCTTCCAGAAGCATATTGTCTGAGGCCACGCCCTCGGGCTGCGGGCCTGATTCGTCGGCGACGAAGTCCAACAGATCGTCGTCGGAGTTCTCCGCGCCGTGCTTGGCGTCGAGATCGAGGGGCGGCTGGCTCACCGTCAGCATGTGCCGAACTTTCTCCACCGGCCAGCGCATGGCAACCGACAACTCGTCCGGTGTCGGCGGTCGCCCCAGGTCCTGCTCAAGGCGCTCGCGAGTGCGGAACAGCTCGCTGGCGCGCTGCGCGAACTGGATGGGCAGCCGAATGGTGCGCGACTTGTTGCTCAGAGCACGCGTCACCGACTGGCGAATCCACCAGACGGCATGCGTCGCGAAGCGTACGCCCCGCTCCACGTCGAACTTGTCGGCGGCTTTCACCAGCCCGACGTTGCCCTCTTGAATCAAGTCGCTTAGCGGCAGCCCGCGGTTCTGATACTGGCGGGCCACGCTGATGACGAGGCGCATATTATGCAGCACCAGCTCGTCGCGCGCCTTCTCCCCGTCTCGAATGCTCGCCTGCAGCCTCTCGATCGTTGCCGGCGACAGGTTGCTGCGCCTCATCCTGCGTCTGGCCTCGCGGCTTGCCCGGAGCCGATCGCCCAGGTGTCTTTCCTCCTCGGCAGTCAACAAGGGGATCGGCCGAACCTCCTTCAAGTACTGCTCCAATACGTCAGGAGCGCCTCTGTGGGTCTCTTCACTCGTAGCCATCTCCCAACTCCCAATAACTAGGTCTCGTTACTCCAGTAATCCGATTTTTATAATAAGTATGATACAAATTCTCAGAAATGTCAATGGTCTGTAATTATATCCATTTTACTCAATATTTTACAAGGAAATTATTACAGTTTGATTAGATTGTGATAAGATACGCGCAGGCCGGAGCTTCGGTTCATTCCATTGTTCGTCGTCCGGAGACGGGACTGGGTATTCACCAAGCCGCTACGGCCTGCGGGCAGCCTTTCTTGAAGCCGAATTCTTTGATATTGCCTTGTCCGGCCGCGTCTTTGCGCGCTTTGCTTTGGCAATCGCCGAAGCCCGCCTCGGTGCACGCTTCGGTTTGGCCGGTATGGGCGGCTCCGGCGCCGCAATCCGCTCGATGGGAACCACGATGTGCGCCACACTGTCGGCTTTGGTGAGATGGATGGCGGCGACAGGCGAGCCGGCGCGCTGCACGCTTTTGAGCGCGCGCGCGCGAATCAACCTTGCCTTGCCGCGAGAAGTCACCACGGCAAGCGGATCGGGCGCTTGTACGACCGCAGCGCCGACAATGCGATCCTTGCCGCCGAGGCTGGCGGCGACGACGCCCTGACCCGCCCGGCCCTGGCTTGGAAACTCGGCCAGCGACGAGCGTTTGCCCCGGCCAGCCTCCGTGACGATGAGCAGATCGCTGCGCGGCCGCACCAGAGCGGCTGCGACGACCGAGTCCTTCTCCTGCAGTCGGATGCCGGCGACGCCGCCCGCGGCAAGCCCCATCGGCCGAACCTCTTCCTCTGAGAAGCGAATCGCCTTTCCGGCCGCCGTCACCAGGACCACCTCTCCGCCTCCCTCCGTCGCAAAGGCCGAGACAATCTCGTCGTCTTCCGACACGCTCATGACGGAGAAGGCGCCTGTCTGGCGAATCACGTCGCTGGCGGCGACGCGCTTGACCGACCCACTGCGCGTGGCCAGGAACAGGTAAGCTTTACGCTCGTTCTCGGCGCCGTCCTGATCCGCGAGAATCCCGCGCGGAATGGAGAAAGCCGCCACCAGGCGCTGGTCGCTGGGCAGTCCGACGACCTCGGCGACGGGCATGCTTTCGTTACTGATCTGGTGCACGGCGATCGATCCGCCCTGGCCGCGCGCATTGATCGCCACGTACACGTCGCGCGTGCTGCAATGCGTGATGGCAACCGGCGCCCGGCCCTTGACGATCGTCGGGCCGACCGGCATGCGCAGCATTTTGTTATCGCGGTTGATCGTCACCCACGTCGACTCGTCAGGCAGGAGCTCGGCGGCGGTGACGATCTGGTCGCCCACTTTGCGCTCGACGACGTATGTGCGCCGCCCGTCGCCGTAATGGACCTTCAGCGTGGTCAGCTCGTCTTTGATCACGCCGAGTATCTTCTTGGGACTACCGAGCAGATCTTCGAGATACTTGATCAGCTTCTTTTTCTCTTTGTATTCGGCTTCGAGCTTCTCGCGCTCCAGGCGGGCTAGCCGGCGCAGCGGCATGTCGAGAATCGCCGTGGCCTGCATCTCCGTCAACCGGAAGCGCTTCATCAGCGACTGCTTGGCCGCCTCGGAGTCCGCGCTGCGGCGAATGATGCGGATCACCTCGTCGAGATTGGCAATCGCCTTGAGCAGGCCCTCCAGGATGTGCGCGCGCTCTTTCGCGCGCGCCAGATCGTGTTCGGAGCGGCGCGTCACGACCGTCTGGCGGTGCTCGACGTAGATTTGCAGGGCGCGTTTCAGAGGCAGCAGGCGCGGCTCGCCGTCGACCAGCGCCAGCAATATCATGCCGAAGGTCGACTGCATCGGCGTGTACTTGTACAGCAGGCCCAGTGTCTTGCGCGGATCCTCGATGCTTCGGCTCAGCTCGATGATGATGCGCATACCGTTGCGGTCGGACTCGTCGCGCAGGTCGGTGATGCCTTCGATCCGGCCGTCGCGCACCAGATCCGCGATACGCTCGATCAAGGCGGCCTTGTTGACGGCGTACGGCAGCTCGGTGACGATGATGCGGCTCTTGCCGCGCTCGGCTTCCTCGATAAAGGCTTTGGCCTGAACGGTAACCCGGCCGCGGCCGGTGGCATAGGCGGCCCGGATCGCGTCGCCGCCCTCGACCGCATCGCTGTACCGAAACAGCACGCCGCCTGTCGGAAAATCCGGGCCCTTGATGAACCGCATCAGCTCGTCGACCGGAACGCGGTCCAGCTTGTCCCATCGCTCAATCAGGTAGCACAAAGCATCGCACACCTCGCCGAGGTTGTGCGGAGGGATGTTGGTCGCCATGCCGACGGCGATTCCCGTCGAGCCATTGACCAGCAGATTGGGCAGCGCCGAGGGCAGCACGCTCGGCTCGGTCAGTGTCCCGTCGAAGTTGTACGCGAAATCGACGGTCTGTTTCTCGATGTCACGCAGTATTTCGGTCGCCATGGGCCCCAGGCGCGCCTCGGTGTAGCGCATCGCCGCCGGCGCGTCGCCGTCGACCGAGCCGAAGTTGCCCTGCCCGTCGACGAGCAGGTAGCGCATCGAGAAGTCCTGGGCCAGACGCGCCATCGTGTCGTACACCGCCGCGTCGCTGTGCGGGTGGTATTTGCCCAGCACTTCTCCGACGATGCGCGCCGATTTCTTGTACGGCGCGTCAGGCCGCAGGCCCATATCGTGCATGGCGTACAGGATGCGCCGCTGTACCGGCTTCAGCCCGTCGCGCGCATCCGGCAGCGCGCGGGCGACGATCACACTCATCGCGTACGACAGGTACGCTTGCTGCATTTCGCTGTCAATGTCAATTTGCCGGACAATACCAATCTCTTTCGGAGCCATAACCGCCCTTCAGAATGAGAAGTTCACAAGAATGACACTAGTCGCTCGTGACAGGCAAGGACACGACGAACTCGCTGCCCTGCCCGGGGGTGCTTTGAACGATCACGTGGCCGCCGTGCTGCTCGACGATCGACTTGACGATAGCCAGGCCCAGCCCGGTGCCATCGATTTTCGACGAGGATCGCGTCCTGTAAAACTTTTCGAAGATGCGCGCCTGATCCTCCACGCTGATGCCCGAGCCATTGTCGATCACCGTGACGCGGACGAGGTCGCCGCTCGCGAGCGCGCGAATCCTGATCGCCCCCCCTGATTGGGTGTACTTGATTGCGTTGCTCACCAGATTCGCGAATACCTGGTGCAGGCGATCCGGATCGGCCCGAATCACGGGCAATTCCCTCGGCATGTCGAGAACAAGCTCTTGCGAGCGCGCCGCAGCCGACGCCGTGGCCTCGTCGGCCACGGAGCGCAGCACGCCGGAGAGATCGCACTCGCGCTTGTCAATGCCGAACCCGTCCTCGATCTTCTTGAGATCGAGAATATCGTCGATCAGGCGGCGCATGCGCCGCAAGCCCGATTGCGCAATCTCGATTGCCTCGCGCTGCTCTTCCGCCAACAGCGGCGCGTCCTCGGCGAGGACGCCCAGCGCGCCGGCGATGAGATGGAGCGGGCTTTTCATGTCGTGGGCGGCCGTAGCGATCGTCTCGGAGCGCAACGCCTCCATCTGCTTGTGATGCGTGATGTCCCGAATGACGGCCATCCAGCCCAACGCGTGGGCGCGCATGTCGTGAATGGGGGTGAGATCGGCAAATAGGACCCGATCGGATAACAGAGGCACCTCCAAGCCGAGCGGCGCGCTGAACTTGCCGGCCAGCGCCTGCCGAAATGCCTCCGCCAGCCCAGGCACCTTCACGACGTCCCACACGGGTCGCCCGGCCTCCGCAGAGTCCTCGAATCCAAACAGCCTCACCGCCGCCGGATTCATCAGTGTAATACGGCCGGACATGTCGGCGGCGATCACGGCGTCGCCCGTCGAGTCGAGCACCGCTTGCAACTGGCGGCGGCCGCGCTCGACCTGCTCGAACAGCCGATAATTGACCAGCGTGCTCGCCATCTGATCGACAATCGGGGCAAGCCGATCGCAGTCGGATTCGGCATAGAAATAGGGCGTGCGGTTAAGCAAAATGAAAGCGCCCAGGACCTGTCCACGATGTCGCATCGGCAGCGCGATCAGCGAGCGCATGCGCCGCGCGCTTGCCGTGCGCGCTTCCGCGAACTCTCGATCGACGTTGGTATCCTTGGCGACGTACGGCTGGCCGTACGTCATCATCCATTCGATCACCGAGCCGCGCAAGGTGTACGTCGACGCGCCGCTGTCTTCGCCGGGAAGCGTCGTCCCCGGCGAGGAAATGCGCACCTGCCTGGATTCCGGTTCGATTAATGCAACCTCGGCTTCATCGAACGAGACCAGGCGCTTAATCTCGTGCAGCACGGAGTCGTAGGCGCGCGCGACGTTCGTCAGATCGGCGCTGACGTTCTGATTGATTTGGACAATGATGGCCAGTTGGCGCTCGCGGCTGGCCGCTTCGGCTTGACGGCGCAACGCGTCGACGGCGAGCGCGAGATGGCCCGCAAATGCCATCACGGCCGGCCCGTCCTCTTCGGCGAGTCTGGATGATTGCACGGCGATGGCGCCGAGTATCCGGTCGCGCGCGATCAGAGGCGCGGCGATGTGCGGCGCCGCGTCGAGCAATTCGATGCCGCGCTTGATCGTCCGAGGCCGAATGTCCGGCGCGCCCGCATACGAAAGCGCGTCGCGCACGTAGACCGTCGCGCGGTTGTGCACGGCCTGGCCCAGCGTGAACGACTCGCCGATAGCAATCTCGTAACCGATGCCGCGCGCGCCGAACAGGCGCTCTGCGACGATGAGCACCGGGCGCGCCGTCGATGCATAGACCAGGCGAAAGCGCTCGAGCGCGCTGTCCAGCAGCGCAATCGCCGAGCGGAAGCCGAGCGTCTTCAGCCCGTCTCCGGCGATGCGGAAGACGTCTTCTTCATGCGCAGCCTCGTGCATGCGAATGGCCAGCTCGCCCAATGGCTGCCACAGTGTAGACAACACCATTTCTCCGAGCAGACCTGGCAGGTCTTCACGGTTCAGTGCACAACCCATACTATCCGATAGACCGGCCAGGTCCACGGCTTGAGGTTCTCAACCGCGGGCAGTATAACACATCATCGCCGGGGCCAGGAGTTATGCCAGGCCCGCGCTGCGAACCCGATCCATGAACTCGACAATCAAATCATCCAACTCGGCGCGGCGCTCGGCGGCGCGCATTTCGGTCTGGCGGCGCGCCAGCTCGAACCAATCGATCCCGCGAGCGCGCGCCAGGGCTGCATCCAGCTTCATCGTCATCCAATCCGACCGGTTCAGATCGGCGATCTCCGCTCGTATCTTGGAGATCAGGCCATCGAGCCGCGTGATCTCCGCGCGCAGGCGCTCCATGTCGTCGGGGACTTCTTGGCCCGAATCACTCGAGCGCGCAAAGATAGCCTTCAGCGCCGTTAGATCTGACCGTCGATAAGCCGCGTTGATCTCGACCATCAAAGCGCCGCGGGATGCTCGTTCGGCGTCATCCGTCGCCAGGTCTGGATGGGCGCGCTTTGCCAGGTCACGATAAAGCGATTTCAGATCGTTCTGCGTCGCCGGATCCGGAGCGGGCGGCGGCTGCGATGTCTCTCGCTCCGCTCGAAAGACTGAATCCTGATACGCAGTAAATTCCTCGCGTCGCCGGCGCATTTGCCAGTCGACTTCCGCCTCCAACTGGGAGGCCGAGAGAAACTTTCCTCGCAGGCGCATCAGTTCGTTTCGGAGCTGGTATTCGGCGATGTGAATCTCCAGCGCCTGCAGCTCGGCTTGCGCCGCGCCGGCGTGGCTCAAATATGCCAGCCGGAACGCCTCGATCTCGACCTGCAAGTCGACGCGCTCCTGCTCCAGCCGGGCTGCTTGTGCGCGCCGGGCCTCGACTTCGCGCTGCAAATCGGCAGTGGGCATTGCTCCCTGCACCGTGCATCGTCAAAAAAAGCGGCAGCGATCAAGCTGTGATCGCTGCCGCCGGTTCGCTACCGTCTGACTACGCCTCCGCTGCCGGAAGCGTCGCCTCAAGCGGCTCCGATCCCGATGTGACGTCTTCAGACACCTCGGCCCCCGATTGCCCCTGTCGGGGGTCGGCCATCATCGCCGCTCGCCTGAAGCCGGTGCCGGCCGGGATCAGCTTGCCAATGATGACGTTCTCTTTCAGGCCGAAGAGCTCGTCTGTCTTGCCCTCGATGGCCGCGCCCGCCAGCACTTTGATGGTATGCTGGAACGATGATGCGCTCAGGAACGAGTCCGTCGTCAGAGCCGCCTTCGTCACACCCAGCAGCACCGGCGCCGCTGTCGCAGGTCGCTTGCTCGCCGCCAGCAGCGACTCGTTGATATCCTGCAACTGGAGCCGATCCACAAGCTCACCCGGCAGCATGTCGGAATCCCCGCTCGACACGATCTGCACGCGGCTGAGCATCTTGCGCACGATCACCTCGAAGTGCTTATCGTTGATGTTCTGGCCCTGGGAGCGGTAGACCTGCTGGATGTCGCTCAGAATGTACAACTGCGTCGCGTCGCGTCCCAGGATGCGCAGTATCCGGTGCGGGTTCAGGGCGCCTTCACTCAACTGCTGGCCTGCCACGACCGCCTGCCCATCCTCAACGAGCAGGCGTGCCGTCGGCGGCACGTCGTACTCCCGCTCGTCGCGCACCTCGTAGACCACGCTGAGCGGCCTGCCCCCGACTGGGGCTATCGGGGGCCTGTTCCTGCGCATCTGCACCTTGCCCGCGCGCTTGGCCACCATCTTCTCGTCGCCGCGACTCGCGATCAGGCCGCCATCGCCCACCGTCTGGCCGTCCTCGACCTTCAGCGACCAGTTACCGGGCACCTCGTACTCGTCGCGCGCGTTCTGGCTGAAGACCACCTTGATCTTGCGCACACCGTCTTCGCCGCGCACGATCTGGACGTCGCCGTCGATGTCCGACATCACCGCCTCCCCCTTCGGCTTCTTGCGCGCCTCGAACAGCTCCTCGACGCGCGGCAGGCCATGCGTGATGTCACCCTCGGCCGCGACACCGCCCGTGTGAAACGTGCGCAGCGTCAACTGCGTGCCCGGCTCGCCGATCGACTGAGCCGCGACGATCCCGACCGCCGCGCCGATCTCCACCAGCGTGCCGCGACCCAAATCGCGCCCGTAGCACAACTGGCACAAGCCGTGGCGCAGCTCGCACGTCATCGGGGAGCGCGCGTAGATCTCGGGCACGCCCGCCTGGTCGATAGCGTGCGCCATGC
>Ga0209342_10000473_pt1 | contig 46512 bp, 43 predicted proteins | sample RifCSP16_2_FD_184023 | JGI IMG/M metagenome (GOLD analysis project Ga0209342, IMG submission 184023) | Soil microbial communities from Rifle, Colorado - Rifle CSP2_sed 16_2 (SPAdes) (version 2) | ecosystem: Environmental > Terrestrial > Deep subsurface > Rock core/Sediment | place: Rifle...
GCTAGTGTAATGCGTCATGGTTAGCTACGTTTATATCCGGGGCGTCCATCTCCCCTCGTGCGGGTCGCTCCAAGGATCACGCTCTCCGAGGAAGAGCGGACGCAACTCTCCTCCTGGGCCCGAGGCCGATCCACGCCTCACCGCGTGGTCTTGCGCTCCCAGATCGTGCTCCGGGCCGCCGAGGGAGCGACCAACAAGACGATCGCCGAGGGGTTGGGTACCGAGCCCAACACCTGTGCCCTCTGGCGGCGGCGGTTCCTCGCCGCTCGCCTCCAGGGCCTGATGACTGACGCACCGAGGGCCGGGGGTCCTCTCTCCATCTCCGACGCGAGGATCCGCGCCATCGTCCACGACACGCTCCACACCAAGCCGCCGAACGCCACCCACTGGTCGACTCGGTCGATGGCCGACGCCCACGGGGTGAGCCCCTCGACCGTCCGTCGGATCTGGAAGGCCCGTCGGCTCGCACCCCACCGCGTGGAGCGCTACAAGTTGAGCCGGGACAAGCAGTTCGAGGAGAAGCTGCGGGATGTCGTCGGCCTCTACCTCAATCCGCCCGAGCATGCGCTGGTCCTCTCGGTCGACGAGAAGACCCAGATCCAGGCCCTCGACCGGACCCAGGCGATCCTTCCGTTGCGGGAAGGCGTTCCCGAGCGTCAGACCCACGACTATCGGAGGAACGGGACGACGGACCTGTTCGCGGCGCTTGACGTCGCCGAAGGGACGGTCATCGGGGAGTGCCACAAGCGGCACCGGGCCAGGGAGTTCCTCGCGTTCCTCCGAACGCTGGACCGGAGCACTCCGGAGGAACTGGACCTCCACCTGATCCTGGACAATCTGGCGACCCACAAGACGGCGAAGGTGAAGCGGTGGGCGCTGCGGCACCCCCGCTTTCGCTTCCACTTCGTGCCGACGGGTTCCTCGTGGTTGAACCAGGTGGAGCGGTGGTTCAACGACCTGACGCAGAAGCGGATTCGTCGAGGAACCTTCCACAGCGAGCGGGAACTGATCGAGGCACTGAAGCAGTACGTGGCGACGTACAACGAGGTTCCGAGGCCCTTCCAATGGCGGGCCACGGCTGACCAGATCCTCGCGAAAGTGCGGTGGAACCGGTTAAACGTAGTTCTGGCTGGCGCACCACACTAGACACGCGACCGAGGGTCGCGGTCCTGTATACGACGATGAACGACATAGTCCCGGACTGCGCCCGTGCGATCCGGCCCACCTACCCGTGCGACGTGTACATGCTTGATGACTCGTCGGACCCCGCGAAGCGCGCGGTCGTCGACCGCGTGGCGGCGGAGATGGGCTTCCGCATCCTCCGCCGAGAGGCCCGGAAGGGGTTCAAGGCGGGTGCGATCAACAACTGGCTGCGCCGACACGGAGGGGAATACGACTACTTCGTCCTCCTCGACGCGGACTCCCTGTTCCCGCGGGACTGGGTCGCGCACGCGCTGCGTTACGCGGAGCACCCGGGCAATGCGGACCTCGCGATCTTCCAGGGCATGATCAACATCTGGAACACGGACGTGAAGTTCGCGAGCGCCCTCGCGCCGACCCACCTGCTCAGCCACGACGAGTGGGAGCGGAAGCTCGCGGGTTACTTGGGCACGGTCGTGTGCTACGGCCACAACGTGCTCATCCGGACGGCCCATGTCCTCGAGATCGGCGGGTTCGACGAGCGGTACGTCTCGGAGGACTTCGCGACCGCGGTCGCCCTCGCATCCCGCGGCCACGGGTCCGCGTTCGTCCCCCTCCACTCGTGGGAGGCCCTGCCCGAGAACGTCCGGGGGTTTGTGAAGCGGCAGAACAAGTGGACGCGCGGCTCCATGGAGTTCTTCTCCTTCGTCCCTCCCGCGCGGATCCCGTGGCACAAGAAGGTCCTCCTCCTCATGATCCCTTGGGGCCACGTCGCGTACGTTGCGATCATGGCCGCGATCCTCATTGCGGTGTTCGGCCGCGTCTCCTCGTTCGATGCGTTCATGGCGTTCGGCCAGAACTTGGCGACCGCGCCGATCGAGTACATCTGGTCGATCCCCCTGTTCCGGTTCATTCTCGTGCTCTCCGCGATCACCTTTTCGTTCACGGCCGCGAAGCTCCTCCAAGTCCGGCTCGGGTTCGGGGCGTTTCAGCGGTCGCGCATGCTCAGCCGGGCGATCGGGTCCATCATGCTACCGCACGAGGTGCGGTCCATGATTTTCTACATCATCGATCCGACGCGGCGGTTCCCAGTGACGCCAAAGGACGAGCCTCCGATGACGATGCGGGAGATCCTGCGGGTCGGCCGCGGTACGATGGTCCTCGTCATCGTCCTGAGCCTCGGTCTCGCGTTCGTGAACCCTGTCGGGCTGTACTACAACGTCCTGTGGCTCCTGCCGTTCTACGCGTCCCCGTTCGTCATCCACCGCTACTGCGGCCCGGGGTCGCGGGCAAAGGTCATGGCGAACGGTGGGACGAGGGACCTGCTTTCGGACCGGCGGCTGCGGACGAGCCTGGACCTCCACCGGAACCGCTGGCGGTGAATGCTGGAGCGTCGCGGGCCCTCGGAGGACAGATTGCTCCCCCCCGGCTCGACGGCACGGGCGCCCGTGAAAACATCGCGGGAAGGCTCATATCCGGAATCCTCCATGCCGCGCCGGGGAGACACACGTGGAGATCGCAAAGGGCGTCCACCTGATCGAGACGTACGCGAACTGCGCACTGTTCACCGACGGCCGCCTCGTGCTCGTCGACACCAGCGTGGACGACACCGCCAAGGACATCTTCAACTGGCTGCGCAAGAACGGCCGCGCCCCGGGGGATCTCACGAGCGTCGTCGTGACGCACACGCACCCGGACCACGTGCTCGGATTGAAGGCGATCAAGTCGCGGGCCCCGGGCGCGAAGATCGCCGTGCACCGGGACGACGCGGACTACGTCGCGCGCACGAAGGTGTACCCTGGACCGCCGGGGCCCCAGCGCCACGAGGCCGTGAACGTCGACGTTCGGCTCGAGGACGGGCAGAAGTTCGAGGGGTTCCTCGTCATCCACACGCCGGGTCACACGCCGGGGCACCTCGCGCTCCTTGACACGGAGCGGAAGATCCTCGTGGCGGGCGACTCGCTGAACAACGAGAAGGGGCTGGGGCCGATGAGCGACAAGTACAACATCGATCCGGCGCAGCACCGCCAGTCGATCAAGAAGCTCGCGAACTACGAGTTTGAGACGATCCTGTTCGGCCACGGCGGTCCGATCCTGCGGGGCGGGTCGCAGCAGGTGAAGGCGCTCGCGGGGAAGCTGTGATTACTTTCTGGAGTAGGAGAACTCGCTGTACTCCGCGTACTGGCCTGAGACGTCGTATGCGAGCCCGGGGACGTTGACGCGTGCGACGAGGGACATCCCGAGTTCCGTCCGCTTGGCGGTGAACCCCGTGGGTTTGTCGAGGTACACCTCCTCCTCATCCCCCGTGACCGGGTTCTTGATGCGCGAGATCGCGAGGTGGTAGGTTCGACCGCCATCCACCTTGACGACGCTGCGGACGCCGTTGAGCCGGACATCGAAGGGCGCGTACACGGTCGGGAGCCACCGTTCTGTCGTCTTCGCGAAGATTTCGAACGGCGGTCCGCCCCCACCTTTGCGCAGCGTCTCGATCGCCTTGCGCTGCGCGGGGGTCGCCCGATCGTCCACGAGCGTGACGGACGTCCCGTGGCCCAGGTGGATCGGTCCCGGATGCGAGCCCGCGCTTGCGAAGGCGAGGCCGTCGAGCCGGACCGTTGCTCCGAAGTTCCCCGTCTTCACGATCCACACGTACGTGCCATGGCACGCGCCGTACGTCGGCGGCGCGTCGAAGCTACACGGGCAACCCCAGTCGCAGTTGCACGCGCCGAGGAGCGATCCGGAGATGCGCCACTTCGTCCGCATGGGTCCTCGGCAACCCCCTTCTCTCCTTAAGGACGCGGGTTAGCCGCCGAACCAGCGGGCGAACCGTTCGCGCTCGAACTCCGCTTTCGCGGCGAGACCCGCAACGGAGGGAGCCACCATCTTCGCACGCGGTCCGTCCGGTTCGAGGAGATGGAGTTCCGCGGGGGCGGCCATGCCGCGTCCCGTCTCCACGTAGCAGGTGGCCACGCCCTCGTACGTGGGCGCGCCGACCCCGTCCATCCGTCCGATGAGTGCGCGCGCGACCGCGAGGGCCTGCGCCTCCGCGAACACGCCCGCCTTCGGGTGCGGACCTCCCCCGGGAAGCTTGATCGCCGCGACGTCTCCAATCGCGTACACGTCCGGCGCGGACGCGCGGAACGTCCCGAGCTCCACGGGCACGAAGCCGGAGGCGTCCGTCAGACCCGCGTCCCGCACGACCTTTGGCGCTCGATGCGGGGGGACCGCCGCCAGGATTTCGTACGCGAGCTTCGCCCCGTTCTCGTACGTCACGACACGGGTGGCTGCGTCCACGGCCCTCGGTTTGTGCTGCGTCTCGTACTCGATCCCGCGCTCCGCAAGCAGAGCCTTCATCTGGTCTCCTACCGCCTTCCCCGCGGTCGGCATCGGTTGTGGTTCCGGGGTCGTGAGGGCGAGGCGCACGGCCTGCCGTACTTTGCGCCGGCGGAGCATGTCGTCGAGCAGGAGCGCGTACTCGTAGGGCGCGGGAGGACACTTGAAGGGGACGGAGGCGATGGCGACGATGAGCGTGCCCTCCGTCATCCCTTCCACGGCGGCCTTCAACGTCGGGATGGCGGCGTCGTCGAACAGGTCGTACGCGCCTTCCGCAAGACCCGGGACGAGTTCCGGAGCAAGCTCCGCGCCGAGCGCGACGACGAGGTGGTCGTACTCGATCCGTCGCGACTTCAGATGCGCCGTCCTCCTCGCAGTGTCGATCGCCGCGACTGCGTCGTGGAGGAATGCGACGTGGCGTGCGCGGAGCGAGGCGTACGGGCGCAGTCCCTCGTCCGGGCGCCGACGGCCGTCGAGGACCCACTGCTTGTTGAACCCCATGCGGAAGTGCGTGTTCCTCTCGACGAGCGTGACGCGAACCTTGCCGGACGCCGCCAAGGGCTCGAGCTCCGTCGCGACCGTCAGTCCTCCGAACCCACCGCCAAGGATGACGACGTGTTCCATGGAAGCCCTGCCGGCGAGGGGATTCTCGGCCTAGTACTTGGCGGTGCGACGGATCCGCGGGCGTTCCGATGGCGCCGGACGGCGCAACATCTTTTGGCGGTTGCGCGATTCCCACCGCGTGCCCCTGCGGCCGGACCCTGATCTTGCGGCGGACTTTCCCGGGCTTGAAGCCCTCGTGTTCGACGTCCAGGGCCTCCGCGTAGAGCCCGCGAGCGACGCTCTGGCGGCGTTCATGGAGGAGCGCGCAGCGCAGTACCGAGGGACATACGCGATTGAGTCACTGAAGGACGAGCCGCGCCTGCGCGCGTACCGGGACTTCTTCTGGCGCGTCGGGGTCGACCCGACGAAGGTTCGACCGGCGGCCGAAGCCCTCCTGCGCCGCGTGATCCAGGGGAAGCCATTTCCCCGGATCAACGTGCTCGTCGACGCGTACAACCTCGCGTCCGCCGAGACCCGCATCGCGCTGGCGGCGTTCGACGTGTCAAAGCTGCGCGGGGACCTAAGGATGCGACGCGCCCGGCAGGGGGAGACGTTCCTTGGAATCGGGATGGAGGCGACGGCGACCCTCAAGGGGGTCGAGGTCGTATGCGAGGATGCGGATCGGCTCGTCGCGATCTATCCGTACCGGGACGCGGAGGCGAGCAAGGTGACGTCCGACACACGCGACGTGCGGTTTCTCGTCTGCGGCGTGCCCGGGATTTCCGAGGATGCGTTGCGCGAGGCGACGGCCGTCGCCGCCAACCTCGTGACGCGCTTCTGTGGCGGGAGCGCCTGCGAGCCGTGGTGAGCCGCCAGGGACTCCGTCCTCGTTGCGACTCTGCGGGGCGATTCAAACCCCGAGGATTTTCGTGAGCTCCGCATCCGAGCACGTCGGCGTGGCGCACCACACGTTCGCAATCCCCCGGTGGACGTGGGCCAGTTTTCGAGACCCGCACCGCTCGCACGTCTCCATCGACGGGACGAGGAGGCCCGTCTTTGGCACGCCCCTCGTGTTCCGACACTCCGGGAACTTCGAGCATCCGAGGAAGCGGTGTCCGGTCCGCGCCTTGCGGATGAGCATGACGCCGCCGCACTTCTCGCACGTCCCCACCTCGACCTCGTTCGCGATCGCCGTGCGCACCCAGGCCGAGATCCCCGCGGCGTGGCCACGCATCTCCGCGAGGACGGACGCGAGCAGCGCGCGGCTCTCCGCGACGACGTCCTCCAGGGACCGCGAGCCGACCGCGATCGCGTCCATCGCTCCCTCCAGCTTGGCGGTCATCTCGGGCCGCGTCACCTGCCCGCCGTGCGCCTCGAGCGCCTCCACGACGGCACGCCCCGCCGCAGTCGCGCGAAGGGCACGTCCCTCGACGTAGCCCCGGTCGTACAACTTCTGCAGGATCTCATGCCGTGTAGACTTGGTGCCAAGGCCCTGCTTCTCCATCTCCTGGATGACGTGGCCCTGCGTGTATCGTGGCGGCGGGTCCGTCTGCCGTTGCTCCTCGACCACCGCCAGAATGGGGAGCCGGTCCCCGACAGCAAGGACGGGGACGGGCGAAGGGGATGCCTGCGATCCGTAGTACTTCCGCCACCCCGGGTCGATGAGTTCCCGCGCGTGCGCGAAGAACGCCTCGCCGCCAAGGTCGAACTCTGCGAGGGTGTCCCGCTCCGACGCCAGGGGCGCCAGGGTGGCGAGGAACCGCCGGGCCACGAGCTCGTACACCCGCCATGCGTCCGGCTTCAAGGCGTCCCTGTGTGCGCCCGCGGTCGGGTAGATCGGCGGGTGGTCCGTCGTCTCCATCGGGCCTCTGGATGGGTGGAGAGACTCCTGGGCGAGAACCTCCTCCGCCTCCGCCGCCAAATCGGATTCGCGCAACCGTTCGAGGGTCGTCCGCAGGTTCAGGCTGGGCGGGTACACCGTGTTGTCCGTCCTGGGATAGGACAGCTGGCCCGCGCGGTACAGGTCCTCCGCGACGAGCATCGCCTTGACGGCGCTCAGTCCGAGGCGCGTCGCCTCCGCGAGGAACGAGGTCGTGTTGAACGGCGGCGGGCGGTGACCCTCGATCACCCGAACGTCATAGTCGGTGACGACCGCTTCCTCCGCAAGCTCCGCGCGGCCCTGTGCCCCGTCCGCTTCGTCCTGCTCCCAGAAGCGCTCGGACTCATGCGTCGCGGTGAGCGGCGGATCTCCGACGGTGGCGGTGACGATCCAGTACGGCTGCGGGACGAACTCCTCCGCCTCCCGCTCCCGCTCCACGAGGAGGGCGAGCGTCGGCGTCTGCACGCGGCCGACGGAGAGGAACTCCCGCCCGCGCATCCCGCACGCGAGGGACAGGAAGCGCGTGAGGACGGCGCCCCAGGCGAGGTCGACCTCCTCCCGCGCGCGCGCGGACGCCGCCAACCGATCGTCGAGGTCCGCGAGGTTCCGGAAGGCGTCCTCGATGTCCCACCGGGTGAGGGAGCTGAAGCGCGCACGCTTGACCGCGAAGCCGGGAGAGACCTCCCGAGCGATCCGCACGGCCTCCGCACCGATGAGCTCGCCCTCGCGATCGAAGTCGGTCGCGATCACGATCTCGTCCGCGCCCACCGCCAACGCGCGGATCGCGTCCCCGATCGTCGGCTCGCTGACCTCTTCCACGGGTTTGGCGGCGAGGAGTGCGTCGAGGTCCGCCGCGTCCCAGTCCCGGAACTCCGGCGGGTAATCGATCTCGACGATGTGCCCGCGGAGACCGATCACCGCGTGGTCGACCCCCTCCCGCGAGAACTCGAAGACCGTCACGCCCTGGCGGCGACGCTTGAACGTGCCGCCCGAGAGGACGATGGCGAGGCGGAGGGCCGCGGAGCCCTTCTCGGCTATGACAAGCCGACGCACGGGGAGCGAGCATGGGAGTGCGGGCTATTTAATGGCGGTGCTTGGATCTGTCGCAGGATCGCGGGACAGCTCCGAAGTCCATTTCGGCTGCGTCCTTCGCGAAGACATCATCATACTCCCGCCAGCGCCCTGGCGACGGCCCGCGCACGCCAGCACTATCTCCGGTTTAGTGACTCCCGGTCAACGCTTATCCAATCGGCTTATTACCCTCTGCACCGCTTCTGAATGCAAATGGAACTCCGGTTCAGGCTTGGAGTCTGTCTATTGCTCGGGCTGCTCCTTGGGACCTTTGCGGGAGGAGACGCTAACGCAGGTCGACCTCCTCCCCCTTCGTTCGCCGCGTCGTTTGACAATACCGTGTTTCCTCCCTTGGGTCTGAGGGTTGAGAGCGAGGCAGCACAGCTCGCATCATGGCTGGGGGGTGCCCTTTCCTTCGAGACAAACGTAACACCGGTGACTGAGACCTCCGAAAGGAGCTTTCTTGACGTGTTCAATCGCTCGTTCTCGTCCTCGGTGTCCACCCTCCGTTATGACTCCGGCTTCGGAAGCTCGTTAGGGCTCAACTATGCCCTTCCTGCCGGAGAGTTTGTCGCGTTCGAGCTTGCATTCTCATCACCTCGTCCGATGAACGGGAGTTCCCTGAGCGACATTGCCCAATCCACCGCCTTGTCGCTCGGGGTCTCGGCCCTCGGCTGGTCGTATTCGGAGTATGCATTTGAGGTTGGGGAGAGGAATCCGAACGGCACGCAAAAGACGCACCGGACAGGAATCGTCTCTGTGAAGGTGGGTTCCAAGGAAGTGAACTTTGCGAACCAGTTCCGTCTCCTCGAGGACGTGGATGCCCATTCCCTGCTCGGAGTGGTATCCTTCAGATGGCTGGGAAACTTGACGTCCCCCCCGTTCGCGTCCGGGGAGATCGTCCCGGCAGCATCAGAGGTCGTAAACAACTCTTATGGCGAGGAGGGAATCCTTTCAGGCTACCTCATCGGGATAGCCCCTAACTATCGGAATCTCACGGTCTCCGTCCTCGTCACCCTCTTCTACACGCGCGCGGATAGCGGCGCTGAGTACGTACTGTTCGTGGACTTCGAGTCGCTGTATTTCCAGTACCTGGTGAGCCGTAGGGTTGCTGTTGTCTCCGGCGGGGCCGCCGGTTTCGTGTTGTTGTCCCCGACTGCGGCTGGCCTCGTCGCCCTCTCGATCTTCATCATCGTTGGCCTGGCTTGGTTCACGGGTATCGATGGTCACTGGTCTACAGCCTTGATCTCCCTCCTCGTCCCTCTATACGCTAGGATCAAGAGAGGGTCCGTCCTTGACCATTTTCTCCGTGGGCGGATTGTCGAGTTCCTCGCGTACAACTCGACCACCACATTTTCTGCCATTCGGGAACGGTTCGATGTGGCGAACGGCGTCCTGTTCTATCATTTGTGGGTCCTCGAGAGAACGGGTTTCGTCGGGACCGTCTCCCAAGGAGGGAACCGACTTTACTATGTGATAGGCTCCAAGCCGAGAGAGGGGATGCTCCTCTCCGAATTTCAGCATGCGTTAATGAAGAGGATCCGCGATCGCGGTATTATGAGAGTCCAAGACCTGGCCAGGGAACTTGAGACGAGCAAACAACGTGTTCACTACAACGTCAAGTTCTTGGCGAGACAAGGGCTTCTACAAATCGGGAAGAAGCCTCGTCCTATCTCAGTGCAACTGACGCAGGCGGGATCAGGCCTCCTTGAAACCGTCGCGGATTCGGGTGCCGGTCAATCAAGGAGGCTCACATCGTCGCGCGCGGATGAGCCTTACTCGCCGTAATAGACCTCCAGCTCGCGAACCACGGGGAAATCATCGTAGGCCCCCTGCGAGGTGTCGAAGAACGTAATCCTGAATGCGTAAACGCCGCAAAGCGGAATCGCGCCCCCTCCGAGGATGTCTAATGCAGGGATTCCGAATCCGTATCCTATAATCCATTCGTGTGTTCCCTCGAAAACATGCACTTGCATGGCTAGGACGCCGTAGCCTGGGTACATTTGCAGACGGAACATGAACATGCAAGTAGCAGGGAAGTCATACCGGATCCAGCTGCCATACGAGGACGTTCCCCACCAGTACGTGGCTAAGTTCCCGTCGACGGCTTCGAAGGGTAGATGTCCCCATCGGTTCCCCGAAGAGCTTCCGGGTCTCCAACTGGCGACGTTCGCCGTCTCGAAGAATTCAATCTCTCGGATAACGGCAAAATTGTTGAAGGCACCACAGCACTGGTAGATGTCCGAGACTTCCAAGCGAATGTAACGAGCCCACATGGCGCGGAACCCGTCGCCATGATCCACTAGGACTGTGCTTCCACCTTGGTAGATTGTTGTCCACGTTGAACCGTCCTGGCTCAATTTGACTGCGAACGCTGCGAGGTAGTACCCCGTGTAGCCGTGGATTTCGAACCTCTGAAGGTACCGTGAGGATGGTAGGACGACCTGAAGCCAGCTCACCTCGGTATTCGCCCACCAGTACGTTTGGAGATTACCGTCTCCGGCATTAGAAGGGCCCTGGCCATAAAGCACTCCCGACGAGCTCCAACTCAGCCCGATCGTGCCTGCTATGACATTCGCCCCAATCCTTCGCAGCCTTGAACTAATCATCGGGATCATGTTCGCCCTGTTGTTCGCCTCGGCCTGAATCGCCCCGTCCGAAAACCATTCATCCATACAACTGCCGTCGAGTGCATCCACGTCTTCGACCATCCCATCCCTTCTGGGATTGTTCCCAACACCCCGAGGGGGCGGGATGGTTACCTTACTTTCGAAGAAAGTCCCGAGGAAGTTACAGTACCGCTCGGGGGGAGCACTGCCGGCGGTGACCAGAGGATGATTCCGGCGGTGAATCTCGACAAACGTTCGCTCCAAGACCGGCAGATTCCGCCTCAGCCAGTCGACCGCCTCCTCGTTCTCGTCCCGTTAGTTCATGGCACTGTTTCTATTTGTCGCCTAACAAGGTTCACTCCGCAAGCTCGGGGACGAACGCATCCGCCTCAATCTCCACGAGGATCTCCGAAGCGACGAACCGGCTCACCTCGACCATCGAGGTCGCGGGCAGGACACTTCCGAACGCTTCGCGGTGTGCCCTTCCGACGCGCTCCCAGTCGTCGATGTTCTTCACGTACATCCGCGTGCGCACGACGTGGGTCAGGTTCGCCCCAGCCCCCGCGAGGGCGCGCTCGATGTTCCGCAACGCTTGCGCCGCCTGCGCGTAAGCGTCCCCGTGCCCGACGATGTCCCCCCGCTCGTCCGTGGCGGTGGTGCCGGACACCCAGACGAAGGGGCCGACGCGGACCGCGCGGGAGTACCCGACGATCGGCTCCCAGCGCGTCCCGGAACCGATGTTCGTGCGCTGCATCCACTCCGGGAAGCGTGGCGGGAGAGATAAGGGGTTGCTACGTCCCGACGTTTGGCGGCGATGGCACGACCTGGGGGACGGCCGATGGACGCTTCTTCGCGGCGACCCTCGGCATCCGCTTCCGCGGCCTGGGCGTCTGCTCCGCGTCCGTCTTGGCGGCGGCCTTCGCCTTCCTTGCCTTCGCGCGTGCGACCTTGGCCTTCTCCTTCTCCCGCGCGGCCTTCGCCTCCGCGCGCTCGAGCTTCTTCGGGCACTGCATGTTCACGCATAACACCCAGGGCGCGCGCCCGCGCATGATGACCTTGATGATCGGGTTCGCACACCGGTCGCATCGTTCCGGCGTCGGGAGGATGAGGCCCCGCTGCGGGAGCGGGTGCGTGTTGTCGCACTCCGGGTAGCGCACGCACCCGAGGAAGCGCTTCCCGCGTCCGGAGTGGCGGATGATCATCTCGCCCTGCTGGCACTTCTCGCACCGCCCGACGATGTTCTGACCCCGGAGGCTGGGACACTCCGCGTCGATGCAGAACGTCTCCGGCTTCCCGCCCCCGATCCGCTTGACCGTCGGGGAGCCGCACTCGGGGCACTTCTCCTGCGTTGCCTCGATGAGCCCGGGCGGGAGCGAATGGTACACCTTGCACGTCGGGTAGTTCGAGCATCCGATGAAGCGCGAGCCGCGCCGCGTCGCGCGGACGAACAGGTTGCCGCCGTCCTCCGGGCACACGCCGACGAAGTTCTGGACCTGGAGCGCGCTCGTGATCTCCGCGCGGATCGCGTCCTCGTTCTCGACGAGCACCGTCAGGGTGTCGTCGAGGAGGGACTGGGATTCGTGCACGACCTCCGCCTTCGTCCGGACCCCGCGGGCGATCCCGTCCATGTCCGCCTCGAGGTGCGCGGTCATCTCCGGCTCCGTGATCTTCTTCGCGTGGTCCTCGAGGGCGGAGACGAGCGCGCGTCCCGGGAGCGTCGGCTTCAGCTGGCGCCCCTCGACGTACTTCCGGTCGTACAACTTCTGGATGATCTCGTGGCGCGTCGACTTCGTCCCGAGGTTCAGGCGCTCCATCTCCTGGATGAGGGAGCCCTGCGTGTACCGCGCCTCGGGCCTCGTCTTGTCCTCGCGCATCTCCACCGCCAAAAGCGGGACCGTCTCGCCCTCGACGAGCGCCGGCAAATCGGACTCCCGCGTGGACCAGTACGGGTAGTACTTTCGCCAGCCGGGGTCCACGATCCGGTACCCGGACGCGAGGAACATCTCCCCGTTCGCGTCGAGCTTCGCCTCGCTCGCGAATCCGACCGAGGGCGGCGCGACCGTCGCGAAGAACCGGCGCACGACGAGTTCGTACACCTTCCAGTGGTCGGCGCGGAGCTTCGCCTTCGGGGCGGCCTGCGTCGGGTAGATCGGCGGGTGGTCCGTCGCCTCCGTGCGCCCGCGCGTCCCGCGGATCGTCTCCTGCCGCAGGATCTCCTCGGCCTCCGCCCGGAATTCGGACTGGCGGAGCTTCTCGAGCACGCCCTTCAGGGAGAGCGACGGCGGGTACACCGTGTTGTCCGTCCGCGGGTACGAGATGTATCCGGACGTGTAGAGATTCTCCGCGATCCGCATCGCGTACGCGGCGCCGAGCCCGAGCCGGTTCGCCTCCGTGACGAACATCGTCGTGTTGAACGGCGGCGGGCCGCGCTCCGTCTTCTCGTTCTTCACGTACTCCTTGACGACGCCGCCCTTCGCGCCCTTCGCCTTCTTGAGGACCGCCTCCGCGGCGCGCTTCTCCCAGAACTGGCCTTTCTCATGACCCGCGACGAACGTGACGCCTGCCTTCTCGAACGTCGCCTGGACCGTCCAGTACGGCTTCGGGACAAATTCCTCGATCTCCCGCTCGCGGTCGACGATGAGCGCGAGCGCGGGGGTCTGCACGCGGCCGACGGAGAGGAAGTCCTTCCCGACTTGGTTCGCCGCCATCGAGATGAACCGCGTGAGCACCGCGCCCCACGCGAGGTCGACCTCCTGGCGGGACTCCGCCGCCAGCGCGAGCGCGTGGTCCACGTCCGCGAGGTTCCGGAACGCCTCCTCGATCTCCCACTTCGTGAGCGAAGAGTACCGCGCCCGCCGCGCCCGCACTTTGGGGTTCTCCGCCTTCACGATGTCAAGCGCCTCGACGCCGATCAACTCGCCCTCGCGGTCGTAGTCCGTGGCGACGATGACCTCGTCCTGGCCGCGGGCGACCTCGCGGAGCGCAGCCTCGACGTTCGTGGCGGTGACGACCTTCACGGGCTCCGCCCAGATGAGCCGCTTGAGGTTCACCTTCTCCCACGCGTTGAGCTCCTCCGGGTAGTCGATGTTCAGGATGTGGCCCCGGAGGCCGATGACCGTGTACTCCGTCCCGCCCTTCGAGAAGGCGAACACGGGCACGCGGTGGGGGTAGCCGCGCCGCATGGACCCGTTCGACAGGATCGCGGCGATCCGCGCGGCCGTATTGTTCTTCTCCGTGACAATCAGGGTGCGCATGGCCGGCGACGGGCCGCGACACACGGGCGGGCTCTATTTAATGGTTTGGCGGTGATTGGTGAGACTGGCGGGCCCAACGCGCGCGCGTGCGCGCGCGTGACCGTGCGCAGGACCTATCACGCTCGCGATTCGCGTCGGAACCTTCTTAACGGGCTCGCAAATCGCCCCGGGGATGAACGCTCCCGCCCCGCCCGCCACCGGCTCGCGACAATTCCCGTGCAAGAACTGTGGCGCGAACCTCGACTACGCGCCGGGCACACCCTCCCTCAAGTGCCAGTACTGCGGCACGGAGAACGAGATCGCGGTCGAGGCGAAGCCGATCGTCGAGCACAGCATCACGGAACTCGACCTCGTCGCGAAGACGCAGCAGACGGGCTTCGGCGCGCAGACGCGTTCGTTCAAATGCAAGGCGTGCACCGCGACCGTCGACTTCCCGGCGGCCACGACCGCGACGCGCTGCCCCTACTGCGGTTCCGACGTCGTGTTCGAGCAGGCCAGCAACCCCCACATGGTCCGTCCGGAGTCCGTCCTCCCGTTCCAGGTGACCGCGGACGCCGCCACGCAGAAGTTCCGCACGTGGCTCCGCTCCCGCTGGCTCGCGCCGGGCGAGCTCAAGCGCATGGCGCAGCTCGCGAAGATCGACGGGTTGTACACGCCGTTCTTCACGTACGACGCGCAGGCGGACTCGGACTGGTCCGGCGAAAGGGGCACCTACTACTACGTGACGGTCCCGCGCACGTCCATGCAGAACGGGCGGGCCGTGACGGTCCAGGGGCAGGAGCGCCGCGTGCGCTGGGAGCACCGGTCCGGTCGTCACAACCAGGTCTACGACGACGTGCTCATCTGTGCGTCGAAGGGGCTGCCGACGAACATCGTGACGAAGGCGTACCCGTTCCACCTCAACGCGCTCGTGTCGTACGACCCGCGGTTCCTCGCGGGGTTCCTCGCCGAGGAATACTCCCTGGACCCGAAGGAGGGATGGAACGGCGCGAAGGCGCAGGTTGTCGAGAACGAGCGAAGGGAGTGCTCGAAGGCGCTCGACGGGGACACCCAGCGAGGACTGCGCGTGAACACGCGGCTCAGCGGGATCACGTGGAAGCACATGCTCCTCCCATTATACATGGCCGCCTACATGTTCGGGGCGAAGACGTACCGGTTCGTCGTGAACGGCCAGACGGGCGAGGTCCAGGGTGAAGCGCCAATCTCCTGGGTCAAGGTCGGAATCATCGGGGCCGTCGTGGCTGGCGTGGTCGCCGTCGGCCTGAAGCTGGCTGGGGTCTACTGAGAGTCCCGGATTAGGTCCGGAATCTCTCGGGGGTACCGTGCGACGGGCACACCCGCCTCCCCGAACGCCAACACCTTGCTCTCGGCGGTGCCCATCCCGCGCTGGATGATCGCGCCCGCGTGTCCCATGCGCTTCCCCGGCGGCGCCGTCCTGCCGGCAACGTAGGCGAACACCGGCTTGGACATCGCCCGCGCGAACCGGGCGGCCTCCTCCTCCGCAGTCCCCCCGATTTCGCCCACGAGGACGACGCCCTTCGTCTCCGAGTCCCGCTCGAACAACGCGAGCGCTTCGACCATGTTCGTCCCGTTAATCGGATCGCCGCCGATGCCGACGCACGTCGTCTGCCCGAGCCCGGCGCGCGTCATCGCGTCGACGATCTCGTACGTCAGTGTGCCGCTGCGAGAGATCACGCCCCAGTGGCCCGGGGCGAAGATGTGGTTCGGGAGGATGCCCGCCTTCGCGACGCCCGCGGTGGCGATCCCCGGGCAGTTCGGCCCGATGACGGTGACGCCTTTCGCACGAGCGTACGGCATGAGGTCCAGGCAGTCGTGCACCGGGATCCGCTCGGTGATGATGACGAGGAGCTTCACGCCGGACTCGACCGCCTCGATGGCCGCGTCCTTCGCGTAGGGCGCGGGGACGAACACGACGGAGGCGTTTGCGCCTGTCGAGAAGACGGCCTCCTCGCAGGAATCGAACACGGGGACTCCGTGGATGTCCGCGCCGCCCTTGCCGGGAGTGACGCCGGCGACGACCGTCGTTCCGAAGTCGAGCATCGCGCGCGTGTGGAACTGCCCCTGGTGGCCCGTGATCCCCTGGACGATGAGGCGCGTGCGCGCGTCGAGGAGGACCGACATCAGCGGGACCCCCGCAACTTCACCGCGAGCTCCGCGCCGTCCTCCAGGTCCTCGACGGAATGCATCCCTGCGTCCGCCAAGATCTCCTTCGCGCGCTGCTCGTTCACGCCCTTGATCCGTGCGACGACGGGGATCTTCGTGCCGAACGCCTTCAGTGCTTCCTCCGCCCCGACCGCGACCGTGTCCGCCTTCGTGATGCCGCCAAAGATGTTCAGGAAGATCACGGACGGGTTCGCCTTCAGGAGGATCTCGAACGCCTGCTTCACCTTCTCCGGGTCGTCCGTCCCGCCGAGGTCGAGGAACGCGCCCCCCCGGCCGCCCTTCAGGTTCAGCACGTCCAGCGTGGCCATCGTGAGCCCCGCGCCGTTCGCGATCACGCCGATGTCCCCGTCGAGCTGGATGAACGTGATGCCCTTGTCGTGCGCCTCCTCCTCCAGGGGCGTCCGGTCCTGGTCGAGCTCCGCGTACTCCGGGTGTCGGTACTCCGCGTTGTCGTCGACGACGAGCTTGGCGTCCCCCGCGACCACGCGGCCGTCCTTCAGCACCGCCAGCGGGTTAATCTCCACGAGCTCCGCGTCCTCGCCCTTGAACAGGGCGTACGCCTTCCGCGCGATGTCGGAGACCCGGGTGGCGACGTCCTTCGGGAGCGCAAGTTTCCTCCCCAGCGCCCGCAGGACGTACGGGTGGAGGCCGACGAGCGGCGGGATGTGCATCCGGAACAGCTTGTCCGCGGGCACGGACTCGACCTCCACGCCCCCGAGTGCGCTCGCCATGAGGAGGGGTGCGCGTGCGGAGCGGTCGATTGCGATGGAGAGATACAGTTCTTGGACGATATCGAGCATCTCCTGCGCGTAGACTTGCTTGACCGTGTACTGCCCGATTGTCATGCCGAGGATCGCTCTGGCCGCCTCGCGGGCCTCCGCAATTGTTTGCGCAAACTTGATGCCGCCGGCCTTCCCGCGGCCGCCCACGAGGACCTGGGCCTTGACGACGCACGGGAGGGGTGGGTCCACGAGGCCTTCCGGCGTCGCCGCCAAGACGCCATGGGGGATCGGGATGCCGTACTTCCGGAAGATCTCGTGCGCCTTGTACTCGTAGAACTTCATCGCGACGCGGGGGCGATGCCCACTCCGGACTTAGCCTTACCGAGCCTCGGGATTGTGTTCGTTCGGCAGCGAGAGGATGAAGAGGCCCGCCGCCATTCGCCCTTCAGCGCGGGAAGGAAGGGGGACCGTGAAGACGTCGGGTCGCTGTTCGAAGTGCAAGGGGGAACAGGTCCGGGCATTGACCCCGGGCGTCATGGGGACGAAAGGTAGGCTCTACGTGTGGGCGGTGTCGCCGGCCGTCCGACCCGATGGACGTCTTGTCGCCTATGTGTGCGTGCGATGCGGATTTGCAGAGTTCTATGCGGAGGCCCTTCAGCGTGACACAGCCGCCAAACTCTAAGGAGGGATTCAGTAGATCGGCGTCCCGGTCGTCGTCACAAGCTCCCGGAACGCGTGGACCAGCTGCTTCGTGACCCTGCCGGGCGTCCCGTCCCCGATCTTACGCCCGTCGACCTCGACGACGGGGCCAATCTCCGCTGCCGTCCCCGTGATGAACGCCTCGTTCGCCGCCCAGACGTCGTACAGGGTGAACGGCTTCTCGTCCCCCTGGATGCCGAGCTTCTCGGCGAGTTCGAGGACGACCTCGCGCGTCACCCCGGGCAGGTTCGTCTGCGTCGGCGGCGTCACGACCCCGTGGTTCCGGACGATGAAGAAGTTGTCCGCGCTCGCCTCGGACACGTGCCCGTGGATGTCGAGCATGAGCGCCTCGTCCGCCCCGTACTGGTTCGCCTCGATCCGCGCCATGATCTGGTTGAGGTAGTTGAGGGACTTGATGCTCGGGCTGAGGGACTGGGGCGGCACCCGGCGGTACGACGAGGTCACGAGCCGTAGGCCTCGCTCGTACTTCTCCTTCGGGTACAACGCGATCCCCGGGTTCGCGATCACGATGACGCTCGGCCCCTGCGTGCACTTCCGGGGGTCGAGCCCGAGGTCGCCGGGGCCGCGCGTGACGATCGGCCGGATGTACCCGTCCACGACGTCGTTCCGGCGGCACGTCTCCAGGATGAGCTCGACGAACTCTTCGGGGGTGTGAGGGATTGTGAGGTCGATCGCCTTCGCGCTCTGGTACATCCTTTCGACGTGCCGCTCGAGGCGGAACACCCGACGGTTGTACGCGCGGATGCCCTCGAACACGCCGTCCCCATAGAGGAGGCCGTGGTCGAACACCGCGACTTTCGCCTCGGACGAAGGCAAGAACTTCCCGTCGATGTAGACGACCGGCTCCATCAGGGTCTCCCCAACGCCGTGCGTATCCGTCCCACTCGATATAGCCTTTGGCTTTACTGTTATGAAGTGCGGGTCTGGTCACCGGAACGGCTCGCCTGTCAGGCGCTCGAACAGCCCCACGTACAGGTCGCTAACCTCCTTCAGGACCCCCGCCGGAAGCGGGGGGATGTCCGGCTCGGGGAGCCCCTGTTCCCGCGCCGCCAGGAGCTTCGCGTGGTACCCGGTCTGGCGGTAGTGCTGCCGCACGAACTCTTTACTCAGTTCGACCTGCTCCCCGCGCTCGTACGCCGCCAGGTCCCAGAACCGGTCCTCGTCCGCGGTCCCGAACGTGTCCACGATCATGAGATCGCGGTGCGCGTCGAACGCGAACTCCTTCTTCCCGTCGACGTGGAGGAGGCCGCGCTTCCGGACGTCCGCGTTGAGCCGCTCGTCGATCCGGAGCACAAGCTCCTGCAATTCCTCGAACTCGTCCTCGGAGAGGCTCGAGATCCGCATGGCCTCCTCCCTCGTCAGTTCGCGGTCGACCGCCTCGAGCTTCGTTGTCGTCTCGAGGAACGGCTGGGGAAGCGGGTCCCCGTACTTCGGCTCGTGCCCCCTCGGGAACCCGAGGTCCTCCGGTCGCAGCCTGCCCTTTCGCAGGCGGTCGTGCAACGAGCCCGCCACGTAGTGTCGCGCGATGACCTCGAGGGGGATGAGGAAGCCCGTCGTCTTGGCGGTGATTTTCGCGTAGTCCAGGATGACCTCGACGCGCCGCACGCGCATCCGATCCCCCTCGACGACGCGGAGGAAGTGGGTCCTAACCCCCATCGACTCCACAGTGCGGAACCAGTGCGCGCTCGTGCGGCACAACGTCTCGCCCTTGTGGGGCACGAGGCTCGGGATGACCTTGTCGAACACGCTGATCTGGTCCGTGAATCGGAACTCGAGCTCCCCGTCGGAGACCTCGTAGACCTCCTTCACCTTGCCCTTGCGGAGGAACCTCACAGCCGCGGGAACGGCTTACGAGACATATCGCTTTCGGCAGCGGGAGTGAAGCTTGATGCCCGCGCGCGTCCATAGGTTCGCGGGATGCGCGGACAGAGATCCTTCGCGGACCTGTGGATCTGGAAGCGAGTCGGGGACCGCCTCACGTGGTACTACGGGGTCTCGACGAACCGCATGCCCGCCAAGTTCCGGATTGCGGGGTGCGTGCCGGTCGACGCGGACTTGGCGGCGCCCGAAGAGCAACTGTGGGAGGCCCACGCCGCTGCGACGGATGCATTCCTCACGATGTGGGCTGCCGTCCGCCGTGGCGAGGTGTTTCTCTCGGACCTGACGGGGGCCTCGTCGTCCCTGCTCAGCCTCAGCGTGGCGCTCGTCCGCCGGATGTTGAGACACTGCAATTTCTGCCGTTGGAACTGCCGCGTGGACCGGGGAACGGGGGCAAAGCACGGCGCGTGCCAGCTTGAGTCCGGGTCCCGCGTCAGCTCGTACTTCCATCATCCGGGCGAGGAACTCGTGTTTCGGGGCACGCGGGGTTCGGGGACGATTTTCTTCACGTCATGCAACATGCGTTGCAGGTTTTGCCAGAATGGCGACATCTCCCACGACAAGGACAACGGCATCGCGGTGTCGCCGCAGCAGCTGGCGGCGATGGCGTGGCAGCTCCGCGCAGAGGGGTGCCACAACATCAACTGGGTTGGCGGTGAGCCCACGATTCATCTTCACTCCATCGTGCAGGCGATCGATTGTCTCGACCGAGGCACACCGCTGTCAGAGGATCTCGGGTATGCGGAAGCGGTGAAGGCGGACAGCCCTTACGGCACGCGGCGGGAGAACGCAACCTACGAGGGGGGGTTCAACGCGCCGATGCTCTGGAACTCGAACTTCTTCATGAGCCCGGAGGCGATGCGCATCCTCCGCCCGTTGATGGATGTCTGGCTCCCGGACTTCAAGTTCGGGAACGACAGGTGCGCGATATTCCTTTCAAAGACGCCTTGGTACTTGGAGACCGTCACGCGGAACTATCAACTCGTGTACAACTGGGGCGAAGACATCATCATCCGTCACCTCGTCATGCCAGGGCACGTGGAGTGTTGTACGAAGCCGGTCCTGAGGTGGATCGCGGAGCACACGCCGCAGGCGCTCGTGAACGTGATGGACCAGTACCACCCAGACTACGCGTGCGACCCGTCCTCCTTGCAGTTCGACCCCCGGTACAAGCCCATGGCGCGTCGGCCATATGTGGAGGAAATCCTTGAGGCGTACGAATGCGCGCGGGACCTGGGGCTCCAGTGGGAGGAGGTCACGCTCGAGAAGACGATGATGGGCCTCCGGGACCCGCCCCTCGTTACGCGGTAGCGTTCGGCGAAGCCCGGGACGCCCGGTGTCGTCGGCTTGATTCTATGCGAACACTTCTGCTTCCGTGTGGACGACCGCGCCCACGTCCGTGAGGCTGTACGGCTTGATGTGGCGGCTGTGCTTCACGCGCCGCATCTTGACGACCTGCACCGTCGGCTGCACCTCCCCGTTCGCGCGCTCTACGAGTCGCAGGCTGATCACGCCATCGCTCACGTACTCCACAAGGCCGTCGCGCGACGAGCGAGGATTGTCGTCCTTCACCTCCGCGGTCATGACCGCGGTCGCGCCCGTCCTCCGGATCTGGTCGCACAGGGCGAACAGCCGCGTGCGCCTCTCGACCTCGTCCAAGAACATCATGGAGAGCAGGGACACGGAATCGATCGCGATGCGCGCGGCCCCAAAGGCCTTAATGAACGTCGGAAGCTCGGACTTCACGCGCGTCGCGGTCGCCTTTGCGTCGGCGGGTTCGAGCTTGATGAGGGCAGCGGACTTCTCGTCCACGTGGGAGCGGAGGTCCCATCCGTAGCCCTGCGCCGTCCGGAGGATCGACTCCACGTCCTCCTCGAGCGTGATGAAGATCCCCTTCTCCCCGTTGATCAGCCCCTGCATGATGAACTGGAGCGCGAACGTCGTCTTGCCCGTCCCGAACGACCCGAGCAGAGCGACCACGTGCCCCCGCGGAATCCCGCCGCCCAGCATCTCGTCCAGCCCGTCCACGCCCGTCGGCACCGCGTCCATCTCTTCTCACCCGATCCGTTCCATGTACACCACGGTCAGACCCTGGCGGCTCGTGATCATGATCGGGAACCGCGCGATGCGATCCATCTTCAGGTGCGGGAGCACGCTCGTGAATTTCTCCAGGTACAAGTATCGCTGGCGTTTCGTACTTCGCAGGTATCGGGACCACTCGAACACGAGGCACCCGTCCACGCTGTCGACGAGCATCCGCTCCACGCGGGGTTCCAGGATGTCCCGCGTGAGCAGGAGGTAGACGATGCCATTCCATTGCTTGGCGACGCGCTGCAGCCCCTTCACCGTGCTGACGAGGTCCCGCGCCTCGGCGGCCTCGGAGTCCACGAGGTCCGAGAGGGCGTCGACGATGATCATGGAGTTCGGCCCGTTTTCGTCGAGGAACTCCACGAGGCCTTCGAGCAGGTTCTCCTGCGGGGCGCCGAGCACGGAAGGCGGCGGCTCCGCCCACCGCGCGGGGACCACGGTCCTGCGGAAGTACGGCGCGCTGAAGTCGCGAAAGACCGTGTTTCGGCGGAACGCCCCGTAGTAGTCCCCGTTGAGGCTGGCGGCGAACTCCCGCAGCACGACCTCGCGGGAACGTGCGAACGTCACGTAGCAGGTCTTCTCGGGGAGGACGGAGTCGTCGCACGCGTGGCCCAGGTAGTACCGGCGCACGTCAGGCCTCTCGCGGACGATGCTGAGCTTCGCGGCGCTCGTATACACGTACTCGCGGAGCCCTGCGCCCTCCTCGCCCATGAGGAGGACCGTGGATCCGGCAGGGAATCCCCCGTCGACGATCGTGTCGAGGTCCGCGATGCCCGTCGGGATCTTTCGAATGTCACTGGGCTCGACCTCGCCGTCGAAGGATTCCTCTGGCTGGGCGGAAGTGTCCTGCGTTAGAGCCATCCCGTGAGCCGGCGCATGCGGATGCGACGATAAAGAACTTTCTCCGGACGACGCGAATCGAACGCGTGCCAAGGATTCCATGGAGGAAGTCATTTTGGGATACGACACGATTCCGCGAAAAGCAAACGTTCATCCGGCAAGGTTCGTTCCTTCGCACGAGGAGGGCTTCCCCCGTGGGCTCTTCAGGACCACTGACGGAACTCGTCCGGATGACCCAGCAGCGCGACGAGGAGATCGACCTCGCGCACGCGGTGCTGCTCCTCGCGAAACAACGGTATCCGGACTTGGCGATCGAGCCGTACCTCGCGCAGATCGACGCGATCGCGGCGGCGGTGCGGAGGCACTTGGGCGAGGACGCAGACCCGCGTCGCATCGTCGCGGAACTGAACCGCCAGTTGTTCGAGGTCGAAGGGTTCCGCGGGAACGAGAGGGACTACTACGATCCGAGGAACTCGTACCTGAACGAGGTGCTCGACCGCAAGCTGGGCATCCCGATTACCATGTCGATCCTGTACATGGAGGTAGGGCGGCGCATCGCGCTCCCGCTCGTCGGCGTCGGGCTCCCGGGCCACTTCCTGGTGAGGGTGCCGACGACGGAGGGGGACTTCCTGATCGACCCGTTCTCCGGCGGGGCGGAGCTGACGGAGGACGACTGCCAGCAGCGCCTCGACCGCGTGTACGGCGGCCTCCTCCGACTCGAGAAGAGGATGCTCCAGCCCGTGACGAAGAAGCAGATCCTCGTCCGCATCCTGAACAACCTGAAGACGATCTACATGAGCCGGGGCGAGTTCGAGTGTGCTCTGGACGTCGTCCAAGATATCCTCGCGCTCGAGCCGTCCTCGATGCCGGACCTGAGGGACCGCGGCCTCCTGTACTACCGCGAGAACCGCTTCGGGGAAGCGCTGTCCGAGCTTAGGAAGTACCTCATGCTGGCGACGAACGCGGAGGACCGAGAGCAGATCAAGCAGACGATCCACGGAATCGAATCGATCCTCTCGATCATCGGATAGGCCGCCTTCCGGCCCCTAATAATCATTGCTGCGAACCGTCCCCGCGGCTTTATCCCGGTTCTCGCCCGTGAAACGGTTCGATGGCGGTCCGAAACCCTCTAGTGGCCCTTTTCATGACCCTATTCGAGACCGCCATCTTCGCGCCGCTCCTCTGCATCCCCCTCCTCCTCTTCCCCTACCTCGGGCTCCCGTTCGAGTTCGAGATCACCTTGTTCTGGGGCGTGGCGGCATTCGCAATCGCGGGCGGTCTGGCGGGCCGCTCCGGCATCTTCGCGCTCGCGGCCTTCGCTCTAACGTTCCTCGGCGGGTTCGTGGGATACGTCGTGTTCTTCGGCCTCGCGTTTTCCGCCGCGAACCTGCTGTTCGCCTTGATCCACGGGCTCGTTGCTGGCGTCGGCGGCTGGGGGTCCGCCAAGCGCCACATCGTCAAGTTCAAGGCCGAGGTCCTGCTCGAGAACGAGGAGAAGCGGCGGTGCAAGATGTGCGGCGTCCGCGTCGGCCTGTGGGCGAAGAAGTGCTGGTCGTGCCGCGCCTCCCTCGCGCGCTACACGTGATCAGATCTTCTTCATCCGGCCGAGGACCGGTTCGTAGACGAGGCCCTTGTCCAGGAGCTCGTTGACGGCCTCCTCGAGGATCTCCTTCCGGACACCCCCTTTGGCGGCGGATGCGAGGAGCGCGTCCCACGGGGCCCCCTTCCCGTCCTTGTCCAGCTCTCCGATCAAAGCGAGAACCTTCTCCTCCACGTCCTCGCCGGGCTCCCGCGCCTTCTCCTTCGAGACGGCCTTTGTTGCCCTCGCCGCGGGCGGGGGCTCCTCGGGCGCGAACGCGCGGTGCTCCGGGAGCAGGTACCGGAGCGCCTCCGCGAGGAGCGATCCGTACCGCGCGAGGTCCGCCTTTCCGTAGTGCTCGACCGCGGACACGATGCCCTCCGCCGCCTCCTCGGGATAGCCGAGGGCGACGAGTGCGTCCTTCGTGAGCGGGTCCATGCCTTGGACCTCGCGCATCGCCGCCAGCCTCTGCTTTAGGGACCGGCACGCCTCGAGGATCCAGTAGTCCCGAACGTTCTCATCGACGACCTTCACCATCTCCGGCCGGATGCTCGTGTACACGGTCCCCTTCGCTTGGTCCGGCGAGTACGTGCGCGACTTCCCCATCACTGCGGCGAACGCGGGCGGCTTGATCTTCGCCAGCTTTGCGGCGGCCTCCGGCTGGTACTGGCCCGCGTAGACGTGGAACGTGCCCGTGGGGTCCGAGATCCGCGCGCGCCACATCGGTTGCCCGTCCGTCCCCACGTTCTCTACGTCCGTCAGCACGCCGACGACGAAGAGGCGGTTCACGCGCGCGCCGAGCGGCGTCACCACGTACGTGGGCGCCCGCTCCCCGCCGCCCCCCGCCTCCAGGTTGCTGTCGTTGTATTCTCCCGCGAACAACCGCCAGGCGATTTCACGATTCATGAGATTCCCCCCTACAGCCTCTCGACCCACGCCCGTCCCCGCTCCCATTCCGCGCGCATCTTCGTCCTCGCCCCGTCGGTGTCCCACAGGTCCGCGAGGTCCGGCCGCGCGTTCCGGCACGTCGCCAGGAGCTCGTCTGGCGTGATCGCGCCCAGGGTCTCGCGCACGATCTCCCGCCAGGCGCGCACGTCCCGCTCGTACGTGCGAGCGATCGTGTCCGCAATCCAAAGGTCCTCGGACACCCACTTCTGGACGTACGACCGGTCGAGCTTCCGCACGCGGTCCGCCACCTTCCGGAAGACCGCGTCCTTGGCGAGCGAGAGGAGGAAGGTCAGTCTCAGCCCCCCAGCTCCTCGAGCATCGCCCGCGCCTCCTCCTGCACGTCGACCTTGAGGATGCGCGCGCTGTCCACGATCATCATGAGCCCGTAGTCGTCGCTCGTCACGTTGCCGCGCACCTCGATCGGCTGGGCGATCAGCAGGTCGGCGAGCTCGTCGCGCACGACCTCCTGGTCCATCGCCTCCTTCGCCTTCGCGATCGCCTCTTCGATCGACGTCTCGAGCAGCAGCTCCGTGAGCTCCTTGCCGAACACCGCGGTCAGCGCCCCCGAGCCGTCATCGACGACCCCCTTGACCCGGAGGTCCGCGTTCCCCTGGACCTCGCCGTGGATCCGGCACGTGTTCTTCCGCAGGACGCGGCGGCACTCTGGGCAGCGGTAGACGAGGCCACTCCCGTCCTTGATGTCGATTAGGATGCCGCGGACGGTCGCGTCGACGGCGCCGCCGCGCTCCGCGAGGTCTTCGATCCACACGCGCGGGGACGCGCCGAGCGCCTCCACCGAGGGGATCGCCTCCGCCGCCAGCTTCGTGACCGTCGAGCGCTCGTCGAAGGACAGCTGCGGGATCCCCCGCCAGGACTTCACGTACCCGCCCTCGATCCGCAGAACGTCCCCGGCCGCCAAGGAGAAGTCCTTCCACGCGCTGAACTGCACCTTGCCCGACTCGTCCGCGAGGACGCCGCTGTACACGGTCCTCGCGTCGCCGTTCACCTGCACCTGGCGCGTCTCCACCGACAGGACGCGTGCGGTCAGCACGAGGTTCGCCATCCCCTCCCGCAGCTCGCCCACTTTGGCTGCAGTCGCGGGGCCTGCGGGCACGGAGATCCGGGCACCTTCGACCGCGGGGAGCAGGTCGGGAGCTTCCTTCGTCACGACCGTCCGCGAGCCGAAGTGGACCTCGACCCGGCCCTTGTACTCCTTCGTGTAGGCGTTCTGGATCCGCACGACGTCGCCCTTTGAGAGGCTCAGGCCCTCGGGGTTCCACGCGGTGTACGGCACGGTCCCCGTCGGGTCGCCGAGGAAGCCGTACACGATGGGCTTCGACCCCGCCTCCGTCTCGATCTCCTTCCCGTTCACGGAGACGATGCGGGCGAGGACGTTCACGCTGTTCTCGCCGGGCGTCAGGTCCCGGACCGTCTTCGTGAGCCCCAGGGACAGGTCCGCGGGGTTGCCCCCGTGCTTCTTCACAATCGACCGCTTCGCCGTGTCCAGCGAGACGCGGTAGACGTTGAGGTAGTTCCCAAGCTCTTGCTCAATCTCCGATTCGCTCACCTTGCCCCCGAGCGCCCGGGCGATGTCCCGGACGTGGGGTCCCATCTCGTCCTTCATGTGCATCTCATCCTGAGGCCAGTGTGCGTGCCTCGTGCTGGTCATGGGATGGTGGTGCTCCTAATACGGCTTGCTACAAGTACAGCGAAGGTACTCCTGCCCGATGGGGCAACAAGGGACGTGTGCCAGGTCCCCTGTCGCACGAAGAATGGGAAAGGTTGAAGGAGGCCTACGTGGATGCCGCAGTCGATGCCGGAGCCACCCTTGGCGCGCTCCTTAATCGGATACGCTTTCTGGAACGAGTTGCGCCGCCTGATGTCGCCGAAGGAATTCGAGGAATACGTGACGTACTGGAACTCACGTTATGGGACTGGGAATCCCGATTCCGAGCGTTCGAGCAAGAGCTTGAGCGAGTGAGGCCCTCCGGAGGGTCGCCCCTTCGGCCCGAGAAGGCGCCCTGAGAGGGTATCTGATAACGTCGGCGGCACGCTTAAGGCGGCTGCCATCCATGATATCCGGTCGCTAGGGTGTTCTCACGGACCTTGAGCTCGTGAAGATGAAGGTCTGCATGGTCGGCGAGGCCGCCGTCGGCAAGACGAGCGTCGTCCGCCGCTTCGTTCTGGACATTTTCAACGAGGCGTACGCCGCCACGCTCGGCGCGCGGGTCACGAAGCGGGAGCTGCACTTCCGCGGCCTCGAGGTCGACCGGCACGTGCGCGTGGACATGACCCTGTGGGACATCATGGGCGAGCGTTTCGTCCGCGACGAGCTCCGCGAGTCGTACCTCCTGGGGGCGCAGGGCGTGATCGCGGTCGCGGACATCGCGCGGCCTTCGACGATGGACGCGCTCGAGACCTGGGTCGAGTGGGTCCGAGGCGCGGTCGGGGACGTGCCCGTCGTGTACGCCGTGAACAAGATCGACCTCCTCCCCGAGCTCATGAAGAAGCCGAGCGACGAGGAGATCGAGAAGGTGTTCGGGATGAAGGACGTCTTCTGGTTCTACACGAGCGCGAAGTCGGGGCAGGGGATCGACAACCTCTTCACGGCGCTCTCGAAGCAGGTGCTCGCGGAGGTCCTCGACTACCAGATTCAACCAATCCACGACGAGGCAAAGCCGAGCCATGCGACCGTGGAGTTCCAGGGCACCTAGGCCTTGACCGCCTCGAGGATCAGGAACAGGGGCACGCGGTCGTACTCGTTCATGAAGTCCCGCGGTCGCTCCTCGATCGCCTCCGGCGGCGGCACGGGTTCCTCGAGCCGCCGCACGAGGAAGCCCGCGTCCGCGAGCGCTTCGAAGTAGTCCCGGAGCGGACGGTGAAAGCTCGTGACCCGCGGCCCGTCCCCGAACCCCCACGCCTCCGTGGACCGCTCGAAGTACCGGTCCACCTTTACGTACTGGCGGTCCTCGTTGCGGTTCGAGTCCCGCGGCTCCTGGACCCATCCCCGGATGGGCGGCGTCGCGAACGCAGGGTGCATGATCGAGAGCACGAGGCGGCCTCCGGGCCTCAGGACCCGGGCGATCTCGCGGAAGGCTCTCCGGTAGTCCCGTACGTCTTGGAGGACGAGGTTCGACACGGCGACGTCGAAGCTCCCCGCCGTGTGCGGCCCGAGGTCGACGATGCTCCCCAGCCGGTATCGCACGCCGAGCGGGTCCTTCCGCTCCGCCTCCATCGCCATCCCGATGAATTTCCTCGAGATGTCCTGCCCGCTCACGACCGCGCCCCTCTTCGCGAGGAGGCGAGACAGGTATCCGGAGCCGCAGCCCGCGTCGAAGACCCGGAGGCCCTTGACGTCGCCCAGGAGGGCGAACAACACAGGGTCGATCACGTACCGGCGGTTCACGTCCCCGTGCTCCGTGTACCCGGATGTCCACACGTCCGCGAGCGCGTCCCACTGCGCGGCGATCTTTCGGTCCGTGACGTCGTCGGGCGCCTCGACCAGGGCGTAGGACCATGGCGGCACGATCTCCTTCTCCCGGCTCATGCCGCGTTTCTGGCGGGCGAATGTTAGGGCGCGTTGCCAGGGGTGCTTTCGCTCACGCTCCAGGCGATCCAGCGCGGCGTGGTCCTTCCCGCAGTCCGGGCACGTGAGCGCGTAGTGGTACGACCACCGCCAGAACGGCTTCCGGACGGCCCGGTGACGGGGGGCGCACTTGATGCAAAGGAACTTCCCACCCGTGGGGCACCACGCGATCCCGTTGAAGTGGTGGCTCCGCCCGCACGTGTCGCACACGAACCGCCAGTGAATGTCGCACCGGGGGAACGAGGAGTCGAGGTCGTGCTTCGCGGGCTTCACGCGGTACCGCGAGTCCGCGAGGTGGATCTGCTCGCAGTACTCGCACGGCACGCGTGGCATGGGGCCGTCGCGATGCCGGGTTCCCCGGATATACGTTTCGACATTTCCGGAACCGGCGCTGCGACCTCTACCCCTTCCTGACGGTCGCCGACTCGTTTGCGCGATTCGATAACCGCACCGCTCCGTTTAAGTACGCAATGAAGGGAACGTCCCCTCCTCTCCCGAAGGTGCACGATGCCTTCCCTGCGAGTTCCGCGAGTGCCTGCCGCATTGGGATTGCTGGCCGTCTGCTTGGCGGCAATGGTGACGGTTTCGCTCCCCGCGCCGGCCGCAGCCGCCTCGATCCCGCCGTGGTTCAGCCCGAACACGGTCGTGAACGGACTGCCCGCCTACAGCGGGTTGCAGCCCTCCCTCGCGGTGGGCGCGAGCGGCACCCTCTATGTGGCCTACGGCGGTTGGGGCGGCCCCACGACCCAGTTCGACATCTTCTTTTCCAAGTCCGCGGACGGGGGACGCACGTGGACAGATGCGCTGCGCGTGAACAACGACGCGGGCGGCGCCTCACAGAGTCGCCCTTCCCTCGTCCTCGACTCCGCGGAGTACATCTACGTCCTGTGGACGGACACCCGCGGGGGGACGACGGACATCTACTTCTCGAAGTCGACGAACGGCGGGCTCGCCTTCCCCCTGAACACTCGCGTGAACGACATCACGGTGAACTTCCAGGTCAACGGAGACATCGCCGTGGACGACACGGGCCTTGTCCTCATCCACGCGGTCTGGGAGGACAACCGGAACGCCCTGACCACGGGGCCCGACATCTACTACGCGAACTCCACGGACGGGGGTTCCAGCTTCAACCCAAGCGCCCGCGTGAACAACGACGCGGGGGCGGTCGAGCAGGCTCGGCCTTCGGTGGCGGTCGCGTCGGACCGGTCCGTGTACGCGGTTTGGGACGACCCGCGGAACGGCGGCCGGGGCCGCGACGTCTTCTTCTCCAAGTCCACGGACCTCGGCGGGACGTGGACCCCGAACATCTTCATCAACGACGACAGCGGCGGCGCAACCCAGGACACCGCCTCGGTCGCGGTCGACGAGGTCGGCGTCCTCCACGTCGTTTGGGTCGACTATCGGAACGCCGCCACCGCCCCGGACATCTACTCGACAAGGTCCTCGAACGGCGGGAATACGTTCACCGCGAACGCGTGGGTCAACGACGACCGCGGCGCCACGTGGCAGAACTCCCCGAGCCTGTCCGTGAACGCGGGGAAGGTCCAGGCGATGTGGTCCGATGGCCGGGCGATCGGCTCCACGGGGATTGACGTCTATACGGCTTCGTTCGACGGCGTCCTGTGGGAGGAGAACGTCCGGGTGAACGACGACACGATCTTCGGGAACGATCAGATGAGTCCTTCCGTCGCGGTCGGCGGGGGCGGCGACGTCTTTGCGACCTGGACGGACGAGCGGGTCTCCGGGCAGGACGTGTTCTTCGCGGTCCTCGACGTGCACGCCCCGGCAGCGGCTACGCCCGCCAGCGCGACGGTCTCGCAAGGGAATCTCGCCTCCTTCGACGGCTTCGCCTCCACGGACAACCTCGGGATCGCGACGTGGGAGTGGGACTTCGGGGACGGAACGGGCGCGGTCGGCTCTGCGGCGACCCATGTGTATCCAACGCCCGGAGCCTACACGGCCACCCTCACGGTCCGGGACCGATCCGGGAACGCGGACGCAACCTCCATCGCAGTCACCGTGCTCGATACGGTAGCGCCGGCAGCGCGCGGCGGCGGCGATCGGGCGGTGAACGAGGGCCAGTCCGTCTTCTTCGACGCGAGCGCGTCCACCGACAATGTCGGAGTCACCTCGTACGAATGGGACTTCGGGGACGGGTCGACTCCCTCGACGGACGCCGCCGTCTCGCACGACTATGCGGCGCCAGGCTCGTATGATGTCACCCTGACGGTCCAGGACGAGGCGGGCAACGCGAACAGCGTGACGATGACGGTCGAGGTCCGCGCCGTCTCGCCGAAGGCCAGCGAGCTCCTCGGGGCGATCCAGGCGCTATGGGCCGCGATTCTGGTCCTGGCCATCCTCCTCGTGATCGTGGGGTTCCTCGCGTTCGAGAACTACCGAAGGGGGAGGCCGAAGAAGGTCCCCCGCGGGTCGCCGCCGCCGCCTCCCGGCGCGCAGGAGATGCATCCCCTGCCGCCACCGCCCCCCGCGCCCCCGGCGAGCTAGCCCTGTCGCCGCCACCGCGAGACGACGAAGCATCCTAGGCTCTCCCAGTGCTCGAGCCCGAGCCGCACGAGAGTCTCGTCCGTCGACGGGGAGGACTCAAGTCCTCGAGGGTCCGCGCATCCGCCGGGATGCCCCGTGCCAACGTGTCGTTCTTCACGAGAAAGAAATGCAGCCCGGCGGGGGCCGGGAGGAGGTAGGCATGCGGGCCTTCCCCCACCGGGCTGGTGAGCGTCCGGGAAATAATCGTGAAGGTCTCACACCAGGAAGGCCCGGAAGGCGAGGAGCTTGGCGACGACCAAGACCACCGCCGCGGCGGACGTAATCCAGTGTCCGTTCACCGGTTCACCTCCCTCTCCCTGGGCACTTGTTCAGCACCCCTCCTCGGCGCCGCTCGGCGCGTTTCCGAGCTGGTGTAGCCACTCCCGCACGCCAGGGTTGATCATCACGAAGCCCCGCACCCGTCGTGCGCGTCCGTAGAGCGCGTTCACCGTAGCCACGGCCCCGGTCAGGTCCCCGATCCCCCTCCACCCGGTCATGCGTGCCACCGCCTTCGTTCACCCGCTGACCGCAGGGGTGGGCTTGACCCGCTGGAGGTTCAGGAGCGCGTTCCGCACGAGCCGGATAATCCCCGGCTCCCTCGCGCGCCCCTCTCCGTTCTCTCGGGACCGGCTCTCGGCCTCGAACGTCTCCCTCGTCGCCGTCCCGCGATACTCCGTCCGCAGGTACCGGCTCAGGTCGTCCTCGGTCGGTCGGCCCCAGGTCGTCGCCCGTCCACCCATCGGATACACGCCGTTCATTTCTGTTCCCGTTCCTGTTCGCGTCCCAAGACGCTCACGGAAGGTTCCACGACCCCCGGCAGCATCACCGATGTGCCGGAATCCCGCCGGAGTCCCGGTTTCCCGGCCCCCAAAACGTTCTTACCGCCATGGGGCCGTGTGCTCGGAGGGGTCAGGGTGGTCCGTCTCACCGCCAAGGAGCGCGTGCTGCTCCATCTTCTGGACTACGCGAAGCACGCCGAGGCGATCGAGGTTCCCCTGGAATTGACCCAGGAGGGTATCGCCCGCGCGGCGGGGTTTGATCTCGCCCACTTCGCGGAGTACGTCCGCCCGCTCGTCGAGGAACACACTCTGAAAGAACGGATGGCACACGTGAAGGGCATCCGCCAGAGGCGGAAGGTGTACGACCTCACGGAGTCAGGCCGAATGGAGTCCGTTCGGCTTCGAGAGAAGGTAAGAGAGGAGGTCGTCCGCGTCCGGACGGGGAACGAAACCCGGGAGGCGACCGTCGCTCAAGTGCTCGCGGAATGGAAGGGCAAAGTGTCCATCCTGAGCATCGTGCGACAGGTCGCGGAACTCGGCGTCGTCGAGCCGGATCGTTTGGCGGCACCCGCGGGACTCGCCCTCGTGTGCATGCTCTCGGAAGCCCCCATCGTTGAGGATTTCGTGGGCCGCCGAGAGGAACTTGCGGCCCTCACGAACGAAACGGAGACCCCCCGCGTCTTCGTCGTGCGGGGCGTCGCTGGGATCGGCAAATCGAGTCTAGCATCGAAAGCATGCGACGTCCTCCGCGGGAAGCGTAACTTGCTCTGGCGTCGGGTGCGGCCGTGGGATACGCCCCAATCCGTTCTCGCAAGCGTCGGTGATTTCCTGGCGACACTCGGGAAGCCGGGACTGCAGGCGGTCCTCACCCGAGGTGAGGCCCATCGCGCGCCGGAGGTCTTGGCTTCCGACCTTCCTGGAACACGTGCGATGCTTGTGTTCGACGATGTGCACGAAGCCAAGTCGGAAGTCGTCGCGGCGCTCCGCCTGCTTAAGGAAGCTGTCGCGCGGGCGGCGGACGTGCGACTCATCGTCCTGTCGCAGAGAACAGTCGACTTCTACGACCGGCGGGACGTCGCGCTCGGAGGGCTCGTCCGGGAGATCGACCTCGGAGGGTTGTCACCGGAGGACGCGACCGCCCTTCTATCATCCGGGGGTCTTGGTTCCGAGGCGGTCGAGCTCGGGCGGCAGGTCGGTGGGCACCCGCTGTTTCTGGCTCTCCTGAGGGCCCGTTCGTCGCAACCCCGCGAGGCCTTGCACGACGTGAAACGCTTTGTCGCCGAAGCCGTCTACGGGAAGCTCTCGGATCAAGAACGGCGGTTGATGAAGACCGCTTCGCTGTACGAGGTGCCCGTTCCCATCGAGACGCTCCTATCGGACTCTACGTTCTCGCAGGATCTGGTCTTGGGCCTGGTGGACCGATCGCTGATGCGCCGCGTGGGGGAAGACCAATTGGGGGTTCAGGACGCCGTTCGGGGCGTCTTCGTCTCTTTCCTGACCGCTGCGGAGCGGGACGAATTCGGCAAGGTGGCGGCAGGGCAGCTCCGCGAACTCGCCTCCCAGGCCTGGGAGGCGGGCGATGCAGTGAGGACCATCGACTACGTCTCGAATGCACTGCACCTTGTGGTGTCTCCGCAAGACCGTGCCTTCCTGCTGGAACTGAAGGGCGACGCGACCGATCGAATCGGCGAACTGAAGGACGCCATGGCCGCATACCGGGAAGCCCTGAAGTCGACGACGGACCGGGAAACAGCCGTACGAATGCACAGGAAGATGGCGTGGGCGCTTGCGAAGCGTCAGGAGCTGGGCTCCGCCATTGAGGAAGTCGACGCGGGCCTCGAGGCCCTGGGCGCCGGCGTCAGCGTTGAGCGAGGATGGCTAGATCTCGTGCGAGCCCGGGTTGCCGCCCTCTATCAAGAAATGGAGGAGGCGCGGGAGCACGGGACAGCGGCCCTGCAGACCTTTCGCGGTTTCGACGAAGTGCGAGGCCAAGCCGATGCCCTTTCTCACTTGTCGTGGATTGAATTCGACAGACCAGGCGGCGACATTTCCCTCGCTCTCTCGTATTCGACGGAGGCACTCGAGCTGTCCCGCAGGCTGATCGACCCCGAGCTTATGGCCCTAATTCGGATTCGGATGGCTTGGTATCATGCCGTGGGGCTTGGGGAGTTTGAAACTAGTTTGCGCTTGCTCGCCTCCGTGGATGCGACGGCGGGGACTGAAGCGAGTATCCGCGCCCACATGTGCCGAGCCGCAGTCCATCGGCGTCGCGCAGAATATGCCGCCGCAAAGGGGGAATACGACGAAGCGATTGACATCGCTCGGAAGGCTTACGACGCCGTCTATATTCTCAACGTCAAGGGTATGCTGACCATCCTGGATCGAGAGGAGGGGCGGTTCGAAGGGGGGCGAGAGGCCTGGGAGCGACTGGCTGACGAATACAGGGCCCGTCGATGGCCGTTCATGGTCCTGAGTTGCCTGGGCGACGCTGCGGAGGCGGCTTTGTTGGAGGGCGACATCGAGGGCTTCCGTCGCCTGGTGGCGGAATTGGAAGATCCCGGTCTCTCCCAGGGAATGCAGGTGGAGCGCGCATACGTGCTAGTCCTTCAGGGGATTGACCGGCTGATTCTCGGCGACTGGGATTCTTCTCAGCAGGCATTCGAGGAATCCCTGCGTCTGCCCCATCGATGGAGGAATCACGGCGAGTTCCTCCCTCACTTCTTTTACGGAATTGCCCTCCGGATCATGGGGAATGAGCGCGAAGCACAGGTACACCTTGGCCGCTTCAGGGACCTCGTGGAGACCACAGAGGCGAAAGGCCTGCTGACCCACTTCCCCGAGAAGCGGGTGACTGGGATCCTTCGAGCCGCATGCCGCACGCCCAATCGGACTTCGGCGTAGCGATTGGAATTCGCTTCCGGTCCATCCATCGCGTTGATCTATCACGCGCCTGTCAAGAGACGCAGCACCGCGGACTTTCCCAGTATTCGAGCCCGAGGCGCACGAGGGTTTCGTCCGTCGACGTGATCCCGTACGGGGACTCGGTGTCGGTTCCGGAGACGGTAAGCACCTGCAGCCCGTCGACGACGAGGATCAGACAGTTGCACGCGATTGCCCGGACCTCCGCGACTTTCGTGAGGTTCTCTTCCAGCTCAATATCCGGCACCGCCAACTTTAGCCTCACTCGGCGGCGCGCGACTTTCACGAGATCCGGTTCCACCTTCCGGAAGAAGCCTTCCTCGGAAGCGAGGACGACGACCTCCTTCCTCGCAGACGCGATCATCGCTTGCGCCCGCGCGACCACGTTCGTGAGCCCCTTCACGACGTACGCGAGGTCCATCGTCGGCGACTTGGCAGCGGACTGGAGCGGCTCGAGGAGCGACGCGACCCGGATCACCGCCGAACGCTCTCGCTCGTACTTCGCGTCGAGGATGCGGTCCAGATGCGCGGCCACGTCCTTTGGCGGCACTGCGCGGTACAGCTTCGGCTTGCCCGGCTGGACCGCCACGAGCCCGCGCTCCACGAGCTCCTCGAGCGCGTAGTAGATCTTCGAATCGGGGATGCCCGTCTTCGTCACGAGGTCCCCCGCGGAGCCCTCCGGGAGGCGCACGAGGGCGCACAACGCGTCGGCGGCGTACCCGGTGAGCCCCAGGTCCCGTAACGTGGCGGCGATCTCGCCGCTCCTAGCCGTGACCGCTTCTTCCAAGAGCACGTTCGCCCGCGCTTTCACTTCCGACATCTCAGTAGCCAAGGGAAGGGAGACTACTTAAACTTGTCTACTACTATTCTGTAGTAGATAACATGGCGGCGAACGAAGGGGAACTTCGCGACTTGGTACGGGAGCGATACGCGAAGGCAGTTACGGAGTCGGCGCGCGAACCTCTGGGCTGCTGCGATGCCGGATACTCGATGGAGGAGCTTTCGCGGATCCCGGGCGGCTCCTTCCTCGGTCTCGGGAGCGGCAATCCCGTCCGCATGGCGGCGTTGCGCCCCGGTGAAGTCGTGGTGGACCTCGGGAGCGGCGCGGGCGTCGACGCGTTTCTGGCGGCGGAACTCGTGGGTCCCGCGGGCCGAGCGATCGGGATCGACATGACCCCGGAGATGCTCGCGAAGGCGCGCACGCTGGCCACGGAGCACGGGATCCCGAACGTGGAGTTCCGCGAGTCCCTCATCGAGCGACTGCCCCTCGCGGACGGGACCGCAGACGTCGTGGTGAGCAACTGCGTAATCAACCTGAGCCCGGACAAGGCCGCGGTCTTCCGCGAGGCGTTCCGCGTGCTGACGCCCGGCGGGCGGCTCGTGGTCTCGGACCTCGTGAAGGAGCGCGCGTTCGAACTTGCGGACGTGTGCGGGTGCGTCGGGGGCGCGATGGTCCGCGCGGAATACCTCGAGGCGATCCGCGGCGCGGGGTTCCGGGAGCTTGTGGTCCTAGAGGATCGCGCGTGGCCCTCGGGAGATGTCGGCCTTCCCGCCTCGTCAATCACAATCCGAGCGTACAAATCGAAGGAGGTGAAACCATGATGTCCCTGAATCTGGTGCAGGCCCTCGCAACCGCCAAAGCTCGCGAGTTCTGCTGTGGCGGCACGCCATGCTGCGCTGCGTCGCGGCGGTCGGAGTTCCGCGGAAAGTGAGGCTCGCCTAAGTTTAAGGGGGCCTCGCCGTTCCGGCGGGCCATGGCGAAGGCGAAGAGGTTCAACCCGCGCTCCGTCGGTGTGTCGATCCCGCGAACGGTCCCCGTGAAGTACCACCGGTTCACGGACTTCTTCAAGGGGTTCGAGAACGTCGAGGCCGTGCAGAAGATCTTCGGGCCAAAGACGGCGCAGGCCCTGCGGACGGTCGAGATCGAGTTCTTCTCCTCGCGCTGGGGCTACATGGGCGTCTCCGACAAGGACGGGCACCTCCTCGTGTCCGCGCACTACCTAAAGACGGGCAACCCTCGGGACATCTACCTCGACGTCGTCCACGAGCTCGTGCACGTGAAGCAGCACTGGGACGGCCGGCCGCTGTTCCACAACCGGTGGACGTACGAGAACCGCCCGACGGAGCTCGAGGCGTACCGCACGTGCATCGCGGAGGGCCGCCGGCTGGGGATGACGGACAAGGACATCATGGAGTACCTGAAGGTCATGTGGCTCGACGACAAGGAGTGGCGGAAGCTCGCGAGGAACCTCGGGCTCAAGCCACCGCCGCCAAAGAAGAAGCGGTAGGGCCATAAGGCCCGCACCCCTTCGCACGACCGTGGACCTGCGGCGTCCGGTGCCGTTCGCCCTCCTCACGCTCGCGGCGTTCCTCGTGAGCCGATGGCTGGGCATCGGGCTCCACGAGGTCGTCGGCCACGGCCTCTTTGCGATCCTCGCGGGCGGTTCCTTCTACGGGGTGTACGTCTCGCCTGTGACGGGGTTCACGCTCCTGCACTTGCCCCCGGGGACCGCCGACGCGACCCGCATCCTCGTGGTCCTCGCGGGCATCCTCGTGGAGATCCTCCTCGGCCTCGTCGTCTTCCGTTTGTACCCGCGGGCCCGCACGTTCGCCGGCCGCCTCTTCGTCCTCGCGCTGCTCGAGATCCTCCTCGTGTATTCCTTCGCGTACCTCGCCCTCGGCGTGTTCGGAGCCTCGGGGGGCGACCCGTACCAGGTCGTCCGGACTGTCGGCGCGCCCCACCTGGGCGTCGCGCTCTTCGCCGTCGGCATCCTCTGGGCAGTGTCGATCGGGTACGCAATCAGCGTGGAGGTGCTCCGGCTCGTGGCGCCGACCCTGTCCCTGCGCCGCCAGCTCGCGTACGTCGTCCTGTTCTGGACCGTGCCCCTCCCCGTGGCGGCGATCCCGAACGTCGTCGGAGCCCTCGTCGCACCGGTCTCCCTCATCACGTACGTCCTGCTCCTTGTCATGATCGGCGCCGGGCTCGTCTTCGCGGGCATCCGACTGTCGAAGGAAGAGCAGGGACTGCCGCGCATGGATCGCGCCTCGGGCCGCGTGGCCCCGCTGGCGGTCGCGGCGCTCCTCGTCCTCCCTGCGTGGTTCGCATTCGGCCTCTCCTCCGAGTCCGCGGAACGCCTCCTGCTGGCGGAACCTCCGCTGGCGGCGGAGGGCGACCTCGCGAACCCGGTGGCCGTCAACGTGCGCGTGAACCTCACGAGCTCGGAGGACGTCGTGCTGGAGTTCCGGATGAAGGGCGTGCCCAACCCGCGGTCCCCGCTCGAGCGCCAGGCGTGGGCGACCTTCGAGGACCGCGCGGACTTCTCGTTCTGGACCCCCGCCGCCGGGCTTTATGCGAAGGTCATGATGAACGCGACGTTCTGGAACGCCACGGGACAGGAGATCGACCGCACGGGGACGGTGTGGTTCGACGGAGAGGAACGAACGAACCCCCGCCTCCTCACGTTCCAACCAGAGCGCCCGGAGGACGAGCCGCGCTTCCTTAACGTGACGCAGAGCGGGACGCGCACGTTCCTCACGCTCACGGTCCGCGAGCCGTTCCGAAACCTTCCCGTGGAGTGCCCGGGCTGCTTCCTCGACGAGCTCAACCTCACATGGCCCGCGTCCGGCCCATCCGGCATCTCCTACGTCTTCGTCAACGTGACGGCCCAAGGCGGCAACCCGGACGAGCTCGTCGCCCCAAGCCTCCGATACGCGAGGTACCGCGCGAGCACGTTCGAGGATTCCCCGGACCTGTGGCGACTCGTCCTCGAGATCGTGTGATCACTGGTTGAGCGTCTCGACGCGCTCGTAGTTCTTCTTCAGGTGCCGGATGAGGAGGTCGCGGTTCCGCCGCAGGTGGCTCTCGAACCACGCCTTGACGACGTCGGCGAACACCTTGTGGACCTGGTCCATGTCGACGCGGTCCACGGAGGCGTCGAGCAGCGTGTGGATGGACCAGATGCGCTTCCAGCCCGAGTACTTGTAGTAGTGCTCCCCCTCGCAGTACTCGAACGTGATCCGGAGCCTCGGCTTCCCGTCCACCTCCACGTACACGAGCTTGAGGGAGTCGCCGACGCGGCCCTGGTCCGGCGTGCGGTCCGTGAGGCTGATCGCCGTCACGGCCGCCAGGTTGAACTGCTCCCGCCAGTGCCACGTGCCGTCGGGGAACGTGTCCTCGAAGATCGCCCACCGGTCGTAGTTCGGCTCGAGGGTGAGGTGGACGTTCGCCGTCGCGAAGCGCTTCCAGATCTTCCACGCGTCCTCGATGAGGATCCGGTTCATCTCCGCGCGCTTCGACGTCTGCTGGCCGACGTCCTGCAGGATCTCCGCGGTCTGCTTTTGGAGCTCCGCGTCGAGGGAGTCGAACCAATCGCTCCCCTTAGTCCCTCGCTTTGACATGGCGACCACGCGCGCCGAATAGGGTGTGGTGTTAAATAGGTTCCCTTCAGAGTTTCTATGGAGTGGAGCCGCGGGTCAGCGACCCTCGTCCGCGGCCATTTTGGCGGCGATTCTCGACCGCAGTTTCTCGCTGATCACCGCGCCGTCTGCCTTCCCGCGGAGCTGCCCCATCGCGACGCCCATGAGGGCGGGCAGCGCCCGTTCCCCGCGTTCGCGGACCATCGGCGCGTGCGCCGTCAGAATCGCGTCGAGGGCCGCGTCGAGTTCCGCCTCCGTCATCGACGCCAGCCCTGTCGCCTTGGCGGCGGTCCCCGCGTCCGTCCGGTCCCGCGCCATCGAGCGCAGGAGGCCCGGGATCGCCTCCTTCGCGAACGCGCCGTTCGCGAGCATGCGGAAGAGCTCGCGCAGGTGCTCGAGGGGGATCGCGTCGACGTCGATGCCTTCGCGTCGGATCTCCGTGAAGTGGTACGTGAGGGCGTTGGCGGCGACCTGCGGCTCCCCGGACTCTCGGACGATCGCTTCGAGAGCGTCGTCCAAGCCATCCTCGATGAGTTGCCCGGCCTGCTGGCGGGGCAGCTTGTGCGTCGCGACGATCCGCTCGAGGCGCACCTCGGGCATCTCGGGGAGGTGGGCGCGGAGACGGTCGAGCCTCTCTTGCGTGATGCGGATCGGCGGCACGTCCGTCTCCGGGTACATGCGCGCGCGCCCGGGCAGCGGTCGCGAGTAGACGGTGGCCCCGTCCACGCGAGGATCCCGAGTCTCGGGGGGGACTCCGTGGAGGGCCTCCGCCGCACGGTTTGCGACCTCGTGGAGCGCGAGCCGTCCCCGCCGCTCGTCCGTCGCGACGAGGACGAACGCGTCCTGCGGACCCGCCGCCAAACGCTCGGCGACCGTGGCGACCTCCTCGGCGGTAACGCCCATCCCAGGCAGTTCATCCGAGTGGAGGATGCCGCCAACGCCCGCGACCCGCGCGCGCGCCGCCAACTCGGGCCCGAGCTTCCCCTTGAGGAGTCCCGCGAATCCCGCCAGAGGAGTGGTGAGCGCCTTGCCGCCGGAGGCGATCGCGGCCGCGACGACCTTCGACTTCGTGGCGGCGAACACCATCGTGACGTCGTGGACCGTGCCCTCGGGTTTTCGCGCCCCGCGCGTGGACAGCTCTTCTGCGACCTCGATGAGCATCCGTTGCCGTTCGATCTCGCGCTCCACGAACGTCGAGATCATCCGCAGTTCCTGGACGCCCTTCGTCTCCGTCCGCGCGCCACCCGCGATGCTGACGTTCACGTCCTCGCGGATCGTCCCGATCCCGCGCTTCACCCCACGGGTCGTCCGGAGGAGGGTGCCGATGCGGAGCGCCACCTTGGCGGCCTCGTCGGGCGCCTCGATGTTCGGGGTCGTGCTCACCTCGACGAGCGGGATGCCAAGCCGGTCCAGGCGGTAGACGACCTCTCCGTCGCGTTCCTCGACCTTCCGCGCCGCATCCTCCTCCAGGAGAATCGAGGGTACGCCGTAGCGCTTGCCGTCGAGCTCGAACCACCCGTCCATCGCGACGAGGGCGCTCCGCTGGAAGCCCGTCGTGTTCGACCCGTCGATCACGATCTTCCGCATGAAGTGGATTTCGTCGAAGATCCGGGCATTCACCATCAGGGCGAACGTGAGCGCGACGTCGAGCGCGTCCTCGTTGCACGGGTGGGGCGGCTCCTCGTCCGCCTCGACGAGGCACGTGTTCGTCGTGGCCTGGTAGACAAACGCGAGGTTGCGCTTTGCCTCCTCGATCGCGGCCGCGTCGACCTCGCCGAGCTCGGACTGCGTGGGCCGGAGGCGGCGGCGGAATTCGTGGCGCACTTCCTCCGACAGCTCGGACCGGTCCGAGCAGAACAGCTTGAGGGTGTCGAGCTGCTGGTGGACCTCGAGGCCGCATTTCAGGCCGAGGGCATGATAGTCCATCCAGCGAGGGATGTTTCCGCCGCCAAAGAACTTTCCCGTGCGTAGAAGAGGCTAGGCCTTTTTCATCCTCAGGTACGTTTCGAGTGCATCGAGTTTTATCTGCACCCTCACACCTTCTCGGTGCACGCGGAAACCGAGCCGTTTGTTGATCGACAGCATGGCCTCATTCGTTGTGGCATTCCCCGTCGTCACGATTCGGAGCTGAGGAAGGTCTCTGCGCACGCGAAGGAGCATGGCCGCCTTCACCCACTTCCCGAGCCCCCGGCCCCGGTATCTCTGTCGCACCCCGGTCATCCACTGATGGATGATGGGGCCATCGGAAGGTAGGTAGCCCATCTGCGTGAGTCCGGAGACATCCCCCTCCGACTCTTCCGCCATCGCGGTGATAACCGTACCGCCGACGCTCAGGAACGAGTCCGTGCGCTTCCGCACGGTCTCGGGCGTGAAGATGAAGTCCGACCGCTCAATCTCCCCGAACGGCTGCTGATTGAAGACTTCCGTGAGCGCCGTGGAGAAGGGAACGAGGATGTCGTCGTCGATGCGGCCCACGCACCATCGGAGGGACGTTTTCGGGTTGCGCGAGACGCCCTCCGCGACCCACGATTCGAGCATCGGCCAATCGACTTGGTCGAGGTACAGCCGGTTTTCGAGCCCTCGCTGTGCAACTTGCGCCCCGATCGCGTGGATGAACGCTTTGCCGTCGTCCTCCTCTGAGGATCCTTGAATGGTTGCTCTGTGGTGCTCGCGGGCGAGTTCCGCTACCTTCGCGAGCATTGTGCGCCCGATGCCCTTTCGCCTGTTCGGCGTCAGGACGGACACACCGACCCAGGCGATATGTTCGTTCCCCTTGTAGCTGGGCGAGTCCGGACGGATCGTCTCGAAGAAGAGCGAACTCACGAGGATATCCGGTCGCGACGGGTCGAACCCAACGAAGCGGATCTCCTCGGAATCTGGGTCGCCGCGCTTTAGCATCTCTTCCCTCGTCGCGTCGTCGATTAGCGGGTCGTCCGGATTGGCCTCCCGGTGCCTCTCCCTGAAGTAGGTGTGGAACCGATTCCACTCATCTTGGGAGGCCAGCTTCGGGTCGAAGCGGACGAGGTTCACGGGCACGGTCGCGCCCACCTGCATCCGGGGATGTAAGGGCTGCGTCTCGTTGTGTGGTTCACTTCGGCGGGTGGCGGTACCACTTCTCCTTCGCGTACACGGACTCGAGTTCTCCCTCCCGGAACTTGCGCCGCGTCTCCTTCTCCTTCAGGAGCCACGAGAACAGCCGGGCGGCCGCGCCATACGGTTTGTACGCGATTGCGTACCTCTTCGCGTCCGCAAGGACGTCGACCCACACCTTGTCTGCGAGCTTGTGACGGACCCACAAGGCCTCCTCGAACGTGACCTCCTCGTACCGCTTCCACCGGGCGCCGTCCTTCGTCACCCAGCCGTCGTCGAGGTGCAGGATCCGCCGGTCTGTGAGGTACACCCACCCCGTCCGCCGCGGGAGCACGACCTTCTTCAGGATGCCCTTCGCGTAGAACACGTACGCGAGCTGGCGGAAGCCGATGACCTTCTCCTTCCCCGTGATGACAGGGACGCTCGCGTCGTTGCAGAACTCCCCCACCTTGCCGAGCCGCTCGAGCTTCATCCCGCGGACCGCAGAGGGGTCCCGCGATTAAACCTTGACGTACGTCCACGCCTCGACGTGGGATGTGCCCACCTCGATGTGCACGGCAATGCGGCGGTACAGGCCGAGGTCCACGCCCTCGAACTTGTCGAAGCGATCGACCTCCCCCTCGCTCAGCCCCTCGAGCACCCTCCCCGCGATCTGGGCCGCCGGGTCCGGCTCCGCGACGACCCAGGGCCCCTTCTCGTGGGCGGCGCGCCGGAAGCCCCGCAACACGGCCACGCGGGACCGGGGCATGCGCCCGAGCACGGATCGTATCGCGGCATCGTCGATGAGGGTGCCATAGACGAACAGGTTCGACATTCAGAACACGTATTCGTCCATCGTGATCGTCGGGTTGATCTCGCCGGCGAGGTTCGTCATCATGAGTTCGCGGATCTCGTCGGGGTCCTTTGTGTGCCCGAGCACCCACATGAGCTTCACGAGGGCGACCTCGGGGAGCATGTCCTCGCCCGGGATCACGCCCGCCGCCAGGAGGTCGCGCCCCTTGTCGTACACGCGGAGGCCGACGCGCCCGTTGAGGCACTGCGTGGTCATTACGACCGCCCTCCCGTCGCGCACCGCCTTTCGGATTGGCGGCACGAGTTCGTCGCTCACGTGTCCGAGGCCCGTGCCCGCGATCACGATGCCGTGCGCGTCGTGGGTCTGAGCCTCGAACCGTCGGGCGGTGAGTCCCGGATGGAAGGTGACGAGGGCGACGTCCGGGTCCATCCCGATCTCCGCGACCGTGGAGCCCTTGCCGCGCGGCTCCGTGGGAGCGCTCCACGTCACCCGCCCGTCCGCGTGAACGAGCCCGAGCGGCCTCTCGTTGATCGCCTTGAACGCGTCTCGTCGGGAGGCGTGCATCTTCCGGATCTTCGTCCCCCTCAGGATCGCGCACGCGGTGTCCCCGGTCTCGTGGTGGAGGCAGGAGACGACCTCGCCGAGGTCCTCCGCCGCCAATCGCGCGGCGCACAGGAGATTGAACGCGGCGTCGCTGCTCGGCCGGTCCGACGACCGCTGGCTGCCGACGAGGATCACGGGTCCGGTCAGGCCGCGGAGCATGAACGCAAGCGCGGCGCTCGTGAAGTGCAGCGTGTCCGTGCCGTGCGGGATGATCACGGCGTCCGCCCCGCCGTTGAGCTCCCTCGCGGCCTCCACCGCCAATTCCTGCCACTCCTTCGCCGTTAGGTTCTCGCTGAACACGCTGTAGATCATCCGAGCCCGCACGTTGCACGCCTCGAGGATCTCCGGCACGGAGAACACGAGGTCCTCCGCGGTCACCGCGGGGTGCACGGCGCCCGTCCGGTAGTCCACGTACGAGGCGATCGTCCCGCCAGTCCCGAGGATGGCCGCGAGCGGCTTCCCGGCCTTTGGCGGTGGGAGGACGCGCGTTGGAACAGAAGCATTCGTCCGCTTCAGGAGTTCGATCGCGGAAATCTCGGCGGTGGGGATCCCGACGTTGTACCCGGTGTCGAGCTTCAAGACGAGGATGTCCGGACCGGAGAACTCCGTGTGGGGCATCACGACGCCCTCGTACGTCCGCTCCCCAGAGACCCTGACGTGGTCCCCCAGGGAGGCTTTGGCGGCGTCGAGCTTCTCCCTCACCGGCTCCGGGTACTCGACCACGGCCGCGCATCGGCCTGCGGGACTTGACCCTTTCCCCCCGACGGGCGGCGGTTGGGAAAAGGGATATCTACCGGGCGCCTCGTGGCGCACCAGGGTCAGGGGCCGGGGACATGCTGCGGAAGCGACTAGGGCTGGAACTCGTGCTCGTCGGCCTCGTCATCGCCCTCGGGGCCGTGACGTGGGACCTGAGCTACGTGCTCGGGCAGCCCGTCGAACACCACCAAGGCGAGGAGGCTGCCGTCTTCGCCCACAACACGATCGCTACGATCGTCGTCATCGCGGGGGTGGTGCTCGCCGCGTTCGGCGCGCGGATGCTCCTCCTCGGGAAACCCGCCAGCCGGCAGGCCTACGCCCTGTTTGCCGCCTCCTCCCTCATGCTCGCGGACGGCATCCTGCACTTCTACGTCGTGAGTGAACACCTCTCGATCCTTTCCTTCGCCGTGTTCTTCGTCGTGGCGGGTGCGGTTCAGCTCGTCCTAGGCTTCGGCCTCTTCCGCGCGAAACCGCTCGTCTATCTGTTCTCCGTGCTCGTCCTCATCGGGCTCGTCGTCGTGTTCTTCGTCACGCGCGTGGTCCCGCCGCCGGGCGTTACGGAGCCGGAGCAGTTCGAGGCGGTGGGCGTCGTTTCCAAGCTCCTTGAGTTCGGCGCGCTGGGCGCCCTCGGATACCTCATGTACCGCTGGCGATCGGTCGCGCGGCAAGCGGAATCCATGTCAACGGGCGCACCGCAGAAGTGAAACCCCCGTCCGGCGATGCCGCTGGTGTGCGGCGGGCGCGCGACGTGCTGAATGAGCTTCGCTGGCGGGAGGGGCGGAATCTCGCACAGGCGATCGTCTGGGTTCAAGGTCGGAGGGCAGACGACGTCAAGGCAATCCGCGGAGAACAGATCGTGGACCTTGGGCGTTGGTACTTCTCCACCGCAACCTCCACAATTCCGTACCACAAAGTCGTGCGGATCGAGCGCGAGGACGAAGTCCTGTTCGAACGGGCCGTTCCCCGTGGAAATCTTTGATAGGAAGTTATACCTGCTAGAGTTCTCTACCAGAGCTCGTGGCGACAACCAGCGTCAGGCTTTCCGAAACCGCCAAGGAGAAGCTGGACCGATTGCAGGCCAGACTCACGCTCCTCGGCCACAGGCTCACCAACGAGCAGATCCTTGAATTGATAATCGAAACCGCTTCGGAGCGGCCCGGAGACCTTGTCGGACGCGCGGACGGAGTACTCCGTCCGCTTCCGGAGGAGGAGATTGAGAGGATTATCAAGGATCTCGTAGAGGACTGGGGGATTCCCACGTCCTGGAGGGATATCGACCGCGCGGTCTATGGTGGCGGTCGACGATGAGCCTGCGAGATGTGGACCATCCGCGCCTCTCCTAGCCGATTGTTCGCGTGCCGTTCATCTCTTAACGTTTAACTACGGGCTGCCCGTCTCGACCGCCCGTGCAATCGATCCGGCGAACCGTCGCCGTGCTTTCGGGCACCGTTTTCCTCGTGATGATTGGCATCTCGATTATCTCGCCAGCTCTCCCGCAGTACGGGCTGGCGCTCGGCGCCACGCCGTTCCTCGCGGGCGTTCTCGTGGGCGCCCTGCCCACCGCCCGCGTCCTCCTCGACCTCCCCTCCGGTGCACTCGGAGATCGGTTCGGGAGCCGCCGGATGATGATCATTGGCCTGAGCATCATCGCCGTCACCTCCGCGATCGCGGTCCATGCGTTCCACTTTGCGGTCCTCCTCTCCGTCCGGTTTGCGGAGGGCGTCGGGAGCGCGTTCTACGTCACGTCCTCCCTGGCGACGCTCGCGAAGCGCGTGCCCACGGAGCGACGCGGGCGGTACATGGGGCTCTACGTGAACGCCCTCCTCATCGGGCAGCTCGTGGGCCCTGTCGTCGGCGGGTTCGTGACCCTCGCGTGGGGCCTGCGTGCCCCCTTCGCGGTGTACGCGCTTCTCGCGTGCGTCGGCATGGTCCTGATCACGTTCGGACTCGAGCCGGAGGCGGAGTCCGGCGCGCCCGGCCGCGTGGACCGGGTCGCCGTCAAGCGGCTCCTGAAGGATCGGTCCTACCTCATCGTGACGTCCGGCACGATGGCAGCGTTCTTCGTCCGCGCCGGCCTCGTCTCGACCGTCATCCCGCTGTTCATCGCATTTAACTGGGGAATCTCCGGGACCTTGGCGGTAACGTACACAGGCGTTCTGATTACGACGAACGCGCTGGCTCAGCTCATTACCCTGTATCCAAGTGGCCTGATCGCAGACCGAATCGGTCGTAAGGTCC
>Ga0209342_10000475_pt1 | contig 46401 bp, 33 predicted proteins | sample RifCSP16_2_FD_184023 | JGI IMG/M metagenome (GOLD analysis project Ga0209342, IMG submission 184023) | Soil microbial communities from Rifle, Colorado - Rifle CSP2_sed 16_2 (SPAdes) (version 2) | ecosystem: Environmental > Terrestrial > Deep subsurface > Rock core/Sediment | place: Rifle...
GTGGCCGGATCGGCGTCAATCGCCAGGACGGGGCCGAGCCCCCGCTGTACCAAGTTCTGGATGATTAGAGCAGCGATGGTGGTTTTGCCAGTACCACCCTTACCAGCCAGCGCGATAACCCTTGTCATTCCATACCTCCGTTGATACCGACCTCAGACGAAAGACGATAGACGGCGGTAAAGACCGCAGACCGGGGACGGCAGACCGGCGAATGACTCACAGCGTTCCTTCTTCGGTCTTCGGTCTCCCGTCTCCCGTCTGCCGTCGGTCGTCCACCGTCATGGTTTCTCTCCGTCCATTCTCCTGCTCCCAGACCTCGGCCACGCTGGGAAAGCGCGCGATCTCCGTATGTGGAAGGAATAGTGCTGCAGTGAAGCTGTCATAGAAGGCGTTGTCGGCCGAGAGCTCGAGGTAAGTCATGCGGCCGGCAATCTGTGAGAGTTCAGCCCGGGCCTCCCGCGAGAGCAAGGCCATGTATGCGCCGAGGACGGATGTGTTGCCGAGGAAACTAAAGCGATCCCAGGGGAGATCCGGAAGCAAACCGATCTGAATCGCCTTCTCAACGTTGATGTATCTGCCGAATGAACCGCCGATCAGGACGCGCTTGACGTTGGCCAGATCGACTCCGACGCTGCTCGCCAGGACGCTGAACCCGGCGAATATGGCCGCCTTGGCGCGCATCAGATTGTCGATGTCGACTTTGGTCAGGCTGATATCATGCCCAGTCGCGCTCTCGCCAGCCCAGGCGACCACGTACTCCGGTCCGTGATCGCCGACCCGCGCCCGGGGCGTTCCCAAATCGAGCTTGACGCTGCCCCCACGGTCGATAACTCCCGTGACAAACAGCTCGGCCAGCAGAGCGATGAGCCCCGACCCGCACAGGCCGCGCGCTGGCCCGCCGCCGATCACCCGGTAAGTCGGCTCATAAGTCTCGGAACTGACCCAGACCTCCTCGATCGCGCCTTCCGTCGCCCGCATCCCATCGACGACACCGGCGCCTTCAAAGGCCGGGCCGGCGGAGCAAGCACAGGTCACCATCCACTCGCGGGTCCCCAAGACCATCTCGCCATTGGTACCAACGTCGATGAACAGTGTCAGCTCATCCGCCTCGGCCAGACCGCTGGCGAGAACGCCGGCAGTGATGTCGGCCCCCACGTAGGACGCGACTCCCGGCAAGAAATCCACGGAGGCATCGGGGTGAACCGGGAGGTCCAGCTCGCGGGCCATGATCGGTGCGGGGTGATTGGTGGCCGGGATGTAAGGCGTCTGGCGGATCGACTCGGGCGGGAGGCCGAGGAACAAGTGGGCCATGGTCGTGTTGCCGGCGACGGAAACCTTGAGGATCTGACTCGATGGCACGCCGGTCCGCTTACGCAGGCGCTCGAGGAGCACCTGGATCGTCTGGCGCACGAGGCCGCCAAGCTCGGCCAGGCCGTCGCCTTTGCCGGCGTAGATGATCCGCGAGATGACATCTTCACCGCACTGGATCTGTCCGTTGTACTCGGCCGCTGTGGAAAGAACGCGCCCGTCGCTGAGATCGACCAGGTAGGCCGTGACCGTGGTCGTTCCGATGTCCAGGGCAAGCCCGATGGGCGTAATCGGTTCGGCGGCCAGGTCGATCAGTCGGGGCTGCGCTCGACTCGTGTCGAGCGCCACCCAGGGCTGCCAATTCGAGGCGCGCAGCACGCCGCCCAGGCGACGGAGCAGGCTCAGGGAGGTCTCCACCTCCGAATACCCAAGGGAAGCCAGCGCGACCTCGAGGCGGGACAGGTCATCCAGGTTGTCCTGCAGGTCTGGAGGTTGCAGGCTGACGGGGAGGGCCGTTACCGTTTGCATGCTCGCCGGGTCATAGGGGAAGGGCAACTCGATCTTGCGAGCGGTCTTGTCCGTCACAAGCCGCCGTTCGATCGTCTCTTGCTCCGGGACGGTCACCTGCAGATCGCCTTCGACAACCGCCTGGCAGGCCAGGGCGCGTCCGGCGGCAAGATCTTCGGACGTGAGCCGGATGGTCGATCGTCGCCGTACGTCGGGACCGGTGACATCAACAGCACATCGGCCGCAGCGTCCTTGTCCGCCGCAAGGTTGGGCGAAGGTCAGGCCGGCCCGTTGGACGGCTTCGCTAATGAGTGTGCCGGTGGGGACTTCGACCGTTGTGCCGGCAGGGAGCAGGGTGACGCGGTGGGTCGCCACTAGGAACTCGGCCCGGCGCGATGGCGTGGGATCGACGGCTGGTGATCCTCGGGCGTCCTCCCCCTCCCCCTGCCTTCGCTCTGAACATCGTCTGGCGGACACAAAGCAGGGGGAGGGGGAAGGGGGCCGCCTGTCCCGATGCCTTGGTCGGGGTTCGCCCCGGATGTTCTTACCAGGGTGGGGTAACACGGATCAATGGGCCGTTCGGTACGCGGACTCAGGCCGAGCCAGGCCCGTCGTTGGACCAGGGGGGTGTCCTCAAGATCGAGGCTGGGAACAAGATTCTTAGCTGTAAGCATCGGTAATGGCGTCACCGATCCGAGCGGCTTCCACCCGTTCGTGATCCCAGAACCAGCGAGTCAAGGCCAGGCCCTCACACGCCGCCTGACCGGCCAATCGCATCACGCGCGGGATATCCGCCGCGCGCGGGCAGCCGAGCGTGCATGGCGCGGGCGCCGGGCAATGCAAGCACGCCGCCCCGAGGCGCGCCACTTCTTGTGCGTCGTAACCCAGGTACGGATCGTTGGGGACGTCCGCAAGATGCAAAGTCATCATGATCCTCCCGCCCGGCCGGCAATCCCCACCGGGATCATCTCTGCCACATCGCCTTCAGGTACGACCCGATGTCGACCGCTTCACGCGGGCCGACCATGATCTGCCAACCGGGAAGTTCTTCTTCAAGCTCACCCGAAAGCACGGCCACCTGACCCGGGATGATCAGCTTCTGGTGTTCGACTTTCTCCCCGATGTTGTGTGTTTTGACGGCCTTGGCGATCCGTTCGGCGTCAAACTTGCCCGCTGCCCAGGCCGTCAGAACGCTCATCCCTTCGGCATCGGTGACGACCAGCCAGGCCGGCCAGCCGGAGCCTTCGACCTCGTTGGCCACGGCGAAGTAGGTGATGGAGAAGTTCGTGGTTACCAACACCGGGGCGGTCTTGTCCGGGGTATTGATCTCGTATACCCCAGGCTGCACCTGGATCGGTTTCTGAGGATCGGTGTAGATGTTCTGGCGCAGCACGAGCAGCGCATACAAGAGGGCCGGATCAAACGTGTCCACGACAATCATCCCGGCGTACTTGGCGATCTGCTCAGCGGCGAGAAGCGTGTCGTTACCGGGGAAGGTGATGATCGGATAGCCCAACGAGCGGAAGCTCTTTTTCAGGGCCAATCGCCGCAGGCTGGTGAGGGTGAAGAGCGACTTGTAGAGTGTGTCGACGCCGGGGTCGAGCACCAGGTCCTCAAGCCCGGCCTGGGCGAGGGATGAGGTGAGTTCGGCCAGCTCATCGAGGCTATCCGACCGGATGGCCAACGGTGCCTTGGCGGCCTTGGCGGCCTCGGCCATCGCCTGCCAGTTGTCGCGATCGGCGGCATGGATCAGGGGGCGCGTACCAGCCGCAGCCTCCAACCCGGCCTTCGCCAGGTCGGCCGTCCCGGCGAGCAGGATCAACGGCTTCGTGCTCACCGACTGAACCGCCTCAACGGCGGCCTTGAAGGCGGCCGGATCTCCGGATTTCGCTTCCACGGCAAAGCCGTCCAATCCAAGCGCAATGCCGACATAGTCGGCCCGATAGCCTTCGGCTTCGGCAGCCTTGCGTTTGACCTCGTTAACGCCGTCCGTGTCCGTCAGACGCAGGAACAACCCCGGTCGATGGTAGAAGGTCTTTTCGTGGCGGAAGAGGACGGTCTCGTTTCCCACCTGAATCGATCCATCCGCTCCGGCCAACTCAATAAGGCGGATCGGTGGAGCGGAGGCGGCTTCGAGTTTGGATTTCGACTCGTCGGTGACGTACGGGCAAGCCTTCAGTTCGGCCTGCTTGGCCGCCAGTTTCATGGCGAATGCCAGGCACGTGGGATATCCGCATTCCTTGCAGTTGGTCTGTGGCAACAGCTTGTAGATTTCAAGGCCGGTCAGGGGCATCCTTCGCCTCCACCTTTGCTAGGTTTCTCTCGGTCGAACTCGGGCTTTCCTGCCGACTGCGTTCGACCTGAACGGGTAATTCCCGGTTCTCATGCAATATGCCCCTGTCGGTCTCAGGCCGGAGCCCGTAGCCCATCCAACACCGACCGAATCCGCTTCAGGGTTTCTGGGTGACGCAGGATGAGGACGTCGGCTCCGGAGAGGAGTAGCGTCGTAGCGGTGACGGATTCCCACGCCAGCGCCCGACGCTCCCAGTCACCCCAGACCGCCGGTACACCCTCACCGACTTTGCTCTCCTTCACTTTCCAAGCTTCCTCGCCGGGGTTGACGAGCATCGGCTGCTGGGTCATCGTGTCCCCCTGCAGGGCGGCCAGCCGCAGACGTTCCATCACCGAATACCCGTACTCGATGCCGTAGCCGAGTGCGCCGGTGGTCGGATCCATGATGATTCGCTCGAGCGGCATACCCATGTCGTGGATCAGGATCACCAACTGCTTGGAGAGGTTGACATCCATCGGCGTTTTCGACTGCACCAGGTGGTCATTGGCCATGGCGCTGGCGACTATAGTCCGGTAGTTCTTGTCCTCGCAGATGCCGAGCATCACCCGCTCGCCCTTGGCCTCCTCGGCGGCCGGGACAATCAGCTCATTGTCCAATTCGGCCTGCCCCGGACCGATGACCGCCAGCGGCAGACCGGTCGCGCCGAGCACCTTTCGCACGACAGAGCGAGCATTTTCGCCAGTGTTCGGCCTCCCGTCGGCCATCGTCGACGAGAAGACCAGGTAAATTAGATCCGCCCCGGCGGCTTCGGCCGCCTTGGCCCAGTCGCCCGGGTCATCCATGGCTTCCCCCCAGGCCCTGTATAGCAGCGGGCTCCAATCGTCCGGTTTGCGGTCTCGGACTTCCAACGCCAACGCCGGTGAATGGGGCAGACTGCCCTCATGGGAAAGAAACGGAAGAGTGCCTTCTCCGCCGACCGTGACGGTTCGGGTGCGCGTCCCGCCCTGCGCCGCGGTGGCGCCAAGGGTGACTTCCCGCACTTTGGCGGCCCATTTCTCGATCGGGATCTCAACTGTCATTGGATGTAGGCCTCCGCGAAAATCGACGGAAGACGGGAGACGGGAGACCGATTGGTGCAGGATCAGCCGTATCGGCCTCGCGTCCCCGGTCCCCCGTCTCCGGTCTTCTATCCGTAGTCCATCGTCCGCCGTCCGAGGACTGCCGTCAGAAGATGGGGGGCATGTTCGGTGCCGGATGGTTCTTCTCGGCCAGGTAGGCCACCAGACCCTCGACGTCGGTGCACACCCTTTCGTCGGCGATCTTCTCGATCAGATCCGGATCACCTTCGCGAATCGCGACTTCCTTGAGCTGCTCGGCCATCTGTTCCTTCAGGATCGAAGACATCCACACGACGCGCTTGAACCCGCCGTCGGCCGAGATGAATTTCGGGCTGAGGATGTAGAACTTGCCGTGGCCCATGATCCCCGGGGTCTGCAGGCCTCCCCCGGCCATGCCAGCTAGGGTCGAGAAGGTCATCCCGGCCGGGCTCATGCTCGTATCCTCCCGGCTGAGAACCATGATGCCGTTGGTCTCGGGGATGACCATGGCGATGCACTCGAAGCAGCCGCAGGCCGTCATCGGGTTCTCCATGATCGAGTACATGGAGACTTCCTGGACCTGCTGATGGCTGGCGCTCAGCGCGAACTCGTTGACCCCGCTGTAATACCCCTTCACCGGGTCGAGGTTCGTTTGCTTCTTGATCGGCTGATTGGGACCGGTGGGGTTGATCTGATACGAGGCCTTGCAGTCCAGCCAGTTGTAGGCTCCGCACAGCCCCAGGCGCTCCGGGCTGATCATGCAAACGTGATTGGGAGCGAACGATTGGCACAGGGTACAGGAGTAGAAGGTGTCGACGCTCTCGTCCGTCATCGACCCGATGCGGACGTTCCGCTCTTCATACGCCTGGCGGGCCTTCGCCAGCCACTCGGCGTGCAAGCCGGGCTCGGTCATGATCGTCACCTGGACCTTGTCGACGATGCTGCCGAACTCGGCATGGAAGCGTGCATGCAGGATCTCGCCGAAGTGTTTGACGTTGAAGCCCTTCTCGGCCGCCGCGTGGCTGATCCTGATCCAGGCGATATCGCGCTGGCCAATGTGCTGGATGCCCGAGGCCCCGTTGACGAAGTAATGGATTTGACGTTCGAGCACCGGCTCGAAGTCCTTCTCCATCTTGCGCCCGGCGACCTTGACGATGATCCCCAAGTCCATCGCGCCTTGATCCGGCACGTCGTCGAAGGCGGGTCCGACAAGCTCGATCTTGCCGTCCTCGATCTCGTCCAGGTCGGCCATGAGCAGGTACTCGAAGGCCCGGCTGTGCTTGCCACCGAACTCGACCCGCATGTCGGTCTTACGCACGACCTCGCCTTCAAAGGCGGAGCCGTACGGCACGGGCACGGGGACTTCGGTGACACGCACTTTCACGCCGCGTATCTCGATGCACTTCTGCACCAGCCGCTCAGCCCGCTCCAGATCATCGGCGCCCTCGATTTCATTGAAGGGCATCGAGACGACGTGCTCGTACGTCGTCACGCCGGTCGGCAGGATCTCGGGGATGATCGTGTCGGCGATCACGGGGAAGCCGAAGTTGATCGCTCCGGCGGCCGTGGCGTATTTCAGGTCGTCGACTTCTCCGAGAGCAAGGACGAAGGCGAACACCCGGTTCTTGTTGTAGAGCAGGATGTTGCGCGCCTGGCCACCCTTCATCCCGCCGAAGGTCAACGCCGAGCGAACGGCGAAGCCCAGGGCGTAGATCGCCGACTCGGTGTCGGTGCCGAAGGGGACGGTGTAGGTGTCATAGCCCAGCTCGACACCTTCCTCCTTGAGTTGATGAATGATGCTCCGACCGTTGACGTTCCCGGAAAGGAAGGTCAAGATGTTGCGTCGCTGCAACTCGCGCACGATCTTGACGGCGACCTCGTTGGTCTTGGCGCAGCCGACGATGGCAGCGAAGCCGGGCATGCGGCCATCGACCAGTTGGATTCCCCAAGAGCGAAGCTGGATGTCGTCGATGGGACCGTTGAGATGGCCGTCGGCGCTCGGGCCCGAGCCGTTGTCCGGGCTGGTGAAGGCCGTGCCGCCAGCAAGGGCAAACCCGGGCATGATCTCCGGCTGCAAGCCGTAGATGAAGCGCAGGGCCATGATCGTCTCTTCGGCCAGCAGGGTCGCCATTCCGCTGTCGAGAGTTTCGCCCAGATAGGGCGTCCAGCGGCGGTCGGGTGGGACCGGATGCAGCAGCCCCTTGGCCTGCTCGACCACGGACTGCAGGTCCCCGACCTTGGTGATCTCCCGGCCGGTCATGCCCAGGATCAAGGGCAGGTAGTAGGCCGTATTGGGAAAGGAGACCGGCGTGTCGGCACCTTTCTCGGAGAGAGCTTTGTCAAGCATCGAAGCCGCCTCACCCACGATGGCGTGGGCTCCGCGGATGGCTCGGGTAGCAATGTATCGTGACATCTGCCTTCTCCTTAGTCCCCGCTCGCTGGCTGCCCGTAGAGCGCCTCGGCGCGCTCTTCCGGACTGAGCTGTTCCAGCTCCAAGACCCGCCAGTCACCGCTCCGGCCGAACCGCTCAGGATCGTAGGCCGGAAGCTTGAGGGCCTCGCGCTTCTTGTCGATGTGCCCGAGGGCTCGACGGACCATTTCTTCCGGTTCGACGACGAACTCGATCTTCCCTCCGACCATCTCTTCCCAGCCTCGGCTGAGGACATCCGTCACGACCGGGCTGCCCTCGACCGGGTTGCTGATCCCCATGATCACGTAGGCGCCAGAGGCGGCGCAGTAGGTGGCGATGGCGATAGCTTTTTCGCTCATCCACTCGGGGGCGATCCCAACGGCGGGGACGTCGCTGATGTCCTCGCCCAGGCCGCCTTCGGCCACGACCTGCGACAGCACGGTCAGAATGCGGGAGTTGTCGACGCACGAACCCATGTGAAGCACGGGCGGCATTCCGGTGGCCTCGCACACTTCCCGCAGCCCCGGTCCGGCCCACTGCATGGCCGCTTCGCCGAGCAGATAGCCGTATTTCCCGCTGGCGATCGCTCCGCAGCCGGTCTCCACAAGGAGCACATCGTTCTTCAGGAACTCGCGCACCAGGTATTCATGGCTGGCGTCCTGAGTCGTGCGCGGGTTGTTGCAACCAACGTCGGCGACCACGCCGCGGATCCGTCCGGACATGATGGCGTCATTTAGCGGGCGGAAGGAGGACCGATAGGAGCCGCCAAGCATGTAGTTGATGTACTCGTGCGAGAAACCCGGAACGACGTCCGATTTGACGTCCGGAATGTTAACCTCGCCCCGGTTGGGGTAGTTGTCGATCGCCTTGCGCACGATTTCCTTGGCGATGTCCAGCGCGTGATGTTCGTCGAACTCGATGTGGATAGCGCCGGTGATCTTGACTTTGGGCGAGGTGGTAATGACATGTGTGTGGAACTTCTGGGCCAGGTTGGGCAGAGCCTGCATGATGCACTGAACATCCACCACCATGGCGTCGACGGCGCCCGTGATGATCGCCAACTCCTGGTGCAGGAAGTTGCCGGCCGAAGGGACACCCTGGCGCATCAGTGTTTCGTTGCTCGTGCAACAGATGCCGGCAAGGTTGATGCCCTTGGCGCCCTTTTCCTTGGCGTGGCTCACAAGCTCGGGGTCGCTGGTGGCGGCAAGGATCATTTCCGAAAGCGTTGGCTCGTGGCCGTGAACGACGATGTTGACCTCATCCTTTCTCAGCACACCCAGATTGACCTGAGAGACTAGTGGGCTTGGAGTGCCGAAGAGGATGTCCGACAGATCGGTGGCGATCATCGAGCCGCCCCACCCGTCGCCGAGCGCGGCCCGCATGCCCTGGGCGAGGATATGTTCCGGATCCTGATCGTCGCCCATGTGCGTGCGGTGCAAGATGTCAACGATCTCGCGATCGATGCCGCGAGGTACCATCTTGAGTTTTCGCCAGAGCTCCTTGCGTTTCTTGGGGGCGCGTTCGATCATGGCGATCTCGCCGCGCTGTTGGGAGAACTGCGCCAGGCATTTCTCGCCCACATCGTGCGCCAGCTCACTCACTGGCCGGCCGTCGGTCGGTATGCCCAACTCTTCGGCCAGCTTCTTGAGCTTGAACGGGTCGCGTATCTTGTAGCCTTGAGCCTCGCCCTCGGCCACGGCCAGAAGGGTGAAGGCCAAGTCGCGCCCATGGTCCGAGTGCGACGCGGCCCCGGCCGCGATGGCTCGGGCGAAGTTGCGGGCCGTGACCGTCTCGACCGTCGCCCCGCACACGCCCGTCTGGCCGTCCTTGACCAAACGACAAGGTCCCATGAAGCACACCCGGCAGCATGTGCCGTTGGCCCCGATGGGACAGGGCGCCATCTGTTCGGCGCGTGTGAAGGCGGTGTCGAGGCCCAGCTCATCGGCCCGGATCAACATCGCTTGCGCGGCCGGGTCGATCGAGCGCTGTTCGATGGTGCGTCCTTTCCTCTTGGGTGTCTCAGGCGGCATCTCGCTATCTCCTTGTCGGCATCTTCATCAAGCTAACGGTAGGGAGGGACGATCGTCGTCTGTCAAACCCGCCGGGCGCAGATACGCGGTGGGCGATCGATACGGCGCCAGCGCTTGGTTGAGTGCTTCCTTTAAGAAGTTGCCCGACACGTGCATCAGGGTGTCCTGGTATTCCTGATCCTTGTTCATGCTGGCAAGGCACGGGAAGTGGTGGTGCAGCATCCCGCTTGCCTCATCCGCGTCTTCGACTGAGATGCCGGCCAGGCCCTGTGCCACGTGGTGGGCACACCCACATGCGGCATCGCGCACCACTCCCACCCGGGTGATCCGTCCTTTCTCCACTTCCACCTGGAAGACCGGGCGGCCGAAATGGGAGGCGAATCGTCTTACGAGCGGGTCGTCGTACTCGGCCAGGCGCGGAGGCCGGTTGATGGTCTCCGGCGTCAGGGAACAGAAAGGCATGGGGAAGACGATAGGGACACCGACCTGGGCCAGCCAGCCTTCGACCTGGAGCGCCAGGCCCGACGGCAGGGACTCACTGCGGTCGATTGGAGCCAGGACTGCCTTGGCGCCCGTCAGGCGAACAATGTCGGGGATGAGCTGGGCCAACCCCGGCACCTCGCCCAACGCCAAAAGCAAATCCGTCGCAGGCAATTGCTCCGGCAGGAACTCTTCCGGGTCGTCGACGATCGGCGGGATAACCCGCGGCGCGGCCCAGACGTTCACCTCCCAATCGGGCGGCGCATGCGCAACCACGTTGTCGGCGATCCGCTCTCCCCACAAACCTTGAGTGACGGCCAGGACACGAAATGGAACACCGGCCGTGGGCTGCGCCCCGCTGTCCATCACCTCACCCATCCAAACTCACCTGGCTGCTTATCTAAAGGATCATCCCCGTAAAGCTCCGGACCGCCCCAGTGGGATTTGTCACCCTTTTGGTCGGTAGGTTATCCCAATAGGTGGGTATCCCTCGGGACCTCGGTCTCGGCATGCCATTCCGGCTGTCGACTTGTCCCAGCGCCCGCGGATTTGAACGTGGAAATGCCATTTCAGGGAGTGGGCAGGGCCGCGGCTGGCCGGTTGCCGGGTGGAAAGGCACCGAGGGCCTTCGGATGCGCTCGAAGGCTGCCCGATCGCAAGCGAAGCTTGCGGTGTTTGATCCCACCAAGATCAACCGGAAGCTTCGCTTCCGAGCACTCCATCCCGCCTCCGGCCTTATCCTGGGCTCATGTGGGTACATCCCGCAAGGGACCGAAGCAGGGTGACGTGATGCCCTGAGATCAGAAGAACCCGCGCCCGGCTGAATCCGGGGATCGAGAGCAGGGCGATGCGCGGGCGTGGATGGCCCCCCGGTCGTTGGGCTGGCCGCCAGGGCGTAGCGGGTCGAACCGCTCCACAGACACGGGGGTCGTGTACGCCGGACGAGCCCCCGGGCGAGACCCCGCAAGGGCCGGGCAACGCCCGGGGCATCTTGGCTATTGTGAACCACGGCGCAAGCCTGACATTCGTCCGTTTGGTACGCGTCATCTGTCACTTCGCAGCATGTGAAGCTTCTCACATACTGTAGTTGCCGCCGCCTGCAGACTGTGTCATGGCATTGCCTGTCCATAGTCCCGATAGGACCTCACCTCCCCTCCAGGCTCAGGCGGCGAGCGGGACAGGTGAGGTTTTTTGATCACTGGCGAGGTGCCGGATGAGCCGTTCTCTAGGCAACAAGGACGACGCATTTCTGAATGAGGTGATCGAGGCGACGCCGGGAGGCGAGGCGCTCGTCACCTGTCTCCAATGCGGGACGTGCGGCGGGTCGTGCCCGTCCGGACCGGACATGGATCACACGCCCCGGCAGCTCTTCCAGATGATCAACGCCGGCATGCGCCAGGAAGTGCTGCAGAGCAATGCCCCATGGTATTGCGTGACTTGCTACTACTGCATGACTCGCTGCCCCAAGCAGATCCCGATCACCGACCTCATGTACACCCTCAAACGCATGGCTGTCCGGGCCAAGCTCTACGATGATAGCGACGCTCCGGATTGGTCGTCGAGCTTCATCGGGTTCGTCGAGAGCTACGGCCGAAGCTTCGAGTTTGGACTGGCGACCCGCTATCACTTGACTCACAGCCCTCTGCGTAAGGTCGGCGTCGGCCCGATGGGGTTGGAGATGATCGTCAAGGACCGCATGCCTCTCCGACCCGAGAGGATCAAGGGGATTGACCAATTGCGGACGATCCTGGATACGGCGAAGTCATTGGAGGGCGTGTGATGCGCTACGGATACTACCCTGGCTGCTCCTTGACTGGCACCGCCCGGCCCTACGAGGTCTCGACCAAGGCCATCGCTGGGCCCTTGGGGTTGACGTTCGAGGAGGTAGAGGACTGGAATTGTTGTGGGGCGACGGAGTACATGTCCTTGAACAAGACCGCCGCCTACGCGCTGGTCGCGCGTAATCTGGCTCTGGCGGCCGGCGAGGACAAGCCGAAGGACCTGGTGGCCCCCTGCAGTCTGTGCTACCTCAACCTGCGGAAGACCAACCACTACATGGCCAAGTACAAGAGTCTGGGCAAGATGACCAACCAGGCGCTTGCGGCCGGTGGGCTGCATTACACGCCAGGCTCCCTCAACGTGCGCCACCTGATAGACGTCATCGTCAACGACGTCGGCTACGAGGCGCTGGGTGCCAGGGTCACCCGCCCGTTGACCGGATTGCGGGTGGCACCTTACTACGGCTGCCTGCTCGTGCGGCCGGATCTCAACGGGGGATCCTTCGACGACACGGAGTACCCGACTCACCTCGATCGCCTGATGGAAACACTCGGCGCTGAGGTCGTCGACTTCCCTCTCAAGACGCACTGTTGCGGCGGTCACATGACGCAGATCAGCGCTGAGACGGCGTACGAGCTCATCCGCCGCCTGCTTCACAACGCCGCCGAATACCGGGCCGATCTTCTGGTGACCCTGTGCCCGATGTGCCAATTCAACCTCGACGCTTACCAAACCCAGGTGAATCGACATCTCGGCACCGATTTCCACCTTCCGATCCTCTACTTCACTCAGATGATCGGATTGGCCATGGGGATGGAGCCCAAGGCACTGGCGATCGGACAAGAGATCGTCTCGGCGGCTTCCGTATTGCGGAAGATCGGGACGGCCGTCGAGGTTGAGGAAGCACCTCAGACGCGCCGGAAGCGCGACGACAAATCGCTGCCGATGCCCCGGATCAGGGAGGGGTAGCATGACCGAAAAAGTAGGCGTTTACATCTGCCATTGCGGGACGAATATTGCCGGGCCGGTCGATGTCGAAGAAGTGGCACGCTGGGCCAAGGAGAATCTCGACGGCGTGGTCCTGGCGCGTGATTACAGGTTCATGTGCTCCTCCCTGGGGCAAGAGCTCATTCAGGAGGACATCAAGAACGAGGGGCTGACGCGCGTCGTCGTGGCCGCCTGCTCGCCGCATCTTCACGAGAAGACCTTCCGCACGGCTTGCAGCAAGATCGGCCTCAATCCCTACCTGACCCAAATGGCCAGCATCCGGGAGCAGGTTTCCTGGGTCACCGAAGATCGGGCGGCGGCAACACATAAGGCCAAGATGATGGTCGCCGGGGCCGTCCGCCGGGTCCAGCTCCAAGAGGAGCTGCAGCCGACCGAGGTGCCGGTCAATCCCAACACCCTGGTGGTCGGCGGAGGCATCGCCGGGATTCAGGCCGCGCTCGAGTTGGCCGACGCCGGTCATAAGGTCTTCATGGTCGAGCGTGAGCCGTCGATCGGTGGGCACATGGCCCAGTTCGACAAGACGTTCCCGACGCTGGATTGCGCCGCCTGCATCCTGACGCCCAAGATGTCCGATGTCGGCCTGCATGAGAACATCGAGCTGTTGAGCTACGCCGAGGTCGACTCGCTCTCGGGCTTTGTCGGCAACTTCGATGTCAGGGTGCGCAAGAAGGCTCGCTATATCGATGAGGATGCCTGCACCGGATGTGGCATTTGTATCGAGAAGTGCCCCAAGAAGGTCGTCGACGAAGTCTTCGAAGCCGGCCTGGGCTACCGCAAGGCGGTCTACCGGCCATTCCCTCAGGCAATTCCCAAATTCCCCGTGATCGACCGGGATACGTGCATCTATTTCGAGCGCGGGACGTGCAAGGCCTGTGAGAAGTTCTGTCCGACCGAGGCCATCGACTTCGAGCAAACGGACACGTACCTCGACTTGAACGTCGGGAACGTCATCATGGCCACCGGCTATGACCTGTTCGACTGCGGCAAGATCCCTCAGTATGGATATGGGCGGCTGGCGAATGTCTTCACCAGCCTGGAGTTCGAACGGTTGTGCAACGCCGCCGGGCCGACCGAGGGTCACATCCTCCTGCGCGACGGTGTGACCGAACCCCAGTCGGTCGGGATCATCCACTGCGTCGGGAGCCGTGACAAGCAGCATCACGCCTATTGCTCGGCGGTGTGCTGCATGAGCGCCTTGAAGTTCGGTCACCTGGTGATGGAGAAGACCGGGGCCGAGGTGTATTCCTTCTATATCGACATGCGGCCGCTCCACAAGAATTACGAGGAGTTTTACGATCGACTGCTTCAGGAAGGCATGCACTTCATACGCGGCCGAGTGGCCGAGGTGACCGATGCCGCCCGGCTTCCGGGCGAGGACGGCAAGCTGATCATCCAGGCCGAGGACACGCTCATCGGGAAACAGCGGCGCATCCCGGTCGACATGGTGATCTTGCTCGGCGCGCTCCAACCCCGTTTCGATGCCAAAGAAACGGGCCTGAAGTTCGGGGTGTCGGCCGGCCTCGACGGCTGGTTCACCGAGCGCCACCCGAAACTCGATCCGGTTGCGACGATGACCGACGGGGTGTTCATCGCCGGGACCTGCCAGGGGCCCAAAGACATCCCCGACTCGGTCGCACAGGGCGCGGCCGCAGCCGCCAGGGTCCAAGGCATGATCAGCAAGGGGACGGTGCTCATCGAGCCGATCGTGGCCACGATCGAAGAGGCACGCTGCTCCGGTTGCCGTATCTGCAACACGCTGTGCCCGTTCAACGCGATCGAGTACCTCGAGGACAAGGCGGTCAGCTACATCAACCCGGCGCTGTGCAAGGGCTGTGGCACCTGCGTGGCTGCCTGTCCGGCTCAGGCCATCTCCGGAGCTCACTTCACCAACGATCAGATCTTCGCCGAGATGGAGGGTCTGCTCTACGATGTCATCGGCAGCAACGGCGCGACCGTCAAGAGCCCCCAGCCGGCGCTGGAACCTGCGTAGCGGGAGGAAGAGACCATGAGCGAATCTGCTTTCGAACCAAAGATCGTCGGCTTCCTCTGCAACTGGTGCTCCTACCGGGCGGCGGATCTGGCGGGGACGGCCCGGATGAAATACGAGCCGAACATCCGGATCATCCGCGTCATGTGCAGCGGCCGCGTCGATCCGACCTTCGTCCTGAAAGCGCTCTCCCTGGGTGCCGACGGCGTCATGCTCGCCGGCTGCCACCCCGGGGAGTGTCATTACATCGAGCAGAACTACAAGACCATCCGCCGCTTCAAGATGCTCAAGCATACGCTGCGGGCCCTGGGGATCGAGGAAGAGCGCGTCCGCCTGCAGTGGGCCTCGGCCGGGGAGGGCGCCCTGCTCGCGTCAGCGATCAATGAAATGGTAGACCAAGTCCGCGAGCTCGGCCCGCTACATTGGCCGGGGAACTGGGCGGATAACGAGGGAAGCCAGGATGCCATCCAGGCCCTCCCCCGCGAACACGCTGAAGCGATGGAGGTGCCGGCATGAGTGATGGTGGAGCACCCACACCTGAGAAAGGCAAGCTGGCGTTGTACTGGGCCGCCTCTTGCGGGGGCTGTGAGATCGCCGTCCTGGGGATCGACGACAAGGTCCTCAAGGTGGCCGAAGCCTTCGACATCGTGCTCTGGCCCTGCGTGATGGACGGCAAGGTCCGGGATATCGAGAAGATGCCGGACAAAAGCATCGATCTGTGCCTGTTCAACGGCGCCATTCGGACGAGCGAGCAGGAATACATGGCCCAACTCCTGCGCCGGAAGTCGAAGGTCCTGGTGGCCTTCGGCTCTTGCGCCGCCGAAGGGTGTATCCCGGCCCTGGCCAACATGAACACTCGCGAGGAGATCTTCCAGACGGCCTATCACGATACGCCCAGCACGGACAACCCGGACGGCGTCCGACCCCAGATCGAGACCGAGGTCCCCGAAGGCACGCTTCACTTGCCGCTCTTCTATGACACGGTCAAGACGCTGGGTCAATCGGTCGAAGTGGACTACTACCTGCCGGGTTGCCCGCCGGAGCCCGATCGCATCTGGGATGCCCTCGTGGCTATCCTGACCGGCCAGCTCCCGGCACCTGGGAGTGTCATCGGGGCCACGACCACCGTTTGCGACACCTGCCCGCGAACCCGCAACGAGAAGAAGATCAAGGAATTCAAACGGACCTGGGAGATCATCCCCGATCCGGATACCTGTCTCCTCGAACAAGGCGTGGTGTGCTGTGGGATCGCCACCCGGGCCGGCTGCGGGGCTCTCTGCCCGACGGTCGGCTCACCCTGCATCGGATGCTACGGGCCGAACGAGGGCGTCGTCGACTTTGGGGCGCGCATGATGACCGCCCTGGCCTCGGTGATCGACTCGCAGGATCCGGATGAGATCGACCGGATCATTCAGGAAGGCATCCCCGATCCGATCGGGAGCTTCTACCGCTTTGGCCTGGCGAATAGCCTGCTCAGACGCAAGGCCCTGGCCCACAACGGCGACGGCCGCGTGGCCGAGCCGGCCTGAGAAGAGGTGCGGAAGATGAACAGAATCTCCATCGATCCAATCACCCGGCTCGAGGGCCACGGCAAGATCGACATCTTTCTCAACGATGACGGCGACGTCGCCAACGCCTACCTCCAGGTCCCCGAGCTGCGCGGCTTCGAGCGCTTCTGCATCGGCCGGCAGGCCGAGGACATGCCCAACATCACCGATCGCATCTGCGGTGTGTGTCCCGAGGCCCATCACATGGCCTCGACCAAAGCGCTCGATGCGCTGTTCCACGTCGATCCGCCCCCGACGGCGAAGAAGCTGCGCGAGCTCTTCTATAGCATCTTCTATGCAACCGACCACACGACCCATTTCTATGCTCTGGCCGGCCCCGACTTTGTCATGGGGCCCGACGCACCCGTGGCTGAGAGGAACATCTTGGGGGTCATCAAGAAGGTCGGCATGGACATCGCCGGCAAGGTCCTCAAAATGCGCCACGACGGACATCACCTGATCAAGATGATCGGCGGTCGGCCCGTTCATCCAAACTGGGGTCTGCCGGGAGGCGTGAGTCGCGGGATCACCGAAGAACAGCGAGAAGAGATCGAACGCCTCGGCCGCGATGCGGTCGAATTCGCCAAGTTCTCGATCCAACTCTTCAACGACATCGTCCTGGGCAACCCCGCCTACGTTGACCTGATCAAGAACGACGCCTTCGTGCACAATACGTACAACATGGGCACCGTCGACGCCGACAATCACGTCAACTTCTATGACGGCATGATCCGCGTTGTCGGTCCGGACGGGAAAGAGCACGCCAAGTACCATGCCAAGGACTATCGCGAATACGTTGCCGAGCACGTCGAACCCTGGTCGTATCTCAAGTTCCCTTACTTGAAGAAGATCGGCTGGAAGGGCTTCACCGACGGGATCGGTTCGGGCATCTATAAAGCAACGCCTCTCTCGCGTCTCAACGCCGCCGACGGCATGGCCACGCCGCTGGCTCAGGCCGAGTACGAACGCATGTACGAGGTTTTGGGAGGCAAGCCGGTCAACCACACCCTGGCGACTCACTGGGCGCGGTTGATCGAGCTTCTCTATGCGACTGAGCACTGGATTGAATTGGCGACCGATCCCGAGATCACCGGCGAGAACTTCCGCGTTCTGCCGACCCAGACGCCGAACGAGGGCGTCGGATGCGTCGAGGCACCGCGCGGCACCCTGACACACCACTACTGGACCGATGAGCGCGGTATCCTGACCAGAGTCAACCTGATCGTCGGAACGACCAACAACAACGCCGCCATCAACATGTCGGTCAAAAAGGCCGCCCAGGGCCTGATTACGAAGAACAAGGTCGTTACCGAGGGTCTTCTCAACACGATTGAAATGGGGTTCCGGGCGTACGATCCCTGCATGGCCTGCGCAACCCACGCCCTCCCCGGACAGATGCCGCTTGAGGTTACAATACGAGCGCCAGACGGCACGGTCGTGGAGCGGTTGAGTAAGAATCTGAGCTAGCCGATTGGATTGCAGGCGGCTCCCAGACGACCGGGAGCCGCTCTTTTCATGAAGACACTGGTCCTGGGTCTGGGGAATCCGCTTCTGTGCGACGACGCTGTCGGCCTGCACACCGTGCGCCGGCTCCAGCCGTTGCTGAGCGGGGCCGCAGACGTTGAGGTCGATGAAGACTACCGGGGCGGCCTGCGGCTGATGGAGCGCCTTATCGGGTTTGACCGTGCCATCATCGTCGATGCCATCTGCAGCGGTGCAGCCCCTGGGACGGTTCATCGTCTCTCGCCGGACGGGATCCCCACCCAGCACAGTGCCTCGGCCCACGACGCGAACCTCAGGACGGCCTTGGAGTTCGGCCGCCAGGCAGGCGCGCAACTGCCGGCGGATGATAGGATCTTGCTGATTGGAATTGAGGCGTCGGACGTGCTATCCTTCAGGGAAAGTCTGACGCCAGAAGTGCAGGCCGCCATCCCGGGCGCCGTTCGAATGATCCTGGAAGAGCTTGAGGCAGGGAGAGGGAAAACATGATCTCACCGGAACGTCTCCGCCGTTATCCGCATTGCGCCGGCGCGCCCGACGAATTGCTCAAGGCTGTGGCGATGTTGGCCCACGAACGGCATTTCAAGGCCGGCGAGAGGCTTTTCGAAGAGGGCGCCACTGCCACCAACCTCATGTTCCTCGACGCGGGCGAGGTGGACATCGTCTACCGCCTGGGGGATGACCGTGAGGTGACGGTCGATACCCTGGTGGAAGGCGATCTCATGGCCTGGTCGGCTCTCCTGGAGCCCTATCGTCTCAGCGCGACCGGGATTGGGCGTAAGGACGGGACGGTCATCGAGCTCGAGGCGGATGGCGTTCGGCGCATCTGCCGTGAGAATCCGGCCCACGGCTTCCACATGATGACCCAGGTGGCGATGACCCTGCGTGATCGACTGAACGCCACCCGTGTCCAGCTCGCCGCCCTGAATTAGGCTGCCCGGCCTCATCCGCGACCAATCTCAATCCATGATCCCCGATCTGCTGGTGATGCAGACGAGAGGCCCGCGTAGCGGGCCGATTTCTTTAAGCCACACGCGTGTTGACAGATAGGGTCTTTGCCCTATAATGCCACGGAAGATTCTATGCACTTTCGAGCGATCCCTGTTCCTTTACCCGCCTGCGACGAGGCCTGCGCCTCCAGGCGGGCGTCTTTTTCCACCCGAGCGAGAGCCGAAAGGCTCTCTTTTTTTGCCAGGAGGAGGGGTTCTGTCGGAGGGAGCGCACGATGTGGGGCATGGGACAACCAGATCCCATCTGCGGTTCGCGGGAAGTCTACCCCCGCCCCCTCTCTCCCCCTCTCCGCCTTGAGGGGCCATGACCTTGCTCGGGCCGCATGGCGGAGAGGGGCCGTTCGTCCCGGATGTACTTACCGGGAGGCGAGGAGGGTGAGGCCGTCGGGACGAAAGGCGATCACTGTCGTTGAGTGCGGATCAGGGGGGACCTCATGATTACCCTCCCGGGTCTGATCGACCCCCACGTCCACCTGCGCGAGCCAGGCGGCACCCACAAAGAGGACTTCGACACGGGGACCGCCGCTGCGCTGGCCGGCGGGTTCACGGCCGTGCTGGCTATGCCCAACACCCGTCCACCGCTGACCGACGGCGGAACCCTATCGGCCGCCAAGTTCGCCGCCGGCCAAAAAGCCCGGTGCGACTACGGGATCTACCTGGGCGCGGGAAACGAGAACATCACGATCGCGCCTGGATTAGCCGGTCGCGTGTGCGGCATGAAGATGTACCTCGACCAGACCTACGGTCCGCTCCGCCTGGATGGCCTGTACGACCTCATGCGGCATTTCCAAACGTGGCCGAAGGCAAGTCCCATTGCGGTCCACGCCGAGGGCCGCAGCCTGGCGGCGGCGCTCCTGCTGGCCGCCCTGCATGATCGCGCGTTGCACGTCTGTCACGTCAGCCGGAAGGAAGAAATCCTGCTGATCCGGGCCGCCAAGGAAAGAGGCTTCAAGGTCACTTGTGAAGTCGCGCCCCACCATCTTTTCCTCACTGATGAAGATCTGCCGCACCTCGGCCTGGGCCGGGCCGAGGTGCGACCCAGGCTTGCTACAGTCGCTGACCGCCAGGCACTCTGGGAGAACCTGGCCGTGATCGACTGTTTCGCCACCGATCACGCCCCCCACACCTCAGCGGAGAAGGACAGTGCGGATCCGCCGCCGGGCTTTCCGGGCCTGGAGACGGCGCTGGGGCTATGGATGGTCGCAGTCAGCGAAGGCCGGCTGACCATGGACGACATCGTCGAACGTATGCACACCAATCCGAAGCGAATCTTCCGGTCTCCCGAGCAACCCGAGACTGAGATCGAGATCGATGAGCAAGCGACCTGGGTCGTGCGTGCGGCGGACTTTCACACGCGCTGCGATTGGACTCCGTTTGAAGGCATGCTGCTGCGCGGGCGTCTCCGCCGTGTCCGGCTCAGGGGCGAAACCGCATTCGATGACGGCCAGGTCCTGGCCCGGCCAGGAACCGGACGCGACATGTACGCCAACTATCCAACCCAGACTTAGCAGGAGGAGCCAATGGCCACATTTGTCCCAGCCAACGAACGTCGCGCGCTGAGCCCGCATCTGCCCCTTGGAGATCGGCGCGAGGCGCGCTTCTACGGCAAAGACATCCTCTCCGTGTCTCAATTCGACCGGGATGACCTCGAGTACATCTTCGGCGTGGCCAAAGAAATGCGAGCGATGGTCGAACGGGTGGGGACGTTCGACCTGCTCAAAGGGAAAATCCTGGCCAACCTGTTCTATGAGCCGTCGACGCGCACGTCTTCTTCCTTTACCTCGGCGATGGAACGGCTCGGAGGGAGTGTCATCCCCATCAACGAGGTGCGTTATTCATCCGTAGCCAAGGGCGAATCTCTCCCGGATACGGTTCGTACCCTCGAGTGCTACGCCGATGTCATCGTCCTCCGGCATCCTGAAGTCGGGGCCTCGGCGGAGGCTGCCCGCTACGCCCGAAAGCCGATCATCAACGCCGGAGACGGGATCGGCGAGCACCCAACGCAGGCGCTGCTCGATCTATTCACGATCGTAGAGGAGTTGGGAAGGGTGGATGGACTAACGGTAACGATGCTGGGCGATCTCAAGTACGGGCGCACGGTCCATTCGCTGGCCAGATTGCTCTCGCTGTACGACGTGCAACTCAACTACGTTTCGCCCGACATCTTGCGGATGCCGATAGAGCTTGTCGAGGAATTGAAGTCCAGGGGCGTACCTCAAGCCGAGTATGCCGGGTTGGAAGGAGCACTGGGGGAGACAGATGTGCTCTACGTTACTCGCGTTCAGAAGGAGCGGTTCGACGATCTGGGGGATTACGAGCGCCTCAAAGGCGCGTATGTGATCACACCGGAAACCCTGAGTGCGGCCAAAGAACAGATGGTCGTCATGCACCCACTTCCGCGTGTGGGCGAGATCAGCATGGATGTCGATCAGGATCCACGGGCGGCCTATTTCCGTCAGATGGAGTATGGGCTTTACGTCCGAATGGCGCTGTTGGCGATGGTCCTGGGGAAGGCGTGAGGTAGTTCGGACGGTCCCGGGGTCTGGGCTTCCAGCAGGGGCAGATGCCGCGAGCCATGTCACCACAGCCCGGGGGACCACCGGCTGGAGGTCAAATCATGCCTTTCTTCACTTCTCTGACGTCAACCGTCCGGGCCAAGCGGTCTCTCCTGTGCGTCGGGCTCGATCCGCACCCGGACTTGCTGAGCGGCACCGGCCCGGGAGCGGCTCTCGATTTTTGTCTCCGGCTGATTGAGGCCACACAAGAACAGGCCGCCGCGTTCAAACCTAACGCAGCATTCTTTGAGGCACTCGGGAGCGAAGGCTGGAAGGTGCTGGAGCAGGTCGTGGCGGCCGTGCCCGATGGAACCCCGGTCATCCTCGACGCCAAGCGAGGCGACATCCCTTCCACGACCATGGCTTACGCTCGCGCAGCCTTTGAGAGGCTGCGGGTGGATGCGATCACCGCCAGTCCATACCTGGGCCCGGATTCCATCGAGCCATTATTGGCGAACCCGGAGTACGGCGTCTTTCTTCTCTGCCGGACTTCGAACCCGGGTGCCGACACACTGCAGAACCTCATTGTCGATGCCGGCCTTCCGCTCTACCTGCACCTTGCCCTGCAGGCCGCGGGTTGGAGCGATTACGACAATCTGGGCCTGGTGGTTTCGGCGACCGATCCGACCATCCTGGCTGCCGTGCGTGCGGCGGCCCCGTCCTTGTGGTTCCTGGCGCCGGGTGTGGGGGCGCAGGGGGGCGATCTGCGTTCCGCCCTGCGCGCGGGGCTGCGCGCTGACGGACTGGGAATGCTGATCAGCGTTTCGCGGTCGCTGTCAACCGCTCCCGATGTTACTGAAGAGGCCGAGCGGTTGCGGCGCGAGATCAATTCTGTGAGGGAGGGGATCGCATCGGAGGCGACCGTCCTGTCGCCTGGGCTGGCGAGCCTGGCCGACGATCTCTTCGAGGCCGGCTGCGTACAGTTCGGGCGTTTCGTCCTCAAGTCAGGGTTGGTGTCGCCGGTCTATTTCGACCTGCGTCTGCTGGCCTCGTCACCCAGGCTCCTGGCGCGGGCGGCGGCGGCGTACGCCCCGCTGCTCCAGAGCCTTGACTTCGACCGCATCGCCCCGCTCCCGTATGCCGGGCTGCCGATCGGGACGGCCATCGCCCTCCAGCTCGGGCGGCCGATGATTTATCCGCGGCGGGAGGTCAAGGACCACGGGCGGCACCTCGCCGTTGAAGGGAAGTACACCGCAGGTGAGACGGTGGTCGTGGTCGACGACCTGGCGACAACTGGCGAGAGCAAGTTCGAGGCGATGGCCAGATTGGAGGCGGCAGGGTTGCACGTCCACGACATCGTAGTTCTGATCGATCGGCAGAGCGGAGCTGCCGACGCTCTCGCCGCAGCCGGGTATACGCTCCACGCCGTCTATACGATCGAAGTCCTCCTCGATCATTGGGGGGCGCAAGGACGCCTCAGCCAATCCCAGGTCAGCGAAGTGAGGGCGTTCATCAATAGCTCCGATGCGACCGGCGGAGGGGGATGAGCCTCTACGATTGGATTCGGCCGCTATTGTTTCGGCTGGATCCCGAGCAGGCCCACAACTTGACTCTGCAGATGTTGGGGGCGGCGGGGGAGTTCCCTGTCATCGAGAGCGTTCTCCGGCGGTCCTTTTGGTTTGACCCGCGTACAACCGTGCGTGCCTTCGGGCTGGATTTTCCGAATCCCCTGGGATTAGCGGCGGGCTACGACAAGGACGGCCGAGCGATTCGCGGCCTGGCCGGTCTGGGTTTCGGCCATCTCGAATTGGGGACGGTGACGCCTCAGCCCCAATCCGGGAACCTGCGGCCAAGAGTCTTCCGGCTCACACAAGACCGGGCGCTGATAAACCGCATGGGGTTTCCCAACGCCGGTGCCGACAACCTCTTAGGGCAAATCCAAAAACATCGCCCCAAAGGGGTCATCCTCGGCGTCAACATCGGGAAGGGAGTGGAAACGTCCGTGGCGGATGCGGCTGAGGATTACCTGGCCCTGCTCGACACGTTCTACGACGAGGCCGATTACCTGGCCGTGAATATCTCTTCCCCAAACACGCCGGGGTTGCGCGAACTCCAGGAGCGGGACAGGCTCGAGGGATTGCTCTCCACGCTCGCAGCCCGTCGCAGAATTCTTGTGGAGTCGGGTCGGGGGTACGTCCCGATCCTGGTCAAGCTCGCCCCGGATCTTTCAGACGCTGCCCTGGATGAGGCGTGCGGAGCGATCGGAAGCTCCGGTATGGACGGCGTGATTGCCACCAACACCACTCTGAGCCGCCATGGGTTGCGCGACCGGAAACGGATTGAGACAGGCGGTCTCAGCGGTGCACCGCTTCGGCCTCTGGCCACCGAAGTCATCCGCACAGTGCATGGCCTGACGGATGGCAAGCTCCCGATTGTCGGTGCCGGGGGGGTGTTCGGTCCGGAAGATGCCAGAGCGATGTTCGACGCCGGTGCGTCACTGGTTCAAGTCTTCACCGGGCTGGTCTATCAGGGCCCATGGCTGCCGCGCCGGATTCTGGAAGGGCTTAAGCCGGACGGGAAAGACTGATCGTACCCCTTAACGCGACAGCCCCCCATTGGCAGGGGGGCTGTTGCGTCTTTGGTGCTGGCCCCTTAGACCTCGGGGATCTTGAGAATCTGGCCAGGCTTGAGGAAGTACGGGTTGTCCCCGATGACATCCTTGTTGGCCTCGTAGATCGCCCGCCAGTTTTCCTGGCCGCCTGGGCCGTAGTAACGGAGTGCAATCAGGCGGAGGCTCTCGCCGCTGGCCACCGTGTGTGTGGCCTTGGTCTTCGGTGCTGGCTTCGGACGGGAAACGGGAGGAGCTGCAGGTCTGGGGGCTGCGGGAGCTGGTCTTGGAGCTGCAACTCTAGCCGGCGCCTGAGGCTTGGCAGCCGGCCTGGCCGCCTTCTTGGCGGCCTTCTTTGCTGCTGGTTTCTTAGCAGCCTTCTTGGCCGCCCGTTTTGTAGTCTTCTTGGCGGCGCGTTTGGCGGTCTTCTTGGCCGCTCGCCGTCGCGGGCTCTTCTTGGCGGCGCGCTTGGCCGTCTTCTTGGCTGCCCGCCGCCGGGTGCTCTTCTTGGTGGCGCGCTTGGCGGTCTTCTTGGCCGCTCGCCGTCGTGGGCTCTTCTTGGCGGCGCGCTTGGCCGTCTTCTTGGCCGCCCGCCGTCGGGTGCTCTTTCTGACGGCGCGTTTGGCGGTCTTCTTGCCTGCCCGCCGGGTGGTCTTCTTGGCAGCCTTCTTGGCCGAGCGACGCCGGGTGGTCTTCTTGGCGGCGCGCTTGGCGGTCTTCTTGGCTGCCCGTCGGCGGGTGGTCTTCTTGGCGGCGCGCTTGGCCGTCTTCTTGGCGCCTGACCTGGAGGCTCTCTTGGAGGCCTTCCTCACGCTCTTCTTTGCGGTCGAGCGCTTGGCTCGGCGGACCGTCTTGCGGGCGGCCTTCTTCGCCGTCTTCTTGGTGGCCTTCCGGGTTGCCTTCCTGGTCGACTTCTTCGCCGTCTTTCTACTGCTCTTCTTTGCGGCTTTAGCCATGGATTCCTCCTTCAGTTTTCGGCTTTTCTATGCTCCCGCAGTGCCTCAGGCGGGTATTGTACAGCAGGTTCAGAAAAATGCGCTAGTGGGGCAAAAAGCCCCGCAACACCGCCAGCCGTCCGGGTTCGCATCAGCGGTGAGGCCATCCATGGCGTCGGGTTGAGGGGTCCGGAGGGATCAAACCGGGGCTCCCGGGCTCCGCCCTGGCCTCGTCCCCCTACAGAGCTCTTGACATAATAAACAGGACGCATCATGCTGTCCCGGGCGGACATAAGGAATGCCTCCCCATGCTCGGAGGCATACGTCTTGTCTGTCGTGATAAGCTGGATCAGAGACGCGTGACGCTCGAAATCGATCGCCCTGCTTGGCCGACCCACGCGAGGAGACTGTGGTTTCACTGCCTCGATCGCGGATACCGAGCGGGTGACCGGATCGTCAACGCCGCACGACGAGTTAAGTGCCGCCGTATGACGCAGATGCAATGAAGGGGGATCGATGGACTCACTCGAAGAAGACTCCAGTCAAACGGAAATCCGACGTAAAGACTCCACAATAGCAACCCGCGCCTCTTCAAACATGGTTGCATCCGTTCGGCTTGCACCCGGCATGGCGCTCGTCTTCCTGGTCGGGCTCTTCCTCGTCTTTCGCTTCTTGCCACTCCCTGCCCGCGAGCCGACAATCGGACCTGAACCGATTGGTGGCAGCGAAGCGATTCGGGTCTATTTCACGCAGCCGGCAAGCACGGGTTCGTCAGAACAGGTGGGCTCGGTCGAGGAAGAACTTGTAAAGGCCATCGACGAGGCCCAAAGCTCAGTGGATATGGCGGTATATGCACTCAACCTCGGTGACATCGCAGACGCCCTCCGCCGGGCGAATCAACGAGGGGTCGATGTGAGGCTCGTGATCGAGAGTGACAACGCCGATGAACCGGAAGTACAGGCCCTTATGGGTGCGGGCATTCCCATCCATGCCGACCAGAGGCCTCCGCTGATGCATCACAAGTTCATGGTGATTGACGGCGCCGAGCTCTGGACCGGGTCCATGAACATGACCTCCGGTGCCGCTTTCCAGGACAACAACAATCTGGTCCGGATTGCCTCAGCCCGGCTGGCCGATGATTTCACCGGCGAGTTCAATGAGATGTTTGAGCAAGATCGTTTCGGCGCCCTCTCTCTGGAGGATACCCCGTATGCAAGCCTCGAGGTATCCGGTGTGACTCTGGAGGTGCTCTTCTCCCCGGATGATGGGGTCGCCGCAAGAATCATCGACCTGATCGACGGAGCCGAGTTCAGTCTCGATTTCGCCGCCTTCAGCCTCACCTCGAATGCCATAGCCGACCGCTTGATCGCCGCAGCCGAACGGGGCGTCCGGGTCCGGGGTGTCATGGAGACCTCGCAGGTGGGCGGAACGGGGAGCGAGTACGCTCGCCTGCGCCAGGCACGGCTGGACGTGCGTCTGGATGAAAATCCATTCAACATGCATCACAAGTTCATCGTCATCGACTCAGCCGTCGTGGCTACAGGATCCTACAACTTCTCTGCCAGTGCCGAAGAGCGGAATGACGAGAACATGCTGCTGATCCACGACCCGCGGATCGCCAGTCTCTACCTGGAGGAATTCTCATGGCTGTTTGAGGCCGCCGGACCCTCGCCATAGACGGAGCTGGAGCGAGGCGCGGCTCTCGCCCGGTGTGGATTCGCGCCGCTAGCCAAGAGAAGCTCAACAAAGGCTGGACTCTCTGCCTGCAGCCTGCTAATGTTGTCATGAATGCTGCGTCCGTGCGACACGCATCGGCAAGGTGGCCCTCTAAGGGGATCGGTTTGGGCTCACCATAAGCGCGCGCACAAACCCCATAGACGGAGGCCGGTGTGCAGGACTACGAGAAGCTGGGTTTGTTCTATCTTGGCCGGTCTCATTCCCTGGAGAAGCGACAGACCACCGGAGATCTCCTGCTTTACGACTCGCGAGATCTCGTCACTCACGCCGTCTGCGTCGGGATGACCGGGAGCGGCAAGACCGGCCTGTGCATTGGGCTGATCGAAGAGGCCGCCATCGACGCCATCCCGGCTATCGTGATCGATCCGAAGGGAGATCTCGCCAATCTCCTTCTCACATTCCCCGGCCTGCGCGGGGAGGACTTCCTCCCCTGGGTGAATGCAGACGAGGCGCGCAAGAAGGGGGTCTCGGCCGAGGAGTATGCCGGGCAGCAAGCCGAGCTCTGGAGGCAAGGCCTCGAGAAGTGGGGGCAGGGTGCAGATCGGATCCAAAGGCTCAAGGGCTCAGCCGACTTTCGTGTCTACACGCCCGGGAGCAGCGCCGGACTTCCGATTTCGATCCTGAAGTCCTTCGCGGCTCCCGAGCAGGAGCTAATCCAGGATAGTGAGCTGTTAGGCGAACGGATTGCGACGACGGTGACAAGCCTGCTGGGGCTGGTGGGAATCGCAGCGGATCCCGTCAAAAGTCGGGAACATATTCTGCTGTCGACGATCCTCGACTGGTCGTGGAGACAGCCGAAAGATCTCGACCTGGGTGAGCTGATTCGACTCGTCCAGACCCCACCGGTGAGCCGGATCGGCGTCCTCGATTTGGAGACCTTCTACCCCGAGAAAGAGCGCTTCGATCTTGTCCTGGCTTTGAATAATGTGCTCGCCGCTCCTGGCTTCAGTGCCTGGCTCGAGGGCGAGCCGCTCGACATCGATGCGATCCTGCACACCCGTGAAGGCAAGCCACGCGTGGCGATTTTCTCGATCGCCCACCTCAACGAAGCCGAGAGGATGTTCATCGTTTGCTTGCTGTTGAACCAGGTCCTGGCCTGGGTCAGATCTCAATCCGGCACGACCAGCCTGCGGGCCATCCTGTACATGGACGAGATCTTCGGGTACTTCCCACCTGTCGCCAACCCGCCCTCGAAGCCGCCCTTGTTGAGCCTGCTCAAGCAAGCGCGCGCCTACGGGTTGGGTGTAGTGCTTACAACCCAAAACCCAGCCGACCTGGACTATAAGGGTCTGGCCAACACCGGGACCTGGTTCATCGGCCGTTTGCAGACGGAGCGCGACAAGGCTCGGGTGATGGAAGGCCTGGAAGGGGTGGGGGCAGGTGGGGAGTTCGACAGAGGAAGGATCGAAAGGACGCTGGCCGGGCTCGACTCCCGGATCTTCCTGATGCACAACGTCCACGAGGAGGCGCCGGTGGTTTTTGAGTCGCGCTGGGCCTTGTCCTATCTACGTGGCCCGTTGACACGGAGCCAAATCAAGATGCTGATGGATCCGGTGCGGTCGACGCCGGCCAAGACGGATGAGCGACGCCCGGCCGGAAGAGAGGCAGCCGGCGTCGCCCGGGGCGTGCCTGCTCCAGCCGAGGCGCCCAGCGCGGCCCCTCCGGCATTGCCTCCGGACGTCCCGGTGTTCTACGTGCCAACGCGCGGCCGTGGTCCTTCCGGGGCGGATCTCGTGTATCGCCCGATGGCCGTCGGTGCAGCCAGGGTCGGCTTTGTCGACAAGAAGGCGAATGTGGACTTTCAGAAGGAGACAGTGGTCCTGACCCCGATCCTGGATCAGGCTATCCCCGTTGACTGGGACGGGGGACAAGAGGCCGGATTCGAAATCTCGGAGCTCGGGAGGATTGGCGAGAGCCCGGCTCGGTTTGCCGGGTTACCCGGGCCGGCCGCCAAGGCTCTGAGCTACTCGGCGTGGGGCAAGTCGTTGGCCCGCTGGCTGTTTGACACGGAGCGCCTCGAGCTGCTGAGGAGCCCGAGCCTGGGAGTGCTGTCGCTGCCGGACGAAGAAGAGCGGGATTTCCGCATTCGCTTGCAGCAACTGGCGCGCGAACGCAGGGATCAGGCCGTTGAGAAGCTACGCGCCAAATACGCGCCGAAGCTCACTTCGCTTCAGGACCGCGTCCGGCGCGCCGAGCAGGCGGTCGAGCGAGAGACGCAGCAAGCCGAGCAGCAGAAGGCGCAGACAGCCATATCCTTCGGGACCACCATCCTCGGCGCCTTTGTTGGTCGTAAAGCCATTAGCGCCACGACGCTGGGGCGGGCGACGACGGCCGCCAGAGGTGTGAGCCGGTCGATGAAGGAAAAGGACGACATTGCCCGGGCCGACGACAACCTGAAGGTCCTTCGGGAGCGACTGCAGGATCTGGAAGCCGACTTCACGGCTGAGACCGAGGAGCTGGAAGCGGCGATCGATGCGCAGACAGAAGATCTCGAAACCATCACCCTCAAGCCGCGCAAGAGCGATGTGACCGTCGAACTGATTGCATTGGCCTGGTCGCCGTACTGGGAAGACGCGGGAGGTGAGGCTCGTCCGGCCTGGAGCTAGGCCACCCTCTCCATCCAATCCAAAGAAATGGAATCACGTGTTGGGGTTCGGCGGACAGATCCGAACTCGACACGTGTTTTCTTGCAGTATCCCACGCGGCCGTTGGAGAGACGGGACCTGGTCTGATCATTCCGCCTCATCCAAGCGCCGTTGCGCCGAGTCTTGTCTGCTCAGGCCTCTTGCGTCGGCCGTCGCCCCGCCTTCACCGCCTGCAGCACCATCCAGTACACGATCCCGAGCCCGACGACGAAGAGCACCAGGAAGACGATCATCGGGCTCGGCTGGAGCCTGACCGGTTGAGCCGTGACATCCACAACGGGAGCGAGTTCGGCGTTCTGGACGATCTGCCGGCTGACGGCATTCAGGGCCACCACGCCGTATTGGGCGAACCCGGTGAGTAGGGCCAGACCTCGGGCTTCCCGGTCCATGTTGAAGCGGATCACGAGCCAGGGAAGACCGGGAGAAAGTGCGGTCAGGAGAGTGAGGATCAGCGTCGGCGAACGGAGGAGGGTCAAACGGATCTCGGATCCGAGCGTCCCGAAGAAGTACCAGGAGCCGGCCAGGGCGAACCAAAGCATGCCGCCGGTGTAGACGGCGAAGGCAAAGCGACGGGCCCATTGCCGATACTCCACCTTCTCCTTCGCGGCGAAGAAGGCCGAATCGACCAGGACGTAGGCGCCCGTTGTTGTCAACGCAAGCCCGAACATCATCAGCCATCGGGGCACCAAGGACGGATCGGCTAAGTTGAGGCCGGTGCCGAGGGCGGCGCCGGCGAAGCTGGTCGAGCGCCACAATGCTTGCCAGCCGGACACATTCGTCATGAGACTGAACCCGTTGGCGAACAGGAACCCGACAAAGATGAACAGACCGGCGGCGAGCCACCCGAAAGCGCGGCGAAACGGTGACAGGCTTGGCCGGCTTAGCCCCACGACGTAGATGTAGACCCCATAGTAAGCCAGCATCACGAGCAAGATCACGCTAAACCACGGCCACGCCATCAAGATCGTGGCCGGGTAGAAGACCTGATAGTACGCCACCTGGGTAAACAGAAGGGGGACGATACCGAAGTTGATCCCCAGAGCGATCAGTATGAGCAACGCCTTGAGGAAGCGGTCTCTCAGCCGTCTGGCGTTCTCGCCGCCGAACCGGCCGGCGAGCAGAACTGTCAACAGGCCGGCGTACCACAGGTTCATCGGGATCATGTGGAGGCTGAAGCCGAAGACCTTGAAGAAGGCCAGGAACCAGTACGGCGCCGGGAATCCGAGGAGCGTTTCGGGTCCGATCAAGGGAGTGTCCATGCCTGTCTCCTAGCCTCCTCCGGGTATCTGGAGACCCGGTGGGTAGGGCCTGGCGATCGAGACCAAGTATTCCGTCAGGAGGTCGACCTCTTCGGGCATCCCGGCGAAAGGCGGCATAAAAAACTGGGCCCGCTCGGGGTGCTCGACCACAGACCGGATCATCTCCGGTGTCCAACCGCGCATCAACTCCGCTACCGACGAATAGCCGTCGGCGACAGAGTGGCAGTCATTGCAGGCGTTGAAGAAAAGCACCCTCCCGGCTTCGAGACGGTCGGACTCGGGCAGCGCCAACAGCGCGGCCTCATCGATTGTCCCTCCCCCGCCTAAGGCACCCGGAAAACGCTCTGCAACAAGGGCGCGCGTCCACAACCCGCTCTCCAGGTATCCCACACTGCGGAAGCGCTCCACTTCTTCAGGGAGTATCTGGCTGCTCAGCACGACTCCATAGACGATGAAAGGCTTCCGGACCGCCTCGCGGACGAATTCACCGGCCCCGATGGCTGCAAGCCCAAACGTGAACAAAAGCAAGGCGAAGCCGGGGGTGATCCACTCGGGGTTCCGATACGGACCGAAGTAGAGCATGGCGAAGACGACAATCGTGGCGGCGAAGATGATGACCATAAGGATGTTGAGTGCGCTGGCAGCCGCCAACGCTGCCTGGGCGGAGGCCGGTAGGGCCAGGTACCACCACACACCTCCGACGGTGACCAGTACCGCCCCGAGCAGACCGGGGCGCGTCGAGCGGGTGCTGATCAACCCTCGGAGTTCCGGGTCATCTGCACGGTAGAACGCGGCGTGCAGGTACACGTAGAGCGAGGCCAGCAGGAGCGCTCCGCCGGTGCGGGCGATGGTCTGAGGCAGGAATTGCGGGTTGAAGAAGCCAACCCAGAAGTCCTGCCGCTCAATCCAGGTGCCCGGGTTCAACATGAATGCCGTGATCCCCGTGATGAGGACCAGGCTCAACCAAGCCGAAATGCCGTAGATCCAGCCGATCGTCTGATGGGTCCTCGGTGGCAAGCGCCCCCAGAAGTAGAAGAAGATGAAGGCGGAGACGATCTCCAGGACGAAGAAGACGTACTCCATAGCCCAACCAAAAACGAAAATGTGGATCAGCGCCTCGGTCGCCAGGGGCGAGGCGAGACCGATCGTCCACCAGATTCCGACACCGGTGATGGCCCCGAAGACCACGGTGACCAGGATGAAGAACCAGGTGTGCTCCTTCAGATACGCGAGATAACGGCTGTTCGTAGAGCGGTAGGCATAGGCAGTCTCGACCGCCAGGAAGAGACCGCCACCGACGGCGTACATCGAGACATACACATGGATGACCGCGATCAGCGCGATCAACATGGGAGATGTCAGGAAGGGGACGTACCACCACGGGTAATGCATGGCGGCCTCCGGCGGAGTTCAGAGAGCGAGGCGCAGTGTGACTCGCCCGACGGGGTGAGCATCATGGCTTTTCGTTGGCGTTGGCTGTTCTTGTGCGCGACCGCATGTGGATAGTGTGGGACGTTTGATGGGGCGAACCCTCACTCAAGTGTCACCTGCTAGAGGGTGGAATGAAAGTGACAGATGTCACGATCTCCGGCCGGTTCAAGCTTGTGAGAGGTTCGCCTTTTGATCCTTCAGATCGAGGGAGTATGCTTCCTTCTATAATAAGAGCGCGTTGCAGAAAGAACACGGAGTGGCCGGGCAGAGGGCAGGGCGAGGTCTCAAAGGAGGTGAGGTGGGAATAACTCAGGCGATTCTCGATACCTTACCCGACGGCGTTGTGCGCGACGTGCGGATCGGGCTCCATTGGACCGCGGCCGTGGTCGAGGTCGAGGGGGAAGTTCGCTGCGGACTGGCTGCGACTTTGCGGCGACAGGGCGGCCACGAACTTGGACCGGCCGTGCCACGCGCCGGCGAGTTGGAGTCTTATTCCGGACGTGAGCTGGCCGATCTGGCGCTGGCGCCCGAGCCCGAGCTATCCAGTGTCGGCGTGGCCGCGCTCAACGCGCTCGCACCGCGGAACCCGCGGGCCTGGCGCGAGGGCAACGCGGAAGAGATCCTGGCGAGGCTGGGTGAGCATAAACGGGTCGCCCTGGTGGGCCATTTCCCATTCGTCCAGCGCCTCCGGCCCAAGCTGGGGTCCCTGGATGTGATCGAGCGAGATCCGCGCGAGGGCGACCACCCGGAAAGTGCCGCCCCGGATATCCTCCCCCACGCGGATGTGGTAGCGATCACCGGCATGGCCTTCGTGAATCACAGCCTCGAGGGCTTGTTGGGGCTGTGTTCACCTGAGTCCACGATCATGGTCCTCGGTCCCAGTACACCGCTGAGCAGCGTGCTCTTGGATTCCTCCGTGGCCCTGGTATCTGGGTCGATCGTCACCCACATCGATCAGGTTCTGCGGGCGGTCTCGCAGGGAGCGGGCTTTCATCAGGTGCACCAGGCCGGGGTGCGGCTGGTGACGCTGGCGCGCCCCGGATTCGAGGCGGTACTGGCCTGATCCTCCGCGCCGGGCAATCTGGATAGCGAGCTATTTGGCGCACTCCCGGATGCCTGCCCCCTGACATCGGCGAGATCCTCCAACGGAATGCCCTGCCCCTCCGGCTATGCTGGGCACGATCCACACCTCGGCAGGGTCGTTGAGTAGAACGGCCGCCTCGCCTTCGCAACGAATCGGATCCCCATCCACGAACACATTGAAATGGCCTCACAGTCAGCCATCGGGCTCGAGCAGCCGATCGCCGATTCCCGGGTAGCGCTCATCGAGGCGATCCACCCTCTCTCGCACGGATCGTGCTTCGACCTGCCCGAGGGCCGGGGGATTGAAGGTCCGCCGCAAGGGCGATGCGATATGCACGCGAATCATCGCTCCGCCGCCAGTCCCACCTCGACGGAATACACGGGAGGGAGATAGTCGGCCAGAAGGAGACGTCCTCCGGAATCCGGATCGACTTCAGCATCACTCGGCGAAGGCTGATCGCTGAGAACCATCTGTCGATCTACCCGCCCGGCAAGATCCTCCAGAGCGAGCTCGGCGTGCCCTCGCATTCAGACCAAGCTCCACCACCAACACCCGTGATACGGCAGAGTAGGGGACTGTCCCAATCGCCGCCTCGAAGGGGGACCTGGGTACTAGCTCCTTGAGGCGAAGACCGGCCTGGGGAGCCGATTGGAGGTTGGGATTGGCGCAGGACCTCGGCCGGTGACTTGGGCATTCGCGCAGCCTATTAGTTGTAGGTCAACTGAAAGGTCTGGCGGCCGAATTGACCGTTAGATTTTAAGGGAACAGACACCTGGTGACTCTTGTATGGCGTCTGGCTTGCCTTCTATCGGGTTCCCCCGAATAGATCGGGGGGCGGATTGAGGTATCGATGCAACGTACGCACGATGACGATCTTCAAGGAGCGCGCGTCCTGATCGCCGATGACGACCCGGCGTTCCGGCAGATGCTGGCGCGTCGAGTACTCAAGATGGGGCTTTCCGTTGTGGAAGTGGAAAACGGTGATCAGGCCGTCGAGGCGCTGCAGAATGCGAGTTTCGATTTACTCCTTGTCGATCTGTCCATGCCGGGGAAGAACGGGCTGGAAGTGATCCAGTTGGCGACCCAGCTCGATCCCCTGCTGCCGGCGGTGGTTATCACAGGCACGGGCTCCTATCAAACGGCCCTGGAGGCCTTGCGTTCCCGCGCATTCGACTACCTCACCAAGCCATTCGAATCCCTCACGGCTTTCGAAATCACCGTCTCGCGGGCCCTGAAGCACGGCTTCATGGAACGGGAAGATGCCCGCTCCTTCGCCCGGGCTCAGCAGCAAGCGACCACCGATCCATTGACTGGAATCTCGAACAGACACAGGCTTTATGAATGCCTGAATACTGAGGTGGCGCGGGCCAGACGCTACCGCCGACCGTTGTCGGTGTTTTTGATGGACCTCGATGGGCTAAAGACGATCAACGATAGCTGTGGCCATCCTGCCGGAGATGAGGCGCTACAACACGTCGCACACTCGTTGAGATTGGAGCTTCGAAAAACGGACATACCCGGTCGCTATGGTGGTGATGAGTTCCTTGTTGTGCTGCCCGAAACCGACGCCGTCAACGCGGCGGCCGTGGCGAAGCGTATTCTCGCCCGCGTCCGCGAGCTCCGGGTGGGAGAGAAATCGGTTTCGGTGAGCATCGGCGTCGCCCAGCTTGGCGGAAGGTGCCGGGCGCCCAACGAACTCATCCTGGCGGCCGACCATGCTCTGTATTGCTCCAAGCGCTCCGGCGGTGGTCAGATCTCGGTCGACGAGGCAAGAAAAGAGGGTGCTGATGTCCTCACGGGCTGATCTGTCCACACCGAGTCCACCCATGCTTCCCGGCTCAGGTGCAAAAGGCCGTCAAGCGGGGATGTTCGACGAACTGGAGGAACTGGAAGACGAGGCCGCCGAGCGGGCGCTAGACATGAGCACCCAGGCCGCTATCAGCCTTCCGACCAGCAACCGCTTCCTGGATCTGATTTCCAGCTTGAGGATCAAGCTGGTCGTGCCCTATGTCTTCCTGACCCTGATCACGGCGATGATCGGTACTTTCGTCGTCACCCGCCTGGTCACGTCCTCCGTGCGCGAGCGCTTCGCCAACCAGCTCCTTGAAGCGGGCCGGGTCGCTTCGGATGGAATCGTGCGCCGCGAGCGTACCCATCTCGAGGCATTGCGGCTGATGGCCTTCACCCAGGGCGTGCCTGAGGCTCTGGCCGTCAAAGATGGCGATCGGCTCCAGCAGCTTCTCTACCCCCTGGTGGTCAATGGGAACGTCCATTTCCTGACCGCCGTCGACGCGCAGGGACAAGAGATCATCAGCCTCGTCCAGGATCCGGCCGCCGGCACATACGCCATTTCTGAAGGGGGAGACCTCTCCGCCCTGGCGATCGTCTCCAAACCGTTGAAGGGTGAGCAGGATGTTTTAGGGGACAAATTCGCCGGCCTGATCCAGACCGTCCACGGTCCATACCTGGCCACGACGGTTCCCGTGCGCGGTACCGACGGGAGCATCGTTGGGGCCCTGATGTTAGGCACCAGGCTGGACAATCTCCTGTCAGACCTGAAGACCCAGGCGCTGGCCGATTTGATCGCTCTGGATCCGACGGGGAAGGTCATGGTGGCGAGTCTGGCTGAGCCCGAAGGTGGTTTCCAGGTCCTCGACCTGAGCCCATCGCAGGTTTCGGAGTTGGATCCGGCTATCGAGCGGGAAGTCAACTTGTATGACCGCAGATTCCAAATCCTGTACGCGCCGCTGGTTGTCCGCCAGGAACCGGTCGGAGTCCTCGGGATCGCCCTGCCGAGCAATTTCATCGTGACCACCGAGGCCACGAGCCGCAATCTGTTCAGTCTCATCTTCTCGCTAGGGACGGTGGCGGTCATCGTCGTCGGCTACCTGCTGTCTCAGAGCATCGCCCGACCGATCCTCAGAGTGCGTGATGTCTCCCTGGCTGTTGCATCGGGCGACCTGGGCCAAAAGACCGGCATTGAACGCAAGGATGAGATCGGCCAACTGGCCGCCGTCTTCGACCTGATGACCTTTCGTCTACGCCGGCGTACGGCGCAGGCCGCCCGGCTAACGGCGGAAACGATCGAGCGCAACAAGGAGCTGGCGGTAGCCAATACACGTCTGCAAGTCGCCCAGCAACAGCTCGTCCAGTCCGAGAAGCTCGCCTCCGTCGGCCAGCTTACAGCCGGGATCGTCCACGACGTGAAGAACCCGCTTGGGGTCATCAAGGGACTGGCCGAGGAAGTCGAGGAACAGGTTGAGGCCAACCCGGAGATCGTTTCACAACTCAAACTGATCCGGGATAGCGCCGTGCGGGCCAACACGATTGTGTCCGACCTGCTGAAGTTCGCCCGCCAGTCGAACCCCGAGCTTTCCTATCAAAACATCTGTGCCACGGTCGAGACCTCGGCCCGCCTGACGGATTATCTGGCCCGTAAAGCCAGTGTCAAAGTAGCCACTGAACTTCCGCCAAGCGGGGTGATGGCGTTCTACGACGCGCAACTGATCGAACAGGTGCTCATCAACCTGATCCAGAACGCGATCCAGGCGATGCCCAAAGGCGGATCTCTGAGATTGAGAGTGGCCCAAAAAGAGGATTGGGTGGAGACCTCGGTCCAGGATACCGGGACCGGCATCAAGAAGGAGAACCTGAGTCGGATCTTCGATCCATTCTTCACGACCAAACCGGCCGGAGAAGGCACCGGTCTGGGGCTCTCGGTCAGTTACGGCATCGTCTCCCAGCATGGCGGGGAGATTGCCGTTGAAAGCAAGGTCGGCAAAGGGACAACGTTCACCATCCGCCTGCCGCGAACCCGCGCTCAATCCGAAGCAAAGATGGCGGCTCAGGCGAGTAGCAACTAGGCGTGGGCGGAAGAGGTCGGCGAGATCCACTTCCGCATTGAGACAGTTCAATCGAGAAGCTCGCTCCCGGGGTTGGAGGACCCTGGTGAACGAGAAGGCAACGGCAAGATTGACCCTGCGATTTCGTCGGACGCACACGGGCGTGGCGGCCGGCGAAGGTACGAGGTAGGGGATAGCCGTGCCTTCCCCAGGAATACCACGCGCGGCGGGAGGATCAGCAGGGCGCTGATCCCGGTTTGGGCACCGACCTGTCGCGCCGGGCAAGATGGTCGGTAGACGTGCTCCACCGGAGTGATCCAGGTGGATAAGGGCGTGGGCGTGAACCAGGCTGCTTCCTTCTTTAAAGAGCGGTATGACCGAAACCGGTTAGCCAAAGTCGCTATCTGGCTTCTTGTGTTTCTGGCGATCCTTGGCTTGCTCTTCGCCTGCGGATGGATTTCGCTCCTTTTCAGCCCGAAGGCGGCGCTGGCTGACACCACGTCTGAGATGACCGCCGACTACAGGCGGTGGCCGTACGTCGTTTTCCAGCCGATTGCCGACAGGATCCTTGACGATATTCAGCGGGACAACCCGGGGATTGATGTTCGAGACGTGCGGGCGCCTGCGGGAGCCAGCGACTGGTTCTGGTGGACACCGCTGCCAACCGGGAGCGGGCTGACGGCCTCGCCGAGTCTCGCGCCTTCGGCGACGGTTGCGGCGAGTTCTACATTGCCCCCGAGCGCAACCGCCTCGCCGACCTGGCTTCCGACGAAGACGAACACGAGCACGATCAGCCCTACGGCGACTCGGACCGCGAGCGCCACGGCTAGCCGGACGCCCACGCCGACGAATACCTTGACGCCCAGTCGTACGCCGACCCGGACCGCCACGCGCACGGCGACGACGAGCTCGGGCGCCACAAACACTCCCGTCACTCCGTCGAACACCCCGGTCACGCCGTCCAACACCCCGGTAACGCCGTCATCGACCGCAACCCAGACGCCCACCTGGACGGCTACACCGACCGCGACTGCCAGCTCGACCCCTTCGCCTACCTTGACGCCGACGGACACGCCCACCTCGACGCCGACGGATACGCCCACCTCGACGCCGACGGACACACCCACGCCGACGCCGACCGAAACGCCCACCTCGACGCCGACGGACACGCCCACCTCGACGCCGACGGATACGCCCACCTCGACGCCGACCGACACACCCACCTCGACGCCGACCGATACGCCCACCTCGACGCCGACGGATACGCCTACACCGACGCCGACGGATACGCCCACGCCGACGCCGACGGATACGCCCACCTCAACACCGACCGACACGCCGACGCCGACCGACACGCCCACGTCCACGCCGACGCCGACGGATACGCCCACCTCAACACCGACCGACACCCCGTTCCCGGGAGGGACACACTACCGATCCATCGGGATCAACTCGGGGGTTCTCTACTCGACCGGCTCAGCCTCCATCAACGTCGGCACGACGACGGTGACCTTCGGCGGAGGCGCCAGCCTGCCCACGAACGTGGGTGTCGGTGACCGGTTGGTCATCGGCGCCGAGACGTTCTTCATCCTCTCGCGCGCCTCGGCTTCCCAGGCCACCGTGCAGGCCGCCGCCGCCTCCACCCACACGGCGGAGGCCTACTCGATCGCCCGGGCCTACAACACTTTCCAGGCCTGGGAGACCGATCGCCAGGGGGATCTGGTCGCCGAGAACCGCATGGAAATCGGCGTCGCCTACGATGACGGCCCATTCGTAGCTGCCTCCAGTCCGCTGCTGATGATCAACGGATCCGTGACCGACGCCACACACTATCTGCGCCTCACCGTCGGGCCCGGCCAGGGACACACCGGGACGGCCGGCACCGGCGTGGTTCTGGATGGCGGTGGTGCCGCGATGACAGGCATCGAAATCCGCGACGATTACACACGGGTCGAGGGGCTGGAACTCACCGGGTTCCACGACCCCGCACAAGGCGGCTCGTCCTCGATCCTGGTGAAGTTCGCTGCCAACGCCCTTCTCGAGCGCCTGCTGATTCATGACTTCTTCGACGCCGCGGCATCGGCCTACGGTGTGCGGACCTCGGTCACTGCCAGCACGACCGACAGCTTCACATTGCGCAACAGCATCATCTACGACGGGGATGAGGCGGCCATCCATGTCAACGACTCACTGGACAGCGTGACTGTGCAGAACGTGACGGTGTACGGGATGGCCCAGAGTGGAGGGGTGTATCTGCAAGACGGCACGATGACGGTCACCAACACGATCTCGATGGGAAACGGTGGTGGAGCCCCAGACTTCCGTGACTCGCTCGGCGGCATGACCCAGTCCTACAACCTGTCCGAGGACGCCTCCGCCGCGGGCGCCGGATCACTGATCAATCAACCCCCGGCCAACCAGTTTGTGTCCTTGGTCGTCAGTTCGGAAGACCTCCATTTGAAGGCCGGCGCCGACGCCATCGAGGCCGGCACCAGCCTGGCCGGGTCCTTCACCGACGACATCGACGGCGATAGCCGCCCGCAGATCGCCCTATGGGATATGGGCGCCGATGAGTACGTGCCTCCGCCGGCCACCGCGACGCCGACGGCAACGGATACATCAACGCCCACTCCGACGCCGACCGACACGCCCACGTCGACGCCAACGGACACGCCCACCGCGACGCCGACCGACACGCCCACTCCGACGCCGACGGACACACCGACGGCAACGCCGACGAATACACCCACGGCCACCCATACTGCGACACCGACGGATACACCCACGCCGACCGCCACCAGCACCGCCACGCCTCTGGCCTGGCCGGATTGTGACTACCTGTATCGGTCACGGATCACAGTGTCCACCGGCGCGCAAGGTGTGGGCGCGGGCTACTCGGTCTCCGTGACTTTCAACCACGCTGCTCTCGTTTCTGCCGGAAAGGCGCTGGCGAGCGGCGATGACCTGCGGATCTATCATTTCAACGGCTCGACGTGGACGGAGCTCGACCGGGCGCTCGATCCGCTGTCGTCCTGGAACGACGCGAACACGACCGTTTGGTTCAAGCTCGTCGATCCGATTGGGGCTTCAAGCGCCGACACGAACTACTACGTGTACTACGGTGACCCATCGGCAGGGTCGCCTCCGGACGATTGGGCGAACGTCTTCCGCATGGGTGATGACTTCAACGACGGGACGTTGACCTCAGGCCTGACAACCTCTGTCAACGGGAATGCGACCATCAGCGAGACAGGCGGCGAGGCGCGCATCAACGGTGGTTCGGCCAACACCGACGCCGGGATCCTGGCGGCGACAAACGCGCTGCCTGTCAGTCGACAGTTCGTGATCCGCCACAAGGTCAACCATGTCAGTGGTGACACGACTCCTGCGGGCTGCTGCAATCCGGAGGCGAAGCTGATCGCCATTGCTGATTCGGCCGGCCTGCCGGCCGTCGACGATGGTACCCTCGAGAATCCGAGGCGCAGGATTTACGCTTTCCATCGTTCCTATGAGACCGGCGCCCCCCAATATGATCTGGATGCCTGGCTCTTCTACTTCAAGCCCGGGCACACCGGCGTCAACTGGAATGGCACGGCATGGGTAGACCCCGGATCGAGTGTCGCCTGGGCCCAACTGCCCATGGATACTTACTACATCTACGATTTCATCAGCGACGGATCCGGTTGGTACTTCAAGGTCAGCGATGCCAATGGAAATCTCCTGACTCAAACGGATCCGGTTCTGTGGTCATCCGTTGAAGGCTTTAGCAACAGCCCCCGGTTCTATTGGGGTGAGGTGTACACCAGCGCGTATTGGGCCGACGTCAAGAGTGACTGGGTCTACCTGCGCGACTACGTAAGCGCCGAACCCAGCATTGCCCTCGGGGCGGAGCAGGACAGCGGGGGCTCTTGCCCGGCCACGCCCACACCCACGCCGACCGATACGCTCACGCCGACCGCAACGAGCACGCCGACGGCGTCGCCGACGAATACACCCACGCCGACGCCGACTGATACACCGACACCAACCGCGACTGTGACCCCCACGGCAACGGCAACCGAGACGTCCACTCCAACGGCCACAAACACGCCTGGTCCTGCCAGCGTGAACTATCGCTCCATCGGGACCAACGCCGGAATCCTGTACTCAAGCGGATCCGCCTCGATCAACGTCGGTGAGACGGCGATCACCTTCGGCGGTGGAGCCAACTTGCCGCTCCCCGACGCGATCGGCGCGGTCGGTCCGGGGGATCGGCTGGTCATCGGGGGAGAGACGTTCTTCATCCTGTCCCGCGACAGCGCCACTCAGGTCACGGTGCAGTCGACTGCCGCCGCGACCCACTCCGGCGCTGCCTACGCCATTTCCCGCGCCTACAACACCTTCCAGGCCTGGGAGGATCCATGCGGGGCTACCCCTTGTCAGCCGACCTCAAGCGGTGGTCGCGGAGGGGACCTGAGTGGGGAAAACCGGATCGAGGTCGGAGTGGCCTATAAGGATGGGGTTTTCTCGCCCACGACAGCCACGACCTTCAACGGTTCAACGACCGACGCCAACAACTTCATGTGGCTGACGGTCGCCGCAGGGCAGCGCCACAGCGGTGTGGCGGGAACCGGGGTGATCGTCGATGGGGCCGGCATGGTCACCGGCCATCTCTTCCATATCCGGGATGCCTCCGTGCGCATCGAATGGCTAGAAATCCGCAACTACCCCGGCGATACCACCACCGGTCAGGTGATCAACGTGGAGGAGGCCGAAGCTCCCGGCACCTACCTCTCGCACCTGGTGATCCACGATTACACCGACTTCATCCGGGGAGCGATCAACATCTACGACGACACCACGCTCCGCAACAGCGTCATTTACAACGGCCCCAATGGAATTCGGACCTTCGGCAACGACAGCCCTCAGGTCACAATCGAAAACGTGACGATTTACGGGATGACCGGCGACGGTTTGCGGGCGCAGGCTGCCGGGACCTATTTCATCAAGAACACCATTTCGGTAGGGAGTGGCGACGAAGATTTCGACATTGATGATGCTGGGGTCGTGATCGATGCGAGCTCAGGCTACAACCTGTACGCAACGGTCATGAGCGGCGTCCATCCGGGGAGCAATAACCAGCTTCCGCCGGCAAGCCTGGATGACCTCTTTGTCTCCATCGTTGCCGGTTCCGAAGACCTGCATCTGGAGCCCGCCGGGAACAACGCCATCGACAATGGGACAAGCCTGGCCGGCTCGTTTACGGACGACATCGACAGCGACACACGGCCGCAGGGCTCTGGATGGGACATCGGAGCCGATGAATACGCGGCTCCACCGGCGACAGCCACGCCGACCGCCACTGCAACTCCGACGCCCACCGCAACCGCGACGAACACGCCCACGTCGACCGCGACGGCGACCGCGACGGACACGCCCACGGCCACCGCCACGCAGACCGACACACCCACTGCGACGGCGACAGGATCCGCCGTGACGTTCGCGGCGTGCGATTGGCTCTATCGCAAGCCGATCACAATCTACGCTTCCCAGGTCGTGGCCGATCTGACAGACTTCCCGGTGCTCCTGGGCTCGGACGCGGACCTGGCCGCCGCTGCCCAGGACGACGGGGATGACATCGTCTTCACGTCGTCGGACGGCACCACCCAGCTCGATCACGAGATCGAATCCTTCAACGGTGCAACCGGTGCGCTTCAGGCCTGGGTCCGCATCCCGAATCTGTCCGGAAGCGTGGACACCACCATCTACCTGTACTACGGGCACTCCGGAACCCTGAGCCAGGAGGACCCGGCCGGCGTCTGGAGCGCCAATTACGGCGCGGTCTGGCACCTGGATGAGACCCCCAACGATGGCGTCGTAGACAGCATCCAGGACTCCACTGCCAACGACAACGACGGGACGCCGCAGAACTTCCAGGACGGCGGCGGCGGCACCACCAACGCCGCCGGCAAGATCGACGGCGCCGATGACTTCGGGGGCGACGACGACTACATCACGGTAACCGGCCCTGTAGGCGTCAGTCCGGCCAACCTGCTCACCGTTTCGGCCTGGGTGCGGGTGGATGGGCCGATTTCGCTCAACGGCGACATCGTCTCCCGCGGCGACAGCTATGCCATCCGGGTCTGGACCAACGGCCAGGTGCTCTTCTACAAGTACAACGGCTCGACCTGGGTCAACATGGCCCCGGGCGGGGTGAACATCATCGACGGCGGCCTGCACTACCTCGTCGCCGGCCAGAACGCCACCGGCATGTTCATGTTCATCGATGGCGTGTCGGTGGACGGCAACACCGACATCACCGCCATCAGCTACACCCTGGGGCCGACGGTCGAAATCGGCCGGCACGGCAACGGCAATCCCAACTACCCGTGGTCCGGGATCATTGATGAGGCCCGCATTTCCAGTGTCGGCCGCTCGACCGCCTGGATCCAGACTGAGTTCAATAACCAGGACGCGCCCGGTACCTTCCACTCAGCGCCGGGTGCCGAGCAGACCACGAGTAGCTTCTGCGCGACGGCAACGCCAACCGCGACGGCGACTACCGCCCCCTCGCCGACACCGACCAGCACTCCCACAGCCACGGCGACAGAGACGCCCACACCGACCGCCACTAGCACGGCCACGCCAACGGCCACTAGCACCCTGCTGGCGACGGACACGCCTACCCCCACCGCCACACCCTCCGGCCCGGGATGGTGGGATTGCGACTTCGACTACCGCAAGCAGCTTACCATCACCGCCGACACGGCCGCTGTCCCCGCCGGTTACTCCGTCACCTTGACCTTCAACCACGCCGCACTGGTCGGCGCCGGAAAGTCGCTTGCCAGCGGTGACGACGTGCGCGTCGTGTATTGGAACGGCGGCAGTTGGGTGCCGCTCGACCGGATGCTGGATCCCGGCTCCGCGTGGGACAGCGCCAGCACAACCCTCTGGCTGCAGACCCAGGCCGGCATCGGCGCCTCCGGCTCCGACACCGACTACTACCTCTATTATGGGAACCCGGCCGCCGGCGCGCCGCCCGCCAACCCCAGCAATGTCTTCTTCTTCTTCGATGGTTACGAAAGTGGCGACTTCACAGGCTGGGGTGGCGTCTCAGCAGGGACGGGGGACATGAACACCGTTGTGACTACACAGGTGCACCGCGGCACTTACGCTGCCGAGGCGTTTGTCGACGGGGACGCGGCCGGAGGTAGCTACGCCCGAGTTGAAAACAACTTCGCAGGCCAATCTTCGTTCCATTCGACCGTCTGGGTCTACCTGCCTCTCACGTACACCGCGACCGACGACATCACAGTATTGCAGTTCTACACGGGCGGCTGGACGAGCAAAGTTGCCTCTCTAGCCATCCGGGCCCCGCTCGCGGACCTCAGGCCCTTCATCTCCAATTTCAATCCCACCCCGGCGGAGTATTACTTCAGTCCAACTGCCTTGACCTTGGGAGTCTGGCACCGTCTGGAAATGAAGGTCAACGTCTCGACGGGCCGAGCCGAGTTGTGGCAAGACGGCGTCAAAGTCGTGGACGAGACCGGCCGTAACTTTGGCGTCGGGAACATCGACCACACCCTGGAGAACATCTTCTGGAAGTCTGCTGGCACGGGCCCTGAGACCATGTACTTCGACGACAGCTTCGATCGTGTCTGGGTGGATCCGGAGCCGACGACCTCGCTGGGCCTCGAGGAATCGTCAGGCGGCTACTGCGCGGCCACCGCCACGCCCACGGCCACAGCCACGAACAGTGCCACTGCCACAGCCACCAGCACACCAACTCCGACCAACACGGTCACCCCGACGCCAACCCCGGGCTCGGCCGCGTTCAACTACCTCACAACCCCCGTCGATGTGAGCCCCGGGACCGCACTCGCCTGGGTCGATGTGGACGTTTCCGCCTATCTCCCCTCGGGCGCAACAGGAGTCATCCTCCAGATGCAGAACCCCGCGCTCGTCACGCAGTACCAGTATGGCGTCCGTAAGAACGGATCTACCGACACCTGGATGGTTGGGACCAAGAATACTGCCAGGGGAGCCGCGACCCTCTTTTTCATGACCGGCGTCGACGCGAACCGGATCTTCGAGGTCTACACCCAAGATGTCACGGTGAAGACCTATCTGCTCGGCTACACGATGGCCGGGGTTACCTTCTACACTAACGCCATCGACAAGTCCCTTACGACGACGGCAACCTATCAGCCCGTTAATATCAGCGCCGATACTGGCGGCGATACCGCGATCGGTGCCATTTTCACAATTAACGAGACAGGCGTAGGTGCAGCCGCGTATGCGCTTCGCAAGAACGGGTCGATCAACGATTTCTACACCCAAATACGAGGCTCTGAGGCCACCGTCCAGTTGGTTGGCGTCGACGCGGGCGAGGTCGCTCAGATGAAGATCGCGAATCTTTCACTCGACTTATACCTTACCGGTTACGTCACCAGCGGCGCGGTTTTCTTCACCAACGCGGTCGACAAGTCCACCGCCACCTTGGGGAGCTATGTGGGGGTGGATATCACCGCCGACCTGCAGGGGGCCGACGATGCCAACGGGGCCTTCCTCGAAGTCGTAACTAGCACCAGTGGCGATTTCGCCGTTCGCCGCAGCGGTGCAACCTACGATTACTACGGAGAGACGAGACACATCGGCGCTATCACGGCGATCGATGCCAGCGACATCTTCGAGCAGAAGATCGAGCTAGCCTCGCATGACCTGTATCTCACTGGTTACACACTAGCGCAATGATCCGGCAACGCCTGGTGGAGGCGAGCGAAGTGGGAACGACCCGAAACGGAATGGTTCACGCCGTATTTGCGGCTGGCACCGGCGTGAAGGCCGAAGCCGGAAACCCCCACAGCCTAGCCCTCCGTTACAGGGAGGCCTCGATGAGGATGCGCTCGGAGGAGATCAAGCCGTGAGGCTCGAGTCACCCTCCAGGTGTCTGCGGCATGGCGGTCCTGCGGAAGAAAACCAGGCCGGCCCTCTGCGCGGTGCGATTCAGGGCGCCATGGGACCCACGCGCCGGGACGCAAGACGAGAAAGGGGTCGGAATTCCGCGGCCCGACCATGCCCTGGCGTTCAGCAAAGGCAAACGGTCTCGAATCGGCGGTGTCTCTTCCGAAGGACCTCCGGCTCTGGCTCGCGGATCAGCCAGGGACGGATCGTGGATGGGACGTCAACCCGCCGCCCTGTGCGTGGTCGGCGGACGAGATCCATCGCGCGAATCCGGTAGAGATGAAGTGGGCATAGATCAGGCGATCTCTTCCGTCAAAGAGCGGTATGACCGAAACCGGCTAGCCAAAGTCGCTATCTGGCTTCTTGTGTTTCTGGCGATCCTTGGCTTGCTCTTCGCCTGCGGATGGATTTCGCTCCTTTTCAGCCCGAAGGCGGCGCTGGCTGACACCACGTCTGAGATGACCGC